>Ga0302324_100026607_pt1 | contig 11046 bp, 8 predicted proteins | sample Palsa_T0_1_FD_201949 | JGI IMG/M metagenome (GOLD analysis project Ga0302324, IMG submission 201949) | Peat permafrost microbial communities from Stordalen Mire near Abisko, Sweden - Palsa_T0_1 | ecosystem: Environmental > Terrestrial > Soil > Palsa > Peat permafrost | place: Sweden: Abisko... | reverse complement strand
GCTTCCTTTTTTCAGATTCCATCCACCCCCGGATGATCATTTCTATATTGTTTTCCGGCTCCATCCGGGCCATCAGCAGATAATAGCCATCCGACCCAAGCCCATACCGCCCGGGAACCCCCGGATCGAATTGTTTGGGAATATCCGCCCCATAGGGAATATAAATGGAGGACCGCCCATATTCCTTTTCGATATAATCCCTGATGCCGATCGAATCGGCTACCAGCACATCGCCATATTTTACCGCCCAACGCTCTGCCAGCCGCAGGAATCTCCGGGTAATCCGGTTGTATTTGCTTCGTTTCCATTCCAGCCCATCCATATTCACCACATTGACGGCCTTTTCCGGCCAGAGCCGGCGCCAGACGGAACTGCTCGTATAACCCAATTGCAACAAAATATCATAATCCCGGTGGGCCGCATCCCTGAAACAGTTGTAGTCATAAATAAACTGCCCGGCCGTGCCGATCTTCTTCTCCCAATCCCCGCAATGAATAATATGTATTCCCTTCCATTCCTTCTCCCGGAAAGGATGCTCGCTGGAGTTGTAGACATAAACGACATGCCCTCTTTGCTGGAGGCCCAGGGCCAGGAATTGAGCAAATTGTTCGAATCCGCCATATACATTAGGAATACCCCTCGTTCCTAAAATACCTATTCTCATTCCGTCAAAAGTTTCGCAAATGTAAATGTTTCGTTAGTAGTAACTTTTGAATCATTTATTTTAGGATCTTTGCAGAGAATTTATATTTATCCTACTGAAAGCCATTGCTTTGCCTTTTCGGAGCGTTTGCTTGTCCCATCGGGCTCCCCGATCTTTCCGGCCCTTTGCGCAGAGAGATCCGGCCTAAGGAATTTATACTTTTTATAGAGCAATAAGTTATATAAAAATCTGTTATAGTGGTTTTTAGAGCATATGACAAATTGAGTATTTTTTTTATATGTTGTTGAAAATATAAACCGGAGCGTTCATTAAACCATTAACTGAAAATATCATCAAATGCCCCGTTGCGTCTCAGGCGGATCTTGCGGAACGGTCGTATTTCATGGATGTCTAAACTAGCAAACCAAGACCTTATGTTAGAAACCTCGAAAGTCAGGAAAAGAAGTTTTAAGAAAAGGAACAGAATCGACGCAAGTACAATCAATCTCAGGAATTACATCGATACCCGATATAACTATTTGTCAGCTAAGCGTATTTTTGACATAATCGTTTCCCTATTAGTCATTGTATTCATATTCAGCTGGTTACTTCCTATTTTGTGGCTTTTGATCAAATTGGACTCCAAAGGGCCCGTCTTTTTTGTACAAAAGCGCGTAGGCTTCCTCGGCCATTCTTTTCCCTGTCTTAAATTCCGGACGATGTATAGTAACTCCGAGGCCAATACAAAACAAGCTACGGAAGACGATCCCCGCATCACCCGGATGGGAAGATTTCTTCGTCACTCCAACCTCGATGAAATTCCCCAATTCCTGAATGTACTGATCGGTCATATGAGCATTGTCGGCCCCCGGCCCCATATGTATCAGGACTGTTCCAATTTCTCCCGCGTAGTAGACGCCTATAAATTTCGCAACCTGATGAAACCCGGGATTACCGGCCTCGCTCAGGTTAAAGGTTATCGCGGACCAGCCCAGAGCTTCGATAAGATTTTTCGCAGATATCAATGGGATGCTTTTTATGTCCGCAATGCCGGTTTCTGGCTGGATATGCGGATTATACACCGAACAGCCATGCAGACCCTTTCTTATATTTTCAGCAAGTTCATCGTTATCGAAGAGCTGCCCGGAGTCACAATAGGAAAACAGTGGATTGAGCCAAAGCGAGTGCTTAACTAAACTTTAACGTATACCGTCCCTGCCTATCCGTTGGCGCGGATTGGCCTTCTTACCTGCATTTTGTCTACATTGAATCTTTCCTCCTTACCCGTGTTAACAATTATGGGTGCGAAAGCAACGTTTTCAAAGTGAACGTTGTCAAAACCCGTGAGATCAGCTTAATTGGTTAATGTCTATAACTTGCCTGCTAGCCAAATGATTGCTTCCCCCTCTCCAATGGCACCGTTATTGCTAAAAGGAGAATAAGAGAGAGACAGAATAAAGTAATCAAATTTTCAAGGATTTCATCTTAACGACGATAGGTAGCACATTAGCCGAATAAAGCGTCATCAAGTTGAGCAAAAAACCAATCCTTCGTAACATGCAGAGCACAATTGTTGAATCGGCCGTCTATTATCCTGAGAACTGGGAAAAAGGGACTTGGAAGTTTATTCGCGAATATTGGAGCGATCGTTATAACTATTTGGTATATAAGCGATTAATGGATGTATTTACCTCCCTGACGGTTGTGCTGCTCATTTTCCCCTGGCTGTTTCCCATCATTATTTTATTGATCAAACTGGACTCGAAAGGCCCCGTTTTATTCCGGCAAAAAAGAGTAGGGTTTCTCGGCAAAACCTTCTGGTGCTATAAATTCAGGACCATGTATGTCAACGACTATGCCGACACCCGCCGGGCCTCGAAAAACGATCCACGGGTGACGCGTGTCGGCTGGTTCCTCCGCAATACCTGTCTCGATGAGATCCCTCAATTTATAAATGTCATGCTGGGGCAGATGAGTATCGTAGGCCCCAGGCCCCATATGTTGAAAGACACCCAGGAATTTGCAAACCTGGTGTCCAACTATAATTTTCGCAACATGGCCCGCCCGGGCATCACCGGCCTTTCACAGGTCAGAGGCTATCGCGGCCCCGCTACCAGCTTTGAAAGTATTGTCCGGCGTTATCAGTGGGACTCTTATTATATCCGGAATGTCAACTTCGGGCTGGATCTGAAGATCATGCTGGAGACCGGTCTGCTGATGGTCAAATCCCTTTTTTACCGGGACCAGCCCGTGCCACTGGACAATAAGGTCTTCCAACGCGGTGAATCCCTCGTCACCGTCAAAAAGATTGCCTGATCCTCATCGGCCGCCACTCCGACCGCCGCACCGACCGCGAAGCCGCGCCACACCGACCGCCAACCCCCCCGCGCCTCCCAAAGACAATTTTTAGGTGCTACACAGCTAAAGTCTTATCTTAGGTTTTAACACAACATTTTCATCGATGACGATCGACAGACGGGCTGCCATAAGGCAGCTGGCACTCTTATCGGTAAGCGCCGCCCTGTTGCCTTCCTGCCTGGGTGAGCACTCCAGGCCAGACCTGGTGCTAAAGAATTTCAAAGTCGACGGCGACCGGCAGAAAACACTGGAAGAACTAACGACCACCCTCATTCCGACAACGGACACTCCCGGCGCAAAGGAGACATCCTCCTGGCTCTTCCTCCTCAAAATGCTGGATGATTGCTCCTCAAAGGCGGACCAGGATAAGTTTTTCAAAGGAATGCAGCAGCTGGACGACGCAACACAAAAGGCGGTTGGAAAATCCTTTGTAGCCGCAACAACCCCCCAGCGGGAAGCCATGCTGACAGCGATCGGGGACAAAAAGATCCCGGGCGAAGAACTTGCATTCTTCTATTCCACCGCCAGAAAGCTAACCATCCTGTCTTATTCCTCCTCGCAATATTTTCTTACCAAAGTCCAGGTATACGAACTGGTGCCCGGTCGCTGGCACGGCTGTATACCGGTACCGCAGCAACTGAAACCGGCATCATAACCTTTAAATTGTTCCCATGGGAGACTCCATCCAGAATAATCATTTTGACGCTATCGTCGTCGGCTCGGGAATGAGCGGCGGCTGGGCAGCAAAGGAATTCACGGAAAAAAGTTTTAAGACCCTTGTCCTCGAAAGAGGAAGAGAGGTCCGTCATATGAAAGACTACCCGACTACCAATATGATGCCCTGGGAATTCGAACACCGGGGTGAAATTCCTTATGATATCCGGGAAAGCAACCCCGTCGTCAGCCGCTGCTATGCCTTCCGCGAAGATGCCATGCATTTTTTCGTAAAAGATACCGACCATCCCTATGTCCAGGAGCGGCCCTTTGACTGGATCCGCGGCTACCAGGTCGGCGGAAAATCCATCATGTGGGCCCGCCAGACGCAGCGCTGGAGCGATTTTGACTTCGAAGGCCCCGCCCGTGACGGCTTCGCTACCGACTGGCCCATTCGCTATAAAGACCTCGCCCCCTGGTATAGCTATGTCGAAAAATTCGTGGGTATTTCCGGCAACAAGGACGGACTGCCCAATTTGCCGGATGGGGAATTTCTGCCACCCCTGGACCTGACCTGCGTGGAAACCTATTTCTCAGACTTTGTAAAGAAGACCTACAAGGATCGTCATGTCATCTATGGCCGCTGCGCCCACCTGACCGAACCCACAGCCTTGCACGCGCAGCAGGGCAGGGGACAATGCCAGAAAAGGAATCTCTGTCAGCGCGGCTGCCCCTTCGGCGGCTATTATAACAGCAACTCCACTACCATTCCCTGGGCGGAAAAGACCGGCAATCTTACCCTCCGGCCCTTCTCCGTCGTACATTCCATTATCTATGACGATAAAAAAGGAAAGGCGACCGGCGTCCGGGTCATCGACGCCCATACCAAAGAGACAATAGAATATTTTGCACCCGTCATCTTTGTCAATGCCGGAGCGCTTAATACGAATCTCGTCCTGCTGAATTCCACCTCTGCCCGCTTCCCCCATGGCCTTGGGAATGACAACGGCCTGCTCGGGAAATACGTGGCTTTTCATAATTACCGGGGACATATATCTGCTGAATACCATGGATACCCGGATAGCACGACGGATGGCCGGCGCCCGACGGGAGCCTATATCCCCCGCTTCCGCAATCTTCACCAACAGGACAAGGACGCCGATTTTTTACGCGGCTATGCCGCCGGTTTCTCCGCCTTTCGCTCCTTTGACCATCCCACCGATGGGGTCGGCCTCGCCCTAAAAAAGCACCTTTCCTCCGGCCATATCGGGCCCTGGCGTGTCGGCTCCCATATGATGGGGGAGACCATTCCAAAAGAGACCAACCAGGTCAGCCTCGACAATACCCTGAAGGATGAATGGGGCATCCCGCAGTTGAAAATAAATATCAGCTATGATGACAACGACGAAAAGATGCTAAAGGACTTTTTTACACAAATGACGGAGATGTATACCGCCGCAGGCTTTACCAATATCAAAACCAACGATAGCGGCCAGGCCCCGGGCCTCGATATCCACGAGATGGGTGGCGTCCGGATGGGGAAGGACCCAAAAAATTCCCTGCTGAACGAATGGCAGCAGCTGCATGCCTGCAAAAATGTATTCGTCACCGACGGGGCCTGTATGACTTCCACCTCGACGCAAAACCCATCGCTGACCTATATGGCCATGACAGCCCGCGCCGTCGATTATGCCGTATCCCGGCTGAAAAAAAACGAGCTTACCTAGCACGTCCATCACAATACAGTTACTATGAAAGGCTTTTTATTGACCATTGTTTCATTTTTGCTGGTCGTCCTGGTGCTCAATGCCGGCTATTACCGGGAATGGTTTCAGGCAAAGCCCGCGCAATACTGGACCGATTTTCTAAAGGAAAAAGATGACACCCTTGATGCGATCGGCATCATGAAAAGCCGCTACGGCATTTCTTATGTCATTTCCATCCGGGTAAAGGAAGTGGTGCAAAAAAGAAATCTCGTAAATCCTGTCATCCTTTTCGAACCGAACAGCTATTACCGCGACTCGCTGCATATCTATCCCAATGTTCATGCACCGGAACCGGCTGTATTTTATTATTACACCGGGCTGGAGGGGGTCTGGATAAATTCCCCAAACGTCAGCAAGGCCAACTTCCTGGTCCGCGTTTCCAAAAAAGGAGTGTCCCTCGACGCCATCAAAACGCCGCAACAGCTGCAGCAGATCCTGGCTTTTTATAAAAAATTCACCCCCATATTATAATCAAATGCCCTTTGTCCTGTTCTTCCTGCTTTTCCTCTGCTACCTGGTATCGGGTTATGGCGTGCTGACGCTATTCGGGATGCGACTCAAGACAGCCTATATGATTACCCTTTCCCTGCTGCTCGGAGTTGCCATCGCATCGATGCTGCCTTTTTTGATGCAGCTTTTTTATATCCCGCTCACCCCCGCCAGCGTTTTCGGCTCCCTGTTCGGGATGGCCCTGCTACTGAATATCCCTACCATCCGGCGAATCCGTAAAGAAGGCTTTACAGCCATCCGGAAGACTTTTGCCATGAGACCGTTCCGCATCCTTTCCGCTGAGCTCCCGTTCCTGGCCATTTTTGCCTTCCTCGTTTTTGTCAGTGTCTGGAGATGCTATTATCTTCCGCCTACTTCCCGGGATGCCCTTTCAGGACCGGAAGCGATCGCGGACGTTGCAGTACGGGAGCATACCATGATCAATTCCTTCTTCAACATCGACCTGTGGTCGACAAACAATCAGTTTAAATCGCCTTTCCTGATAAGCCTCCAGATGATTTGCAAAATGGCCGGATTTCCTTTTGGCCAGGTATGGCTTAGCATCGTTTTCATCAGTTTCACGGTATTCCTTTATCATGCGATGAAAGAAAAAATCCATCCGATCATCGCCGGATTGCTGCTGCTGTTATTCCTCATGACCCCGGAAATGTATGCCTACACATTTATGATCTTGTACGATTACAGCAACATGATCTTCTTTTTTCTCAGCTTGTATTTCCTTTTCGATTATTTTCGAAACAAGATCCCGGCACATTTTTATTTTGCCGGTCTGCTGATGGGCATTGCTACCTATATCCGTTCGGAGACCCTCGTCCTGGCCTTTCTTTTTCTTCCGCCAATCCTGCTGACGCAGATCCGCGGACGGGAGCCGGTTAAAAAAATCGCACTGGCCAACTTGTTTTTTTTCCTTCCCTCGCTCCTCGGCTACTATCTCACGTCCCAGCTTTACATAAAATATTACCTGCCGGTGCACTACGATATCGGCAGCCTCATAAACAATCACCTGTCCGACCTGCATCCCTTGTTCCAGCGATATACGGATATCGTGACCCACCTGGTAGCCAGCGAATTTGGCATTCACCTGTGGGGATATCTCTTCTATATAACCGCTTTCCTTTTCCTGGCCGAAGGCCTCTTTCGCGGCCGCTATAACAAAGACGCCCGTAACTGGCTCTATGCTATCCTCGCGCTTTATATCGGAATAGGCGCTCTCGGTTTTGCCCTGCCCATGATGAATCTCAACGAGACCACAAAAAGAGCGCTGTTCAAGCTGCTGCCACTGGCAGTATTATACCTGGCCAATAACAATTTACTGATCCGTCTCTCCCAATGGATCTCCCGTTGGGAAGGGGCGCCCTTAGCTTTTACCCTCATCGGCAAACGATCGACAGCCAGCGCCTCCGCGCGACCCGCCGCCGACCGCCCGGCCCCCGGCAAATCCGCCACTCAGGGCAAATCCGCCGCCCCTGCGGGCAAGTCGCGCTCATCCAAAAAACGACGCAATAAATAGCCATCGGTCGTATCTTTAGTGAAAGCACGCTTATGTTGAAAAACTACCTGCTCGTCGCCATCCGCAACTTCTGGCGTAATAAGATCTTTTCCTTTATAAACATTATGGGGCTTTCCATCGGTATCAGCGCCGCCCTCGTCATTTTCCTGATCGTTCACTATGACCTCAGCTTTGATAAATTTCATAAAGACTCCTACAGGATCTACCGCATCGTCACGGAAGGCCGGTACGAAGGCAGCCTGGGACACATGAGAGGCACACCCATGCCATTGGCAGATGTCGTTGCAAAAGAATTGACCGGCGTTGAAATTACCGCTCCTTTTTATGAACTCTCCGGGCAGCGCGTATCCATTCCCGCGCCGGGAAAGGAACCCATTTTGTTCAGGCATCAGTCGGGCGTCATTTTTGCCAGCCAGCAATATTTCTCCCTGCTCGATTATCAATGGCTGGCCGGATCATCCCACACGGCCTTACAAAACCCTTTCCAGGTTGTCCTGACCGAAGAACGGGCGAAGACCTATTTCCCTTCTCTTAACCCGACGGCGATGATCGGCCGCACCATCACCTACTTCGATTCTATCCCCGTCGTGGTGACCGGAGTGGTGAAAGAACCGGAAGGAAATACGGATTTTGTTTTCCGGGAGTTTATTTCCTTTCCTACCATTTCCACCAGCGCCTTAAAGGATGGCTATCCCGAAACCTGGGATGGCTTCTCCAGCGCCATGCAGCTATTTATCAAATTATCAAAAGAAGAAAAGCCCGGTCCGGTGGCCGCCCGGCTGAAAAGAATACAGGAGAAATATGATCCCGATGCAGAAGCCAACAGTAAAAATGGTAAAAACTTCCGGACCTTTCTTCTTCAACCCCTCAGCGATCTTCATCTCGACGGCGAATATGGATCTTTCGACAGCACCCGTCAGGCGCACAAGCCCACCTTGGTCGGCTTATCGATCCTGGCCATCATCCTGTTGCTGCTGGCTTGTATAAACTTTGTCAACCTGACCACCGCACGGGCTTCGCAACGGGCCAGGGAGATCGGCATCCGTAAGACGATCGGCAGTTCCCGCGCCCAGCTGATCGCCCAGTTCTTCAGTGAAACATTTTTGACCACGGTCATGGCGACTTTTGTTTCCCTTTTGCTGGTGCCCTTATTGTTAAAAGTATTTGCCGACTTTATCCCGCAGGACCTTCATTTCAATTGGTTTCAGCAACCGGCACTTATCGGCTTCCTGGTTTTGCTGCTGCTGTTTGTCAGCGTCCTGTCCGGGTTTTACCCGGCAATCGTATTGTCCGGCTACCGGCCTGTCCAGGTGCTAAAAGCTTCTTCGGGTGTGCTTGGTGGACAGACCACCCGTAGATCGGTCATGCGGAAAACGTTGACGATAGCCCAGTTTGTCATTGCACAGGCTTTTATCATCGCCACCCTGATCGTCGGGCGGCAGATCCGGTTTATGCTTACCCGCGACCTCGGTTTCCGGAAACAGGCCATCCTGTATTTTAAGGTCCCCAATACAGACACCGGCAAGACCCGGCGGCTGGCCCTGCTGGATGAGCTCCGGTCTTTCCCGGGAATCGAAGCGGTTAGCCTCGGCGGCAATCCGCCGGCTTCGGAGAGCTTCTGGGGCAGCGGGCTGACATACAGGGGCGGGAACAAAGACATTACCACTACCGTCGAACTCAAATTCGGCGACAGCAATTTTCTCTCCCTTTACCGGATACCGTTGCTGGCGGGACATAATGTGACGCCCAGCGATACCATCCGGGAATATATTATCAATGAAGCCTATGCCCGTTTTCTGGGATTCCGGGATCCGCGGGAGGCGATCAATAAATTCCTCTACTCCACCTGGAACAAGTCCATCCGCAAACCCATCGTAGGCGTGATCAGGGATTTCCATGCGCATTCCCTGCACCAGGAAATACGGCCGCTGATCTTCACCGCCAATGGCAGCAGGAGCTATACCTTTCATGTGGCGTTGGCATCCATCGACGGGGAAGGCAACTCCTGGAGCCCGGCCATCCATGAAATCGAACAGGGATATAAAAAGTTTTATCCGGACGAAGAATTTCAATATCACTTTTATGATGAAAGTATCGCCGCTTTTTATAAAAGCGAACAGGACGTTTCCAGCCTGTTAAGATGGGCGACCGGTATCGCCATTTTTATCAGCTGTCTGGGTATGCTCGGCCTGGTCGTTTATACGACTACTCTCCGGACCAAAGAGATCGGCGTAAGAAAGGTGCTGGGCGCCAGCGTCTCCCAGATCGTTACGCTCCTGTCAAAAGATTTTATGGCGCTCGTCGGTATTGCCTTCGTTATCGCGACGCCTATCGCCTGGTGGAGTATGCATCAGTGGCTAAAGAATTTTGCCTTTCAGCCCGCCTTCGGCTGGTGGCTGGTTCTGCTGGCAGGCGCAGGCATGGCGATCATCGCCTTGCTGATCCTCTGTCTCCAGACGGTCCGCGCCGCCCGTGCCAACCCGGTCGACAGTCTTCGGACGGAGTAAGCTCACCCCGTCAACTATATCTATCGCCCATCTAAAACTCCATTGGATTTTCCACCGGCCCGTACAGTCTGAGGATATAACGGGTTATGCACGTATTTCCGTTGTTTTTTCCTGATCTCCATATCCGTCTTGATATAATGCTCTTTTTCCATCGTGACGAGCTTATACCAATGCCCGGCAGGAATTCGATTATTGGAATGAATTTCAAGCCGGATCGGCATATAGTCCGGAGGCAGCCTGTGCCCGTTGATCAATTGGCTCAGCTGGGTTTCGTCGATGCCGATCTGCGCTGCAAAGTCTTTGCGCTTTAACTCGAGCTTATCGATATATTCCTTGAGAAAATAACCAAAGCTCATGGCCGGATCATATTTTTTTGTCGCTAAATAACTATCTATCCGGCCTCTTATATGGGTGTGAATTAAGGTCGCCCGAACCTTTTCGGTCATTTCCTCTTTGTCTTTCTTCATGGCTTCGGCATAGCATCGGGCGGCCTCTTTTTTTTGGGCCGGCGTCAGCTCCACTCCAATAAAGACATCGCCGTCAAGCTCCGCCTGCGTAACCTTCCCATTTAACTTTCGATTAAACATAAAAATATTTATCAAGTAAATAATCCATTGCTTCTCTGTTTAAAAACATCTGCCACCCCCGATACGACATCTGATATTTTTGCATGTAGTGTTTTATCAGGTTAGTCTTTGGCGCCAACGACACGCCGGCATCCCCTTGATATTTTGTCGTCGCAAGATAACAGGCATAGGCGATCAGACAACCCGCCACCCGGTCATACAGCTTATTCCGCCCCTGATTCTCCCTTGAGTTAGCCAGCAGCTTTATCTCGATCCTCCTCTCTTCCGGTACATCGATTAGCCCCATCACCCCCAAAATATCCGCCTCCTCCTCTATATGCAATTTATAAATATCCGCCTGCCCCTTAAGGCTTTTCCAGCGAAAACTATAGCGTCTTTTGGTCAGGATCTTAAAATCTTTTTCCTCTACCACCTCGACAACAACCGGCTTTCTCAGCCCACTCCGCACCTCCAAAATCTCCATAACAAAGATATTAAATTCTTTACAAAATCTGTAAACTTTTCCTTTTAC
>Ga0302324_100026606_pt1 | contig 11046 bp, 11 predicted proteins | sample Palsa_T0_1_FD_201949 | JGI IMG/M metagenome (GOLD analysis project Ga0302324, IMG submission 201949) | Peat permafrost microbial communities from Stordalen Mire near Abisko, Sweden - Palsa_T0_1 | ecosystem: Environmental > Terrestrial > Soil > Palsa > Peat permafrost | place: Sweden: Abisko... | reverse complement strand
ACCGACTAAAGTCGCAGATCTTCCCGCTTGATTCCAGAATGTTCCATAGCCACGTGCGCTAAAAGCGGTGGAGGCATTGAGATTGGATCAGACTGAAGAGACCGTCAAGCGGAGCTTGGAACCAGCGCGCAGAAGGAAGGCCGCCAAAGCGAAGAAAGTTGGGAAAGAGAAGCCGAGGCACATCGACCCCGAACGCCTGTACACAGCGATCCAGTATATCAAGGAGCATCCCGAGCGCTAAGCGGCATGTCTGGCCGGAACGACCTAACCGCGAGCGAACGCACTGGCGACTGGCGCGCGTCCCGCCTGCTCGGTAGTGCCCCCGCGCCTTGTCCCAATTTTTGCGGACAACAGAGTTCTTTTCCTTTTGAAGTACCGAAATGAAGCCTCGTCCACCTCTGCGCGTAATCCCGCAGTTATGTAACCGCGGAAAAAGCGATAAAAGTCGTCGCGTGACATACTTTTCTGACGCGCCGCTTGGTCAAGGATCGCGCGGATATAGCTTTCAGAGAATACCTGCGTCATTAGTCGCCGCCTTTTATCCCCACAGTTATAGTCAACAAATAATCGGGCTCTTTTTGGGCTCGGTGGCGCCGAAAGATGCCTATATTTGTGACCATCGTAAGTGATGGTCGGTGAACGAGCGCTGCTATCGTCCACCAGCAATCGTTGGGCATCGGAAAAGCCGCGTTCACGGATTGACCGGCTTCTCGACATAGCAATGGCATGACCCAACTCCTTCGAGGGACCGTGACCGATCAGGGCGAGCGCATAAGGGCGTCAGATCGTTTCACCTTGTCTTCTCGAAGACGGGCGGTGCCGGGGCGCAGATGTCGAACGGCATCGCCCAGCCCGAAGGCCTAAAAGTGGTTCAGCTGAGGCTATCCATTCAAGTTGCTACCGTGGCGGCAGCGTCTTCGATGACAGCAGCGACTTCGATCGGATGTGAGAGCAATGACATGTGGCTCGATTAACCTTGGCATCCATTCGCTTAGCTTCGGGCGTTTGGAGCTCCGCGCTGACCACCCGATCTTCTGTTGTTACGATGAACCAGCAAGGCTTCGTCTTCCAGGCAGCGACGGCGACGGCCTGTTGGAACGCTGCCCCGGCCAGCCGCCTCTGGGTCACTGCCAGAGTCCGCGCTTCTTCCACCGGCAGGTCCGGGGCGATGTTCTTGAGCATGCCATCCTCTGTTTGATAAACAAATCCCGCGCTGTCGGTGACGATTTTTGAGAGCGCCGGTGGTGTCGGATGCGCGCCGATCAGAGTGCTTCCCGTCTCCCCTACATCGGGTGCAAAGGCGGAGACATAGACGAGCGCCATAACCTTAGGGTCGTTGCCTGCCTGAGTTACGGCCATTCCACCCCAGCTGTGACCGACAAGGACGATTGGTCCCTCTGTATCTTCGATGATGTGGTTCGTTGCGGCGAGATCATTCTGGACAGACGTCAAAGGTAGTTGCACGGCAATGACACGCCTATTCTTGGTCAGGAGCAGAGGGATAATCTTATTCCAGCTTGATCCATCGGCCCAGGCTCCATGCACGAGCACAATGGTTGCGGGGGATTTTACCATGACAGCCTCTTCAGTTCTGGTGGTACAGTCACGTAGCACTTGAGGACCGGTCGCGGAGTTGGATATCCGCGGGGACGACAACCAAAGTGAAGGAAGGCGTCGCATGAGCACGATTACAACAAAAGACGGCGTTGAGATCTTCTACAAGGACTGGGGCAAAGGTCAGCCCATCGTGTTCAGCCATGGTTGGCCGCTGTCGGCCGATGACTGGGACGCGCAGATGCTGTTCTTCCTCAATCGACGATTGGTTTGATCCCATCGAGACCGGGATCCGTGACCGTGTTCGCGGGCTGATCGAGGAGATGATTCGCGGCGAACTTGACGCCGCTTTGTCTCGCCCACGCTATGGCCGGCAGGCGAGGCACGCGGATGGTAGCGACGCTGCTGCGGCTATCGCCGGCCATCGGCATGGTAGCCGGGCACGCACGCTGATGGGGACCTTCGGGAAGACCGAGATCAACGTGCCGCGCGCCCGGCTCAACACCTGCGACGGCAAGACGACGGAATGGAAAAGCCAAGCGTTGCGGTCTTATCAGCGCCGGACGCTGGCTGCCGACGCGCTGATCGCGGGCACTTATCTGGCCGGCACCAATACGCGCCGTGTACGCCGCGCGCTCGGCGCCCTGTTTGGCGGGGCGGTAGGCAAGGACACTGTGAGCCGGGTATGGCGCAAGGTGAAGAGCGACTGGGACGCTTGGAATGCCCGCTCGCTGGCCGACGAGCCGATCGTGCGGCTGATTCTCGACGGCACGGTGGTGCGCGTGCGGCTCGATCGCAAAGCCACTTCCATCTCACTGCTCGTTGTCCTCGGTGTGCGCCAGGACGGCCAGAAAGTTCTCCTAGCGATCAAGCAGATGGGCGGCGAGAGTACCGAGGCTTGGCGCACTGTGCTCGACGATCTCATCAAGCGCGGCCTGCGGCGGCCCGAGCTTCTCATCGTCGATGGCGGCACGGGCCTCGAGAGCGCGATTGCCGCCGTTTGGGATCGCGTGCCGGTGCAGAGGTGCACGGTGCACAAGCATCGTAACCTCCTCGCGCACGCTCCCGAGCGCCTGCATGAGGAGATCTCCGCCGACTACAACGACATGATCTATGCGGCAACACGCGAAGAGATCGAAACGCGGCGCAAAGCCTTCGTCCGCAAGTGGCGGCTCAAGCACCGAGCCGTCGCAGACAGCTTGGAGGAAGCCGGTGATCGGCTCTTCACCTTCACCCGCCTGCCGCCGAGCCAATGGCGCAGCGTCCGCACTACAAATGCAATCGAACGGCTACACGAGGAGTTCAAGCGCAGGATCAAGACACAGACCGTGCTGCCATCCGCCGACACAGCCGCCATGTTGTTCTGGGCGCTGCTTGCTTGCGGCCAGATCAACATGCGCAAGGTTGATGGCTGGCAAACGCTCGCCACATCGGCCATCGATCAGCCAATTGACCTGGTAGCTTGATCCGATACCATCAGTTGTCCGGAGACTGCGCCGCACGAAATTCCAACCAATTCCCGGGCGCCATCCCACGGGCTTCGCTGGACCAGTTTTTCGTGAGCGGGCTGTCTCTCTTCCCAGCCCAGGCTGGTCAACTATCCACCCCGCGGGCGGTCTTTGTGGAAACTCGAACAATGGCCCCGGGGTCAACCAAGATTAATCGTTTGATTTCCTGCATTTCCTCATCCCAGTCAGAGGCCCCGATCGGCGCGATCGTGACCCCATCTGCATCACGTTTTGCGGCGGGAAATCATTGCCTTGGCGACTTCATGCGAGGGGTCACTGTTCGGAGCGTTTTCACATGCCTCTCCGCCGTTGTACAGTCGGCGCGATGTTAGGTTCCGCAAAACGGAGCGCCAAGATATACTGGAGTCCGATAAACGCGGCATCACGACGGGAGGACAACATGAAAAAGATAATCTTGGGAATAGCTGCGGCCGGTTGCCTGGTGACCTCGCTCAACGCACAGGGCGACAATCCGCAGCCGACCTGCACGATGTGTCCGGGAACTTACATTCCGGTCGACGAGTTGCAGGCTTACGTCAAGAAGGCGATTGCCGAGAAGCGGATCGACCAGCAGGTGCGCGACGTTGAGATCGGCAAGGCACACATCGCTATCGGCATGGTGTATCGCGGCAAACTCGACGCGCCGGGGAAGGACTCCGTCGCCGAGCATGATCTCGTGAGCGAGGTCTATCACATCGTGGACGGCACGGGCACGCTGGCGCTCGGCCCAGACCTCGTCAACAAGCAGCGCCGCCCCGCGACCTCCGAAACGGTCCGCCTGTTCAACGGGCCCGGCAACAACTCCGAGTCGATTCGCAATGGCGTGACCTATCAGCTCAAGGCCGGGGACGTGGTCATCATCCCGGCCGGGACCGGACACCAGTTCACCAAGATCGACGATCACGTCAGCTATATCATGGTGCGCATCGATCCCGACAAGGTGACGCCGGTCATGGACGAAGCCGCGTCCAAAAAGTGGCTTGAGACCAAGAGGTAGCGTCGGAACTTCTTCATCACGCGCACCCTACTCGCTCGCGCAGGGATCAGGACGGAGCCCGGCGCACCCGGAGTATTTTGCAGCACATGAGCCCGTTCGTGTGCAGATTCAGCTGCCGGCAATGACGAGACTATCCGCGTGCTCGATCGGCCGGCGGCTTCGGAGCGGTGATAGCAGCGACCGGGCCGGTCGCGTTTCCTCAAGCGATAGGTACGGGTGTGGTCGTGAACGAGCAAGCGGCGTGTTTGGCGATCGGTGCGACCTCATTGGCGATGCCTTCGCGGTGCAATCTGGCGTGCCGACGCAAGCGGGCGCGTCGGTGCGACGGTGGAAAGACGGTGGCCGCATCATGAGGTGTCGGAACGGAACTTAGGTGAGCCGAGAGCGTTGAACTTCGGTTGCTCATCTACAAAACGACGCGCTCACCTGCGAAGCCGATGAGAGCTGTAATGCCCGGCAGGCGCCTGATTTCCGATGATTGTTGCTGGCCTAAGCTATCTCAAACGAGCAAGGCGGCGCGATGAAGTGGCGTGTGGCGGCCTAATAGCTTCAACGGGTAGTGTGTCGGCGCACGCCTGAACTTGCGCTGACCTACGCGCGCTCGGCCAGGAGAAACAGGCCTATTACATCAGAGTTCTCAACATCACTCCAGCCCAACAAGAGCTCATCCGTCGGGAGTGCTGTGGGTCGACCGTGGCGACGGGTTCCTTTGGCCGTCGCCAGCAGCGGGATGCGAGTGTCGAACATTGACGCAGCTTCAGAATTCCCCAGTAGACATGGTCAGAGCTCTTGACCTTGATCCGGTGATGTGAAGCGGCGGCGTAGTCAGGTGACGGGGTCCATGATGCCAGAAGTCATTCCAACAAAACCCTGGAGAATGAGCACTCCCGTTCCAGCAGCATCCTTTACGACACTTTTGGTTGTCGTGGTGATCGTTGCATGCGTCTACGTCGGTCGCGAGGTCCTGGTACCAATGGCGCTCGCGGTCCTGATGAGCTTCGCGCTCGCACCGCCAGTCGACTTCTTGCAGCGCTGGTATGTTCCACGAAGCATGGCCGTCATTGGTGTCGTTTTGCTTGCATTTGCTGGAGTGTTCAGCCTGGGCGGACTGATGATTTCGCAGGTCGATCAGCTGGCAAGCGATCTGCCCGGATATCAGTCGACGTTGCGCGCAAAAATTCAGAGCTTGCGTGGTGTTGCTACCGGCACCGGTACGCTGGAACGCGCATCCGAGGTGCTACAGAATCTGGGCCATGAGATAGACCGGCCTGCCAGCGCATCGCCGTTACCGGCCTCGCCGGCCCTCTTGCCCGCGTCTCCCGACAGACCGATTCCGGTTGAGGTTAGACAACCCGATGCTGGTGCGCTACAAACGCTGGCGGCGCTCATCTCGCCACTCATTCATCCACTAGCGACGACTGGGATTGTCGTAATTTTCATTATCTTCATTCTCATTCAAAGACAGGACTTGAGAAATAGGCTGGTCCGCCTTGCCGGCTCGCGCGACCTGCAGCGCACCACGGCGGCGATCGATGACGCAGGTCAGCGACTTAGTCGGCTGTTTCTTACCCAACTAATGCTCAACGCCGGCTTCGGACTAGTGATTGGATTGGGCCTGTGGTTCATCGGCGTTCCCAGCGCCGCATTGTGGGGCATGCTGGCGATGATCTTGCGGTTTGTCCCTTATATCGGTCCTCCTATTTCTGCGATATTTCCGCTTGTACTGGCGGCGGCGGTCGGGACGGGGTGGGGGATGGTGCTCTGGACGATTGCCTTGTTCCTCGCGGCTGAGGGAATTGTCGGCCAAGCAATCGAACCGGTAGTTAGTGGGCATAGTACGGGCCTCTCTCCCGTCGCAATCATCGCCTCGGCCACTTTTTGGACTTGGCTTTGGGGACCGATAGGCCTCATTCTGGCAACACCGATGAGCGTTTGCTTGGTCGTATTGGGACGGCATGTGGACCGTTTGAAATTCCTTGATGTGATGTTAGGGGACCGGCCACCACTGACGCCCCCGGAATTGGTATATCAGCGAATGCTCGCGCGAGACTCGGTAGAGGCCGCCGAGCAGGCGGAAGAGTTTCTGAAAGAGAGGCCACTTGTGACTTATTATGAGGAAGTCCTGGTGGAGGCGCTGAAGCTCGCGCAGACGGATGCCGATCGCGGATTGCTGGATGATGATCTTATGCTTCGCATTCGGGATGCTGTCGCCGAAATCGTGGACGACCTGAGCGCCCACGAGGATGAATCCGGACAGGTGCCCGCTGTCGGAACCGGCGCGACCACGGATGGGCCACTGGCACATATAGACCTCGCCGAAGAGGCCCTTGATCGGGCGGAGGAGGTGCCAAACAACTGGCGGACCGGAAAACCGGTATTGTGCATTCCCGGAATCGGTCGGCTTGACGAAGCTTTCACGCTGATCGTCGCACAATTGATTGAGAGGCAGGAAATTGGCGTTCGCACGGAACAGTGCGATGCGCTTTCGATGTCGCGGGTTTTCAGTCTGGACACCGGCGGTGTTGAGCTGCTGTGCGTGTGCTATCTGGCAAACGTTACATCCGCGCAGATCCGATATTCGGTGCGACGCCTTCGGCGAAAGGCCCCTGACGCGTTTATTCTTGTGACCTTAGCCGGGGAAGCTACGAACTTCGATGTGAAAACGGCTTTCCCATCGTCCGAGCGGGTTGAGCTTGTTCAACAATCACTCAGCGAAACGGTTGCAAAGGTTCTTTCCTTCGCGACCAGTTCTTCAAAACTGGACGCATTAGTTGTAGTACCATCGCCCCAATTGCCTCTCGTAATGGATCCTCGGGGCCAGTCGGAACTTCGCGCCATCTAGCCGAGGAAGCTCAAATTGTGGGATCTCTTCACCGACTCTGGAAGGCCATCAGCGAAGTTCAGTTCAACGACAGGCCCGGTTCTTCCGCCGACCCGAAAGACGCGCGCGAACGTGCACAGGCGATCGCGCCGGTCGTCTGGCTCTTAGGCAAGACGGGGGCAGGCAAGACAGCGATTGTCGCGGGTCTCACGGGAGATCCATACGCGGAGGTTGGGGAAGGATTTGAACCTTGCACCCGAACGGCAGCCTTCTACGATATGCCGCCAGAGGTCCCGCTCCTTCGGTTTCTCGATACGCGCGGAATTGGAGAGGCCGACTACGATCTCGCAAACGACATTGCCTGGTGTGAGGGGCATTCCCATCTCCTGCTGGTCGTGATTCAAGTGGCGGATCCGGTTCAGAATACCGTTCTGAGCGTTCTACGACAGGCGCGCCGCCGACATCCCGATTGGCCGGTTGTGGTGGCGCAGACCGGTCTGCATCGCCTTTATCCGTTCGGCGCAGGTCATCCAAAGCCATACCCGTATACGGGCGGCTTGGAGGACGAAACCCATGCCGCTTTGCCGCACTCGCTCCGGCAGGCACTTGCCTACCAACGCCGGTGGTTCGACGGGTTACCCGGGCCGCCGCCGCGCTTCGTGCCCATCGACTTCACTGTGCCAGAAGATGGATTTCCGCCGCCCGACTACGGGATCGAGATGTTCTGGCTCGCCCTCCAGGAAGCCGGGCCCCGAGCGTTTGAGGCCTTGCACCTCGCGCGGGCTGACGCCGAGAGCGACCGGATACGAGCGAAAGCCCGGCCTCTCATTTACGGCTACGGCGCCGCCGCCGCCGGCGCGGGGGCTGTCCCGGTCCCTCTCATCGGTGTGGGCGGCCTCGCTGGTATCCTCGCAATCATGCTGCGCGCTCTGGCGATCCGTTACGGCGTTGCGTGGACGCCGAGTGCGTTCGCAAAGTTCAACGGGGCTGTCGGGGGAGGTGCGCTCGTCTGGTGGGCACTCAGGTACGGTTTCCGGGAGCTCCTCAAGCTCATTCCATTTTTTGGCGGCGCGGCGGCCGGGGCGCTCAACGCGGCGGCCGCTTTCGGGGTCACAGTCGGCATCGGCGAGGCCGCTTGCGTTTGGCTGGCATATCGCCGCCGCGGCCTGATGGCGCCCGACAACGAGGTCCGCCGCGCCTTCGCGGATGGACTCGCGGCCGGGCTCCAGTATGCGCGAAATCAAGCCAAGCGACGCCCGGGAGACCGCCCATGAGAATCGGTCGATGGCTCCGGCGCTATTGGCCGGAAGTGCTCCTGTCGATGGCGGTTGCACTTCCGTGGTTGTCTCTCTCTGCGCTCGGTCTTTTTTGGCTCTGGCAAGGCGGACATGTTTGGGTCTGGGCGACAGCCGCCGCGGTCCTCGGCCTGCTGGCATGGCCCTTGTCAGTCTCAGTCAAACGGCGCGCGAACCAGGAGGCGCGCCTCGCGCTAGGCGATTTGGCTGCCCCTTCCCGCGGTTGGAACGCCGTTGAACGAGATGCTTGGGCCGAGGTACTCGCAATCGCGGACGCTACCGCACCTTTTTACTTCACTGAAATGGAACCGCTCCTAACCAGCGCTCGGGACATCGTCGAGGTCGTGGCGCGCCGCTTCCATCCCGATTCGCGCACCGCATGGGCACGGTTCAGCTTGCCTGAGTTCTTGCTGCTAACCGAACGGCTCAGTCGGGACGTCCGCCGAGAGGCGCTCCGACATATCCCGGCGGTAAAAGCAATGAGGCTGAGCCACCTGCTGTGGGTTCACCGGCAAAACGAGCGTTATGGCGGGGTCGCGCAGACCGGATGGCGTATGGGATTCGGCCTTTGGCGCATTATCCGCGCCGCGCTCAATCCGATCCAAGCCGCCAGCCAGGAGACAAGTGGCTTGTTCATGGAAAACACCACAAGAGTCCTCTCCTTTCGTCTCCGGACTTATGCCACGCGGCTCCTGGTGCTTGAGATAGGCCGCGCGTCGATAGACCTATACTCCGGGCGACTTGCGCTGTCGGACGAGGACTTGCGAGCCGCGCGCGAGCGTGACATGGCCGCCACCGCTGAGGCCGATATACCAATACGGATAGTTCTGATCGGCCAAGTTAACGCGGGAAAGTCCAGCCTCCTGAACGCATTGGCCGATGAAATAAGGGGCGCCGTCGGACCTCTGCCGGCAACGTCCAGCGTCACGGAACACCAGCTCAATTTGGATGGGCATCCTTGCGCGATGCTCGTCGACATGCCCGGCTTCGATGAGAGCGCAGCGACGGTGCCGGAGCTGCTCTCACAGGCCGAACGTGCCGATCTCATCATGTGGGTCGCCTCCGCGACGCAGCCGGCGCGCGGTCCTGATCGCAAACGACTCGATGAGATTCGTGCCTCGGCCAACGCCCAGCTTGCACGGCGGCCCCCGCCCGTTCTTCTGGTGCTGACGCATGTGGACGAGCTTCGACCCGCGATGGAGTGGACGCCACCGTATGATATCACCGCGCCGACTCGACCGAAGGCGCGGGCAATTCGCGCCGCCATTGATGCCGTGGCTCGTACCCTCGACTTGCCTGTGGAAGCAATCGTGCCGGTTGCCATGCCTTCTGGCCAGGAGACCTATAATATCGACGCTCTGTGGGCGAAAATCGCGGCCGAACTCGATGAAGCCAAGCTTGTGCAGCTTGACCGTCTGCGGGTCGGCCAACAAGGACTGAGCTTGCACGAACTTGCCAATGCCCTTCGCCATGCCGGCCGGACAATCATTAAAGGCATGGTCAGGTCCTGACGCCGCGAGTGTGAAGATGCTTCTTTGCCAGCAACGGCTAGTCGCTCCCGTCATTGAAAATGACGGCAACTTCTGAATCTCTGTCGCCGGCGCAAGGCAGCGATGGAGGTGATTCGTGGTCGGGAAAGAGATTGCCGTCAAGAAGTACGTGGTGCGGTTGAGCGCGGAGGAACGCGCCCAACTCGAGGAGTTGATCCGCAAAGGCAAGCGTTCCGCCCAGCTGCTGACGAAGGCCCGCATACTGATGAAGGCGGACGTATCGGAGCTTGGCGAAGGCTGGAGCGACAGCCGCATTGCCGCGGCGCTGGACACCAGCATCGCCACTATCGAGCGGACCAGACGCCAGCTGGTCGAAGAGGGGTTCGAGGCGGTGTTGAGGCGCAAATACAATCCCAATTCCGCCCGGCCGCGGATTTTCGATGGCGTAGCAGAAGCAAAATTGATCGCGCTCACCCTCTCTCCGGCCCCGGAGGGTTTCGCCCGTTGGAGCCTGCGCCTGCTCGAGGAGAAGGTCGTCGAACTGCACATTGTCGAGCGCGCCAGCGACAACACGATCGGGCGGACGCTAAAAAAAACATTCTCAAACCGCATCGCAAGCAGCGATGGGTGATCCCGCCGGACGCCAGCGCGGCCTTTGTCGCCAACATGGAAGACGTGCTGGAGGTCTATCAGAGGCCGCACGATCCGCAGCGTCCGCTCGTGTGCCTCGACGAAACCTCGAAGCAGCTGATCATCGAGACGCGCGCGCCGATCCCCGCAAAGCCGGGACGTAAGGCGCGTCACGATTACGAATACGAACGCAATGGCGTCGCCAATCTGTTCATGGTGTTCGCGCCGCTGGAAGGGTGGCGGCATGTGAAAGTGACCGACCGCCACACCGCCATCGATTATGCGCATACGCTCAGGGATTTGTCGGACGTGCATTTTCCCGACGCGGCCAAGATCGTGCTGGTGCAGGACAATCTCAACACCCACAAGCCCGCCTCGCTCTACGAAACCTTCCCCGCCGCCGAGGCGCGCCGGCTCGTCGAGCGCTTCGAATGGCATTACACGCCCAAGCACGGCAGTTGGCTCGACATGGCCGAATCCGAACTCGGCGTGCTCGCGTCGCAGTGTCTGGATCGCCGCATCGCCGAAAAGCAAATCCTCGCCCACGAAGTCAACGCATGGCAGGACCACCGCAACAAGCACCACGCCAAGGCCAACTGGCAATTCAAAACCGCCGACGCCCGCGTCAAGCTGAAGAGACTGTACCCTCAGTTCGGGTGACTCGCACGACTAGCTACTTTCTGGCGCAAAAATAGAGAGCCTGTCCCTTTGGATTGAGTAGCTACCCATTGCGGAAGCTGCAAGATGGAAC
>Ga0302324_100026602_pt1 | contig 11048 bp, 9 predicted proteins | sample Palsa_T0_1_FD_201949 | JGI IMG/M metagenome (GOLD analysis project Ga0302324, IMG submission 201949) | Peat permafrost microbial communities from Stordalen Mire near Abisko, Sweden - Palsa_T0_1 | ecosystem: Environmental > Terrestrial > Soil > Palsa > Peat permafrost | place: Sweden: Abisko... | reverse complement strand
GGTCCGATAGCCTCGCCTTGCGCGTGCGCGATGACGGCGACGGATTTGATTTGCAGAGCCTCACTACCACTGGCAATGGGCATTACGGCTTGATCGGAATGCGCGAACGAGCCGAGAGATTAGGCGGCCGCCTGACTCTGAACAGCAGACCGGGCGAAGGAACCGAGCTGCTCGTCGAGGTGCCCCTCTAGGCTGCCGGACCACGGAGAAAATGCATGAACCCTACAAACAACAACGGCCGCATTCGCACCATGATTGTGGAGGACCACTTCGTGGTTCGCGTCGGGCTGGCAGCCATTATTAACAGTCAGCGGGACATGGTGAACGTGGCGGAAACGGGGAATGGGCGCCAGGCAGTGGAACTTTTCGAGAAGCATCAGCCGGACGTCACGCTGATGGACCTGCGTCTCCCAGGATTAAGTGGAATCGAAGCCATCACCAGTATCCTCGCGAAGTTCTCCGGTGCGCGGATTATCGTTCTGTCCTCCTTCGGTGGCACCGAGAACGTGTTCCGCGCTTTTCAAGCCGGCGCCCGGTCGTACTTTTTGAAGGATGTGAAGGGCCGTGAGTTAGTGGACGCGATCCGGGCCGTGCATGCCGGCCAGCGCCCTCTGCCCAAGGAGATCGCCTCGTGCCTGGCGGAAAGGATGCCCTGCGCGGAACTCAGTCCGCGGGAACTGGAGATACTCAAACTCATTGCCAGCGGTCAATCCAATAAGGACATCGCCAGCCAACTCGCTATCAGCGAGGGCACGGTCAGGGTTCACGCAAGTAACGTATTTTCGAAACTCGGCTGCAGCGATCGGGCGCAGGCAGTCGCCGTCGCATTTCATCGCGGCATTATCTGCCTGGATTAACGTCTACGACTACCAGAATTTCTTCTACGATCCCGACGGCTTCGACGGGCGTGTGCGCGAGATGAAAGAAGCCATCGGGTCCAAGCCATTTCTCGCCTCTAAGCTCTGCGTCAACAACAGCGCGTTCCAGACTCGAACCTACCGCACGGCGTTCGCCATGGGCCAGCGCTACCACAAGCTGCTCACCGCGCTCGACGCCTGCGGCGCCATGTACTGCTGGACTTTGTTTAACGTCACCCAGCCATCTTACGGTTGGGCCCGCACCCTTATGGTGCCGGACCCCGAGCACGGATTCGTGTCCGTGGCCTCCAGCCATCAGCTACGTGTCTTCGGCGCTATATTCTCGCCGTGTCCGCGAAGGCATGACTCGCGTGCGGAGCACCAGTTCCAATCCGAATCTGTTGGTGACGGCCTTCACCGGCGATGGAAGCCGGCACACACTGATTGTGTTGAACCGATCCACCGTTCGACAGAAGATTTCCATCAGATGGCCCGGCGCGACGTTGCGCCACCAGGAAACCGCCAGCCCGCAACTGGAGAACGAGGTCGAGCCTGCATCCGCCGGGAAAGGTGACGTCTGGGAGGTGACTGTCGAACCGGGAGCCATCGTGACCCTGACCGGAGAGGAACTTGGCAGAGTCACCGACGAGTTAGCTTGAGCCCTTACATTTCCTTTTTTCCCGCGCTGTCTCCGTGAAAATCCGCCAGCCCCCCGGTGCCGCGAATCCTGATTTCCTTCGCCTTCATCATCACCAGCCCCGGAACGCCATCCGCCCTCTCCGCGCGGCAATGCTCCAGTTCAATTCCCTCTACGCTATCCAGCACAAACGCCGGCCGCCGGTCTTCCTGCATGAAACTGACGTCGACATCGTTCAGTTCAACGCCCTTCGAATGCCTGAGAAAGAATCCATAAGCCGGCAAGATCCCGAACATGGATGGCTCCGGATACTCCTTCTCCCGCTCCGGAGTCTCGAAAGGCTCGCGCGGTGGAACCCCTCCCGTCGCCCGAAAGAAGAAGGTGTTCACCAGGTCCGGAGGCTGTTTCGCCACCTGATCGAGCGTCAAGCCGCCGCGGTACAGAATCCGAATATTGCTCAGCTTCACGTCCTCCACATCGTGTCCCGGCTGGCCGCTGATGATTGAACCGTATCGTGGATCGGCGTTGTAAACCGTGATGTTGCCAATGCTGATGCGCCGCACCGAACCGATCGCCGTGCCTTCGGGCGCGCGCATGCGGCTGCCCAGGCGAATAAAGATGGGGGAGTTCGATACATCCCGCATAGTGATATTGGAAACCGTGACGTCTTCGATATGCGCTCCATCCACACTTTCCAGCGCCAGGCCGCGGGAGGTATCGAATACGATGTTGGAGATCGCGATATTGCGGAAATCGCCCTCCGACTCGGTGCCAATCTTGATTCGGCCGGTTGGGCCGTCGCGGTCCGGCGCCTGCTTCACGGTGCGCTTGAATGTTCCGTCCAGCAAGGAGCCAATCTCAAATCCGCTCACCAGACAGTTGGTAATGGTGATGTTCTCACTGACCCGCGCCGCGCCCAGGGCGTGCGTCCCTTTCAGAACAATGGCGTCGTCATTGGGCGAATTGACGCTGGAATTAGAGATATGCACATTGCGGCAGGAATCCACGTCGATGCCGTCGCGATTGGTGTCGATCGTGACGTTGTCGATGGTCAGATTGTCCACACCGGTAGCGAGGATTCCGAAGTGGCCGCCCCTCAAGATACTGAAATCGCGAAGCGTTACGTTGCGGCAGAGCTTGAGCGCGATGGCCTTGTCGGCGGTCGCTCCCCGTTCACGCACCAACGCCGCGCCGGAAATGCGGCCACCGCCGACGATGGCGATATTCTCGATGTCCTCGCCCCAGATCACGCTGTTATGGAAATGGCTGTGCCCGAAATCCTGGAACTTGTCCCACTGGTTCGGCTCCGCGGTATCGTACTCTCCGGCTTCGGCGCTGGCTTCAATCACCGACCCTGGTTCCAGGCGCAATGTGACGTTGCTGCGCATACGAATCGAGCCAGTGACCCACGTGCCTGCCGGGAAATCGACTGTCCCGCCGCCCGCCACGGCGGCCGCTTCAACTGCCATGTTGATAGCGGCGCGATTCTGCGTCTTGCCGTCGCCCTTGGCGCCGAAGGTTGTTATGTCAAAGATTGTAGCGGGCAGTGAGGCAGCTGCGGCGAGCGCCAATAGTCCCAACATAAGTAGTCGCTTCATGTATGAATCTCCCGGGTCCTCTATTGCACATCGGTCTTCGTAACCGGCTCGCCGTTTTTCACATCGAGTGTGAGGCCCGCCAGGTCCACGTTGCGCGCATGATCCAGGCGGAAGCCCTTTTGCGCCGTAATACGGCAATTCTCGAAATGAATGTCGCGAATCGGGCTGTCTGCCAGGCCATGAACGATACCTACGGAATCGACATCGCCCGACACATTGATGATTTTGACGTTGCGGACTACCGGCAGCACTTTCGCGGGAGGTGCGATGGGCGGCACCATGCGCCATTCCAGATTGAATTCGAAAGCCTGCCTGGTAGCGTGCAGAGTCATGTCGCGGTAAGTGATATTCTCCACCACGCCGCCGCGGCTGGGCTGCGTTTTGAAGCGAATCGGCGCCCAATTCCCCGAATCCACTATGCAGTTCCGGACTTCGACATTGCGGATTCCGCCGGATGTTTCGCTCCCCATAGCCACGCCTCCATGCCCATAGGCAAAGTGTGAGTTTTCGATGACGATATCTTCCGCCGGGCGATTGACGCGCAGACCGTCGGCGTCTTTTCCCGACTTGATCGAAATGCAATCGTCGTTGACGTCGATATACACATTGTTGATGCGCACGCGCCTGGAGGAATCGATATCGATGCCGTCGGAGCTTGGGATATTGTGTTCCGCGGTGATCTTCAGGTTTTCCGCCAGCACGTCTTCGCTATATAAAACAAACAGGCACCAAATGGCCTGGTTGTGAAGGTTCAGGCCGGCGACACGCACGCGTCTGGAGTTCTGAATGCCGATCAGACGCGGCTTCCCGCGCTTGAGTTGAGTTGACGGCTGAGCCGGAGACGGCGAATCGCTCGGCCGCCGCGGTGGGTACTTCTGTATCCACTCCTCGCCGGACCCATCGATTGTGCCTTCCCCCGAGATCTCCACGTCCGTCATCCCTTCGGCATTCACAAATGCCGACGTCCACGGCTCTTCTGTTCCTTCCCAGCGTGTATTGATCACGGGGTAATCGTCGATATTGGTGGTCCCCTTGAGGACGCCGTCTTTCTCCACGGCGAGGTTCACGCCTTGTTTCAGAAAGATTGCACCACTGAGAAATGTGCCCCTCGGTACGACCACCAAGCCGCCGCCCGAAGCCGCGCACTTGTCGATAGCCGCCTGGATGGCTTTGGTACTGACCGTGGCAGCGTCCGCCACCGCCCCAAAATCGGAGATGACGAAACGTGTCGGCGCCTTGCCGCCGGCCTGGGCCGCGAGGGAAATCGCAAGTGTTGCTACCGCAAATATGGAAATGGTTCTTCGCATGGTTTTGCCTTCAGGAGGGTATCACTCCGGCCAGTTGCAGGCAACTGAGGATTGCATAGGCAGTCTTGAATTTCCGGTATACAATTCCCTCATGCGCGCGATAGCTGTCTGTCTCCCTCTCTTGTTCTCGGGAATGGCGCTTGCCGCCGATCATCCGGAAGTTCCGCTTTGGGCGAACGGGGCGCCCGGCTCGGAAGGCAAGACTGCCAAGGAAGTCGACGAACCGCCGAACCAGGAGCATGGTTACCTGAAGGTGACAAGCGTTCACAACCCGTCTCTCACGGTCTTTCTCCCGCCCCCAGGAACAGCCACGGGCGCCGCGATGGTGATTGCGCCTGGTGGCGGCCACCAATTTCTCAACTTCGATCAGGAAGGCACCTACGTCGGCGAGTATCTGAACAGCATCGGAGTGGCTGGCTTCGTTCTCAAGTATCGGCTGGCGCGTGAAGCCGGCTCCACCTACAAAGTGGACGATGCCGTGGCCGATGCGCAGCGCGCCATCCGGCTGATCCGCAACCGCGCCGAAGAGTGGCACGTGAATCCGGCGCGCGTCGGCATCATGGGATTCTCCGCGGGCGGCGAGGTCGCGGCGTTGGCGTCCACACGTTATGACGCGGGAAAGACCGACGCCGGCGATCCCATCGAGCGCCAAAGTTCGCGGCCCGATTTCGACGGGCTGATCTACCCCGGCATCCGCGCAGAGAATTTCACCATTCCGAAAGATATGCCGGTTACCTTCATGCTCTGCGCGGACAACGATCGCGGACCTTCCAATGCTCTCGTCGGTCTCTATCCAATGCTGAAAGCCGCGGGAATCAAGACGGAGGTGCACATCTATGCGTCTGGCGGTCACGGTTTCGGAATCAATCCCAATACTCGTAATGTGTCGCCCGTCGCCACCACGTGGCAACTGCGGCTGGGCGATTGGCTCAAAGACATCGGGATGCTCAAGGTGAACTGACCGCATGGGCCGCCATTTACAGATTCGGGGGTTTCCAGGGGGCCCGAAAAGACGGTTCGACAAACTGATTGACGCTCACTCGTTGGTGACCCGCATCTCTGCGGTATCCCACTCCAGCACCTTTCGGGTCGGCAGGGCCAGCGTGCCGAGTAGCGCCAGTTCCGTGAGATGACTGGCGAACTCGATAGGCAGGCATGTGGGTCGGCCCTCTATGGCGCAGCGAATCCAAACCACGTAATGATCCGCCTTCTCAACACGCTCGCGGATCCGGCCACGGCGCCCGTACAGGCGCCGGAAGTGACGCCGGACAAGAAAAGTGGTTTGGGCATTGCGCGCGTGGGGAAACCCGGTGGATCTCGGCCCCGCCACCACGATTCAGTTGCTCGATCAGCCGAGTGTTCCCGAAGCGGTGCCTTTCGGCGATTTGAAATAAAGAGCCGATCCAGTGCCCGCTATTGGCCGTAGGGCCGCTGCGCATCGGCCGCGGGTTCCGCCGGGACATCGAACTTACCCACCGGATCGGGATGGGCCGGGTCGAAGGGCGGCATCTCGAAGAGGTATTTCGCGATGGGCAGTTTGGCGTGGCGGATACCTTCCACGATGCATTTGGCCAACTCGTAGCTGCCGTAGTCATCGTGATGGGTGGTGTCTTTCCCCGCGAAAGCGAGGTGCGCATCAGCGGGGCCGAGGGCCTCGTAGAACAATTTGCTCATGGCGTTGAGATCGATGAGCGCCACGTTTTCTTCTTTGGCCGTCTGGCGTACGGCATCGGGATAGTCTCCCAGGCTGTTGGTGATTTTGCCCGCGGCGTCGAAGGTCAGGCGGTGCATCGGCGTGACCAGCACCGGCGTGGCGCCATGCTGCCGCGCGTCGGCGACAAACCGTTTCAGATCGGTCTTATAGCTGGTGAACGCGCCAATTCCCTCGCCCTTCTCTTTTTGATCGTTGTGGCCCATCTGAATCAGCACCGTATCGCCGGGCTTGATCACGCTCAGCAGTTTCGCCCAGCGGTTCTCGTTGAGGAATCCGCGCAGCGACTCGCCCGATTCGCCGTGATTGGCAATGGCGATTTCCGGCTTGAAAAAGCGCGGCAGCATCTGCCCCCAACTGTTGAAGGGTTCACGCGGCTGATCGGTGGATGTAGAGTCGCCAGCAATGTAGATGGTGGGAACACCGCCGGCTTTTTCGATCGCAATCGTGCGCACCGCTGGATGCGTATCGGTGAACTCCAGCGTGAGCCGGTCGTCCCAGGCGCGGGCTTCCGTGGTCTTCTCACGGTCTTTCAGGCGCACTTCGCCGCCATCGGGAATCTTAGGCGTGCGGACATTGACGAGGAACGATCGCGTCTCCGTCTTGCCCGCGGGGACGCGGATGCGCTCGAGCATCAGTCGGCGCAGCTCGGCTTTGATGGTTGTCAACGAATCGCTTGCGGGATCGCCCAGCGTTACCGTTACTTTGTAGTTACCCTCGTCGGGTACGCGCACGGAGAAATAGAACGGCGGCTGCCCGGCGGGCCCTTCGAAGCCGTAGCCCGTCTGCTCCGAGTAGAGCGTGCCGGGCAATACTTTCTCGAAACCTGGCGCAGCTTTATGGGATGAGAAATCGAATTTGAGGCTCTGCGCCGCAAGCGGAGCTAAGGCGATAGCGACGAGTGCATATCTCATGGTTTTCACTTTTCCGCCAGACCTCCGGCCATTTTGACGGGTTTGGCGACGATCTTGATTTGCCCGGACTGCAAGCCTGGACGACTGGCGGTGACCGTGATTATTCCAGGCGAAAACGTGGAACGAATGGCGACTCGGTTGATTCCGTCTTCGGTATTCAAGTAGAGATTGTTGGTGGAATCGATTTTGCCGCTATTGTAGCCACCGCGCCAGACTGTGGGCCCAGCGACGACGAAATCCAGCCGGGCATCGTCGGTGGGGCAGCGCTGGCCTTTGGCATCGACGACTTCCACGTCGATGAGCGCCACATCCTCCCCATCGGCCTGGAGACCTCGCGGACCGACGATCGGCGTGAGTTTGATTCTCGCCGGCGGGCCAGCGGTGGTCAGTTCCTCTTGGGCCACCGCTTTGCCGTCGTTCCTGCCGACAGCCTTCAGACTCCCCGGTGCAAACTCGACGTTCGGGAAAGCGAAGGCGTATCCGTTGACTGGTTGGGAGTTAAGGCCAGCGGATTTGCCATTTACAAAAAGTTCCACCGTCTGCATGTTGGCAACGACGTAGAAGGTCTTCACCGTCTTCTTGGCGTCCGGACCCGCGGGATAACTCCAATGGCCCAGAATGTGGATGTCAGGCTGTTCGTTCTGCATCACGCGGTGGGCGAAATAAATCTCCTTGGGTAGACGAACTGCATCCACCTTGCCACTGACCCGGCAGACCTCGCTCGAATCCTGCCGTCCATCCGCATCGGAATCGGAGAAGTAGATGGACGCATAACCCGACCACTTGGAGTGCGCCGGGTCGGGGTTGGAAATGCGATTCTGCCAGTAAGTCCAGTAGCGTTTGATCGAGCCCAGGGCGAAGCTCTCGGAGGTCAGCTGCCAGGTGTCGTTTGGGCCCTTCTTGAAACCAAAATAGGGCGGCGAATCGTCGTCCCAGAAGCGGCGCGCGCCTTCCTCCCGATAATCCTCTGTCTCGACAAGCGGTGCGCGGTCGCGGCGCTCTGCGCTGTATCCGCGGAACATGGCGGTGGGGCTTTCCAGCGCGTCGGTGCGGGGATCCTGACCGATCATGATCCCGAAGAATTCGGCGAGGGGAGTAACGGCGGTATTGGCCGCCACGTTATCGTTGCCGCGGGCGCCGATCACACGGCCGCCGTCGGGGTCCCACTGCTTGCGAAGGGCGAGCATTTGTTGCATGTGCTCGACAGTAATCACCGTGTTGCCCGCCTCCCAGAAAAGAATGCTGGGACTGTTGCGGAAGTAGATCATGGTATCGCGCATCACTTCCAGCCGCTGCTCCCATTGGCGCCCTTCCACGTCTCTTTCCTTGTCGCCGGCGGGGCAGATCTGGACGATGCCGTAGCGGTCGGCGGTATCGGCATCGACGCGCTGCGGGGCTATGTGCATCCAGCGTATGTAGTTGGCATGGCTCGCGCGCACCAACTCCGCCTGAAAGTCATGCATCCAGTCCGGGTAGGCCTGACCGAGGCCGGCCCATTCGTTGCTTGCGCGCTGGGCGTAGCCTTTCAGGTAAACGAACTTGCCGTTGAGATATACGCCGCCCGTGCCGGCGCCGCCCTTGAATTCGGTCTTTCGAAAGCCGGTAATTACCTTGTCGACGTCGACGGTTTTTCCATCTACCGTAAGGATCGTGTAGACGTCATAAAGATACGGATCTTCCGGACTCCAGAAGCGCGCGGCCTGGACCGCTGCCGTTGCCGTCAGCTCGGTCTTTTCGCCGTCGACCATGTCGACGGGATCGCCGGCGACTCGGCCGCGAACCCGGCCGTCGCGATCTACAATCACGGCCGACAACGCCACCGTGGCTCGCTCGCCGGATGCATTGCGCACTTCCGACTCGACCGTGACGTCAGCGGTCTTGGCGGCGAGATTGAAGTTCGCGGCGTGAACATACACGCCAGTGCTTTCCAGGCCGTAATATAACGGCAAGGTCTGATAGATCTTGCCGGTGACGTGCAACCAGACATGGCGGTTGATGCCGCCATGGTCCGGGTTAAAGTCGTTGGCATTCCATTCAAACGGAGTGCCGCTGGAACGCTCCTTGTAGTCGGTGCGGTTGTCCACTTTCACCGCCAGGACGTTCTCTTCGTTTCCGAAGTGAACGGCGCCGGTGATGTCCAGACCGTAGGCCGTAACGCCATTCTCATAGAGCCCGATTTGCTTGCCGTTCAGGAAAATGTCGCCCGCTTGGCGCATGCCTTCGAATTCCAGGAAGATCCTGTCGCCGGCATATCTGGCCGGCAGCTTAAAATGTTTGCGGTACCAGGAAAGCCCTTTATACGTGCCGCGGTCCCCGCCGCTGTGGGAGATGATCTGGCGGAATGAGTCGACGTCGTTGAAAGTGTGCGGGGTGCTGACAGTGGTCCAGGAGGAATCATCGAAGCCGGGTGCTTCCGCGCCGGCTACATCGTCGCGGATGAATTTCCAGTTCCAGTCGAAATTCAATTTGACACGCGGCGATGGCGGCGGAGTATAAGGGGTGGTTTGAGCTGCCGCCTGAATCGCAATGGCGCAAAGGATGACGGCCATTGCACACGTTCGGTGAGTGGCGGTCGATGGGCTCAAGTCGAATTCTCCTGGAACTGAACTTATCGCTGAGAGCTTATCACCGCGGCAGATGCGCGGCAACGAGTCCGGGTTTTCCGGTGCTCCGCCTGGCCCATCGCCAAGCGATCGGGGCCCGTATCGGGCTTGCTTGGCCCAGTACATCTGGTGGCGCTCTAAAAGGAAAGGCGATTAGAGCTACAATCGACGCTCTCCGGAGTGGCAAGGAGCAATCGCCATGAAGAATCTCGTAGTCCTGCTGGGCACTTTATGTGTCCTCATGGGTATCGCCGCTGGCCGGACGCCCGCCCAAAGCCATTATCAACATCTATTTCAGAATCCCAAGCTCTCCACGCTTAAGAAACAGTGGGTGGTGGAGTACGACACGGTCGACCTTATGCTGGGCGCCTCCTCGGCGGACGTCAGGGTGCAAGAGACGATCAGAGTGAATAATGCCGGCATGTAGGTGGGCGGCCATGAAACTACTAACAGCATCGATTACCATCGCGGCATTGGGCGCGGCATTCATCGCGGCCTTGGCCTCTGCGCAACCGCAGACGTTGCAATCCGGGGCGTACCCGTTTCAAGATCCGAAGCTGCCCATGGAGCAAAGGGTCGACAACATCGTCTCCTTGTTGACGCTGGACGAGAAGATCGGCATGTTGGGGCAGGTCCAGCCAGCCATCCCACGTTTGGGAATCAAGGCGTTCACCAACTGGACCGAGGGACTGCACGGGTTGGGCTGGGTCAGGGGCGGCAGCGTCACGGCCACAACGTTCCCGCAGTCGGTCGGGCTGGGCGAAACCAGGGATCCCGAGATCCTTCGCCAGGCCGGCGCGGTAGAGGGGTATGAAGCTCGCGTCTATTTCAAGAAGTACAATGGCGTGCGCGTCGGCCTCGCTATCCGGGCCCCCAACGTGGATCTGGCCAGGGACCCCCGATGGGGGCGCACGGAAGAATCTTTCGGAGAGGATCCTTACTTCGTCGGGAAAATGTCCGTCGGTTATATCAAGGGGCTGCAGGGCGACGACCCGAAGTATTTGCTTTCAGCGTCGACCATGAAACATTTCCTGGCCAACAGCAATGAGGACGCACGCACCAGGTCCTCTTCCGATTTCGATGAACGAAACCTTCGCGAATACTACCTGGTGCCATTTCAAATGGGCATCGAGGAGGCGAATGCTCAATCGTTCATGGCTTCTTACAACGCGGTTAACGGAATTCCCGACACGGTGTCTCCGTTTATCAGGGACATCGCGGAGAAGGAATGGAAATTCGATGGAATGGTGAGCACCGACGCCGGCTCTCTTCCCAATCTCACGCGCCAGTTCCACTATTACCCGGATCCTACCGCCGCGGTCGCCGCATGCGTGAAGGCTGGCATCAGCGTGTTTCTCGATCGGTTCGCCGAACCGTTGAGAGACGCTCTGGACAAGAAGTTGGTGACCGAATCCGACATC
>Ga0302324_100026601_pt1 | contig 11049 bp, 10 predicted proteins | sample Palsa_T0_1_FD_201949 | JGI IMG/M metagenome (GOLD analysis project Ga0302324, IMG submission 201949) | Peat permafrost microbial communities from Stordalen Mire near Abisko, Sweden - Palsa_T0_1 | ecosystem: Environmental > Terrestrial > Soil > Palsa > Peat permafrost | place: Sweden: Abisko... | reverse complement strand
ATCAGTACCTCGAACCGGACTGGCGCGATCGGTGGAACGATCTCGACATGTGGAAGCTGATCAACGATATTCCCAACGAAGAGTTGCTGGAAGTGCACCGGCGCCGCAAACGCCGCCTGATCACCTTCATTCGGGAACGCCAGACGGCTTCGGCGTTCCGCCGGAAAGCAGCCGCCAATGAGCAGCGCTACTCCGCCGAAGTGCTTGACCCGCACGCTTTGACCATCGGGTTTGCGCGCCGTTTCGCGACCTACAAACGCGCTACGCTGTTGTTCCGCGATGTGGCGCGGCTCAAGAAAATTCTCTGCGACCGTGAGCGCCCCGTGCAGATTGTAATTGCGGGGAAAGCGCATCCGAAAGACCAGCCGGGCAAGGCGTTTATTCGGGAAATCGTGCAGCTTTCGCGCGATCCCGATCTTTGGAAACACATCGTGTTCGTGGAAGATTACGACATGAAAGTGGCGCGCGAACTGGTGCAGGGCGTCGACCTGTGGCTGAACAATCCGCGGCGCGGCGAGGAAGCCTGCGGCACCAGCGGCATGAAGGCCGCGATGAACGGCGTTCTGAATCTCTCGGTGCTCGATGGCTGGTTCGACGAAGCCTATGAGATGTCGGGTGGCTGGGCTATCGGAGACCGGGAAGACTACACCGAAGATCAGGACGATATCCACGCCAGCAACATTTATTACCTGCTGGAAAGCGAGATTGTGCCGCTGTTCTATGCACAGGCCGAGAGCGGGCTTTCGTCCGACTGGGTGAAGCGCATGAAAGAGTGCATGATCAACCTCTCGCCCCGCTTCGATGCGCGCCGCATGGTGCATGAATATACCCAGCAGCTCTACGACCCGGCGAACCGGAACTGGACGGAGATGGCGGCCTGCGCCTTCGCCGGGGCGCGCGAGCGTGCCCTCTGGAACGCGCGCATCCGGGAGATCTGGCCGCAGGTGAACTTCGTCGACATGGGGCCGGCGCCTAACGGTCCGGTGATGAGCGGCAGGCCGGTCTCGGTGCGGACGGCGATCCGCATCCCCGGTCTGGAGCCGAACGATGTGCGGGTGGAATGCGTGATCGGCCGAATCGGCAGCAGCGGGGGGCTCGAAGAGACCGAAGTGGTCGTGCTGTCGAACAAAAGCAAAGAAGGCGATATCGCGATTTACGAGCAGGATGTGATCCCGGCGAAAACGGGACGGCTTGGCTATGCGATTCGCGTCAGTCCCAATCATTACGACGACCCGCTGACTCGTCCGGTGACCAGTCTTCTCAAGTGGGGCGGGCGCTAGTCCCGTCGCGGCGATTTTTCGCCTATGCGGCGGTTTACCTGTTCTGGGGCGCGTCGTTCCTCGCGATACGGGAGATCGTGCAGGTTACCCCGCCGTTTCTCGCGGCCGGGTTCCGCTTCACCGCGGCGGGGCTGGTCCTGATGGCGCTCAGCCTGGCGCAGCGCGCGCCGTGGCCTTCCGTGCGCGAACTCCGATCCGCGATAATGCTCGGCCTGGTGTTCTTCGCGGTGAACTATGCCTGCGTGTTCTGGGCTGAGCAGCGGGTGGCGTCGGGCTACGCGGCGATTGTTTCTTCCACGCTGCCGGTGTGGATTTTTGCCGGGGAGTGGCTCTGGCTGCGGGCGGTGAGGCCCACGGGCGCTGGCCTGATCGGTATGGCGCTCGGCATGGCCGGCGTCATTCTGCTGGTGCTGCCGAGCGTGCGCGACGGTTCGCTGACGGCAGGTCTGGTTTTGCTGTTCGGCGCGTTCTGCTGGTCTTTCGGGACGCTGTGGAGCCGGCGGCTGACGGTGCCGAAATCCCGCTATAGCAATGCGGGGCTGCAGATGTTCCTTGGAGGCATCGTGTTGCTGGCCGTGTCGACGCTGGTGGGTGAGATGAAACAGTTGCCTGATGTTCTGGCGCACTGGAATCTCCGGCTGTCGCTCGACATGGCGTATCTGGTGATTGCAGCTTCGATTCTGGCGTTTCTGGCGTTCATCTGGCTCATCGATCATGAGCCTGCCAGCCGAGTATCGAGCTATGCGTATGTCAATCCGCTGATTGCCGTTGCCTTGGGCGCGTTGGTGGGTGGAGAGCGCCTGGCGCCCGTGCAACTGGCCGGCGCAGCCTGCGTCCTGAGCGGGGTCGTGATCACGCTGCGTTCGCGGCGAGGTTAGGACTTAACTGATTCCCTGGCCAACATCTTTGGATGTTTCCCGTAACCATCCGGTAAAAGACGTTACAACGCGCGACACATACCGGCGCTCCAGACGCACGCACCCGACGCGCCGAACCGCCTTTGGTTCGATAGGGATCAACCGGCAGCCCGCGGCAGCGCGTCGCGCCATCTCCGGGACCAGGCTCACGCCGAAGCCGGCCCGGATCAATTCAAATATACTGGCAAACTGGTCCGCTTCAAATTGCGCGGCGAATCGGACACGGGCCCGGTCGCAAATCGTCAATGTCTCGTCGCGCAGGCAATGGCCGTCCCTGAGGATCAACAAGCGCTCGGCAGACACTCTGCGCAGCAGTACCTTTTCCGCGCTGGCGAGGATATGGAAATCAGGGACGGCCAGATGGATCGGCTCCCGGAACAGTTCCCGCATGACCAGGTTATTGCCCTCGACGGGAATGCTCAGAATGGCGATGTCGAGCGTTCCGTCCTCAATTTGCCTGATGAGTTCACCGGTCGGCGCCTCGCGCAGGTGCACGTCAATTCCCGGAAATTTCTCTACGAATTCACGAAGGCGCGGAGCCAGAAAGTAGGGCAAGATGGTCGGAATCGCGCCGACCCGCAGTTCTCCGCCTGACTCCGTCCGCACGGTTTCGAGGTAGTGTGGCAGTGCGGCGGCGTCCTGCAGCATGGCCTGCGCCTTTGGCAGTAGTGCCTCGCCGGCGGGAGTCAGTTCAATCCGCCGCGCCAGCCGCTCGAAAAGCACGGATGCAAGACCCTGTTCCAGCTTCGCAATCTGTTCGGACAGGGACGACTGGGCAACACCCAGTTCTTCAGCCGCTTTCGTAAAGCTCCCGAGCCGCGCCACCGCGCAGAAACACTCAAGTTGCCGCAGATCGAACTTTCTGTTTTCCTGATCCATAGGGAAATCCGATCATTGATATAGTCACAATCGGATTGACCGATGTCAAGTAAACTCGTACCCTTGCCACTGAGGAGCTAATGAAAAAGAAACTGAAGACTTTGCTGGCCGCGTTCACAGTTGCGGCATTGCCATTGGTGTTCGTGAACGCCGCCAGAGCTCAGGGTCAGCCGATACCGAACCAGTTCTGGTGGCCCGACCGAATCGATCTCTCGCCACTTCGGCAAAATGCCGCGGAGTCCAACCCGCTGGGCCCGCAGTTCGACTACGCGAAGGCGTTCGCAACCCTGGACCTCAACGCCGTTAAGAAGGACCTCCAGAAGGTCCTGACGACGTCGCAGGATTGGTGGCCGGCGGATTACGGCAACTACGGACCGTTTTTTATCCGGATGGCCTGGCACAGCGCGGGCACATACCGTGTCAGCGATGGGCGCGGCGGCGCCGACGGTGGTCAACAGCGTTTCGAACCGCTCAACAGCTGGCCTGACAACGCCAACCTCGACAAGGCGCGGCGCCTGCTCTGGCCGGTAAAGCAGAAATACGGTGAGAAGATTTCCTGGGGCGACCTGATGGTGCTGGCTGGAAATGTATCGCTTGAGTCCATGGGTTTCAAGACCTTCGGATTTGCAGGCGGGCGCAGGGACGACTGGGAGCCCGAAGTGGTCTACTGGAGCCCCGAGAAAAAGTGGCTGGGCGACGAGCGTTACAGCGGCGACCGGAAACTCGCGCAGCCACTGGCCGCCGTTCAGATGGGCCTCATCTACGTCAATCCGGAGGGTCCGAACGGCAATCCGGATCCAATGGCTGCCGCAAAGGACATCCGTGAAACATTCGGCCGCATGGCGATGAACGACGAGGAGACGCTGGCGCTGATCGCCGGGGGCCACACTTTCGGCAAGGCGCATGGCGCCGCTCCGGCCACTTGCGTGGGCCCGGAACCAGCCGCCGCCGGTATTGAGAAGCAGGGCCTGGGCTGGGAAAACGGTTGTGGCAAGGGCAAAGGCGCCGACACGGTCACCAGTGGTCTGGAAGGCGCGTGGTCAGCCACTCCCACCGCGTGGAGCATGCAATACCTCAACAATCTGTTTGCCTACGACTGGGTTCAAACCAAGAGCCCCGCCGGCGCCACCGAGTGGATTCCCGCGAGTAACCAGGCGGCGAACACGGTACCGGACGCGAGCGACCCTTCGAAGCGGCATGCGCCGATGATGTTCACGACGGACCTTGCGCTGAAGGTGGACCCGAGCTACCGGCAAATTGCCCTGCGCTTTAAGGAGCACCCGGAAGAATTCCAGCTGGCGTTTGCTAAGGCGTGGTTCAAGTTGACCCATCGCGATATGGGTCCGCGTTCCCGGTACCTCGGCCCCGAGGTCCCTGCCGAGGACCTGATCTGGCAGGACCCGCTCCCCCGAGTCGATCATGCGCTCATCGACGAAAAGGATATCGCCGGTTTGAAATCCAGTATCCTTGCATCTGGCGCCGGCATCCCCGAACTGGTCCGAACGGCATGGGCTTCGGCGGCGTCGTTCCGCGGCACCGACATGCGTGGTGGCGCGAATGGGGCGCGCATTCGCCTCGCCCCGGAAAAGGATTGGGAGGTCAACAATCCGGCGGAACTCGCCAGGGTATTGCCGCTTCTGGAAGCCATCCGGAAGGACTTCAACAGCAGGCAGTCCGGTGGAAAGCAGGTATCGATTGCGGACCTGATCGTTCTGGGCGGTGGCGCCGCCATCGAGAAGGCCGCTAAAAACGCCGGCTATGACGTGACGGTTCCCTTTGCGCCGGGGCGCGCGGACGCGTCGCAGGAGCAGACCGACGTGGCCTCTTTCGCCTACCTCGAACCCGCCGCAGACGGTTTCCGTAACTATTTCCGCACCGGCCAGCGTTTATCGCCACCGGAAATGCTGGTCGACCGCGCAAAGATGTTGACTCTAACGGTGCCTGAAATGACTGTTCTGGTCGGTGGCATGCGGACGCTCAATGCCAATGCCGGGAAAGCCGCACATGGAATCTTCACCGACCGGCCCGGGACCTTAAGTAATGACTTCTTCGTGAACCTGCTTGACATGTCCACTCAGTGGAGCAAGTCCGCCACGTCCGAGGGCATTTACGAAGGACGCAATCGTGGGACCGGCAAGCTCAAGTGGACCGCAACCCCTGTCGACCTGATGTTCGGGTCCAGCGCCGAACTGCGCGCCGTGGCGGAAGTCTATGCTGCGACAGACGGAAAAGACCTGTTCGTGCGCGACTTTGTGAAGGCCTGGGCCAAGGTGATGAACCTCGACCGTTTCGATCTGCATTAGATTAGAGTCTGGAGCAGGACGCGGTTCAATGCCAAACGGCGGCGTATAAACGCCGCCGTTTTATTTTTTGCTAACGAGCCTAACGACGCTCCAGCCTGGGGACTTGTTCCTGACGCGCCAGCATTTTGGCTTTCTTGACGGCGTCGGGATCCATGCCGTGCTCGATCATCGCCATCCGTTCGCGGTGCCTTAACACGCCCAGCACGGTTCCGGACAGGATCGCGACAATCGGTATCGTTATCAGCACCAATTCGGGAGAATGCGTCAACAGCTGAGCCCAATCCATAGCTTCTATAGTACGTCCGCGAAGCCCCGTTTCATATGGCGGAAAAACAAGCCGCCCAGAACGAAGGCAGTCACGCCGAAAGCGGCGGCAATCCCGAGATCCCGCCACGGCAGCACGTCTCCTAGCAGCATCTGGCGATAGGTGTCCACGATATAAACCAGCGGGTTGCCCGCGAGGGCCGCATGGACGCTACGGGGAAACCGCGCGGCGGGAAACTTACTTGCCGGGACCATGATCGGCGTGATCCAGTACCAGACGTTGAGCGTCACCATGACGACCTGCACAGTGTCGCGCAGGTAGACCTGCAGCGAGGCCACGATCCAGCCGATGCCCACGGCGAATAAGCCGACGATCAGAACGCTTAACGGCAGAAGCGCAAGCACGGGACTCAGGTGGCGCTGTGTGACGCCGACCACGACCACGAACAATCCAACCGCCAGAAGATGGCTGACCAGAGAGGAAAGGAAGATCGAGAGGGGCACGATCTCGGACGGGAACATGGTTTTAGTGATGAGGTTGGACTGCTCGACGATCGAACCCGACGACCGCTGTACCGTTTCGTAGAAAAGAAGCCACGGCAGCAGGCCGGCGAAGAGGAAAAGAGGATAACTTTGGGTCACCTCGCCCGCGTCCAGCGTGTTTCCTAAGCAAAAACTAAAGACAAATGTGTAGATTGCCAGCAGCACCAGGGGGTGGATCAGGCCCCATAACCAGCCCGCTGCCGACCCTACGTAACGCTGTTGGAAATCGCGCTTAACCAGCTGAAAAATAAGGGTTCTGCGCTCAATCAGATTCTTCGCAAAATGCCGCCCTGGTATTTTCTTCCGCAAGGCGGGATGGTAACAACGAAAAGGGTTGACTCGCAAGCTTATGCAGTGATAACCTCACAGTTTCACAAATTAAGCAGTTTTATCTCGCTTTGGCGGGTTCCGCAAAGCGCGTAGCCGCACGTATTTGCGGCCCGCGAAATGCGGTCAATATCATCCAAAAAGGGAACGGATTGAAGCAAGACTACTTTATTCTCGTTCTGGGGCACTCGCTGCACGGGCGCCTCCAACGGGTCCACATCACGCACCGCTTCGTATACAACGCTCTTGGCGCCTTTGCGGTCCTGTTTCTGCTGATGTTCGGCGTTGTGGGAAGCTATGCGAGGATGGCGCTGAAAGTGGCGAATTACAACTCGCTGCAGCACGAAGCGCAGTTGTTACGCGAAAGGTACAATAATCTCCAGAAGAAGGTAAAGCAGACCAACGAGCAACTTGCCAGTCTGCAGAATCTGGCCGATGAAGTAGGCAACGCGTACGGCATGAAGAAGCAGATTGCCGGATCGCCCGATCTGATCGGGGAAGCGCCGCTTGTTCCCACGCTGGGCCAGACGCTTGCCGAATACAGCTATCTGCGCACCACCAATATAGCGGGACGCAGCCGTAATCTGTTTGCCCGCACCGATACGAACCTGATGCCTTCGGGATGGCCTGTGGAGGGCCGTCTGATGGATGGTTATGGACATCGCATGGACCCGTTTTCGGGTGAAGGCGCGATGCATACGGGCGTCGATATTTCCGCTCCGATGGGCACGCCGATCAAGGCCACGGCCGATGGCATCGTGATGTTCGCGAACTGGAACAGCGGCTATGGCCGGTGTGTGATTGTCGACCACGGCAACGGTTACCAGACTCTCTACGGTCACATGTCGCACATCGATGTGATCGACGGGCAGGAGATTCGTCAGGGCGAAGTGGTGGGACTGGTGGGCAGTACGGGCCGTTCGACCGGTACGCACGTCCACTACGAAGTTCATTCTCATTCCACGCCGATCAATCCGTACAAGTTCCTCGCTCGGTCTACGGCCACGAAAACCGCTACGGTGAGTGAGTTTCCGTTTTAACCCCCCTTTGCAGGGCTGCGGCGTGGGCGGGTTGGCAACCCAATGTCACTTGCTTTGTTTGTGGGGCGGGCATTCTTGCCTCGCAGGATTGCCCGCGAACCGGCTTTCGAGCCAGTCCTGCCGACTGGAAAGGCGGCTGCGGCCACGATTGGCCGCCCCACGAGGAGACATAAGCGACTTTTCCGCAGCCCCCTAGCTTCCACACTGTCTCAGGGTATAGAATTTCGTCCATGAAGCATGTGTGGTTTCGTGTAGCGGCGCTGGGCGTGGCAGGGATCCTTTTGACGGCCGCTTATAAGCGCGCCGAGCAGGCATCCGTAATGGCCGATGCGGCCAATGCCTTTCTGAATTCGCTTTTTGCGGATCAGAAGGCGAAGGTGACATTTCCTTTTGAGAGCGACCAAAGGCAGGACTGGTACTTTGTTCCCCGACCTCTGGCCGGTACGCCGCCCGAGCAGACTCTCGCTTCTATGCGCAAGGGGTTGCCTTTCGGTGAGATGAAGCCTTACCAGCGAGAACTGGCCACGGCACTGGTGGCAGCGGGACTCAGCCAGCAGGGCCTGATCAAAGCCGAATCGATCATGAGCCTCGATGAAGTGCTATTGCTGCTCGAGCAGGGCGCCGGCGGCAATCGCCGCGACCCCGATAACTACTACGTCACCATCTTCGGCAAGCCCGCCGCTACCGGCACGTGGGGCTATCGGGTGGAAGGCCACCACATCAGCCAGAACTACACGATTGTGAACGGGAAGATTGTGGATTCGCCGAGCTTCTTCGGATCGAATCCGGCCGAGGTTAAGGTCGGGCCGCGTAAGGGGCTGCGGGTGCTGGCGGCCGAGGACGATTACGGGTACGAGGTGATCGAGTCGCTCGATGCTTCGCAGAAGGCCACGGCAATTGTGGATAAGACGGCGCTGAAAGACATCATCACAATGAATTCCCGGGTAGCAGCTCTGAACGGCGCGCCGAACGGGCTGCCTGCGTCGAAGATGACCGATGCTCAATACGAGAAGCTGCTGTCGCTGGTGGACGTGTACGCCGAGAACGTGCCGCCGCAGATGGCGCAATACCGGATGGACCTGGCGAAAAGCCAGCCGAAGGACGCGACTTTCTTCGCCTGGACCGGTGAGACGCAGCGCGGTGGCCCCCATTACTACCGTGTGCAGACGCCTGCGTTCCTGATCGAGATGGATGAAACGCAGGACAACGCCAATCACATCCACTCTGTTTGGCGGGATTACAAGAACGACTGGGGCCTCGATCTGCTGAAAATGCATTACGCGTCGGACCACACCGTAAAATAAAGGGTATCGGTTCCCTATCTCTGTCGCGGCGGGATTTCCTGGCGATGGCCGCCGTCGGCCACGTTTCCGGACCGGAGATGCTGCGCTATGCGGATCCGGCGACGGAGTTGCAGGTGATCCGGCTCACCGACCCTGCGTTTGCCAGCGGGATGACCGCGCCCCATCTGCGGCAGTTCGGGCGGCGCGGCGACACGATGCTGTACTGGAGCGAGCGCGAAGGTACGCGCCAGGCGTATCTGCTTGAGCTTAAGGGCGGCGATTCGAAGCAATTGACGCAGGCGACGGCGCTCGATCCGGGGAGCCTGACGCTGTCGTTCGATGAGAAGAGCTTCTTCTTCTTCGACGGACCGGCGCTCAGCGAGACGGTGCTCTCGAATCTGAAAACGCGTCCGGTGTACCGGGTTCCGGCGGGTTCCACGCGGACTGGGATTACAGTGGCGAGCGACGGGTCCGTGCTGTTCGCGGAGAGGGCGGCGGGGCAGTCGAGGGTGATGCGGGTCTCGCGCCAGCATACCGAGCCGGTGGCGACTGCGGAGGGCGAGATTGAGTTGCTGCTGGCGCGTCCGCGGCAGATGGAGTTTGCGTGGCGGTCGGGCAATGAGGTTTGGCTGGCGAACCTGGACGGATCGGCAAAGCGGCAACTGAAGTTCGAGCCGGGCCAGACAGGGGAGATACTGTGGACGCCGCTCGGGCACGCGCTGATCTATCTGCATGTCCCGGAAGATTCGAAGCAGCTGATTACGCTGCGGGAGTATTCGCCAGAGGATAATTCAGACCGGCTGGTGGCGAAGACCAGTCAGTTTGCGACGATGTCTCCGAACGGCGATTCGTCGGTGTTTGCGGGCGCGAGCAGGAGCAAGGCGTCGGCGTACGTGCTGATCCTGTTGCGGGTGACGCGCCGGGAGTTAACTTTGTGCGAGCATCATGCGTCGGATCCGGCGATGGTGTCGCCCGTGTTTTCGCCCGATAGCCAGAGTATCTTCTTTGCGAGCGATCGCCACGGAAAATCGGCCATTTACCGGGTGCATGTGGAGAAGTTTGTGGAGGAAACGGACGACAGCCGGTAGGTCAGGCGGCTGGTTCGGGTTTGGGGCGGGGGGAGAGAACGTTGACCCGCACGGGCCGGGCGTCGGGAGCGACTTTCACGATCTTGCAGATGAGCTGCATTTGTTCGGCGGGGACGATGACGCGCGTCACGTTCTGTTGCGCGTCGGTTCCGTTCAGGACGAACACCAGAAGAGAAGGCACGAAGATTTCCGTGATGCGCAGCATTTCGGCGCCGGTGTGGAAGTGAACAACGAGTTCCTGATCTTCGCGGAGGGCGCGCTGCATGCCCTGAATTTGTCCGAGGACGATGCCGCCGAGGGGTTCGGGTGCGGCGGGCTTTTCGGGCGCTTTTGGCGGTTCGGCGGCGAAAGCGTCGAGGACGCCTTTCTTGGTAGTTTCGAATGCCTGTCCCGCCATTGCTTTGCCGATGTTGCCGAATGCCATGAACCGATGCTAACACCTGTTTCTGCCGTTGGCGGCGCGTTCATACAATTGAGGTGTGAAGACTCTTTTATCGCGCGCTTCGAATGGCGCGCTGGGCGATCCGGGACCCGACGATATTGCGTTGCGGAGGATTTTTGAAGCGGCGGTGCGGGCTCCCGATCATGGGAGGCTGCGGCCGTGGCATTTTTATGTGATCCGGGGAGATGCCCGGTTCAGGCTGAGCGAGATGTTTGCGGAGGCTCTGAAGCGGCGCGAGCCGGAGGCTTCGGCAGCGGCGATTGAGAAGGAGCGGGGTAAGCCGTTGCGGTCTCCTGTGACTATTGCGGCCGCGGCGAAGATTCTGGAAGGGAACAAGATTCCTCCGTTCGAGCAGACGCTCTCGGCGGCAGCGGCGGTGATGAATATTCTGAATGCGGCGCATGCGCTGGGGTTTGGGGCGAAGTGGGTCACGGGGGCGAATTGTTATGACGCGGAGTTTCGGGCGGCGTTCGGGCTTGGGGGGAGTGACCAACTGATTGGGTTTATTCATTTGGGAACGCCGTTGGCGGAGGTGGCGGCGGTGCGGCCGGATCCGGGGGCGTTTTTTAGCGAGTGGGGTTGAAGCAATGCCGCTTATTTCCCGACGTGGGGCGGCCAATCGTGGCCGCAGCCGCCTTTCCAGGCGGCGGGACCGGCTGGAAGGCCGGTCCGCAGGCAAGAAT
>Ga0302324_100026600_pt1 | contig 11049 bp, 6 predicted proteins | sample Palsa_T0_1_FD_201949 | JGI IMG/M metagenome (GOLD analysis project Ga0302324, IMG submission 201949) | Peat permafrost microbial communities from Stordalen Mire near Abisko, Sweden - Palsa_T0_1 | ecosystem: Environmental > Terrestrial > Soil > Palsa > Peat permafrost | place: Sweden: Abisko... | reverse complement strand
AGTCGCCGCAGCTCGCCGCGGGTGTGCAGCCAGCGCACGAGCCCGCCCGTGGGCAGCCGCGGCACCGCCTCGTCGCCGTAGCTGGACACGGTCATCTCGATCGGCGGGGAGGGGAGGTCGACCGTGAAGGAGGCGTGGATGCCCTCAGCCGAGAGCACGCTGGCCAGCGCCGGGATTTCGCTGCCTGGCGTGTCAATCAGCACTCCGACCTCGGCATGGTTGGTGTCGACCGCGGTCACGGGACGCATGTGCACAAAGTGCGAGACCAGCGTGTACGAGGTGCCGTTGGTCAGCATCCATGCCGCCACCGCCACGGTCGCGGCGATCGTGGTCGCGGCGCGCGCGCTGCGCAGCCGCCACGCGGGCAGCTGGCGCGCCCGGCGCTCGTCGCTCAGGACCAGTGACGCCGTCGATGGCCGGCGCGCGAACCTGCCGTCCGGTTCTGGCTTGTGCGCGAGTGCGTACTCGATTGCCGGTGGGAGGTCGCGCTCAGAGCGGGCGACCTGAGCGAGCCCAAAGCGCTCCAGGGCAGCGTTGGAAGCGCGCACGTGACCGACGCCGAAGCCATACGACACGACCGGGCAGCCACGGATGATGGCCTCCAGGACGGTTAGGCCGGCGCTCGAGTGCACGAGCACATCGGCCGCGGCCAGCACGTCGCCCATCCGGTCGGTGAAACCCATCACGCGCAACCGTGGCTCTGACCCGAAGCGCTTGAGCACCTTCGCGCGCAGCTTGTCGTTCCGGCCGCAGAGGCACAGCACCATGGCATCGGGGACCGCCAGCGCGGCGCGAGTGGCTCCGGCGAGGTCGCCGACCCCCCAGCCACCACCAGAGACGGCGATCATGCGTCCTTGCTGAGGCAGCCCGAGCGCACGCCGCGCATCCGCCCGTGAGCGCGCGGCCAGGAAAGCCGGTGAGGTGGGTGGTTTTGCCCACCTCACACTTCCCGGTCCGGCGATGTGCTCGACCTCCTCCATCGACTCGGGATGCGTGACGAAGTGAAGGTCGATTCCCGGGTGCGCCCAGAAGCGCAGGCCGGCCAGATCGGTGACCGAGGAGTAACAGGGAACATCGAGTCGGCCCTTGCGACGCAACTCGCCCAGGACGCAGGTGACGCCCGGATAGGTCGAGATGATCACGTCCGGGTCGTGGGCGCGGATCAGCCGCATCAGGCCGCGCCGCCCGAACGCAGTCAGCAGCCGCTTGGCCAGCCACCGCGTCGGCGGGAAGTACATGAACAGCATGTACTGAAGGTCGAACAGCCATGGCAGCCACTGGAACATGAACGCCGAGTTCTCGCGCAGCACCTTCGTCAGCACCGGACCCATCGCGGGCAGGCCGTTGACGACCGACACCTGAGCGTCGGGATCCTCGTCCTTGAATTCGCGCGCGACGGCGCGCGCGGGCAGATCGTGGCCCTCGCCGATGTCCGCGGAGATGATCAGGACCTGGCGCGGCTTTGATTCGGCATCGGGCTCGCCGGCCGGGATCATCGTCGCTACCTCCTGCGCGGAAGCGGCAGCGGCCTGCTCACGACGCCAGTCGATGTAGCGACCGACCCCTTCCGAGAACGGCGTCGCGGCGCTCCATCCCAACTCCTGCTGGGCGCGAGCGCTGGAGACAATCTTGCCGCCGAAGTCGCCCGGCCGGGCCGGGGTGTAGACGATCTCGACATCGCCGACCAGTTGCTTGACGGTCTCAGCGATCTGCTTGATCGTGACCGTCTCGTCGCTGGCCAGGTTGTACACACGGTTGGCCGCGACATCGCTCACCCCGAGCGCGACGCCGTCGGCTAGGTCCTCGACGTAGACGAACCGGCGGGACTGGCTACCGTCGCCGGCGAGGGTGAGCGGCTCCCCCTTGAACGCCTTGTTCACAAACGCCGGGATCACGGCGGCCTCGCGGGCACGAGGCCCATAGGGAATGCCGAAGCGCAGGATCGTGTAGTCGATCCCGTAGAGCTCCTGGTAGGCCTTGCAGTACAGCTCGCCCGCGAGCTTGGTGCTCGTGTACAGGTGACTGGGGGGCGGCAGCAGGGTGTCCTCGTCGACCTCGTCGCCTGCGCAGTCGGAGTAGACCCAGATCGTGCTCGCGTAGACGATTCGCTTGACGCCCGCTCGGCGCGCCGCCTCGAGCACCGTCACGGTACCGCGAGCGTTGACCCGCTCGGCGTCCTCGGGCTCGGCGTGGACGTCGTTGACGTCGGCGACGGCGGCGAGATGCGCCACCGCGTCACAGCTGTGCAGCGCACGCTCCAGCGCCTCGCGATCGGTGATCGACCCGAGCACCGTGTCGACCGGGCGGTCCGGATCGGTATGCCACGGCGAGGGGCGCAGATCGTAAATCACCGGCTCGTGGCCGCGCGCGCGCAACTGATCGACGACGTGAGAGCCGATGAACCCCGATCCGCCTGTGACGAGAACTCTCATGTGTGTGTGCCCGGCCGGTAGTACAGCGGCACGCAGGAATGGTTACGCGCCACCCAGTCGGTGTTGGGCAACTCAACGTCGTGACCCATGATCCGATGACAGGGTTCGTCGTAGACGCGCCCGGTCGAGCGCTCCAACCTATCGAAGACGATGTACTTGTACAGGCCGGAGGTCATTCCCGGCGGCAGTTCCAGGCGGCTCGGATAGGCCGGGTCAAGCTGCGCGCGGGCCACCTGGTTCTTCCACGTGACGATCTCCGGCAGCCGCTCGATCTGCACAAGTCCGAGGGCGGCCGTGAACTCGCTCATGCGGAAGTTGAGCCCGGCCACCTCATAGCTCGGCTTGCCGTAGTTGCGAAAGTCGCGTGCGTGCGCGACCACCTCGGGACGCCGAGACACGAGCACGCCGCCCTCGCCGGTCGAGATTGTCTTGGTCGCGTAGAGCGAATAGACGCCGACGTCGCCGTAGCTGCCGGCTGTGCGCCCGTTCCAACTCGCGCCGTGAGCGTGGGCGCAATCCTCGATCAGGAAGATCCCCTGGGCCGCACAGTAGTCCGCGATCTGCTGGGCATCGAAGGCGATGTGGCCGCCGATGTGGACCAGGAACGCGGCGCGGGGGCGGTGGCGCTCGGCCTTGGCCTCGAAGTCGGCGAACGACATGCACAGGTCCTGGCGGTTGCAATCGACGAACGCCACCCGCGCCCCGGAGCGAATCGCGGCCAGTGGTGTGGCCATGAACGTGTTGGACGGGCACAGGACGGTCTCGCCCTGGACGCCGGCGAAGTGCAGTGCCGCCAGCGCTCCACCCGCCCAGCTTCCGAGCGCCACCGCCGGGATGCCGTTCCACGCCGCCCAGGCCGCCTCAAACCGCGCCACCATCTCGGCCTCCGACCAGCGGTTGGAGTCGAGGACCTCGTCAATGAGCGCGTGCAGGCGCGCACGATCGCGGTTGTCGAACCCGATCGCGAACCGGGCAAAGTCCGGAACGCTCTGTTGTGAGGCGGAAGCGGTGGTCATGGATTGGAGCGCCGATGAGCGCGGAGCACGCGCGTTCAGATCGCCGGCCGGCGGAGCTGAATCCCGCGCTCAGATTGCCATCCTGTCAGTGATTGTGCGCACGCGGCAAGCCTGTCAGACACCTAGGACGGTACCGAGTTTGTTCCGCTTTAGCTCATCGAGGATCAATGACAGCGCCGCAACGGTGCGCTTGTGTGAGTCGCGCGCACTATAGAAGTCCGCATCGTGCAGGAGGATCACGTCGCCGGCCTGCACCCCGTCGGTCGCGCGGGCGGCGATCCGATCGGGCGTGGTGAACTTGCGCCAGTCCTTGCCCCAACGCGACCACAACAGCGTTCTCAGGCCAGCCGCGCGCGCTGCGCGGTGCCCGGCGGGGCTGTAGATCCCGTACGGCGGCCGATGCCAGACCAGCTCGACCCCGATTGCGTCCTCGATCGCGGCGGCGCCGCGCACCAGATCCGATTGCACGGCCGGGGCGCTCAATCTCAGCTGCAACTGGTGCCGGTGACCGTGCAAGGCGACCACGTGGCCCGCTGCGGCGATATCGGCCGCCAGGCCGGGCCGGCGTTGCACCTGCTCACCAACGAGAAAGAACGTCGCGTGGGCGCTCGCGCGCGCGAGCAGCTCGAGCACCGCGGGTGTGCCTTCGGGGTGCGGGCCGTCGTCGAACGTCAGCGCGACGCCGCCGCTCGCGGGCAGTGTGCGCGGGAGCGCCAGGCCCCGGGCGGCGCTCGGTAGAACGGGCGCGAGCGCATAGCGGATGTGGAGGGGCACGAGGGGGTGGCGCGGGGGCACGGTGGCGCGAGGTGAGGGCACCACAGGATCATGACGCCGACCCGGAAGGATCGAGGGGCAACGGCGGTCATACCCTGCACATCGCGCCCGCCCGCCCGCCGGCGGAGAAAACTCATGTGCGCGCTACAACACGAAGATGCGAAGAGTGGCCGAGCTCAGCGATCGTCTCGGGCTGAAAGGAGCCGAGCAATGACGCCTGACCTCGACGATTGGCTCCCCGCGCCCGTCCTGCGCGTCGCCCATCGGCGCGAGAGCCGGGCTGACGCGGACGATCTGTGGAGCGCAGCCGGCAGCGTCAAGGTGTCTGACACCGGGTTGCTCGGGCGGCTCATACGCTTGCGCATCCCGGGGGTGGCGGCGAACGTCTCGTTCGACGATCTGTTTCGCCACCCGCCGTTCACCGTGCTCGAGGAAGGCGAGCGCGTGCTGGTCTCCGGTCTGGTCGGCCGGATCTGGACGCTGCGGCGTGACTACCCCCAGCTCGCGGCTCCCTCAGACTTCCATCAGTGGTCCACGCCCGGCACCGCGCGGGTCGTGTTCGCGAACTGGGTCGAGTCGGGCGGCGACCGCCAGGCTGTGCTCAACGCCGAGATCCGCGTGCAGCCATTCGGCGCCCAGGGAAGATTGGGCGTAGCGGCGGTTCGGCCCCTCGTCGCGGCGTTCGGAAACCTGGTGGGCAGCGAGGGGATCGCGGCGGCGGTGCGGCGAGCGGAGGAACGCTAGCTTCCCGGCGGCGGCGGCGGCGGCGGTGCGGTGAGCGGAGGAACGCTAGCTTCCCGGCCGCGGCGGCGGCGCCGGTGCAGTGAGCGGAGGAACGCTCGCTTGCCGGCGGCCCAGAGTGAACGTTGCCGTTTGGCGTCCGACGGGTGGACGTAGATCGGCAAAGTTCACGTGCCAGGACCGAGGCGTCTACCGTCATGGGTTATGGATCCGCAGTTCGAGGCGGAAGTCACGGTTCGCCAGGTGCGGTACGCCAGCGACACCACAGGGTGGGCGGTGCTCGATGCGGCGGCGAAGGACGGCACCCCGGTCGTGCTTGTGGGCCCATTGGTCCACCTGGAGGAGCGCGAGCGCGCTCACGTGGTGGGGACGTGGGTGCAGGACAGCCGCTACGGCCCGCAGGTGAAGGTCACCGAAGCCCGGCCGCTCGCGCCCGACGATCCGCAGATCCTGGTCGCGTACCTGCGCCGGGTCAAACACGTGGGGGCCAAGCGCGCGGCCGACCTGGTCACACATTTCGGTGTGGAGGGGGTGTTCGACTCGATCGACCGTGATCCGCCGAGCGCCTTCGCCGCGGTCGGATTGCGACACCGGCGCGCCGAGGAGGCGGCGACATCGTGGCAGGCGCTGCGGGTGACCCGGCAACTGCACCTGTTGCTGGCGCCCCACGGCTTGGCGTATCTGGCCAATCGGATTCACGACCACTACGGCCCCACCGCCCACACCGTCGTCAGTCAGAGACCGTACGAACTCACGAGCGTGTTCGGGGTCGGGTTCCTGATCGCCGATCGCATTGCGCTGCACTCCGGAGTCACCGTGGCCGATCAGGATCGAGCTCGGGCGGCGATCCTGCACGTGCTCTCGGAGACCGAGCGCAACGGCAGCACCTGTATGCCGCTCGAGTCGCTGCTGGCGAGCACGGGCGAGCTACTCGGCTCTGAGATCTCAGAGACGGTGATCGACCACCTCGTCGCGGCTGGTGACCTGGTCCGGGACGGGCCATGGGTCTATCGAGCCCCGACGGCCGCGCTGGAGGCCGAGCTCGCCGAGCGGGTGCGCGACCTCATCGCCGGGCCGCTTGGCCCGCGCCTGCGGGAGCCCGACGTCGACGCCGCCACGGCGGGAGGCTCCGAGCTGACCGCCGAGCAGGTGGCCGCGTTGATGGGCGCCTTCCGGCACCGTCTGTCACTGATCACCGGCGGGCCCGGCACCGGCAAGACCGCCTCGATCAGGACGATCGCGTCGCTGGCCGTCGGCCAGGGCGCGCGGGTGCTGCTGGTGGCCCCGACCGGACGGGCGGCGATCCGGATGAGCGAGGCGAGCGGACTGAGGGCACGGACCGTGCATTCGGCGCTCGGGTGGATTCCCGGCGAGGGACCCACCCACGACGAGCAGGATCCGCTCGCCTGCGACCTCCTGATCGTGGACGAAACCTCGATGGCCAACCTCGAACTGCTGGTCACACTGTTGCGCGCGGTGGCCGACGGAACACACGTCGTATTGGTGGGTGATGCCGATCAACTCGCGCCGGTCGGGGCGGGCAAGCCGTTTGCCGAGCTGATTGCCTCACGTACCGTGCCCACGGCCCGCCTCACCCACATCTTCCGCCAGGCGGCGGGCAGCATGATCGTCCAGGGCGCACACGCGATCCGCCGCGGGGAGGTGCCCGAATTCTCGCCCTCGGCGGACATGCGCCGCGACCTGTTCCTGATCGAGCGGCGCGATGCCAGCGCCGCGCGGGACGAGATCGTCTCGCTGGTCAGCAATCGTCTCCCGGCTCATTACGGGGTCGATCCGATCCGCGACATCCAGGTGTTCGCGCCCGTGTACCGCGGCGACCTCGGAATCGACGCCCTGAATGCGGCCTTGCGCGAAGCGCTCAACCCCGACGGCCAACCCGTCCGCGGCGGCAGGTTGCGGATCGGCGACAAGCTGATGATGACCGGACGCAACCTGCACGACCTTGGCCTGATGAACGGGACGCTGCTGCGACTGCTCGACGAGGTCTCCGGCGCCCTGGCCGCCGAGGACGGTGAACCTGACGACGCGGCACTGATCCTGGGCGGAGAGGACTCGATCTTCCGACTCCCACCCGAAGAGGCCGATCGCCTCAGGCTCGCCTACGCCTGCTCGGTGCACCGCGGCCAGGGAATCGAGCTGCCGGTCGCGGTGATCGTGGCCCATCCGGCCGCCGGCGCGTTCTTCCTGCGCCGCGAGATGCTCTACACCGCCGTCACCCGGGCAAGGATCGCCACGGTGATCGTCGGGACGCGGGAGGTCGTGGCCCGCGCCGCCCGGACACCCGACACCGGCCGCCGGCATGGCCGGGTGGCGGAGCGACTGCAGGCTCTCTCCAACGTGACCGGTGCGCCGCCGGTCAGGCAATGAACGAACCGCGCGCGTAATACACGGTGTAGAACACCAGCAGGATCGAGCCGGCGGCCACGGCGACACGCTCGAGCCGCCGCTGGGCGATCCAGGCGCCGGCGGCCATCCAGAGCGGGAAGATCGTCAGCACGTAGCGGTCGAATGACACCAGCGGCTGACCCACCGCGGGGCTCGATACGCACATCAGCAGCACCGCCGCGCCATACGCGCCGTACGCCAACGGGAGCCGCCGAAAACAGGCGACGAGGAACACCACGGCGATCACCAGGACAAGCAGGAGCAGCACGCACTCGGCCTTCGGCGTGAATATCCCGTCGAGCGTGGGGGCAAAAACGGGCTCACCATGGAAGACGATTGACACGGCGGACTTGACGGCGGTGACGAGCGCCGCGGCGATCCCGGCGACCGGCCCGACGGTGAGGCGCTGCCATGCTGCCTGGACCCGGAATGGCTCCAGCCACGGGAAGCCGTTGGCGGCCAGAATGGCCAGATATGCGCCCAGTGCAGCGACCGGGCTGAGCGCCCAGGCCAGCTGGCGATCGAGCCGCCGTTGGCGCCCCAGCCGCATGATCACGAGCGGGACCACGAGCAGGATGCCCGTCGGCCGTGTCAGCGCCGCCAGACTGGCCAGGATTCCGGCCAGCGCCCAGCGCTCGCGCCGGGCCGCCAGCACGGTGCCCACGGACAGCAGCAGGAACACAGACTCCGTGTAGATCGCGCTAAAGAAGAAGGACAGCGGGGCAAACGCCACCAGTAGCACGGTGGCGTCGGCCGCCCGGGAGCCGAGCTCCAGTTCGGTCAGACGGTGCAGCAGCATCAGCGCCAGCGCAAACGAGGCCGTCGAGATCACCAGACCGGCGATCACGTCAGACCCGGTGAGAAAGCCCAGCGCGCGGATCAGCGACGGGTAGAGGGGGAAGAAGGCCAGATTGTTCGGCGCTGCAGCCACGTAGCCGTGGCTGGCAATGGCCAAGTAGTACGACGCGTCGAAGTGACGAAAGACAGCACCGGCCGTCGTGTTACCGATCGGCCCGACCGAGGCGATCGTTCCGGATGTTCCCTGCCCGGCAGCCTGAGCCCGGACGGTGAGCACGCCCGCGACGCCGCCGGCGAGCACCAGCAGGCGGGAGCAGGCAAATGCCTTCAGCGGCAGGCGGCAAGCGGTGACGCGGTCCGTCACGTCTCGAACCGCCCGACCGAGGAGGCCGACCGCGCTCGTTCGCAGCCGGGGCTCAGAGGTCGCCTGCAGCCTCACGGCACGTCCGCCAGCACGTCTCCCGCCCCTCGCTCATAGATCGCCGTTGTCCGGTCTCCACCGTCCGGCGCGAACCCCGGCGTGTGCGCCATCAGGGTCTGTGCCGCCGAGCCCCGGGACACGAGCACGACTCGGACCCCGGGGACCAGCGCGCGGCGTCCGGACGGATCGCCGGCCAGCCAGTCGAGATACACGGCCTGCTCAGGCCGAGAGAAGGCGTCGATCGGATTGCCGACCTCGATCCTGCCCCCGGCGAGCGCTACCTGCTCGTCGATCGCCCCGTTCGCGAGCACCGGGGAACCATGGGCGAGCACAATCGCGCCCGCCACCAGCGAGCGGCTCGCCCCGGCGGAAGCCGGGCCACGCAGAACGGCAAAACAGATCGCCCCAACCGACGCAACCGTGGCAATCGGGACCAGCGCTGGCCATGAGCGTTTCGGAATGATGGCTCGCGCCGCTGGGGCGACGAGGAAGAACAGCAGCCAGACGCCGTTGCGGCTGGCGTGGATGGTGAGAGCGGCCAGAGCGACAATCACGCACCATTCCCATAGCTCCGGATGGGCACGCCACACCCGGATGACCAGGAAGAGGGCCGCCGCGACGAGGACCAGATCCAGCGAATCGTTCAGCGATAGCGGGCCCCACTGGCCCTCACCCCGCTGCGCAGCCAGATTGGTGACCACGCCGTGGTAGTAGGCCACCGTGCGGGCCAGCGCCGGAGTCAGGCCCAGCGCCACGATCGACGCGCCGGCCACCCCCACGGCGAGCAGCCGGTCCCGGCGAAACCGGCACACGAGCAGATAGGCGACCACGACGCCAGCTCCCAGCAGCGCGGCTCCGTGCAGGTTCGACCACAGTGCGAGCAGGGGCACGACGAGCCAGATCGCCTTCGAGGGCTGCCGCGTTTGCGCCCTCAGCAAGGCGATGAGCACGGGGAACAGCACCAGCGAGAACAGCTGCACGCGTGCGATGGCCAGGCTCGGCATCGCGCCCACCGCAGCCAGTAGCAGAGCGGCGCAGGTTCCGGCTGCCGCAGCGCCTCCCGCCCGGGCATCGCGCGCCAGCACCACCATCGCGATGGCCACGGCGAGCAGTTGCGCGAGCATCAACCCGCGATCCCCCAGCGCACGCTCGAGGCCGTTGAAGATGAGCTCGGCCAGAACGAGCACATTTGGCCAGTGGCTCGTCGGTGCGGCCGCGAACGGGACCCCGGTCGGGATCGCATGCCGGGTGGCGATCACGTGCCCCAACGCCGCCAGCCACTGGGCGTCAGCCCCGATCCGTCCTAGCAGCGCCGCGAACGCGACGATCAATGCCACGGTGGTGGCGAGAATCAGGTTCGGGCCTATGCGTGAAAAATCGGTCTGCCTAGACACAGCACGGATGTATCGCCCTCCCGGCGGCCCTCCGACCTAGACGTTCGTCTAGGTCGACCTACCGCATCGTCGTATCACGGATTTGGCGTCTGGCGACGATCCACTTTCCATGTCTTCGTTGGCGCTTCCGCGCGACGCTGCTCGCACACGGGCCACCGGGCGGGGCCTGCCGGCCGTGTTCTCGCAACGGGGCACCGATGTGCTGCTCGCCATCGTGCTCATGGCGCTGGCGGCGGCGCTGCTGGCCAATATCGCCGGCGGGTTCGGTGTTGACAGCTGGCTGGCGCTCGTCGCCGGACGCGACGTCTGGCAGAACGGCATCCCGCATCACGAGACGCTCACCGTGGTGGCCCACGGCGTCACCTGGATTGACCAGCAGTGGCTCTCCCAAATCGTCAGCTACGGGATCTTTCGGCTCGGCGGCCTCGGCCTGTATGGATTGGCGAGCGTGGCACTGTTTTCCTGCGGCCTGGCCGGCGCCACCATTGCCGCCCGGCGCCTCGGCGCCCCGCCGCGTTCGGTGCTGTTGGTGCTCCCGATCTGCCTGGTGCTGATCGCTCCCCGGCATGAGGTGAGGACGCAGGACTTCGCGATGCCGCTGTTCGTGGTCTTGGCCTACCTGCTGGCCAGCGATAGCCGCGCGCCTTCCCGGCGCGTGTACTGGTGTTTTCCCATTCTCGTCCTGTGGGCGAACCTTCACGGCACCGTGACGCTGGGAGCCGGGCTGGTGGGGTTGCGCGGACTGACGGTGGCGTGGGAGCGCAGGCATCTGCTCGCCCATTCCCTGCACCAATGGAGGCGCCCGGGCGCATTGATCCTGGGCGGCGTGATCTCGATCCTCATCACGCCGTATGGCGTGGGCATACTCGGCTACTACCGATCGACGATTTTCAGCAGCACGCTCAGGCACGCCGTGACCGAGTGGCAGCCGATCACCACGGCGCCGGCTACAGCCGTGTTCTTCTTCATCCTGGCTGGGGTTGCCCTGTGGTCCTTCGGACGCTGGCCGTCACGAACCACGACGTGGGAACGCCTGGCGCTGCTGGCACTGGCTGCGGCAAGCATCT
>Ga0302324_100026597_pt1 | contig 11049 bp, 12 predicted proteins | sample Palsa_T0_1_FD_201949 | JGI IMG/M metagenome (GOLD analysis project Ga0302324, IMG submission 201949) | Peat permafrost microbial communities from Stordalen Mire near Abisko, Sweden - Palsa_T0_1 | ecosystem: Environmental > Terrestrial > Soil > Palsa > Peat permafrost | place: Sweden: Abisko... | reverse complement strand
TGCGCCGCGCGACGGTGCAGCAATACCAGGCGGCGTACGATCAGACCGTGGCCAACTATAGACAGACCGTATTGACCGCATTCGGGCAGGTCGAGGACAACCTGGCCGCGCTGCGGATACTGACGAGCGAAATTGGCCAACAGGATCAGGCGGTGGACTCGGCGCAGCGACTGCTCGCGATCGCGACCGATCGCTACCGGCTTGGCATCGACCCTTACCTCAACGTGATCAGCGCGCAGACCGCGCTGCTCGGCGCTCAGCAGACCGCGGTGAGCCTGCGGCTGCAGCAGCTGATGGCCGATGTGCAGCTGATCGAGGCGCTGGGCGGCGGCTGGGATGTCTCACAGCTGCCGAACTCGAAGGCGGTCGCGTCCGGATCGACGCTTCATCCATGACTGCATCCATGAGCGCAGAGCGGCGCTACCAGAAGCGCCAGCCCGGATATGACCAGGACGGCCGCGGATCGGTGTCATTGCCGCCGAAGTCATCGTGGCGCAGGTGCTCGGAGCGCATCGTCCAGCGGTTCAATGCCGCCGCGTCGAGCTCGGATCCGTACAGTGAATATGGCCGGCCGCGCAGCGAGTCGATGAACGGGCGGGACGACACCATGGCCCAGGCATCGTTGTCGTACAGGTAATACCCCGCCTTGCCGTACACCTCGATGGGCAGGCGAAACCTCAAGCCGTCGGCGACCGTGGGGGGCGATTCGATCTTGACGCGGTAGATGTCGTTGGCGCCGGTGACCCGCGTCGTCTGGTCGGACGCGCGGGCATCGGGGACGGTGGCATCGGCCGCGGTGGCATCGGCGTGTGCCAGGACCGCCGCCAGCAGCAGCGACAGCACTGCCGCGGTAGACGTGGATTGATGCATGTCGCAGGCTCCTGGAAGTCTGCGACCGGCTTCGTGTGTTAGTCCGCCAGCATGGCGCCAATGGCCATGGCGAGTCTGTGCGGTGCGCCACATGCCCGCCTCCCCTGATTTCAAAGGCTAATGCCGCTGGCACGACCCGTGTTGTGTCGGGCGATTTCGCGGCGTCTCTTCGCAAACGATTGTTCTGGTGGTAAAACTCCGCAATCAGAATCTCGCCTCCCAAACCGTACCGGAACGGCCCATAGAGTGGCACTCGCATCGCAACTGGTGAATGGTCTCTTGGGTCGTATCGGCTTGCGTCTGCAACGCCTGCCGGAGAATGGGGCGGGCGAGGCGCCAGCAACGCAGCACTATTACGAACCGGCACCGACCTGCCAGATCCCGGAGCTGGCCACCTTGTACAGCTTGTTCGTGGGTGAGCGCAGCGACGGGCTGTTCGTCGAGGTCGGCGCCTTCGATGGCATCTCCTTCAGCAATAGCTCCTGTTTGGCGCAGGTCGGGTGGTCCGGCATTTTGATCGAACCGATTCCCCGCTTTGCTGAAGCGTGTCGCACGCGTTATCGCGGCAATAATCGAATTCAAATCGTCGAAGCCGCGGTCGGAGCGGAAAATTCGACCGTGGAAATCTCGCTCGGTGGGCCATTCAGCTCGACTAACGACGCGGTCGTGACGCGGTACCGCAGCCTGGAATGGTCGAAAGCCGCCGTGCATGGCTCGACGCGCCTGAGTGTCCGGCAATTGACGCTGGATGAGATCCTGGGCGCTGCGAATCTCGCCGGGAAACCCGTCGATGTGCTGATCGTCGATGTGGAAGGAGCGGAGGCAGCGGTATTTCAAGGATTTTCGATCGAACGTTGGCGACCGAAAATGATCATTGCGGAACTCTCGCATACCCATCCCGACCTTCACGACATTTCCTGGAACGACGCAGTGCTGCAGCAGAACATCGTGCAAGCAGGGTACTTCGTCGTCTACAAGGACAGCATCAACACAGTCTTTGCCCGCGCGGAGATCCTCTACAATCAACGCGCACGGCCCGCATAGGCGTGCATGAAATCCAACAGCAACGACAGCGGTAAGCTCAAGATCGGGGATGACTGGAACGCAATCCGCATCATCGCACTCTCACAGAGCAACCCGCTCAAAGCCATAGCGGAATTCGTCGAGAACAGCATCGACGCGCACGCAAAGACCATCACGATCACACGCGGTCGTGAACACCACGAGCACTATCTATCCATTAAGGACGACGGCAACGGCGTACCGCGCGATGCCGAGGGGCTCCCGGATTTCAAATACGTCGCTACCCACATCTGCGACTCGATCAAGCGGCGACTGAAAGCCGACGGCGGTGGTACTGGCCTGCAGGGAGAATTCGGCATTGGGCTGCTCAGTTTCTGGACGGTCGGTGAGACGCTGACCATGACCTCTACCGGGACCGACCAGCGCGCCTATCAGATGACCATGAGCAAGGGCGATCCGCGCTATGACGTGAGTCTGCGGCGCACGCTTTTCGCCGAGAAGGGCACAGAACTACGAATCAGCCCGTTACTGGAGGGCATCCGGGCCCTGAGCGGGGAGAAGATCCAGTGGTACCTGGCCTCCGAGCTGCGAGATCGCATCCGGGATGCGAAAGTGCGCGTCACCGTCATCGACAAGCTTGCCCGCAAGCAATACGAAGTCGAGCCGCGCCAGTTTGAGGGGCGGTTGCTACACCAACTCCCGCCCATTCGCACCCCTTACGGGGATGCGTACGCGGAGTTGTACCTCGCGGAACCGGATGAGAATGCATGGGTTGCTCTCTCGAGAGCGGGTACCCGGGTCATTGAGGACCTGGCGACCCTGCCCGGACTTGATCGTGCCCCCTGGGTCTCACGTTACCTGCAGGGACTGATCGACGTTCCGTTTTTGAATCTGACGCCCGGCACTCGCAGTGGCATCATCCACGATGAGCGCTACGCCGCCATGATCGCGGCGCTCGAGCCCCTCGAAACCCATCTCAAGGGCTTGATCGAAGAGCAGCAACGTGCGGAAGAAGAGCAGGCCAGTCAGCAATCCCTGAAAGCCATCCAGCGGGCCTTTCACGAGGCTCTGCTGGCGCTGCCGCGCGAGGAGTACGACTGGTTCGACATCCAGGGCCGCGCTCGCCGCGAGGGTGGCACCGCCAAGGCCAATGGCGGCGAAACCGTGGAGAGCTCCGAATTCGGATCAGCCATACCCGGGATCGCCGAGCCCGGCACGGCAGACGCACCGCAGCGGCAGTTCTTTGAGTACGCCGGGGCGCTTTACGGCGTCGTGGTTTCCCCGGCCGCGAGCACGACTCCGCTCAATGAGAAGCGCCGGTTCCGGGCCCTGCCGCGCGACCGATCACGGCGGCGCGTTCTGGATAACCTGACTTTCCACTGGGCGATCGTGGAGGGAGAGGGAACGTTGCAGGGCGCCACCGACCAGGAAGTCGAGTATCGGGCACCTGCCGTTCCGGGTCTCACGCGCCTGCGGGTCACGGTGACACAGCGGGAAATCTCCTGCACCGCTGAAGCCCTGGTGATGATCACCGACAGCCTCGAGGCCGCGATGAGCCCGGCGGTGGTCACGACGCGGGGATTGCCAGGCTACACTTTTGAACGCGCCGCCGGCGAGCTCTGGCGCTGCCGCTTCGATGCCGAGCGCAACGTCATCGTGGTCAACAGCGGCCACCGTGATTTTGTATTTGCCACCCGCAATCGCGCCTTGCAGCTGCGCTACCTGGTGCGGCTGTACGTTAAGGAGCTGGTGCTGAAGAACTTTGCGGGCCTCCCCGCCGATCAGCTGCTCGAGCGTATGATCGAACTGTCGCTGTATGCGGAGGAGAAGCTCAAATCCGGCTGAAGTGCTTAGTGGCGGATATCGATACCCTCATGGACTTTTCCGGCATCCTCCGCGGGCCCGAGTTCCTCGAACCAGTTGCTCCAGGAGCTGAGTTGATCCTTGGCGATGCCCAAATCTCGATTCTCATTGTGGTATCTCATACTCTTTACGACGCAGCAGGCGATCGCCGAATCCGTGTATTGGCATTCGCTCACGTATATGATTTGCTCGCCTGCGGCGAAGTCATATCCGAATCGATCCCCGCGAATGGGCTGCTTAAGACGGTATCTGTAGCCAACCCTAAGCGGTGTACCCACTGGGCCTAGCGCTGAATTGCGACTGGCGGCAGCCTTGGCAACCAGGGTCTTGATCTGCTGGCGGATGACATCGGGAGAATCGTCAGTCATCTGATCGGCAGCACGTCCATCCACATAGGGCGTCAAGGGATTAGCCCCGTGGTCTAGCAACACTCTGACCGCCGCGACGTTATTGAATAGTATTGCCTGGTGGAGCGAGGTACCTTCCTCGGAGTCGAAATAATTTGGATTCGCTCCCCACACAAGCAGCTGTTTGATCTCGTCGGCCGTCGCGTATCTACTGGCATACACCAGCGTCTGGCCGCCAATTGATCCGGAAAAGTCCTTTATCAAGCCCTCAGCGTGAATGCCAAACACTCCCGGCAGCATGTCTTGAAACCTCGCCAGTTCCGGGCATATCGACTCCAGATCTGGTTGCAGCTGCTTCGCCTCCGCAAAATATGGAGCCGCATCGCGTACTCGACCCGCCGCGACCAGCTTTCCACCTTTCATCGCAAGTACATCCACCAGGAAGCTCCGACCGAGAGGAAAGTCTTCAACTTGAACCGCCTGACGCGCGGCGACTATAGATGCGTCGACGTCATCAGCATGAACCAGGAGAAAAAGCGCATAGCGCTGCAATGCAATTGCTTTATTGAGGCCCTCTACCAAGGAGACGTAGCGGCGATGGAATGAATCCGCCTTCTGAATATCCCCAAGCTCAGCATAGATGTCGCAAAGCTGATGCACCGCCCGCCATTCCGCGCCGATCGGCAGTTTGGGGCGTAAGGCGGCTTCGAATTCGTTGGCCGCTCGTCGGGCCAAAGCGTGATCCGTAGTCGGCGGTCGAAGCGCCATTGCCCAGAGGACATCTCCCATATTGATTTGTAGCCACGGGCTGTCTATACCAATCCCCTCGGCCTGTTCCAGGAGGTCGACGCTTCGTTGGAATTGCAGTTTCAGATACGCAACATGCCCCATCAACATCAGTGTCTCGGCGCGACGCGGATCCAGCGCGAGCGCTTGATCCAACAGGCCTTGGGCGCTGTCGAGAACGTTTGGATCGACGCGTGGCACAGAAGGCGGGCCGTCATAGACGGTCAGGTCTGGTCCCTGCTTGAGCACAACACGAGCCGACTGCACCAGGATGGCGGGATCCGATGGTACCGCGCGCCTCATGAGCTCAAGTGTTATGCGGGCATTCGACAGGTTCTGGCCACGGTCGATATCGGCTGTTGTCAGGCGCAATGCCGCATCATGCATAGACCCGTACGTCGCCTCGGCGTAAACGTCGATAGCATTTGCTGCCTGCTTTAGCGCATTGGCCCAACTCTTCTGTTCCACCGCCAACAGTGAAGTGTGTAAGGCCCGCATGGTGGATTGTGCGGATTCAGATCGAAGATAGCTCAGGTACGCGTTCATATCTCCGGTCGGAATGCGCGAATAACCGTCATTCGTGGCGGCAGCACTGAGCTGTAACAGCGGAGCGTCGTGTTCGCCGTCGGTGGAATCGTCGCGCGGGCACTCGCGACCTATATTTACTGTCAACAACAGGCGCGATCGCGACGCCTCGGTGGAAGTCCGCAAATGACCGACGAACTCAGAGAAGTGCCCATTTGCCGTGAGTTCTGCAAAGACGCCCGAACTCACGTCGAGGGGTGCTGCTCTGGTGGGGTTGTACGCATTGAAACTGCTGGCCGGGACAATCGAGGCGTAAGCGCTTGACTCCATCCGGGAAATTGCACGACCAGGACTCGAGGCCCACCAGCGCAGATTGCCGTCGAGCGTGGAAAAATCCAGCTGTGCGGCGAGAGTGGTGGCGAGTGACGCCTCCAATTCGACGTATCCCAGATTCTGATCAATTGCCCGACGAATATCCGCCCGCAGCTCTGCGGGCAAGTCTTCCGGCAATTGATCTACGATCATTGAAGCTTGCTCGGCATCAGTACGCAGGATGTTGCCCAAGCTGGTCGCATCAATAAGTTGGCGCACGGCATCGGTACGAGCGCTGGCGTCGCATGCACCGCTTTGGACGGCCACCAGTAGGGCAAACGCGTATGGCGTTAATTTGAAAACCACTATCGCGCGCAAGACTTTTGTCCAGCCCCGCCGGTGATCAGATCGATCGTGAGGTCTCTCAGCCATGGGCGCGGCATTTTACTCGGCCGCCCCAACACTGTGCCGCGCAGTTCTTCTAATCAATGAACTCCATCACCAAACCGGGCCTTCTGCAATGAGGGGGCTCCCTCCGCACGGCACCGCCGGGCCCGATGTGCCCGAGGCCCACGGACTCTCTGGACTGGAAGATTGCCTGCGATCGAAGGATATCGTAATGTAAGGATTCATTACTTTGAGGTTTCTGCCTGCTATGCTTGCCAAGCTAACTGCAAAAAACCAACTGACCCTGCCCAAGGCAGTCACCAATGCCGTTGGGCCAGCCCAGTATTTCGACGTCAAAGCCAAAGACGGCCAAATCGTGCTCACCCCCGTGCGTATTCAACGGGCCGACGCAGTTAGGGCCAAGCTTGCGGAGTTGAACCTAAATGATGCAGACGTCGAAGACGCAATAAATTGGGCGCGCAGGTCAGGTGGCAAAAGCAGAGACTAAGGTGCACGCGTTGCGTGCGGTGTTGGATACCAATATCGCCCTCTCGGCACTGCTTTTTGCCCACAGTCGGCTAGCGCCAATCCGGCTCGCTTGGCAGGCGAGCAGGTTTACTCCATTGGTGTCTACAGCGACCACCGCGGAGCTGATCCGTGTCTTGAGCTACCCGAAATTCAAACTCTCGTCCGCGGATCGTGATGAGCTGTTTGCCGACTATCTGCCGTATTGCGCGACAGTAAATTTGCCGGACAAGGCGCCGAAAATCCCATCGTGCCCGGATCCATGGGATTTGCCGTTCCTGCATCTGGCGGCGCACGGCAACGCCAATTTCCTGGTAACAGGGGATAGAGATCTGCTGGATATCCGCGCCAGAACACGCTTTGCGATCGTCTCGGCTGAGGCGTTCATCTCCAAGCTGAAGAAAACCTAGGGTTCGATAGAAATAGTCACGGCGTAGGCGCAAATCCGGGCTGCCACAGCATCGCGCCGCCCTCGATGCCCACACTCTATCGGCACCACGCGCCCCGCGCGGCCCCCCGTTGGGTACTGATCTTTGCTTTTGTCGCCATTTTTTTCAGTAATGCGTTTATGGGCATCTCCCTCGGAGCGATGCTGCTTGTCACTCCAAGTGAAATGCGGGTCAAGGCGTCCGCCCTAGTTAACATTCTGAATGGTTTCATTGGTTTTGGTCTTGGACCGATGGCCGTGGCCGCGGTTGATTAGCGGACAGTGCGGAAAGTGCGGAAAGTGTATCGTTTGCGGAAGTTTGGCAATTAGCCGCCCGGTGCCGGGGCAAACAGTCGCGGATCCAGCGGATAGGGGTAGGCAGCCAGCGCCGCGATGCGTGCAGCTCTCTCGTGCCGAGGATTGATCAGCACGTTGTACGTTTCCGGAACAAGAACGGACCGCACCTGCAGCGCCGCCGAGCGCTGCTCTCGCAGCCAGCGATCACCCAAGGCTCGGGTGAGTTCGGGACGCAGCGACCAGTCCGGCGGAAGTTGGTTCTCCTCGACCGCCTCGATGCGGATTTCGTCAGGCAGATCCAACTTCAGAAAGTGAAAGCCGCCAAAGGCCTCCACATCGCGAACGGCACTGTTGACCAGGACTTCGAGAAGTGCTGTGGCAGGGTTAGAGGAGCAGTAGAGAATTTCACGGCCGCGCGTGTGCCAGCGTGCCGACGCGATGAGCCCCCCTCGCCCGTCGAGCGCCAGGTACTGCGTGAAACGCCAGACGACCACTAGCCAAACTGACCGTGTCCGATCCCGATCAGCAGTTCCTCCACCGCGCGCGCACCAGAATCGCTGACGAGCATTTGAATCGGCGTGCGATCTCCGAAGCCGCGCTGAGCCGAGCGCAGCCACTCCATTGCATAGACAGGCTTGGCACCGAACACCTGCTGAGCACGCGCGACAATGCGCGCCACGCGCACAACGCGATCCGCCTCGTCCCGCGAAAGGACTTGGTGCTCGGTGTGGCGACGATTGAGCGTTCGTCTCGGTGCGATCAGTTGATGTATTTCCTCGTCCGAGAGTCCAGCCCGGGTGCGCAGGGCATGCACGACGCCGGCGGCCAGTCCCTTCTCCAGACGATCCACCAGATCGATCTCGCAGGCGATGGGCGACTTGAAGCCGAGCAACTCGCCGACTTTGCGATACAGCGAATCACTCGCCTCGTCCTCTTGAATGTTCTCTTCCAGAACACCCTGTTCATCGTGCATGGGTTGGAGCACCTGTGGCCATTTGCGCACATGATATGCGCAAATGGCCAAAAAGCCAAGGCTGGATGTCGGGCCCAGTAGCTTTAGTCAGGATGGCATTCGACCCAAGGGTGTCGAGCCGCACGCCTAGCGCCTTGATAGACCCATTGCGAGGACGTCACGGCGGCGGCGCGAATCCCGGCCGCCACAGCATGGCCCCGCCCTCGATGCCGGCATCGTTCGACACCACACTGGCGTTGTCCGGCAGCCGGAACGTGATGCGTGCGGCGTTGCCGCCGCCGATGAACAGGTGATCGTAGTTCAGCAGCGTGTGCAGGATCTTGATCGTGTGCGCCACGTGCTTGTTCCAGCGCTTCCTGCCGATTCTCTTCAGTGCCACATCGCCGACGTAGTCATTGTAGGTGTCGCTCTTGTGGATCGGATGCTGCGCCAGCTCCAGGTGCGGCATCAGCTGGCCGTCGCGGAACAGCGCCGTGCCGGCGCCGGTGCCCAGCGTCAGCACCAGTTCCAGTCCCTTGCCGCGGATCACCGCCAGTCCCTGCATCTCCGCGTCATTGATCAGCCGCGCCGGCGCGCGCAGCCGCTGCGCCAGGGTCTTTGCCAGTTCGAAATTCCCCCACACACGCGTACCCCAGTGCGGCGCGGTAATCACCCGGCCATTGCGCACCACGCCCGGGAAGCCGATCGCGATGCGGTTGTACGGCGGCAGCGGCTTGACCAGCCGCAACAGCGCGCGAACCATGACCGCGGGCGAACAGCGATCTGGCGTCTTGAGCTTGAGCCGTTCGGTCAGCATGCGCCCGTGGGCGTCGATCACCGCCGCCTTCAGGAACGATCCGCCGATGTCGATGCCCAGCACACGCAAGGGCGGCGCTGCGCGGCGGACGGCGCGCGGCCGCCGGCGCGCGGCCGCGCGCGGGTTCATCGCTGGCTGGCCGCCGCCGGATCGCGACGCGCGAGCGTCGCGCTCTTGGAGGCAAGGCACGCCAGCAGGTCCTCCCAGGACTTGGTAAACGCGCTCGCGCCCTCGCGCTGCAGCTGGGCGGCGATCGGTGCCTGTTCGATGCCGGAGCGCTGAAATTCGCTCAGCAGCGCATCCGCGTCGCCGCCATCGGCCGGCATCGCCGTGCTGATTTTTCCATGCTCGGCATACGCGAGCAGGGTCGCCTCGGGCATGGTGTTGACCGTGTTCGGGGCAGCGAGGGCTTCGATATAGAGCGTGTCAGGTGCCTTGGGATCCTTGGTGCCGGTACTGGCCCAGAGCAGGCGTTGCGGGTCGGCGCCGGCAGCGGCCAGCTTGCGCCAGCGCTCGGAGTCGAGCAGTTGCCGGTAGGCGCGGTAGGTGCGCCCGGCGACCGCGATACCGAGCCGATTGCGCAGTGGCGCCGCAACCTTGTCCTGCACCGCCGTATCCCAGCGGCTGACAAATATCGACGCCACCGACTGTATCTTCGGGTCCAGCCCGGCTGCCACCCGACGTTCGATGCCGCGCAGATACGCTTCGGCGGCCGCCAGGTACTGCTCGCACGAGAACAACAGCGTGACGTTGACCGGCACGCCGGCGAAGATCGTCTCCTCGATGGCGCGCACACCGGCCTCGGTGCCCGGAATCTTGATATACAGGTTCGGCCGCTGCGCACGCCGATGCAGCCCGGCGGCGGCCTTGATGGTACCGGCGCTGTCGTCCGCCAGCAGCGGCGATACCTCCAGCGACACCCAGCCGTCAATGCCGGCGGTGGCATCGTGCACCGGTCGAAACAGATCCGCTGCCTGCGTCAGGTCCTCGAGCGCCAGCTCGAAGAACAGGCTCTCACCCGATTGGCCAGAGGCCGCCTTCTGCCGGATGGCGTCGTCATAGAAGCTGGAGGACCTGATGGCCTTGTCGAATATCGTCGGGTTGGAGGTCAACCCGGTGACCGACAGTTCGCGGATGTAGCGCGCCAGCGTGCCGCTGGTCAGCAGTCCGCGCGTGATGTTGTCGAGCCACAGGCTCTGCCCCAGCTCATGCAACTGCTGCGTGGCCTTCATCGTGACACTCCTCGACCCACGGTCCGGTCAATGCATGTGAAAGTAGGTGCCGCCCATCAGCCCCACCAGTCCGATCAGTATCAGGTAGAAGGCGACGATATAATTGAGCAGGCGCGGAACTATCAGGATCAGTATACCGGCGATCAGTGATATCACCGGACCGATGCTCAGGCTGACATTCATGTTCAGTTTACCCCTTTGAGATTGCCTATACTCGCTCGCCAGGGGCCGGCGTCGCAATGCCGGCAGGGCGCAATGAGCGGGGCGTGCCCGCTGACACGAGCGGCCCGATTACAATCTGCTTGTCGAGCGGATTCTCAGGATTCGGGGTAATTCTAGCTTTACTTAGAGAGATGAATCTGTCTGACACGCGCGCCATCATCTCCGGCGGCGCCTCCGGGCTCGGGCTGGCGGCGGCGACGCGCATCGTGGCGGACGGCGGACAGGCGGTGCTGCTCGACATCAACCCGGCACAGGGGACGGCTGCGGCCCGCGCCCTGGGCGCACAAGCATCGTTCGTCGCCGCCGATGTCACGCGCGAAAGCGAGGTCGACGCCGCCGTCGAGCAGGCGCGCGAGCGCATGGGAGGCATCAGCGCCGCCGTCAACTGCGCCGGCATCGGCAGCGCTGCCCGCTTTGTCGGCAAGCAGGGCGCGATGCCGGCGGAATTCTTCCGCAAGTTGATC
>Ga0302324_100026594_pt1 | contig 11050 bp, 6 predicted proteins | sample Palsa_T0_1_FD_201949 | JGI IMG/M metagenome (GOLD analysis project Ga0302324, IMG submission 201949) | Peat permafrost microbial communities from Stordalen Mire near Abisko, Sweden - Palsa_T0_1 | ecosystem: Environmental > Terrestrial > Soil > Palsa > Peat permafrost | place: Sweden: Abisko... | reverse complement strand
CAACACAGTTGATTTGCCGCACCCGGATGGGCCAATGATACTGACGAATTCACCCTTGAGAATCGCAAGGTTCATGGCCTCAAGGACCGCGCGCCCGGTCCCGTATTGTTTAGTGACTCCCACAAACTCGACCTCGGGCGCTGTGAACTCGCGCGTCATGTTTCTGCCCCGCTTACCGGCAAATAGAGTGCCGAGGAATGATCTTGGCTGTGGTAGACGATCTGGGTCGAGCGTCGCCAGTCCCACGATGTAGCGCGGCACGAGGTCACGCCGCTTCCGGGATTGCGGTCGTAGAGCGGGAAGGCGCTGCTGGCGATCTCCAGCCTTATGCACTCGCCGGTTGCAAAGGCACACGATGTGGGTTCGAGGTCGAACTCCCAGCGGCACACTTTGTCCGCGGCGAAACCCATGTCAGCGAATAGCCAGCTTGAGCGCGCGATGCCGATGCATATGAATTCCGCCACGCCGTTGGGTAGCACACGCACCAACTTCGCGGCTAAATCTGTATGAGAAGAAGAAGTCGCGCAGAAAATTGCGACGCGGGGTGTGCCGAAGATCCGCAGGGGCCGTGCGAGTGGCGCGGTCGTATAAATTAGAAGATTGTTGCCCAGTTCCAAGGTCGCCTGGTCAAACTGTCCGCTCTGCGCCGCTGGCCCGCCCGGCGCGAGCACTGGTACTTCTGGGTCATAGACAAAAACATCGGACGGCTCGTCGCCAGCGGGGGGGGTGGTCGAGAGGGTTCCATTGCCTTTGCGCGAATTTGCTTTGCCGGCGCTATGCAGGTACAGGGCATAGTCGGCTCTGTCGGGGAAGCTTTCGGCCGTTCGCCATTGATTTTCGCCGATCACGAAATGGCGGATGCACGGTTCATGATTCAACTCTTCTGAATCTTTCAGCCAGTGATTAAACCAGCGCAGCAGAATCGAATCGGTGTCGAGCAATGCTTGGTCGCCAAAGTTTGCGGCTCCGGCTCGATCTGCCCACGGAATGTGAACCCAAGGTCCCGCGACGAGGTACTGATTTTCTCTGGCACGAGGGCTGCCGGCGAGCTGGCACAGAGCACGAAAACCGTCGATACTGCCTTTGAGATAAGTGTCGTACCAACCCGAGAGATGAAGCGCCGGCACCAGGATGCGGTTTAGCGACTGACTCACATCCGTGGAAGCCCAGTATTCGCCTGGTTCGGGGTGATCGAACCAGTCCAGGACATATTGCGGAACACCTTCGCCGTGCAGCGCAGGGTGGGAACGAAAAGGTAACACGCTGGTTTGCGCCGCCAAGTTTGCCCAGGCTTGTTCCAGCTTGTCGCTGGCCTCGCGCAGTTGCTTACGGCGCGCATCCGCCTTCAACATTTGGAGTCCCCAGCCGAGGGTAGAAGCCAGACGCAGTGCTCCGTTGTGATAGAACCAGCCGTTGTATAGATCGCTCGCAGTCATGCCCGGAGCGATGCACTCGAGACCCTGCGGTTGTTCGGCAGCGGCGAGGAGCTGGGTCATCCCCTGGTAAGAAAAACCGTACATGCCGAGGCGGCCATTGGCCTCAGGCCGGTTGCGCAGCCACGCGATGGTCTCGGCACCGTCGCGCGCCTCGTTGCGGAATGGATAGAAGTTGCCCTCGGAGTCACCGCGTCCGCGGACATCCTGGATCACGACGTTGTAACCGCGCCGCGCAAACCAGACGGGATGGGCATAGACCACCGTAGACGCGATGTCACGTCCGTATGGCTGGCGCATCAATAAGGTGGGATGAGCACCAGGTTCCGCCGGATAGTAATGATCCGAAACCAACTCCACTCCGTCAGACATCAGGCAGCGCACGCTGCGTTCGAGACGCACGCCATTTCCGCAATCCACCCCGGGGGATTCACTCATGTGCGCGCTGCTTCGGATAACGGGTCATCGCTTCTAGAGCCGCGGCCAGCCGCGTGGACGCCTGGTCCAGCCAGCGCCCGCCATTCTCAGCCGTGGCCGGGCGCGGGTCGCCCATCACGCCGCTGGGGGCGATGTCGCGCGTGAGCCAGGAGAAAGTTGCGGGAGCGTTTTCAGGCAGGAGCAATTCAGGATTGGCGATGTCCGCAATGTAGTTGGCGGTGTAGGCGGAACGATCTACGAGTTCGGGAACCGATGCCAGGAGCAGCGCGGTTTCAACTTCGCCGGCGTGGAAACCGTAAGCCTTTTCCTGTGGGTTCAATCCCTGAAACGAAATGCCACCCGAACCATGCAGAGCGAAAGTACGCAGGCCAAACTCGGCACGCAGATCGCGGGCCATCACATCGATTAACGCGGTGTTGCCTCCGTGCGTGTTGTAGAGCACGAGCTTTTGAAAGCCGGCTTTTGACAAGCTGGCTCCCAAGTCGCGCAGCACCGCCATAAAGGTGCTGGCATTCAGCGAAAGCGTTCCGGGAAAACCCAAGTGCTCGTTGCTCTTGCCGTAATGCACGGGAGGCAACGCATAGACGGGCAAGTCTGCCGGAAGTTTTTCGAGCGCGTGCCCGAGCAGCAAATTGTTGATGAGCGTGTCTGTAGCCAAGGGCAGATGGTGACCATGCTGTTCGATCGCGGCTGTAGGCAGCACCAGCAGCGTCGACTCCCGGGAGAGCGCGTCTACCTGCTTCCAGTTCAGATAAGCGAAATTGCGCCCGTCGGGGATCCATGTTTTCATCGCGTGGTGACCGTTTCTATCTTTGCCGTCTCTATCTTCGCCGCCTCGATCTTTGCTGTCTCGATCTTCGCCGTCTCGATCTTTGCTGTCTCGATCTTCGCCGTCTCGATCACTGAATCTTCCGGCTTGAAGGTGATCATCTTGCCGGGATTCAGCAGGCCCTTGGGGTCGTAGCGTTGTTTGGCGAGCAATTGCACATTGTCTGCACGATAGCGTCCTCCTCCCTCGACATTATTCACGTGAGGGTTAGCCACGAAGACGCCGATCTCGCGGCAGAAACTGATCATCTGGTTCAGCCTGTCTTCGCTGGTGTAGTAGACGAGAGGAATCGCACCCGGAATCACGTGCCCAGTGCCGTTTTTCATGAACTCCATGTGAAAGAGAATCTCGTTACCGAAGCGCCCCCGCAACTGCCGGAGTTGATCTCGTACCGTAGCGGGATCGAAGCCGCATTGCAGATAGGTCCAGGCTGGATCGGTTTTCAATGCCCATAGAGTCGTATGGTTCCAGGTGTAATCGGAGAGGAGCGGCGTACTGCGCAGCCCGCGATACGCTCCGGAATACGCAACCGTACCCCCGCTCACTTGCGCGGCTTCTTGCAGCGCTGCGAGTTGCGCAGAGGCAATCAGAAAGAAAATCAGCGACTTGCCTTCAGGCGCGTACCTGCGCACCGGGAGAAAGAACGATGGAATCGGCCACTCGAAGGTTGTGACCAGCCGCTTGGTCCACGATGGGCCGGTTGCGATGCGCTCGCTGAAGTCGAACGCAGAATCGAAACTATCGAAGGCGACTACGCACTGCGACCACTCGACGGCCGGCGTCAAGGCGAGCCAGATCCGCGTGATAATGCCATTCGTACCCCAGGCATGCAGGATGTCGTGGACTGATTCACCCTCGTGCCGCACGACTCGCGGCTCGGCTTCCATGGTGACAACATCGAGTGCGCGGACGGTGCCGAAGTCGCGCAGGCCGCCGTGCGCCACCGAGCCTACGCCGCCCGAACCGCCGCCCAGAAATCCGCCCAATGATGCTTTGACAATCGTCGATGGATAACAGCGCAACTCCCAGCCGACTTTGCGCGCTTCATTTTCCAGCATTCCTAAACGCACACCGGGTTCACATACCGCGACACCGTCCGGTTGAATTTCTTCGATTCGGTCCATCTGCGCGAGATCCAGCACCACGCCACCTTGCAGCGGGACAGCCTGCCCATAGTTGCCCGTGCCGGCGCCACGTGCGGTTACGGGCAGATTGTGAGCATGGCAATAATGGAGAACATGTTGAATCTCGGTTGCACTCAGTGGCTGCACGACAACCTCGCCGGCTTTGCCGTCCAGATGCTTTCGCAGGACGGGCGAGTACCAATAGAAGTCGCGCGAAAGGCGCTCCACAGTTTGAAGCTGCGTCAGAACGCGTGCCTCGTCGCCGAGGGTTGCAACAAGTGCGGTGATATGGCTGGAATCCATATTCTAGTTACGCCGAGCTGCGACCGCTCTCTTATCTCGCACTCCTCTTATGTTGAGATTTTCTTAGCTGCGCTCTTCTTGCCAGCGCTCCAACTGCGGAACGCCTTCTGCATGTTCGGATGCGTGAAAAGCGTATTGCAAAGCTCGCGCAACACTGGACCTTCGACGAGGCACTGCATATCCGCACGTTGCGCGACTTCCTTCGCCGGAATGTGAATCTGCAGGCAATGCAGATTGGCGTCCGCAATCGTCGCGCCAAAAACTACGCGGTCCAGCCCGGCCCACAACGCGTTTGCCATGCACATGGGGCAGGGTTCGCAGGTCGAATACATGGTGAAGCCAGCCAGAGTTGTGCGCTTCAGTTTCCGGCATGCGAGGCGAACGGTTCTCACTTCGGCATGCGAACTGGGATCGTTCTCGCGGCGAACGGCGTTGGTGGCGCGTATCAAGGGTTCGCCAGTTCGGGTACTTACAATCAGTGCGCCGAACGGCACTGGATGTTTCGTCTCCAGGGTTCGCGCGGTGAATCGGCAGAGATCGCGCATGTGCACCTCGTCTTCGTTCTTGCTTGTGCTTGTCGTCGAAGGGCGCATCAGTTGGCGCAACCGGCGCAGCCATGGGCAATCTAGCACGGCCATTGCGGGCGATCACAATCGGAAAATCAGCTTGCCTGCATAACTATTTCTTATGACAGGCAAGCGCGGCCGCCCATGCTACGCTGCTGTTCACGCTCGATCTGCCCTGCGATTCATGCGCAAACTTTTCTCTTTCATTCCGTGCGGTCTGCTTATCGTTCTCACGACGGGCCTTGCGGGTTGCCACAAGTCGTCCGCCTCGGCGGCGGGTGGAACTCGCTTAACCAACGTGATCTTGCAGGCGGATTGGTATCCGCAGCCCGAGCATGGAGGTTTCTACACTGCTCTGGCGAAGGGGTATTACAAAGAAGAAGGGCTGGAGGTTGAGATTCAACCCGGCGGGCCTTATTCCATCGCGACAAAACAGGTCTCCTCGGGCGCGGCGCAGTTCGGGATGGGATCTTCGGACAATATCCTGGAGGCGATTGCGGAGGGTCAGCCGCTGATCGCCGTCGCCGCAACGATGCAGCACGATCCGCAGGGCATCATGGTGCGGAAGGACTCACCTGTCCATTCTTTCGCCGATCTCGATGGACACACCATCGCCGTCAGGCCGGGATCGACTTGGTTTGAATATCTGGTGAAGCGCTACCAGCTCAACCAGGTACGCGAGATTCCTGCCACTTACAGCGTGGCTAACTTTGTGGCCGATCCACAATATATTCAGCAGGCCTTTCCGACTTCAGAGCCGTTCTTCGCCCACCAGGCTGGAATTGAAACCCGCATGCTGCTGGTCGGCGACTCGGGCTACAGCCCTTACCGGGTCATGTTCACTACGCAGGATTTTCTCAGGGAGCACCCGGACACTGTGGCCCGGTTTGTGCGCGCATCGCTGCGCGGATGGCGCGATTACCTGAACGATCCCACAGCGGCTCATGCCGTCATTGCCAAACTGAATCCCGCGTTGAACCCGGAGTGGATGCAGTTCAGCTGGCAAGCATTGCGCGACGGCAAGTTCGTCAAGGGCGACGATCCGAGCGGCGCGCAATTGGGTCAGATGACGGCCGAACGCTGGACCACGATGTACACGCAACTCTTCGATTTGAAGATGATTACAAGATCTTTCGATCCGGCGATGGCTTACACGCTGCAGTTTGTGCAGCCGCACTGAGCGGCCTGGTTTCGATGCCCCGTTCCTTCCAAAAGTAGCTCTTGCCAGACAGCGAGAATTTGTTGACGATGGTGCGCACTCGACCATGACGTCTGGCCCACTTCCTTCCGGAACGCTCCTGCCGCAAACCATATCGAGCGGCTCGAGGATGCCGCGGCGGCGATGGCGAATCGCATTCCTGCTGGCTTTCGGGGTTCTGGTCAATTTCTTCGACCGAATCAACCTGTCGGTCTCGCGCGATGCGCTTCACGATTCGTTCGGGTTATCCCTGGTTGCGTTTGGCTATCTCTCGAGCGCGTTCAGCTGGACTTATGCCTTAATGCAGATGCCTTGCGGAGTATTGCTGGACCGGCTGGGAGTTCGGCGCGTGGGACGCATCAGCGCCTTCCTGTGGAGCCTTTCGTCATTCGCAGCAGCCCTCGCCCCCGGGCTTGGTTGGTTCTTCGGAGCGCGCTTGCTTCTGGGCGTGAGCGAGTCTCCTACTTTTCCGGCAAATGCCAAGGCGTTGGGATACTGGTTTACGCGGGAGGAAAGAAGTCTGGCCACTGCGTTTACCGACGCGGCAGCAAAGTTCTCCAGCGCAATCGGAGTCCCGTTGATCGGTCTGCTTCTTCTTTATTTTGGCTGGCGCTGGAGTTTTGCAGCGACAGGGTTCATCAGCTTCCTGTATTTCTTATTGTTTTACTTGATCTATCGCAATCCCAGCGAAGACAAAGGGCTGTCGGAAAACGAACTTCAGTTCATACGGCGGGGTGGCGCTCAGGAAGAAGATCAGGGTAAGGCGCGCGGCGGCAGTTCGCTCGGCTATCTTTTGAGGCAGCGCAAGGTCTACGGGCTTGCGCTGGGGTGGGGCGCCTACAACTACACTTTCTTTCTTTTGCTGACGTGGCTTCCCAGCTATCTTTCTGTATCGCTGCATGTGGATCTGCTGCACTCGGTTTTCTACACCAGCGTACCTTGGCTGTTTGCAACTTTCACCGATCTATTCATTGGCGGGTGGCTGGTAGATACTCTGATCCAGCGCGGTTACGATGCGAACCGGGTCCGGCAAACTGTTCTGGTAGCGGGAATGGCTTTCGGCCTTGCGATCTTCGGGGCGGCGAGCGCTCACACTCCGGTGGCCGCATTGGTTTGGATCAGCGTGGCTTTGGGAGGACTGGCTGCATCGGCGCCCGTGGCGTGGACCGTTCCGTCGCTTATTTCGCCGCGGGAAAGCGTCGGTACTCTGGCAGGCGCGGTGAATCTTTGCGGCCAGATTGCTGCGATCTCTGCGCCGATCGTTACCGGCTACATTGTCTCTGGAAGCCGTTCCTTCGCCGCCGCATTCGTGACCGCGACCGTAATCCTTCTATTGGGAATCGTGGGCTACGTTTTCCTATTGGGGCGATTTGAGCCAATCCCGGAACCGTTGGAAAGATAGTCTGGGTCGGGATTGTTTGAGGTTAGAAGTTTCTTCCCCGGAACTCCTTGAACTGGTTAAGCCGGAAGCTGGAGTCAACTGGTTGCGGAGGTCTAGAGCGACCGAAGCCTCGGGGGCGACGGTGGGCACTTTAGCTCTTCCCCCTGCTAGTTCTCAGGCGCCTTGGGCTACGCAAAATCGTATCTTCCTCCAGTAAATCGGATGACGCGAGGAGCGCTCGTCGCCCGTACGCTCAGGAGTATTTGGCGCAGCGGCCTAACGAACGCACTCCCCTTCATAGGTTCCGGCCGCACGGTAGCTCCGTAAGCCCCATTAAAATCAACAACATTCATTACATCCTGACGAAGTCGACCGACCAGTTAGGATGCGTTTTTTCGCAGTCTTCCAGCAAAAACATAACACGCTATCCCCGACGCCGTTTGGAGTGTTAGTTGCTAATTGTTAGTGTGTTTCCTGGTTCGGGCGTTATCGCACTTGATTGCCGGGCGCAATCTTTGGCTGTTGTTCCCAGGCCTCTACCGGTTCGAAAGCTGAAGTACAGTTCTGGCTTGCTCAGGTTGAGGCAGTTGTTAGATCAATCTCTCACCGGACGGGGTTCGGTGAGGGCGCTCGCCGTTTCTCTGAAAGTCACGAAAGCGATGTGTTGTTGCGTGCAGCGTTTGTGCCTTTGGCTCTTGCCCGTGTTTTAGCTACGCCACATTTGCAAGTCTATCGAGCCCGGATGATGGGCTTCAGCGTTGACAAAAATTGAATTCCGCTACTTGGAGGAAACAATGGATTCGCGCAGCATAAAGTTGGCTCTGTTTCTCGTATTGGTAGTTTGTGTGGGCAGCACTCTGCCCATGTGGGCACAGTCGACCTCAACCGGAACCGTCGCCGGCTCGGTCACCGATCAGTCGGGCGCGGTAGTAGCAGGTGCCACGGTGACGCTCACCGATACCTCGACCAATATTGCGCGAGCCACTACCACGAATACCACCGGGCGGTACATCTATGTGGACGTCACCCCTGGGATTTACGACATTACGGTTTCCAAGTCGGGGTTTGCGACGACCAAGACCGAAAAACAGGAAGTGCTGGTTGGTGCAAGTTTGACGGTCAACCTATCCCTGCAGATCGGCGGCGCCAGCGTGGTGGTGGAGGTGCAGGGCGCGGGTAACGAACTGCAAACCATGAATGCCACGGTGGGCAACACGCTCACGAGCATCGCCATCGACAACCTTCCCAGCATCGGTCGCGACGTCAGCACGTTCGTCGAGTTGCAACCCGGCGTGAGCACCGATGGCGCGGTGGCGGGCACCGTGAACGACCAAAGCTTTTTCTCCCTGGATGGCGGCAACAACAGCAACGATATGGATGGCAACGGCACCGTATACACAGGAAACCAGGTCCACCAGATCGTCGGTGATCCGACGGGCGGGGTTGCCGCTCAGTATGTCGGGGGCGCGGGCCCGACGGGCGTAGTGCCCACCCCGGCGGATAGCGTTGAGGAGTTCAAGGTCAATACCGCTGGCCAGACAGCCGATTTCAACAGTTCCGCCGGCGCCGAAGTCAAGGTGGTAACGAAGCGCGGCACCAACTCCTACCACGGTACGGCGTACGAATACTATCGAGACAATAACTGGTCGTCCAATAGCTGGCAAAATAACTTCAACTTTGGAGAGGGCCACATTGGTCTCCCGGCATATCATTACAGCCGCTTTGGCGGAGCCATTGGCGGTCCAATCATCCCCTTTAACGTCCTCGGGGGAAAGACTTACGCCTTCTTCAACTATGAGGGATTCCGGTTTCCCAATTCTGAGACCATCGACAGGAACGTCCCCTCGCCAGCCTTGCAACTGGGATTGTTGACTGACTCCGCGACTGGAGCTGTCGACTACAATCTGAACAACGCTCCGGTAACTTACAACGGCACGACCTACCCCGCTAACTACGGTTGTACCGGCCTGTGCGACCCGCTTGGTTTGGGCCTCAATCCTCTGGTCTCGCAGATATGGAGCCAGTATGAGCCCCCGTCAAACTCTGGTTGTGCGCAGAGCCTCTGCGACGGAGCTAACGTTCTGGGATACACGGCCAACCTGAATATTCCCATCAGCAGCAAATTCGCTGTGCTCCGCCTGGACCACGATTTTTCGTCCAAGGAGCATTTGATGGCCAGCTACCGCTATTACAATATGACGTATACGGGCGATGAACAGGTTGATATCGGCGGCTTTTTCCCCGGTGACACGAAGGGCACGCCTGCGTCTATCTCCAGCGATCCGGTTCAAGACTGGTACCTGGTTGCGGGTCTGACTTCCAACATCACCAGCAATACCACGAACGACTTGCACTACAGCTTCCTGCGAAACTGGTGGGCTTGGACGCGGACGGGAGCTCCGCCCCAGATCGCCGGACTCGGTGGCGCACTCGAAATCATGAGCGGCCAATCGCAAACGCAGGATCTCGGCCCCTTCAACGTAAACAATCAGCAGATTCGCCGGCGTTTCTGGGACGGCCACGATCAGATGGTTCGCGATGACCTTTCCCAGTTGCACGGCAACCATCTGTTCCAGTTTGGCGGCTCGTATCAACATAATTTCGATTACCATCAACGCAACGACAGCGGTGGCACCATCAACGCCTTTCCGGTGTATTCGCTGGGTGATGGCACTAACGGAGCGTTGCTGCCTTCGGGAAGCTTACCCGCTTGCCCCGACACGGCAGGCGCAACGAACAGCTTGGGGGCGACGGTTAGCATCAACAACTGCGACTCTCTAGCCGCTGCTGTCCTGGGTGTAGTTTCCGTCTCGTCGCAGCTCTATACTCGTTCCGGTTCGAGTCTGACCCTCAACCCTGCACTGACCCCGGCGTTCGATAAGAGCACCATTCCTTATTACAACGTCTATTTCAGCGATACCTGGCACCTGAAGCCGACCATGACCCTGACCTACGGCTTAGGGTGGGCGCTGGAAATGCCGCCGACCGAGCAAAATGGAAAGCAGGCGGTCGTAGTAGACCAGTCCAACGAGCCGGTCAGCGTAACGGACTACTTGGCTACTCGTAAACGCGATGCACTGGCAGGTCAGGTCTACAATCCCGAACTTGGGTTTGCATTGGTGGGAAATGCCGCGGGCGGCCTGAAGTATCCCTACGACCCCTACTACGGCGAGTTCAGCCCCCGCATTGCCTTCGCGTGGGCGCCGACTAGCGGCCCTCTGGCCAACACCGTACTTCGCGGCGGTTATTCGCGTTCCTTTGGCCGCACGAACGGCGTGGATCAGGTGCTCGTTCCCCTACTCGGCCTGGGCTTGGAACAGGCTGTGGATTGCACCCAGAACCTTTCCACTCCCGGCGCGGCTGGCGCCTACAGCGGCAACGGCAGCTGCGGCTCGACGGGTTCAGCTAACTGGAACAATGCCTTTCGGGTAGGATCAACCGCCTCCGCGACTGGCGGGCCGACTGCCCCGATCCCGTTCCCGACCCCGACGCTGCCCCAGCCCGTCTATCCTGGGTACAACAACACCAGCTCTGCCGCACCTGAGGGCCTGGACCCGCACTTCCGGTCTAACGTGCTGGACTCGTTCAACTTCACCATCCAGCACCAGATAAACCGCAAGATCACCCTCGAAGTTGGTTACATCGGGCGCAGAATCACTCACGAGTACCAGCCCATCGACATGAACACGGTTCCCTACATGATGACGCAAGGCGGTCAGACTTTCGCCAACGCCTACATGAATACAGTGTTGCAATACTGCGGCGGCATCGCGGGGAT
>Ga0302324_100026593_pt1 | contig 11050 bp, 9 predicted proteins | sample Palsa_T0_1_FD_201949 | JGI IMG/M metagenome (GOLD analysis project Ga0302324, IMG submission 201949) | Peat permafrost microbial communities from Stordalen Mire near Abisko, Sweden - Palsa_T0_1 | ecosystem: Environmental > Terrestrial > Soil > Palsa > Peat permafrost | place: Sweden: Abisko... | reverse complement strand
GAGCAGCGTGAACTGCGGCGGGAGGGTCCACTGCGACATGCGTTAGGCCTTGAGCTGCTCCAGGATCGCGTCGGTGACCTGCTTGGTCCTGGCCTGCCCGCCGGCGTCGGGCGTGAGCTGGCCCTTGGAGGCCACGGCCCGCACGGCGGCCTCGACCGCCTGGGCGGCCTCGGCGTGGCCGAGTGTGTCGAGCATCAGCGCGCTGGTCAGGATGGCCGCCATCGGATTCGCGATACCCTTGCCCGCGATGTCGGGGGCCGAACCGTGCACCGGCTCGAACATCGGCGTCGAGTGCGGGTTCAGATTGGCCGAAGCCGCGAGCCCCAGGCCGCCGCACAGGGCCGCCCCCAGGTCGGTGAGGATGTCGCCGAAGAGATTGCAGGTCACGATCACGTCGAACTCTTCCGGCTTCTTGAGCAGCTGCATCGCCAGCGCGTCGACGTACAGGTGGCGCTTCTGGATGGCCGGGTACTCCGCCCCCACCTGCTTGAAGACTCGCTGCCACAGGTCGTGGGCGAAGCGGAGCGCGTTGGCCTTGTCGCTCATGCAGACCCGGGTCTTGCCGTGGGCCACGGCCCATTCGAAGGCAGCCCGGATGATGCGCTCGACTCCCTTGCGGGTGTTGAGGTCCTCGTTGATGGCGACCTCGTCGGGCGTCCCCTTCTTGAAGATGCCGCCCACGTCGACGTAGAGGCCCTCGGTGTTCTCGCGAAACACCGCGATGTCGATGTCCTTCGGTCCCTTGCCCTTCAGCGGGCAGAGCCGCTCGTCGAAGAGCTGCACCGGGCGCAGGTTGATGTAGAGGTCGAGCTTGAAGCGCAGCCCCAGCAGGATCTCGCGGCCGTGCCGGTTGTCGGGCACGCGGGGATCGCCGATGGCCCCCAGCAGGATGGCGTCGTAATCCTCGCGAAAGGCCGAGAACTGCTCCTCGGGCATCGTCACGCCGTCGCGCAGATAGCGGTCGGCCCCGTAGTCGAAGGTCTCGAAGACCAGGTCGAGGCCGCGCTTGCGGTTGACGACCTCGAGGACCCGGAGCGCCTCGCCGATGACCTCCGGCCCCACGCCGTCGCCCGGGATGACCGCGATCTTCGAGCCAATGGCCATGGTCAGCTGATCCCTTTGACCGCTCCGGCGTAGATGTAGATCTTCGCGGTGCGAGAGCGCTGGTCGGTGGGGGAGAGAAAGAAGCCGACCGCGCCCACCTGGTAGTCGGGGGAGAGGCCGGTGAGCTGGTGGCCGTCCTGGAGCGTGACCGTCACGGGGTCGCCGACCGGCTTGGGCACCTCCTGGCCGATCGGCACCACGAAGAAGACTGCTTTCAGCGCGGCCGTCGAGAGCATCTCCCGCTCCCCGTCGGGCAGGCGCAGCTCGAGGAAGTCGGCGTTCATGTGTGCGTCGACGAGCGAGCCGCGCTTCTGGACGCCGCCCAGCATGTGCACGACGACGCGCGATTCCCCGGCGGCGAAGGCCTCGCCGATGGGCGTCATCCTCTTGGAGGTCACGCCGGAGGACGAGTCGCTGCTGCGCTGCACCTCCGGTGATGGCTCGTAGGCATCGGCGAGGGTGGGGTCCATCGAAGGCGAGGCTTGCGTCAGCCGCGTGGGCTCCGCGTCCGAGGTTGCCTCTGTCGGGGGAATGTCGGCCATCGAGGCCGACCAGCTATCGTCGAGCAGCGGGACATCCGACGAAGGCGCGGGGGGGGTCGGCTCGGACCAGACCATGGGAGCGTCATCCAGGTCGACGGTCGGTTCGGGCACGGTCGGTTCGGGGAGCGCCGGCTCGGACACTGCCGGGTCGGGCATCGCCTCCAGCGGAACGGAGACTGGATCTTCGATTGGAGCTTCTTCCGGTGGAGCTTCTTCCGGTGGAGCTTCTTCCGGCGCAGCCTCGGGCAGAGCCTGCAGCGAAGCTTCCGGCCCAGCTTCAGGCGCCGCGTCGAGCGGGGTCGGCACAAGCCAATCGGTTGCGGAGGGCGCGGGGATGTCCGGGGTGGCGGCGGGGGTCCCGGTGCTGACCGCCTCGGCCGCCCCGAAAGAAGCGTTCCATTGCCGCAGCTCGGCCGAGCTCATCGGCACCGGCTTCTGGGGCTCGTCCGGCGGGAGCTCAGCCGGCGCAGCCTGAACCACCGTCGCCTCGGACTCGGCCGGCGGGATTTCAGCCGGCGCAGCCTGAATCACCGTCTCCTCAGCCATCGGCTCAGGTCTGACCTCGGTGGCGTCCTCGGTCAGATCAGCGTCGACGAATGGAGGCTCTTCCAGAGCCGCCGCTGGATCGGGAGCCGCAACTGGCGCGGGCGCAACGGCCAGCGGAACAGGGGTAACGGGAACGGGCTTCGGACCTCGCGAGGAGACCGAAGCTTGAAGCTCCTGAAAGCGCTGCTCCTCGGCGGGACTCAACGTCCCGTGGGCGCGCTTCTCTTCAAGCGACCTCAGCTCCCGAAGCGTACTGAGGATGTCGGCCATCGGCTGCGTCTCGGAATACCCGTTCCTCCTGACGGCCGCAATGCCTCAGCGCGCTCTTCGCCCCATCGCGCCGCTGCCCAACGCGCGCCCGCAACCCGGTTCCGCTTGACAGGCTTGCAGCCCGACGCCTACCAATAGCCCGCGCCACACAGGAACCGATGCTCGACCCGAACCCGAAGCTCCCCCCGCAGCTGACCCCGGAACAGATCAAGCGCTTCGATCAGGAGCTGTCGGAGCTCCTGCCCCAATACCCTCCGGACCGCAAGCAGGCCGCGATGCTGCCGGCGCTGCACCTGATGCAGGAGATGCTGGGCTACCTCACGACCGAGGCCATGCTGAGGGTGGCGCAGAAACTGGAAGTGAGCCCCGAGAAGGTGGCCGAGGTCGCCACCTTCTACTCCATGCTGCGGCTCAACCCGGTCGGCAAGTACCACATCGACGTCTGCACCAACCTGTCCTGCTCGCTGCGCGGCGCCGAGCACATCCTCGAGCGCGTCGAGAGCAAGCTTGGCATCGGCCTGGGCGAGACCACCGCCGACGGCCGCTTCAGCCTGCGGGAGGTCGAGTGCCTGGCCTCGTGCGGGACGGCGCCCTGTCTGCAGGTCAACGGGGAATTCTTCGAGAACCTCACGCCGGGCTCGCTCGATCAGCTCCTGAGCACGCTGGCGTAGTCCTATCCCCACCGGGCAATCAGAGGCACTTCCCATGGACCTGGCTCCCCCCACCTTCGAGCTTCCCGAGCGCTACCGAATCGAGAAGATCGTCAGCCACCGCTGGCAGACGCCGAACGCCTGGACGCTGAAGAGCTACGAGGCCGATGGCGGCTACCAGGGGCTCAAGAAGGCGGTCACCGTCCCGCCCGCCGAGCTGATCGATCTCGTGAAGAAGAGCAACCTGCGCGGCCGCGGCGGCGCCGGATTTCCGACCGGGCTCAAGTGGAGCTTCATCCCCAAGGACAATCCCAAGCCGCGCTACCTGTGCATCAACGCCGACGAGAGCGAGCCCGGGACGTTCAAGGACCGCTACATCTGCGATCTCGATCCCCACCTCCTGATCGAGGGGACGGCCATCGCGGCCTACGCCATCGGCGCCCACACCGCCTACATCTACATCCGCGGCGAGTTCAAGCGCCCCGCCGAGCGAGTGGAGGCGGCGCTCAAAGAGGCTTACGCCGCCGGCCTGATCGGCAAGCGCCTGGGCGGCAGCGACTACCCGCTCGAGATCACGCTCCACCGGGGCGCCGGGGCCTACATCTGCGGCGAGGAGAGCGCTCTGCTCGAATCGCTCGAGGGCAAGCGCGGCTGGCCGCGCATCAAGCCGCCCTTCCCGGCCGTGGTCGGGCTCTTCGGGGCCCCCACCATCATCAACAACGTCGAGACCGTCGCCAACCTGCCGGCCATCGTGCTGCGGGGGGCCGAGTGGTTCGCCAAGCTCGGCACCGAGAAGAGCGGCGGCACCCGGCTGATCTGCGTGTCGGGGCACGTGCAGAAGCCGGGGGTGTTCGAGATTCACATGCAGACCACCGTTCGCCAGCTGGTGGACGACATCTGCGGGGGCCCGTTGCCGGGCCGAAAGATCAAAGCCGTCATCCCGGGTGGCTCTTCCGCGCCGGTCCTCGGGATCGACGAGCTGGACGTGGCGTGCGAATTCGAGGCCCTCAAGAACGCCGGGACGATGGCCGGCTCGGGGGGCGTGATCGTCATGGACGATTCGGCCTGCATGGTGCGGTCGCTGTGGCGGGTGGCCAAGTTCTACTCCGAGGAGTCGTGCGGGCAGTGCACGCCCTGCCGCGAGGGGACGCCCTGGCTCGAATCCCTGCTCTACAAGATCGAGGTGGGCCGCGCCCAGCCGCGAGATCTCGAGACACTGCTCGACGTCGCCAAGGCCATCTGCCCCTTTCCTCCCATGGGGCTCGGCAACACCATCTGCGCGCTGGGCGACGCGGCGGCGCTGCCGGTCCACTCCTTCCTCAAGCGCTTCCGGCCGGAGTTCGAGAAGCACGTCAAGGACGGCAAGTGCCCGTTCCCGCATCCGTGGGGCGAGATGACGGCCGGGTTGCCGCGGTCAGTGCGGGGCGAACACAGCCGCGAAGCTCGCGTTTGAAAATTCGTATTCGAAACCCGTCGAATCTGTTACTTCCTCCCCCGCTCGCGGCCCTTCAAGCTCTCGGCCGAGGAGGAGCGCAGTGGAAAGCCTGCTCTTCTGGACATTCGCGGTCATCACGCTCGCCGGAGGGGTCGGAGTCGTCGTGGCTCGCAATCCGGTCAACGGCGCCATGTCCCTGGTCGGCTCGTTCTTCGCGCTGGCGGGATTGTTCCTGCTGCTCGACGCCCAGCTGATCGCCGTGCTCCAGATCCTGGTCTACGCCGGCGCCATCATGGTGCTGTTTCTCTTCGTCATCATGCTCCTGAATCTCGGCCCACGCGATCTCGGGCCGCCGCGCTTCGGAGTGGGCAAGGTCGTCGGGGTCCTGGCCGTGGGGGCCACCGTCGCCTCCCTGCTCAAGGTCGTCCTGCACGTCGGCCGCACGCCCAGCCCACCGATCGGGGCGGGCTTCGGCACCGTCGCCAGCGTCGGCCGGCTGATCTACCAGCAGTACACCCTCCCCTTCGAGGTGGTCTCGCTGCTGCTGCTGACGGCCATCGTCGCCGCCGTCGTGGTGGCGAAAGGCCGGATCTGATGGCGGTCCCCCTCAACCACTACCTCGCGGTGGCGACGCTCCTGTTCGGCATCGGCCTGTGCGGGGCGCTCGTTCGCCGCAACTCCCTCACGGTCTTCATGTCGATCGAGCTGATGCTCAACGCCGCCAACCTGACCTTCCTGGCCTTCGCGCGCTATCCCCTGCGAGGCCCCCCGGCCGTCAACGGCCAGGCGGTCGCCTTCTTCGTGATGGCGGTCGCGGCGGCCGAGGCGGCGGTCGGTCTGGCGATCATCATCGCGGTCTTCCGGGTGCGCGGCAGCGTGAACATCGACGACCTGCGCAGCCTGCGAAACTAGGTCGACCCTCCATGCAAACCTTTCCCTTGATCTGGATTCCGCTCGTGCCGCTGCTCGGCGCCGCCGTGCTCGGGATCCTCGGCAACCGGCTCGGGCGCGCCAACATCAACTTGATCGCCTGCGGGTCGATCCTGACGGCCCTGGCGGGCTCGCTCTTCGCGGTCGCGAGCGTCGCCGGCGGCGCGACGCTGGCCCAGAGCTTCACGTGGTTCCACGTCGGAACCGTCGACGTCAGCTGGGGTTTCACGGTCGACCGGCTGAGCGCCACCCTGCTGCTGGTCGTCACCGGGATCGGCTTTCTGATCCACGTGTACAGCACCGGTTACATGGCGCACGACCCGGCCCCCGCCCGCTACTTCGCCTACCTGAACCTCTTCGTCTCGGCGATGCTGGTGCTGGTTCTGGGCGACAACCTGGTGGTGCTCTTCGTGGGGTGGGAGGGCGTCGGGCTGTGCTCGTACCTGCTGATCGGATTCTGGTACGAGGATCCCGACAAGGCCCTGGCGGGGCGCAAGGCCTTCATCGTCAACCGCATCGGCGATTTGGGGTTCACCCTCGCGGTGTTCGCCTGCATCGCGATGTTCGGCACGGTGAGCTTTCACGGCCTGGCCGAGCAGACGGGCCAGCTGCGAATCGACCAACCGCTGTTGCAGGGCGTGTTCGCCGGCTGGGGCACCGGGTCGGTGATCACCTTGATCGGCCTGCTCTTTCTGGTGGGGGTGGCCGGGAAGAGCGCCCAGATTCCCCTCTATGTCTGGCTTCCTGACGCCATGGCCGGACCGACGCCGGTCTCGGCGCTGATCCATGCCGCCACCATGGTGACCGCCGGCGTCTACCTGATGTGCCGCCTGTCATTCCTCTACGTTTACAGCGGCACGGCGCTGACGGTGGTGGGCGCGATCGGCGCGGCCACGGCACTCTTCGCGGCGATCATCGCCTGCGCCCAGAACGACATCAAGAAGGTGCTGGCCTACAGCACCGTCTCGCAGCTGGGATTCATGGTCCTGGCGGTGGGGGTGGGGGCCTTCTGGGCCGCCATCGCGCACCTGGTCACGCACGCCTTCTTCAAGGCCTGCCTGTTCCTGACCGCCGGCAGCGTGATCCACGGCATGCATGACGAGCAGGACGTCCGCCGCATGGGCGGGCTCCTCAAGCGCATGCCCCAGACCGGCGCGGCCTTCATCGTGGCGACCGCGGCCATCACCGGGGTGGTGCCGCTCTCGGGTTTCTTTTCCAAGGACGCCATCCTCTCCCTGGTTCAGGGCACCCGCAACGCCGGCGCGCCCTGGGCCCCCGCGCTGTTCTATGTGGCGGGCAGCCTGGCGGCCCTCGGCACCGCCTACTACATGTGGCGACTGGCGCTACTGACCTTCTACGGCCAACCTCGAACCGAGCAAGCCGCGCACGCCCACGAGGCGACCTGGTCGATGACCTTCGTCACCTGGACGCTGGCGGCCGGCTCGGTCGCGGGCCTCTGGCTGGCGCTGCCACTGGAGGGCGGGGCGCCCATGGAACGCTGGCTCGCGCCGGTCTTCGAGGAGAGCCTCACCCACCTCACGGCGCTGAGACCGCCCGCGGAGGAGGGGATCCCCTGGCTGGCTTTTCTGGTGGCCTTCGCGATCGCCTGGGCAGGTGCCGGGATCGCCTACGTCCTGTGGCGCGACGCCGCCTTGCGTGAGCGGGCCACGCGCATGCTCGGCTGGATTCGCGTCGCCGCCGAGAACAAGTTCTACGTGGACGAGATCTACCAGAGCCTCATCGTCCGACCGATCGCCGTCTCGGCGCGCTTCCTGTGGCGCTTCGTCGACCAGGGGCTCATCGACGGTGTGGCGGTGCGCGGCTCGGCGGCGGTGGTCCAGGCCTTCTCGCGCTACGCGCTTCGACCGCTCCAGAACGGCAACGCCCAGAGCTACGCCATGGTGATGGCCCTGGGGATGGCAACCTTGCTGTGGCTCATCCTGAAGGGCCACGCATGATCCTGACGCTGTTGATCTTCCTGCCGGCGGCCGGGGCGGTGCTGGCCGGATTGCTGCCGCGCGAGGAGCACGGCCAGCTGCGCGTCACGGCCCTGGGCTGCATGCTGGCGACGTTCGCCATCTCGCTCTGGGCCTGGGGAATGTTCGATCCCTCCCCTCGAGCTCCCGAATTCCAGCTCGAGGCCCAGGCCGCCTGGTCGCCCGCCATCGGCTTTTCCTACCACGTGGGAATCGACGGGATCGCGCTGGTCCTGATCGTTCTCACCACCTTCCTGACGCCGCTGGCCCTGCTCTCGGCCTTCCAGTCGATCAAGGAGCGGGTCAAGGAATTCGTCATCGCGATGCTGTTGCTCGAGTGCGCGATGCTGGGAACGCTGGCGGCCATCGACCTCGTCCTCTTCTACTTCTTCTGGGAAGCGATGCTCCTGCCGATGTACCTCCTGATCGGCGTCTGGGGCGGCGAGCGTCGCGTCTACGCGGCCGTGAAGTTCTTCATCTACACGATGGCCGGCTCGCTCTTGATGCTGGTCGCGATTCTCTACCTCTATTACGCCAGCGGCGGAGCTGGCAGCCGGACCTTCGACCTGCCCGCCATCCTGGCCCAGGCTCCCTGGCTCTCGACCGACACCCAGCGCTGGCTGTTCTTGGCCTTTGCCTTATCGTTCGCGATCAAGGTTCCGATGTTCCCGCTTCACACCTGGCTGCCCGACGCACACGTCGAGGCGCCGGCCGCCGGGTCGATCATCCTGGCCGGCGTTCTCTTGAAGATGGGGACCTTCGGCTTCCTCCGCTACGCGTTCCCGCTCTTCCCCGAAGCGGCAGTGCACTACCGGGTGCTGCTGGCGGTGCTGGCCGTGATCGGCATCCTCTACGGCTCGCTGATGTGCCTGGCGCAGTCGGATCTCAAGAGGCTGGTGGCCTACTCGAGCGTCAGCCATCTCGGCTTCGTCATGCTGGGTCTCTGCGCCCTGACGGTCGAGGGCATGAGCGGCGGCATCTACCAGATGCTCAACCACGGCATCTCGACCGGGGCGCTGTTCGCGCTGGTGGGAATCCTCTACGAACGACGGCACACCCGCGAGATGTCCCAGTACGGCGGACTGGCCAAGAGCGTACCGGCCCTGGCGGCGGTGTTTCTGATCATCACGCTCTCGAGCATCGGCCTGCCGGGCACCAACGGCTTCGTCGGGGAATTCCTGATCCTGGCTGGCTCCTTCAACTCCAAGCTCACCAACGCGCCCTGGTATGCAGCCTGCGGAGCCCTGGGAGTGATCCTGGGGGCGGTCTACATGCTCTGGATGTACCAGCGGGTCTTCTTCGGACCCGTGAAGCACAAGGAGAACGAGGGCCTCTCCGACCTTTCGGGGCGCGAGTGGACGGTGCTGACGCCGCTGGTCGCGATGGTGATCGTGATGGGCGTCTTTCCGGCTCCGTTCCTCGATCGGATCGAGCCCGCGGCGGCACGGCTGGTTTCACGCCTCGAAGCGACTCAGCGAGCCAAGGTCGGGACGCCGCCGGCTTCGATGGCAATGTTCCGCACGCCGAATCAAACGCAGATCCACCCGCCCCCGCGGAGACCGCCGTTCGGCCAGCCAGGAGGGACGACGCCCTTCGGCGCCCCCAGACCCGGGGCGCAATTCCCTCTCGGGCTGCCCAAGGGTGTGACGCTTCCGCGGGCCGTCGACGGAGCGGCGCCATGACCTTCTCGCTTGCCGATCTGGCGGCCCTGGCCCCGGTCATCGTCCTGTCCGTGGGCGCGCTGGTCCTCCTGCTGACCGAGGTCTTCCTGAGCGGGGAGAACCGCGGCTACCAGGCCTTCGTGACGGCCGCCACCGCGGCGGTGGCCTTCGCCCTCTATTTCTCGATGGGCCCGAAGGTGAGCGAGCAGCCTTACGTCCTGCTGGGCGGCTTTGCGGTCATCGATGCCTTTTCGTGTTTCGCGGGCGCGACCATCTGCGCGGGGTTGCTCCTCACCGCCCTCCTGGGGCACGGGTTTCTCAAGCCGCGCGATGCCGAACGCGGCGAGTTCTACGCCCTTTGCCTGCTGGCCGCGGCCGGGATGTGCTTGCTGGTTCAGGGCAACGACCTGCTCTTCATCTTCATCGCGCTGGAGACGCTTTCGATCGCGACCTATGCGCTGGCGGCCTACCTGCGGGCCGAGGCCAAGCCGACCGAGGCGGCCTTCAAGTACTTCCTCCTGGGAGCGATCTCGAGCGCGCTGTTTCTCTTCGGTGCGGCGCTGTGCTTCGGGGCCAGCGGCCAGACGTCGTTGCCGGGCATCGGCGCCACCCCCCAGAGCGCGCTGCTGCTGGCCGGCTTGACGCTGCTGCTGGTGGGCTTCGGCTTCAAGATCGCGGCCGTGCCGTTCCACATGTGGGCGCCGGACGTGTACGAGGGGTCCCCGACCCCGGTGACGGCCTTCATGGCCGTGGCGGTCAAGACCGCCGCCTTCGCGGCCTTGGTGCGGGTGCTCTTGACCGGTTTCGGGGGACACGGCCTCGCCGGAGCCGCCGCCTGGCAGCCGCTGCTCAGCTGGATTGCCATCCTCACCATGCTGGGCGGGAACCTCTGGGCGCTCACCGAGCGCAGCGTGAAGCGGATGCTGGCCTATTCGAGTGTCGCCCATGCCGGCTATCTGCTGGTCGCGGTGGTGGCGGCCGGCAGCGGGAGCGCGCTGGTCCGCAATGAGGCGACGAGCTCGCTGCTCTTCTACCTCGCAACCTACACGATCACGGCAGCGGGGGCGTTCGGGGCCATCTCGCTGATGGAGCGGCTCGACCCCAACGGTCCCCAGCCCTGGGATCTCGAGCGCTTCACGGGGCTCGCCCAGCGCCGCCCGTGGGTCGCCATCGCCATGACGATCCTGATGCTCTCGCTGGCCGGCATCCCGCCGACCGCGGGCTTCATGGGAAAGCTCCTGGTGTTTCGAGCCGCCGTCGACGCCGGCCAGGTGCGACTCGCCATCGTCGGCGTGGTGAGCGCGCTGATCGGGCTCTATTACTACCTGCGCATCGTGGTCTACATGTTCATGCGGCCTGCGCCGCAGCAGTTCGCGCCGGCGGCGCCGCGCTCCTGGGTGGCCGATCTGGCAGTGCTGTCGGCGGCGGCCGCGGCCCTCTGGTTTGGAATCCTCTCCGGGCCGCTGGCTGAGGCCGCCCGCGCATCCGGGACGCTGTTCGGAGGGTAGGGCCGGTGGCGCCGGGCCTACTAACGACACTTCGCGCCGCCGCGCACCAACCGTGCCCGTGCCCGTGCCCGTGCCCGCGTTGCGCACGACCCAAGGGGCCGGACTCGCCGCGACTCCAGACTCCGTAGGCTAGCGGCCGGCGTGCGCCCTCAGCGTCAGCGGACCGTCCGACGCGCCACTGACGCCATACGCAAGCCCTCGAAATTCGGCGGGCACCGAGTCCGACCACGGACCACGAACGTCGAAGCCGTAGCACGGGCACGCGCTCGGCTTGTTGTGGGTCAAAGGACAACGGGTCCGCAGAGGTACCAGGCCCGCCCCCCACACGACACTTCCCTCCCCCCCGTGCTAGATTGCAGGCCAGGAGCGCGAACGGCGATGTCGATCGACTTCGAAGCCGAAGACACCGAAGAGAAGACGGAGATCAA
>Ga0302324_100026591_pt1 | contig 11050 bp, 7 predicted proteins | sample Palsa_T0_1_FD_201949 | JGI IMG/M metagenome (GOLD analysis project Ga0302324, IMG submission 201949) | Peat permafrost microbial communities from Stordalen Mire near Abisko, Sweden - Palsa_T0_1 | ecosystem: Environmental > Terrestrial > Soil > Palsa > Peat permafrost | place: Sweden: Abisko... | reverse complement strand
CCGTAATGCCACATTACCGCCGCCCGCAACGTCTCTACCGCCAACAGTGAAAATCCGTACGCCGCAAAGATCGGCAACCGCCGGTAAACCCCTCGTTGGATTAAAATCACGCAGAGAAGCAGGTAGGCCACCAAATCGGACACCACACGAACGGTGAGAGGGTCGATAATATGCATGCGGGAACCGGGCACATCTTAACATTCCGTCCCCCACGGAAACCACAGGGATTCCAGACATGCCCGTTCGCCGCGATGGGAGCCCTAAACCGCTTTATTAGGCGGCGGGGGAGGCTTGGGTGGTGGTGGTGTTGGGAGGATCGGAGCTTGCGGTAGACCGCCGTCCACCAGTGTTGTGGGTGTAGGTGCCAAATGTGAGTTGCCGTTCCCGAGTACTGAGAGTAGCATCGCCGTCGCAAGAGTTCCGCCGGCGATTAGCACAGCAAGTTTTTTCATGGGCTGCTGTACCTCCTGCGGAGCAGCCTATTTCAACCGTCGAGCCTGTGATGAGGTCAAGCGTTAGGAACGTGTCGTAAAGGTTATAACCACTTTATGGAATCCCTGGAGACCTTCCACCAGCACCGCCGCGTCATCGAGGCTTTTACTCGCCACAGTCTCGCCGCGATTCCCACCCAGCTAGGCCGCATTTCTTACGTGGCCAGCCTCCGTGACCCCGCCACCGGGCTCTACCGCCATCTCGATCTCGAAGCCGCCTATCCCCTCGGATCGGTCCAAGACGCGATTGCCTACTGCCATCGCGAGCTCTTCGATCGCGTGCTGGAACTACCGCTGGACGAACAAGAGAAAGACCTGCGCAGATTTTTCGAGGGGATGAGCGGATCGCCCGAACAGAGCGCCCGCCGCTGGCTGAGCGAAGAATCCTATCGGCCGCTGGTGCCACCGGGCGAGCCGACTTACCTCAGCGATCTATTTCAGTCAAACTTACGGGTAGTTTTGCGCCTGATCGTGGGCTACCCGCCGAGCGCTTCGCCCACCCTGTAACTGGCTGCAATCAAGCATTTTCTTGGAGTGGTACCTGCAAATAGCGCCGAGGTTGACGCTCCCGTGCCGCGCCTCGCGCATATATCCGCCGCCCCCCTGGAAACCTGTTAGCCTCACCTTACATCCTAATTAGCCGAGGCATTCACTGGTGACAAAACGAGTCCCTCTCTCAGCTTTGTGCGTCCTGGCATTAAGTCTCTTCGTAACCGCGGCTTGGCCCCAACAAGCAGTCCCGACGCCCGCCAACCCGATCAAGCCCATCCCTCAGATCGTCGCCCACACCAGCCCGGAATTTATTCGCGCCGCCGACGAAGTGCTCGCCGAAATGAGCCGCCTGCTCGATCTGCCCATCAAGGAGCCCCTCAAGAAGAGCCTCCGCTCCAAGCAGGAGATCCGCGAATATCTGGTTCGCGAAGAAGAGGAAGACAAAGACGCGCCGCAGCGCTACGCCGACGACAAAGCGCTTGAAGCTTTCGGTCTGATTCCCAAGGATTTTCCGCTGGATTCTTTTTTGCTCGACGTCCTCACCGACCAGGTGGCCGGCCTTTACGACGCCAAAACCAAGGAATTCTATATCGCCGATTGGATTCCCATCGACGAGCAAAAAGAAGTGATGGCCCACGAACTCACCCACGCTCTCGAAGACCAATCCTTCCACATCGATCCGTGGATCAAAGCCGCGCGGCCCAACGATGACGCCGAACTGGCTCGCGATGCGGTCAGCGAAGGCTCCGCCCTCGCCGCCATGATGGATTACGGCCTGCGCGACCAGAAAGTCGGCGTGCGCGACATTCCCGACGTCACCCCGGTCCTGCGCAATGGCGCTCTCGGCGAGATGGACAAAGACGCGAACCTGAAAGACGCTCCGCGCATCATCCGCGATGAGCTTATTTTTCCGTATCTCGCGGGCACTACCTTTTCCCAGCAATTTCTGAAAGCCAATACCGGTTGGCCGGACTTGAAGAAAGTCTTCGACAATCCGCCGGTATCCACCCAGCAAATCATTCATCCCAATCTTTATCTGGCAGGCGTCAAGCCGGTCCCGGTCACCCTCCCGGTGTGGAAGGACGTGGCCCCGGCGAATTGGAAGCTGCTGGAAGAAAACGTGCTCGGGGAATTTTGCCTCAACGAAGTGCTGCTGCAATATCTGGGATCCGACCGCGCCAACACGATGTCCCCGGCGTGGTCCGGCGACCGCTATGCGGTGTTCGAGGAAGAGAAGACCAAGCGCACGCCGCTAGTTCTGCGCCTGCATCTCGACAACGCCGATGACGCCGCGCGATTCTTCGGCCAGTACAGCGAATTGCTCGAGAAAAAATATTCCGAGCGCACCGATCTTTTCCGCCGCCCTAACTTCTTCCAGTTTCAAACTCCGGAAGGCGGCGTCTTCCTCCACTGCGTGGACACCGGCTGCCTGATCGTCGAACGCGGGAACCGCGAAACCTACGATCGCATCGAACACGCCGTAGGCTGGCCCGCCGCTCCGGCCCCGCAGCCCGAACACAAGCAAGAAGTAGCCGCGGCCCGCCCGTAGCGGCCTGCCTTACGGTTTTACGCCGTTATCTTTCCCGGGTGCCCCACTCCTCCCATGGTTTTGGGATGGGAAGGGTGGGCGTCGATTAAAGCTCTACGCCGTCCGTTCCAACATCATCAGCGTCAAATCATCCGTCCGACTGGCCACCGAAGAGAAGCTCGTCCAGTCTTCCAAACAAGCTACGGTAAGCGCCTCGGCCCCCAACGACTTCTTCGCCCCAAAGAATTCCATCAGCCGCGCTTCCCCATATTCCGTTCCCCCGCCATCCTGCGCTTCAGAAAGCCCATCGGTATAGAGCACCAGCGTTTGCCCTTCGTTCAGTTGTAGTTTCGTAGATCCGTAAGTGCTGGTGCAAAACATCCCCAGAGGCAATCCATCGGCCGGAAAAAGTTTGACGCACTCGCCGCCCACCAGCAGCGCCGGCAGATGCCCCGCCCCAGTCAACTCCACGCCGCCGGCCGGACACGCCCGCCCGGCAATCAACGTGGCGAACTGCCCCGCCAGCGAGCTCTCGTACACCACGCGATTCGCCGTTTCCATCATCCGTGAAACGGTCGCGCCCGCGGTGGCCAGCGATCGGAACATCCCGTGCAGTTGGCTCATCATCATCGACGCCGCCACACCTTTGCCGGACACATCGCCAATTAGAAAAAATATCTCGCCGTCGCCTTCTTCCGGCACGATCAAATCGCAATAGTCCCCGCTGACGATACCTGCCGGCTGGTAGTGATGGTGCACGTGCCAGCCGTTGCCGTGAAAATTCGGCGGCGGCAATAATTTGCGCTGTAACCGGCCAGCCAACTCCAGATCGGCTTCGAGGCTCCGCTGCTGAGCCGCGGTGAGATGCCCGAGGCACACACGAATCAACGGATCAGCCATCAACCGGTCCGCTTCAATTCCTTCATGGCATAAATCGCAAATTCCGAACGATCCCTGCTTCAGCCGTTCGAGCGCCGAATCCACCTGCTGCAGCAATCCGGCTAAGCCGGCATCCGCCGCCGCATATTCCATAGCTTCCAGCAGGCGGGTGCGGCGCACGTGCAATTGTTCGTGAACAAAATCTTCACTGATCGGCATCATCGCTCTCCTGCCATCCACGGTAGCGGGCTCAACCGCGGCACGCTATCCGCTTTCCGCTTGCAAACTTCATTCAACGCCGGAACAGTTACTTAGATTCGGCAGCGATCTCCGAAGATTCGGCCAACATCGGATTTCGCAGCGCCAGCCCAGCCTTCCGCCGCACCCGTTCCAACCGCCGGTGAAATCGCGCCTGCCAATCGCGATACGCAGCTGTTGCGATCAAGCGCGTGCGGTGCGCGATGCGCAAATCGGCCAACGCCTCCTCCGCCACCGCCGCTGCCCGCTCCGGTTCTCGCGCCTTATGCTCGAAATACATCGCCAGCTCTTCGTAAGCACAAAGCCCTTCCGGCGACGGGCCTCGCAATTCATGCCACAACGTTTGGGCCAGCGTGTAATCACGATCCCGCTTGGCCAATCCAGCCAACCGTTGCCGCGCGGAACGATCCAGCACCCGCGGCAGCCCGCCCTCCAGCGCCGCCGAATAAAGCGTTCGCGCCCGCGCTGCTTGCCCGCGCCGATCGAACAACCGCGACACGCCAAACAACTCCAGCGAATCGATCCGCGATGTTTCCGGCTCCGCTAGCAGCGTAAACATGCGGCAAGCCAGCGCCGCGAGCCCGCAAAGGTCCATCTGGTTATGGCGAAACACGTGCGCCAACAATTCCGGTGATTCTCCGCGCAGAAAATCGAAGTACGCCTGCGGGATCAGGTCGGAAGCCACATCGAACCCGCGCTCAAATCCCAGCACCTGCCGCTCCAGCTCGCACAGTCGCACCGAACCGAGCCGCGGCCGCCAGAGATGCCGCGCTGGATGCAGCAAGTCGATGTGCGCGATAGGCAGCTTCGGCTTGATTGACCGGGTCATCCGAAAGCGCGTCTCCAGCAGCGGCCAATCGAATGACTTGCCATTGAACGTAACTAGAACGCGCCGCTCCGCCATGCGCTCGGCCAGCGCCAGCAGCACCGAGTGCTCCTCGCTGTGGTCGCGCATGAAGAATTGTTCCACCTCGATGCCCGCGCCGCCCCACCACGCGACTCCCACCAGGAACGGATAGGTGCCGGTGCCGCCAGCGAGCCCAGTGGTCTCGGTATCGAGGAACAACCAGTTCAGCGGATCGGCGGCTTCAGCCGCGGCTCCGGGCGCCAGCAGTTCCAGACCCACAGCGTGAGGCACCGCGGTATGCGGCTCCGCAAACCACCGCCGCAACACCATGTGTTCGCCGTAATGATTGCTCTGCGAAGTAGCCCCAAGCACATTCGCCAGATCGAGCGCATTCTGCGGCACCGGCGGCACGTACCCGAGCGGCCGTGTGCCTCCCACCCGCGCCGCCGCAGTAGGTTCAGCGCCATCCGCAGAGCCGCGCTCCGCCGCTCCGCGCCCCGCCCCGCCTGCGGCCCGCAGCGCAGGCCGCAGCGCCTTCAGTCTGGAAAATTTATCGATGTCGCCCAATTCAAATTCACTCCCACTCTCTCGTAGCAAAGCCAGTAGCGCCGCCACTCGTGGCGGAAAAACATACCAACACAAGAACACCCAGCCGAAGCGAGCGCGAAGATCGTCAGTCGAAACAGGCTGCACAATTCTCGATGCAACCCAAGGTCAATTTTCTGCGCAGACTGCATTTCGACCACACTTTCATCACCACTACCGGCGGCGCTACAGCAACTCAAGAATCGCGAGGGCCGCTTGCTTCGTCCGCGTGCTCTTATCTCCCGCCGGTCCGACGCATGAAGGACATCCCTTCTCGCATGCGCAGTGCACGATCAGCTCGCGAGTCTGCTGCAGCAGCACCTTGTGAATGCGGAACAGCGGCTCGCTGAATCCGATGCCGCCCGGATAAGCGTCATAGATATACAAATTGGGCTCGAAGAATTCCTTCAGCTCGCCGCGAGCCGCGAGTTCCAAATCCGTGGCTTCCGCCGGCTCCTGCCAGTCCGGATCGATCCCCGCCGTCGGCGGCCTTTCTCCGATTGCCGTTCCCAGATCGCGCCGGTCGCACATCAGCAGCAGGCAAGCCATTGACTCCAGCGCGTAAAGCAGCCCTAGCATTCCCGATTGCCGATCGGAAAGCGCGAAGGGAAGCGCCTCGACCAGCGGGCGTTCCAGCGTGATCCAGTACGAAGTGGTGTGCATCTCGTTCTCAGGCAATTCGAGTTTCCCTGCACCGATATTTTCGTTGGTGAAGAATTTTATTTTCTTGAAGCCAATCACTTGCGAGCGGACCAGCACATCGCCATGCACCTTCGCTGCGTGCGCGGTCACGCGCTCTTCCTCGGCCACCTCCAGCACGCGGACCTGGGTGTAGCGGATCGCATCGGTGTAGTGGTCCACGTTCACACGTTTGACGTACGCCTTGCGCTGCGTGAAATCGAGACGCTCCACGTGATATTGCTGCCCCTGATGAATGTAAATCGCTTTGGGATGGACGGTGGTCAGCGCGCTGGAAAAATCCACTTCGCCAATCACTTCCGGCTCGCCGCTTTCGCCGTCATCGCCGTTGCTCACGTCCCCACCGCGCAGATCGATGATGATGAAATTGTCGGAGGTCACCGAGCGCAGGCTGACCGTGTCCGCCGGATAAGCTTCCTGCACCCAGTGCCAGTGATCGCCGCTGCGATGCAAGAATCCGGCATCGGCCAGCCGGTCGCACATCGCCGGCAAATCGATCTCGCCCATTTTTTCATCGGGCGCGAGCGGCAACTCGAACGCTGCGCACTTCAGATGATTCACCAGAATTTCCAGATTGTCCGGCTGAATGTAAGCATGCTCGGGAGTGCGCCCGAAAAAATAATCGGGATGCTGCACGATGAATTGGTCCAGAGGCGAAGACGAGGCAACCATTACCGCGCAGGAAGTCCCGCTGCGGCGCCCGGCTCGTCCAGCGCGCTGCCAGGTGGAGGCAATCGAGCCGGGATACCCAGCCATCACCGCCGCGTCCAGCGAACCGATGTCGATGCCCAGCTCCAGCGCATTGGTCGAGACCACGCCGCGAATCCGCCCGTCGCGCAGCCCGCGCTCGATTTCCCGGCGTTCGCCGGGCAAGTAGCCGCCGCGATATCCACGAATGGGTTCGGCGCCGCCGATGGGTGCAGGATGCGCTTGCCGCAAATAAGTCAGCAACACTTCGGTATGCAAACGGCTGTTGGCGAAAACGATGGTTTGCAGTTGCCGCGCCAGTAGTTCCTTGGCGACGCGGGTGGTCTCATTCAGATAGCTGCGGCGAATGCCGAGATTCTTGTTCACCACCGGAGGATTGTAAAAAACGAAGAGCTTTTCCGCGGCAGGCGCGCCGTTTTCTTCGAGCACCTCGACGTCCTGTTCGATCAAGTGCGAGGCGAGCTCGCCCGGATTGGCAATCGTGGCGGAGCAACAAATAAATTGCGGATGGGAGCCGTAGAAATTAGCGATGCGCCGCAGGCGCCGCAGCACGTTCGCCAGATGGCTGCCGAAGACCCCGCGATAGGTGTGCAGCTCATCGATCACGATGTATTTCAAGTTTTCAAAGAGGCGAGTCCACCGCGTGTGGTGCGGCAGGATGCCGGTGTGCAGCATGTCCGGATTGGTGAGCACCAGGTGCCCGCGCTCGCGGATCGCCTTGCGCGCATCGGCGGGAGTGTCGCCGTCATAGGTGAAAACTCCGAACGCGTCTTCCAGGCGCGGCGCCAGATCCTGCAGTTCGGCAAGCTGGTCCTGGGCGAGCGCCTTGGTCGGGAAGAGATACAGCGCCCGGGTATCGGGATTTTCGAGAATCGCATTCAGCACTGGCAAGTTGTAGCAGAGCGTCTTGCCCGAAGCCGTGGGGGTGACCACCACCACATTCTTGCCGGCATGGACGCGTTCGGCCGCCGCAGCCTGGTGGGTGTAGAGATCATCGACGCCCTTGGCCCGATAGACCGCCGCCAGTTCGGGGCGGACCCATGCCGGGGTGGGGGCGAACTGCGCCGCCCGCGCTGGGATCTGCTTGATGCAAGTGAGCACCTCGCCGGCAGGGTATTGCGCCGCCAGCCGCTGCACTGCGTCCCGCACCTCGACGCCGGCATCGCGTCGCACCCTCGCGATTGCCGCGCCAGTGGCCTTGCCGGCCGCACCAGGGGCGCTGATGCTGGCCTGGGCATCCGCAGCGCCACCGAGGCCGGTAGCGCTCGCATCTACCGCCGCCCCAGCGATGCCTGCTGTTCCCGCGCGCTCAGGAATAGACATAGCCATGCCCACCTCTCCAATTTCGCCTTTTGTTCGCTGAGACTACCACGCGCCGCGCGGGGCGCACAAGATTAGTTTCGCGCATTGTCAAAGTAGTCGTCGTGGCTCCGGTCGTCTTAGGCAGTCGCCGACGGAACCCCCCGGATCGGCGGGCGCGAGCCGTCCGATTTTTCCAGCGCGAAGGAAGCTGACGCGTCGGGCCGTTTGTTCTTTGACGGCGCGAAGCGCCGTGGTCTGCGCCGCGGTCGTCAGGCCCGATTGTTTAATAAAATTGCTAGGTGGAGGGCGGTGCAGGCTTGTCGCGTGTCACCTTCCTTGCAGCGCACGATTTGGTACGAACTATGCAGTGGACGTCCATGCGCCGCTGCGACGTGTGGAGGCTTTGAGCCCAATTTCTGGCTATCTCTCACTTTCCGGTCACGGAATTTCTTGGTTGGCTCGAATCGATTGGTTCCAATCCAATGGTGAGTCATCGGAGCGAGGGATGGCTCCTTTATTGCGCGGGGGGGGGCGGGGCTGGCGTGGCTTCAATGGAGGCTCGGAGGGCTTTGGTTACTTCGCCGGCGATGTCGTCCTGGACCATTAGGATGTCGTCCAGGGGGCGATCGTAGGTTTCGGACCAGACTACGTAGCCGTTGTCGGCGCGAATCAGGCGGGCGGCGACCCGTATTCTGGCGCCGGATTTGCGGACGCTGCCGTCGAGTACGTAAGCGACGCCTAGCTGCCTGGCGACGTCGGCTATGGTTATTTGTTTGCCTTTGAAATAGAACGAGGAGGTGGGAGGGGGTACTCGAAGGCCTGGGATTTTGCTGAGTTTGTCGATGAGTTCCTCGGTCATGCCGTCGGCGAAGGGGCCGTGGTCCATCCCTTCGGTGAGGTCGAGGAACGGGAGAACGGCGATGGATTTCTGGGGCTGTGACTGTGCGGCGACCGCATTGGAGGGCGAGGCTGGGCGATTTCTGCTTGCGAGCTTTCCGTGGAACAGAAACGCCACGACCAGCGCGACACAAAGGGCCGCCCCGGTGGCCCAGATGACAAGGGTACTGAGGCGGGGGCGCTGGCTTGGCGCCGGCGCAGGGACGGGCGCCGTAGTCGCCGGAGACGCTGCGGATGGAAGTCCGTTGTCCGACCTGCGGGAAGGGTTTGTCTGGGCGATGGGTTGATCGGGGGACTGATTTGGCCAGGGGCTGACCGGCGCTACCATCCGGTACCCCAGGCGCGGCACGGTGGCGATGTAGGTGGGTTGCTTGGGGTCGTCGCCGAGCAGACGGCGGAGCGATGCGACGGACTGGTACACGGAGTCTGGCGTGACGATGACTCCGGACCAGACCTGGTTGAGCAAGTCATCGATGCTGACGACTTCGCCGGCGTGGTCGGCGAGGCACAGGAGCAAGCGCATCGTGCGCGCCTCTACCCTGGCGGTTTCCCCGTCTCGGGAAATCTCGCCGGAGGTCGGATTGACGCACCAGGCGCCGATGCGAAGCGTTGTCGGGGTTGGGCGCTCCATAGGGCAGCGAGTATTATCCTCTGTTTTTGAAAAGGGAAGCGGTGCTCGCGAATTATACCAACCCTGTGCGGGACATGGCGGCGCGGAGCATCCCGGCCGGTGTTGCGGTGGCGGCGCTACTCCGGCGCTGCGCTAGAGTTGCTCCAGCCGCCACGGCCCATGGCGGCGTGATTTCAGAAGTATTCAGAGCGTTTCAGGCCAAGCTTCAGGACTTCTCGATTCACCATGCGTATCATCCACTCGCGCTCGGTTCTCGACCGACTGGATTGCGGACTGCGGCTTGCAAACAACCGACGGCGAAAGAGGAGATTTCGGATGACTACAGATTCAGCATTCAGCCCAACCGGGAAACGAAACGCCCTATTGGCGATCGCAGTGGGCGGCGGGATTGCCGGGGTTGTGGATCTTGCGCAAGCTTGCATCCTGTTTGGATGGGATATACCGCTCGCGATCGCGGGCGGGTTGCTTGGGCCGCAGGCTTTTCGGGGAGGTGCTGGCACCTATGTGCTGGGCGTCTTCCTACACTTCTTTATCGCGTGCTCAGCGGCGGCGGTTTACTACGGGGCAAGCCGCAGGCTGGCATTTTTGACGGAGCACCCGCTGGTGTGCGGTTTGTTCTTTGGCGGCGCGGTGCAAGAGGTAATGAATCTTGTGGTCTTGCCGCTTTCGGCGCTGCACGCTCGGGGACCTTATCAACTTCATGACTTGATTCAGGGGTTGCTAGTACACATGGTGGTGGTCGGGCTACCGATTTCGTTTAGCGTGCGATGGTTCGCGAAATAGACGTACTTGCCGGCTGCGCCGCTGATTTTCGAGGGGTTGATGGGTGGGATTTTCGGGGCCGGTGGGACGGGCGCTCTGGCCGCATCGCGGAGCGCGATGTGGCCAGAGCGAAGGAAGCTGGCGCGTCTGGCCGTTCTTTTTTTCGCAGGGCGAAACGAGCCGTGATGGTGCGCACTGGCGGTGGGCGCCGACATTGCCCGGAGGCGGTCTGTCTGGCTGCGGCGTTGCAGGGTCGAAGGGGCGGGCGTTCTGGCACATCGCGTGACGCGATATGACCAGAACGAAGGAAGCTAACGCGACCGGCCGTTAGTTCTCTTGCACGGCGCGAAACGCGCCGTCGGGTTCCCACCGTCGCCGGCGACGGTGGGGATGTGTTTGGGTGGCGGCGTGCTGAAGCGGTGCGACGCTGGCACCCCGCCTAGAGCTGACGGGCGGCGGCCCGTCACATTGGCCCGAGAAAGCCGAGCACGGCCGTCGATCAGTGGGCTAGGGATAGGGACCAGACGAAGTCTCGCGGGGTGTAGCCGTCGGGAATCGGGGCCGGGGCACCGATGGCGAAATTCGGGTTGGTGGGTGGCCAGCCGGGGCTAGCGTGGATAGGTCGCGACAGGTGATGCAGGAGGAGACTTTCATTTTTGCCGGATTGCCGGCGTTATCGCCCTCAATGATGGAATTGCCGAGCCTGGTCGGTTTGCCATCGGCGTCGAGGAAATCGATTTGAACGCCGTCCAGGCGATAGTTTTTCCGCTCGGGAGCGAGGTTTGCCTGGGTCATTAGATCGGAAAGGGATTGGGTGAGTCGGGTTGCGGCCCCGGACGTGGTGGGGGGATTCGATCCCCATTTGTCGCGGCATCCCAGAACGACGCAGCGCTGGGGGTTGGTGACATCGTTTTGTGGTTCGAACGTGGCCCATATCCACTTATCGATGAGCCTGGAAGTGAGATGAATTC
>Ga0302324_100026589_pt1 | contig 11050 bp, 11 predicted proteins | sample Palsa_T0_1_FD_201949 | JGI IMG/M metagenome (GOLD analysis project Ga0302324, IMG submission 201949) | Peat permafrost microbial communities from Stordalen Mire near Abisko, Sweden - Palsa_T0_1 | ecosystem: Environmental > Terrestrial > Soil > Palsa > Peat permafrost | place: Sweden: Abisko... | reverse complement strand
GCCGAGATAGTGCCGGGCCGTGTGTATGCGCTCTCCGGTTTCGAATTCACGGAATACTATTTCGTTGTCTCCGACGATGCGCGGGAGTTGATTGGCATCGACGCCGGTACGCGGCCCGATTCCGCCAAGGCCGCCTACGAAGCGCTGCGGGCGTACGCGCCGGGGCTGCCGGAGCTGACGACCATCTTCATCACGCATTCCCACTGGGATCACATTGGCGGACACGCCTATTTTCGCGGCCTGAATCCGCACTTGCGTGTCTATGCCAGGAGCAACTACCGGGAAGAGGTTGCGCGCGAACTGGACGCACCCGCGGTTTTCGGGAAGCGCTTCTTCGGCGAGCGCTTCAACGTGGACGACGTACGCAGCTTCAAGCCGGATGTCACTATCGACCGCCGCACTCAGCTGACCATCGGAGGCACGCGTATCGAGCTGATCCCCGTGAACGGAGGAGAAACCCACGATGCGATGTTCATTCATCTCAGCGATCTGCGCGTCATGTTCGTGGGAGATTTCATCATGCCGTATCTTGGGGCGCCGTTTGTACAGGAAGGCGATCTTCAGGGATTGTTCGATGCGATTGATATCCTGGAACAAGAGCGTCCGCAGCATCTGCTGCATGGCCACGAGCCGCTCACGCGCAATTTCGCATCACTGCCCGTGCTGGCGCAGATCAAGACGGACCTCGGCTGGCTGCGCGACCAGGTATTGAGTGCGATTCGCCGCGGCGATGAGCGAAGCGTGGTGCAACAGGCCAATCTGATTCCTCCCGATCTGCTCAGCGGCAATCCTGACGTGCACGTGCCGTATCTGACCCTGCGCGAACACGTCATCGACCGTCTTTACGACCAGAATGTCGGCTATTGGCAGGCGGACATGCAAGGTGTAGACCATCTCGGCCGCGCCGACCGCGCGGAACTTCTGGTCGACTACCTGGGTATCTCGGAAAAGCAACTCGCGAAGGCGGTAGAACGCCTCGCCGACGACGGCAAATACGAACTCGCGGCCTCGCTGCTCGAGTCCTCCGGCGGCAGGTTCAAACACAGTGCATCTGTGGCCGAAGCCGAACGGCGCGTCTACCTTAAGCTAATGGAAAAGTACCAGAATACAGACCCGTTTAAATTCATCCTTTACTCGGCGAAGATCGGGGAGCAAACGCCGCAGATGGCTGGTGGCAAGTGACTTCGGCGCAGTCGAGTTGAGGCGGGGACGCTATACGGGGCCGTGAGACTGTGAGGCTCTATAGTGGCGCTGGTCAACCCGCAGGCGCCCTGGCGGGTTCAGGCAGGTTTGATCGCCGGGTCAAGCCGTTCCGATCGGCGCAGCTTCCTGGCATTTACCGAGGTAGGAACTGCGGCCGGCTCCAGGATTGGCCTTCCTGGCCGCCGGCGCTGGCGGAACTGGAGAAGCTGATTAACTAATGTCCGGCTCCCTATCGGCCGTGGGTTCTTTCCGCGTCAAGGTCCGCACGGACCCGTCCGCCGCCGCCGAGGTCTTCGTCGTCGATCAAGTTGAGAAACATCTGGGAACTAAGATCCGCGCCCGAGGTGATTCCAGCGCCTGTCACTGGGCCATCAAGGAACTTCAAGCCAAAGTGGGGCAGGCGCTTTCGACTGCCGACCCCGATACTCTCCCGCAGAATCCCCCGCAATCCCAACCGACTTCCGCGTCCTCGGCTTCGTTCTGCAAAACTCCGCACTCTCAGATTCGATCCAATTCTCAGCGTCGCAATGGAGCATCACGTAATCCTCCCCCGAAGCCGCGCAGGCCGGGCGCGAATCGGCGTCACACAGCAACCCCGCAGCCGAAGGACGGTACCATATAAACCAATGACCCCCAACCAAGCTGCCCAAACGCCTCCCAAGCTGCCCATTCCCGGCGTCAAGAATCTGATCGCCGTCGGCTCCGGCAAGGGCGGCGTAGGCAAAACCACTGTGTCGGTGAATCTCGCCGTTTCGCTGGCGTCGCTGGGCTACAAAGTTGGCCTGATGGATGCCGACGTGTACGGCCCCAACGTGCCTCTGATGATGGGAATCAAGCGGCCGCCCGAAGCGCATGGCGAGCGCATCCAGCCGCTGGAGCAGTTCGGCGTCAAGCTCATGTCCATGGGGTTCCTCAATCCCGGCGACCGGCCGCTGGTGTGGCGCGGTCCCATGCTTCATAGCGTGATTCAGCAGTTCCTGCGCGGCGTGGATTGGGGTGAGCTGGATTATCTCATCATCGATCTCCCGCCCGGCACCGGCGACGTGCAGCTCTCGCTGATCCAAACGGCGCCCCTCACCGGCGCCATCGTCGTGACCACCCCATCGGATGTCTCGCTCGAGGATGCGCGCAAGGCCATCTTCATGTTCCACCAGGTGAAGGTGCCGATTCTCGGCGTCATCGAGAATATGAGCTACCTGGTTTGCCCGCACTGTAAGGACCGTATCGACGTTTTCAGTCACGGTGGCGGGCGGCGCATGGCGCAGGAGATGCAAGTGCATTTTCTGGCGGAGTTGCCGCTCGATCCCCAGGTGCGCGTCGGCGGCGATACCGGAAATCCCGTGGCGTCGCACAAAGACGAAGCCTTCCTCGAACTGGCGCGGAACACCATAGCGCGTGCGGACGAAGCCGCCAAAGTGGAAGGCCCCAAGATCGAAATTACCGATTGAGCCGTGGCGCGGGCCCATGGCCTGCGATGTCCGAGCCGCTCTTAGCGCTCGGCATCGACACCGGACAAAAAATTCCCAACCAGACTGCGGACCAGCCGCGGAGGGCGTAGAGGGATCGCCGTTGACCCCGGTGCACGCTGAGCAACCTAATCCGAGCGGCACGCAGAGCTGGGAGATCGGACCAAACGGGTTGGAACGCGCGACCCGAACCATGCACCCAAAGGATCGGCGCGCTGCAGCGCGCGAGTGCATGGGCCAAGGCCTCATCTCCTCACGTAGCGCTGCGGTATCTCCTAAAGTAGGAGATCTGTTGCAGCGCAGAAGCTATCCACAATCGGCGTGAACAATCACCGTCGCCTCCACAAAGTGGTAAAGGCCGGCGAAGCCGCAAGCGTCGAGTAAATCCCGAAAACGTATAGGCGTCCCCCACCGTGCGAACCTTGTTATGATAGGAACGTGGGCAAGCCTCGGCCATCACGCTTGCGGTACCTTTTTGTCTCCGGGCCGTCGTCCCATATATAGAGCCTCTCCGGTGAATCCATGAAAATCCGACATTTGCTTTACGTTGCGCTGGTGGTTGCCCTCACAGCGATTCTTGCGCCGCTTTACGGTCCCGTCGTCAAGGCCTCTGCGGCGACCACGCCTGCGACTGCCGACGATATTGACCGCGACATGAAGTCCGTGGCCTCAGCATTCGCGCTGGTGGAAAAGAATTTCGCCGACCCTGTGTCGTCGGAAAAAGCGTTCTACCAGGGCGCGATTCCGGGGATGCTCCGCACGCTCGATCCGCACTCCAACTTTGTGGACCCGGCCGAATACCGCGAGATGCAGCGAAGGCAGCGCGCGCAATATTACGGCGTCGGCATGGAGATCATCAGCGACGGCGATGACCACGTGGTGGTGATGCGGCCGTTTCCGGGATCTCCCGCGTTTAACGCCGGGTTCCGCCGCGGAGACATAATCTCAGCCGTGGACGGCAAAGACGTCACCAAGCTGACTTCCAATGATGTGGCCAACCTGCTGCGCGGGCCGCGTGGAACCCAGGTGCGGGTAACGGTGAAGCGCGAGGGCGCGCCCGATTTCATCTCCGCCGAAGTGACCCGCGGCGAAATCGCCACCAGCGTGGTGGACGCTTTCTGGGTGACGCCGGATGTGCTGTTCTTACGGGTGGATAGCTTCGAGGCGTCGAACCTTTCTCACGACGTGGAGACCGCTTTGCAGAAGTTGGGCGAACCCAAGGCCAAAGGGCTGATTCTCGATCTGCGCGGCAATCCTGGCGGGTTGGTGAACGAAGCGGTGGCGCTGGCGGGCCGGTTCATGCGCGACGGTCAAGTGGTGGTTTCGCACCACGGCCGCGCTGAGGAGGAGCAGGTGTTCCGCGCCAAGTCGAACCCGGTGGCGCAGAAATATCCCATGGTAGTGCTGGTGAACAGCGGTTCGGCTTCGGCATCGGAAATCGTTTCCGGCGCCCTGCAAGATCACGACCGCGCTTGGCTTATCGGCGAGAATACCTTCGGTAAGGGCTTGGTGCAGGCGCAGTTTCCACTATCGGATGGCGCGGCGCTGCTGCTCACCATCGCGCACTACTATACGCCTAGCGGCCGCCTGATTCAGCGCGATTATTCCCACTCGTCGTTCTACGACTATTACACCGGCGGCGGCAAAGGCACGCCGAATGCAGGCGACATGAAATCGACCGACAGCGGCCGCAAAGTGTACGGCGGCGGCGGCATAATGCCGGACGATAAATATCCCCAGTTCGTTTACAACCTGTTCGAGCGGCGTATGCAGGTGGCGTCTAATACCTCACCCAATGCTGGCGTTTATGTCGGCCCTATCTACCACTTTGCCAACCAATATTTCGCCGGCAAGAAGCCCAGCCTGCCGGAAGGCTGGCAGCCCAGCGAGGACACGTTGGAGCAGTTCCGCACTTACTTGAAAGCCCAGAAGTTCGCGTTTACGGACGAGGAATTCAATTCCAGCAAGGACTTCCTGAAGCGCTGGATCCGCTGGGAGTTCTACTTCCGCGCGTTCGACAAGCCAACAGCCGACCGCGAGGGCTGGAAAGACGATCCCGAAGTGCAAAAGGGCGTGCAGAGTTTACCCAAAGCGGCATCCCTGCTGCTGCAAGTGCAGCGCGTGCTAGCCGACCGCGGCATCAAAGGCTAACGCTATGTGGGGCGGCCAATCATGGCTGCCGCCGGCTTTCAGGCGGCGCTCTTCGCGCGCGGCGTAGCTTTCCATGCCATCCTTCACTGGCTAAATCCGCTCTCGGTCGCCTTACGAATCGCAGCGACATCCGCAATGTCCTGCGGCCTTCCCGCCGCAAGCTTCGCGCTCACCAGGTCGTCGCGGGAAATGAAATAGACTTTGAGCCCGCTCTCCGTATCAATCGCACCTTCAATACGCCTTTCCCAGGCGCGCTCAACGTCAACGCCTGGAATCTCCGGCAGGATATCGATGGCAACCGGCTCGCGGCCCATACGGAAAAACGTTCCGCGCTCCATGAAATCCTCCGGCGAAAGACCTTCAAGAGGGGCGCCGAATTCAGTAAGCGCCGAATAAATCGCTTGCGCGTTTTCGAAGTCGGGCTTGACTAACAGATCGATATCCTTGGTAAAGCGAGGCTGCGCGTGAAACGATACTGCGTAGCCCCCAACGATCAAATACTTAACGCCATGGGCATTGAAGACGGACAAGAGTTCTTTGAAGTCTTGGTACATCCGGAGCCGTGCCTTTCATCGCATAGGCGGCAAGGGTCATTTCAGAAACTGCATCCATCCGCTCATGCACGGGACGGCTCTGCCAGTACCGATATTCATCGGCCTTCATTTCATCCAGGCTGTGATAGACGCGGATGGTCTTATCCATGGGCTTTTTAAACCTTGGGCCACTCCTATTCTGAGCATACCGCTTTACGCGCCAGGCTCCGCGTTAAGGCGTCTTCTCCCCATGCGCAGCCGCCGTCTTCAAATGCGCGTAGAACCCCAAATCCGCCCCGGTCAGCATCTTCGTCGCAAACTGAATCTGCCCCGTATGCATGGAGAAATGCTCCACCACGTGATAGATCGCCTCCAGCACCGATTGTTCATACTTCTGAATCGTCACGTGCTCAGTTAACCGCTCCGCGCTCAAGCCGCCGATCACCGCCGCGGCCTCCTCCACCGTCCCACGCAGCCGCGCCTTCAACTCCGCCGCCGATGCGCCGCCGCGCGCCGCGAATTCGGCATCGCGTTCGCGAATATCGGGCTTCCCGCCGACTCCCGACACGATCCACTGCCGCACATTGCCAGCCAGATGCAGCGCCAGATTGCCCACGGCATTTTCGTTGTCTCCGCCGCGCGCCCAAATCTGCTCGGCGCTCAACCGGTCCAGGCAGCTTTCGATGCGGCCGGTCAGCAGCTCCAGCTTGCGCGCCGAGAAATCGAGAAAAATACGGTCGGTGTTGTTAGTCATTATTAGCCTCGTTCATGATGTCACCCTCGTTCATCATTCGCTCCCCATCCGCAGTATAAGATCAGGTCCGATGTCGTTGTCAACAATTGACAACTATTGTTATATGGACTACAGTCTCGGTATGAACGTCAATCTTGGCGCCGTGTTCGACGGCTTCATCGCCGACCTTCTTCAGACTGGGCTTTACCAATCCCAGAGCGAAGTAGTTCGGGAAGGGCTGCGACTTCTCAAGGAACGAGAAGAGTTTAAGAATTTACGCCTGGCAGAACTGCGAAAGGAAATCGCAATCGGCAGTGAACAGGCCGGCCGTGGCGAGTTCGTTGATGGCGACGGGACCTTTGCTGAAATCCGCCGCCGTAGCGTCAAGCGGAAAAGCGCCAAGGGATGAAGCGATTCGTCCTCACCGCGCGCGCCAGGCAGGATGTCAACGACATCTGAGATTACATCGCCAACGATAATATAACATCCAAGCTGCCGACGGAGTTCTTGACGCATTGGATCGCGCCATGATCAAACTTTGCAAAGAATCCCGGCGTCGGCCACCGGCATGAAACTAAGCCGCTCCAAATCATCCGGGTTATCCACGCCGCGCGCGATCCGCGGAGCATCCTCGGTGTGGCGCCCGAGCCGTAAACGGCAGCGCTCTCCACTCCGCCGGCGATGCGCCGCCGCGCCCAAATCTGCTCGACGGCAAGCCGGTCCAGGCAGCTTTCAATGCGGCCAGCCAGCAGTTCCAGCTTGCGCGCCGGGAAACCCCGAAAAATACCCGTCAGCCTCGTTCATGATGTCACCCTCGTTCATCATTCGCTCCCCATCCGCGGAATAAAGCGAAAGAGCGTGGCGCACTTCATACACATCGCACGACGCCACCGAAGGGGAGTCCCTCATTTTTATCTTTCGAACAAGGCTCCGGGCACGCCGCTTGTTGCGTAGTACAATCATGATCCTTAGGGGGAAGCTCAATGGCAGATATTGGTGATGTCTTGGATGAATTCTTCTCGCCTTTCTCGTCGGAAAAACTCTGGGTCTTTCCCGAAACAGACGACTACACAGATCTCGTACGGGGATGGCAGGCGGTCATAGATGCTTCCGTTCGGATCAAAGTGCGTCTCGCAGCAAACTGCGCGCATTGGAAAGCCAACAACGTGTCGAATCCCGCATGGACGCCCACCAAGAGTGATGCGCCAAAGCTAAACGCAGACCGTGAGTTCGTCCCCAGCCCGCCGGGCACCGACCCCGATACGTGTAAGAAGGCATTCATTATTTATGCTGCGTCGATAGCCGCCAAAACGGTCGCCGGTGGCGTGGTTGGAGGAATTCTCGGTCCAACAATCGAAACCCGAGACCTGTACCTCTGCTCCATTGGATCGTTCAACATATATACGACCGTAGATGTGATCGATTGCGGTGCAAAGACAGCGAAGATGAATTTTTGGATGTACAACTCTATGAGCAAACGCTCCTTTGGAAAATTCGCGAGTAATCCGGTATTCAAAGCCTGCGGGATGGCAACACAATTCATGTGGTGGAATTGGGTTGAGTCCGTCGACTGGAGTAGTGGTTCGGTACGAACGCTGCCGGGCGGGACGAGTGGAGGTGGCAGCGGAGGTGGCTGGTGAGATAGTGGCCTGTTTGTTCCGGCCGTCAATCGAATCTGATCCATTATGACTGGAAAGGCGTGCATCTTCGTCGGGTTAGTTCTTGTGGTCTTGGCCTCGGCTGATTGTCAACGGGATCAAGGGCAGGGGGAAAAAATCCAGACAGTTGTGCTCGGTAAGGTGCAAATAGGGAAGGAATCGACCGAGATCTACATCGCATACGCCCGCGATGCCGCGATCTTAGGCTTCTCAGTCTCAACTGGCGGACCGTCGCGATACTTTCCCATGTATACTTCCACGGATCGCGGGATTCCATCGGTGGTGCTGGAGGTATTCGCGTCGAAATCAGAAGAGGAAATGTGGGTGCGCTCCTCGTGGTCGGGAGGCGAAATTCTTGCGTATCACCGCGTCGGCGCTGACAACGCCCTCACCCAATTTGGCAACGTGATGTTTCTCAAAGAACCGATGCCGGAAAACCTCGGCGGCAGCGCAGTGCCCTTCCCAGCGTTGATCATGGAGAACGTGGTGAAGAAGGCTACCTTCAAGCATGATTTGTGAAACGAACATCGGGTAAGCCGCCCACTTCCGCCACGATCCACTGCCGCACATTGCCGGCCGGATGCAGCGCCAGATTGCCCGCGGCGTTGTTGAAGGTGTTAGGCTCGTTCATTATTCGCTCCCCCCTCCGCAGTATAAAGTGAAAGAGCGTGGCGCAGCTCATTCACATCGCCGGAGGCGGTCTTGCCGGAACCGAAGCGGCGTGGCAAATCGCGCGCCGCGGATTGCGCGTCGCCCTTTGGGAAATGCGCCCCGCGCGCCGCACCCCCGCGCACCAGACGGACCGGCTGGCGGAGCTGGTATGCAGCAACTCGCTGAAATCGGAGCTCGACTCCACCGCGCCATGGCTGCTCAAAGAGGAGCTGCGCCGGCTCGATTCGCTGCTGATCGCCGCAGCGCAGAAATCGCGCGTGCCCGGCGGACACGCGCTCACTGTGGACCGCGACGCATTCGCCGCCGAAGTCACCGCCGCCATCGAATCCCACCCGCTCATCGAGCTGCGCCGCGAGGAGATGACGTCCATCCCCGAAAATGGCATCGTGATTATCGCCACCGGCCCGCTCACCAGCGACGCGCTCGCCGAATCCATCGCGCGCCTCACCGGCTCCGAGCGGCTATTTTTTTACGACAGCATCAGCCCCATCGTCGATGCCGAGTCAGTGGATACCAACATCGCCTTTTGGGCGTCGCGATACGGCAAGTCCACCGATGGGACTGACGACTATCTCAACTGCCCGCTCGATCGCGAGCAATACGATCGCTTCGTCGACGAGTTACTCCAGGCGCAAAGCGTCCCCGCGCACATCGAAGAGGACCACACGCGCTACTTCGAAGCCTGTCTGCCGATAGAAGAGATCGCGCGCCGCGGCCGCGACACCCTGCGCTTCGGACCTATGAAGCCGGTAGGGCTCGACGATCCGCGAACCGGCAGGCGCCCTTACGCCGTAGTGCAGTTGCGTCAGGAGAATCTGCGCGCGGAAAGCTTCAACCTGGTAGGATTCCAAAATCACATGCGCTTCGGCGAGCAGCAGCGCGTGCTGCGCCTCATCCCCGGCCTCGAGCGCGCCGAGTTTCTCCGCTACGGGCAGATCCACCGCAATACCTACATCAACGCGCCCGCACTGCTCGCGCCCACTTTGCAATTGCGCTCGCGTCCGGAAGTCTTCTTCGCCGGCCAGATTTCAGGCGTCGAAGGCTACGTGGAATCCATCGCCACCGGTCTGATGGGCGGGATGCACGCTGCGGCTGTCGCCCAAGGCGACCAGCCGCGCGCCTTGCCCCGCGACACCGCGCTCGGCTCTCTGTGCCACTACATCTCCGGCGCCGATGCGCGCAACTATCAGCCCGCCAACATCACCTTCGATCTGCTGCCGCAACTGGATGACGCCACGCGCAACCGCTTGAAGCGCGACAAGCACGCTCGCCACGCCGAGATTTGCCGGCGCGCGCTCGAAGCGCTCGAAGAATACCGGCAGGTCCATGTCTGAGCAGATCTTGTCCGAGGAGGTCACGTCTGAGTTAGCCCGCCAGGTCGAGCGATACCTCGATAGCCTCAAGCGCGAAGGCGCCTCGCCGCACACCGTCCTCGCCTACCAGAGCGATCTGGAGCAGTTGCTGCACTATCTGTCGCCACCGGAAATGACGCCGCCCGCAGCACGCGCCATCGATTTGCTGCTGCTGCGCGAGTGGTTGGCGTCGCTCTACAACCAGGGCCTGAACGCGGTGAGCATCCGCCGCAAGCTGGCGGCCGTGCGCGGCCTGTTCCGCTTTATGCAGCGCGAGGGCATCGTGGAAGTCAACGTGGCGCGGCTGGTGCGCACGCCCAAAGCGCCCATCAAGCTGCCCGAAGTGATGACGGCCGAGCAGGCGAACAACCTGATCGACGGCGTGGCGGTGAACGATCTCCACCGGCCGCATCCCGCGCGCGACCGCGCCATCTTCGAACTGCTCTACGGCTGCGGCGTGCGCGTGAGCGAGCTAGCGGGCCTCAATCTCGACGATCTCGACCGCGCCGAAAAATGGATTCGCGTGCGCGGCAAGGGCCGCAAAGAGCGCCAGGTTCCTTTGCCCGGCAAAGCCGCCGAAGCGCTGGAGCGCTATCTGGAGGAGCGGCCGGTGGTGCGCGATCAGCCCGCCGTATTTCTGAACCATGGCCGCGCCAGGCTCACCGTGCGTGGCATCAACTACATTGTCAAGCTCTACGCCACGCTCCTCAGCGGCGACCCGTCACTTCACCCGCACAGCTTCCGCCACGCCTATGCCACCCACCTGTTGGCCGACGGCGCCGACCTCCGCTCCATTCAGGAGCTGCTGGGCCACGCGCGCCTTTCCACCACGCAAAAATATACGCAGGTCTCGCTCGTCGATCTGATGGCCGTCTACGACAAGGCCCACCCCAAAGCCAAATAGCTCAATCAAAATGAACCTGCGAAAAGAACTCGGGCCTGTGGTTCCTGGGATGCTGCGGCTGGCCGCGCCACTCGCCCTCACCGAACTCGGCTGGATGGCGATGGGCATCGTCGATACCATCATGGCCGGCCGTCTGAACGCCACCGCTGTGGGCGCGGGCAGTCTCGGAAACATGCTGTTTTACCCCATCGCTATTTGCGGCACGGGGATGCTGCTGGGCATGGATACGCTGGTATCGCAAGCGTTCGGCGCCAACCGTCCGCGCGATTGTCGGCGCAGCCTGGTCAACGGCGTCTGGTTGAGCCTGGCGATTACGCCGCTGTTGACGGCGGTGCTTCTCGCGTTGATTCCGGCGGTACACGCGGCGGGCACGAATCC
>Ga0302324_100026587_pt1 | contig 11051 bp, 15 predicted proteins | sample Palsa_T0_1_FD_201949 | JGI IMG/M metagenome (GOLD analysis project Ga0302324, IMG submission 201949) | Peat permafrost microbial communities from Stordalen Mire near Abisko, Sweden - Palsa_T0_1 | ecosystem: Environmental > Terrestrial > Soil > Palsa > Peat permafrost | place: Sweden: Abisko... | reverse complement strand
TTGCTTGTGGAGGTGCCGCGGGCTTTCCGTAAGAATCACTTCACAAGTGGGACGGACGTTTGCCTCCAAAAGATGTCCACCGTGCGCTGTCCCATCCGATTTTCCCACGATGACGTGCGCATGGACCTCAGGCTTGCCGTCTTTGTCGGCGATGTCTCCGATTAACGAAAGCAATTCCAATTGTTCGTCGAGGACCACCGAAGGCTCGTACTTCTTCGCATCCCAATTAAACCAGCCGAGCTTTACCGAGGAGAGCGCTCCAATAGCCTTAAAGCTGCATCCGCCAACGTTCTCCTCGGATGCAAACCGCCTCAGTCCCGCCGCCAGCTCGTCCCCGGTATCGAAAATCAATACGTAAGTCTTTGGTTGCTCTTCGAGCAGCGTGTATCGCATCAGGTTCTTTGAGCGGCAACGGAGCTGAATGTCTCGATCATCTCTTTGTTGAACGCCGGGATGTCGGCGGGTTTGCGACTGGTCACAAGAGAACCATCGACCATGACCTCACGGTCTACCCAATGGCCCCCCGCGTTCGTAACATCAGTCTTGAGTGAAGGCCACGACGTGATCGTCGCGCCCTTCACAACTCCCGCTTCCACCAGCATCCAGGGACCATGACAGATCGCGGCGATGGGCTTGTGTTCCGCGGCGAAGCTCGACACGAACTTTACCGCCTCGGGAACCGTTCGCAGCTTGTCCGGGTTGGCAACCCCTCCAGGGAGGAGCAACGCATCGAATTCCGCCGCCGTAACCGAGTCGATCGTCTTCTCGACTCTGAACGTGTCACCCTTCTCGTCATGGTTCATCCCCTGCACCTCACCGCCCTTGATGGAGATCAGCACGGTCCGCGCCCCTGCGTCGTCAAGCGCCTTCCTGGGCCCGGTCATTTCCACCTGTTCGAATCCGTCAGCCACTAATATGGCGACATTATAATCATGAAGTTCGTTACTCATGACTGGTAGATCCAACCATCTCACCTTCGTTTCGAGCGGAACCCGACAAATTCAAAGCGTTTCATCTGGGGCGGCCGACCCCGGGCGCGTGCGCGCTAGCCCGAGGTTCCCAGATAGCTTGGGCCACGATGAGGCCGGCGAATCGAACGACACAATTGCATAGAGAAAAAGGCCGATCAACCTATCCTCAGGGTAAGGATTTTAAAATGAGCATCCCACGCTTTTCGATCTGCCGCGCCTCGGTTCTCTGATGCAGATGCCGCAGGACCGCTGAATAAAGAATCAGGGACTGGGCCAGTTCCCGAGGAGGAACTCTCATGCGCTCCTGGGTCGCGATCACCTGTTTCAATAAATGGGCCGCGTTCTGGAATTTCCCACGCCGGGCTTCCAAGAGGGCCTGGGCCATGCGGAGATCCATCATTTTCATGCTTTCTGGAAATGCCATACTCCCAATCGCCACGGCGCGCGCCAGGTAGGATTCGGCTTCCGCCATTCGCTTCTGCGCCATCAAGACCACGAACATGTTCCGTAAGCTTGTCGCGAACGCCACCGGAAAAGAACCGAGGTGCTTTTGATAGAAGGACAGCGCGACATTAAGCTGTTTTTCGGCCTGCTCATACTGGCCTGTGTCGGAATAAACGGTGGCCAGGTTGTTGGCGGCCTTCGCCGTGTCGGATGCATCGATGCCTTCCGATTCTTCGAACAGAGCCAGACTGCGCCGCAGCACGGGCTCCGCGCGCGCAGCCTGACCTTCACCATGTAATGCGTTGCCCAGCGCGTTTAAGGCGATGGCGAGAAGTCTGGCCTCTCCCGAGGCGTAGGCGATCTCCAGCGCGCGGCGAAGGACAGGCTCCGCTTCCGCATCACGGCCTTCGACATGCAGGATGCCCCCGAATTGCGTTGACAAACTAACGAGTTGGGGATGATCCGCTCCCAATTGCCGTTGTGCCTTTTGAAGAGCGTCGCGGCAGAGAGCTTCGGCACCCGTCAGATCGTCAGCGTCCATACGCTCCGCAGCTTGCTGGGCGAGCTTCTCCCAGTCCTCCGACTCTTGCGCCATCGCCGTAATTGCGCCTGCCACTAGTAACAGTAGACAGTTCATAATTGCAACCCGGTTTCTGGTTAGAAATGAGCACCCGCTGGGTGTGCTGTCTTGCCCTCTACCAGCGCGCTCCGAAGCTGATCGGCAGATAATCCATATGCCGATTATTTCCCAGGAACACGTGGTCGTAGCGCGCTTCCGCAAACAGCTTGGCGTGATATTTGGTGCCGAAAGCGATCCCGGCGCCGATATTTGCTCCAGGCTTGTTCACGGAATAGGACGAGAGCACCTCGGTGGTCGGAATGTTCGCCGCGTAAAATCCGAAGAAGGGATTGTACCCGGTCACGGTCGCCACCGCCGGCGCGGTGAACTCCTGATACATGTGATAAAGACCTCCGCCGCCGATGACATAAAGATCGAAATGGCTGCGCGGAGTCAAATGAACGATGGGCTCCAGCGTAGCGGAGAAGACATGCACGTCGCCACCAGGGAAGCCTACGTTATTCAGAGTTCCGCTGTTGATCCCCATGGAATTAAAGTTGGTCTGAACCAGAGCACCGGCCCACGGTCCAAAATTGACCCCGGCGCCGGCCCCAACGTTCCAGCCGTTATCCAGATAATGGCCCGTGTTCCCAACAGGCGATGTGAAGCCTCCGCTGACGTCGAACGTAAACCGGGACGTCTCCTGTGCCAGCATGGCGCCTGCTACAAGAAAAAGACTAGAGATAATTTTCATAAAATAACTCCCTTCAACCGGGTAGATTCCGAATTTAAAAATGAGTTTCACAGCGCGCGAAGGACGTGGCAGTGGAAGCATTCGTGCAAGATGGTTGCCGCGTGTATTTGGCGGGAATAGAGGCAAAATGCTAATTCGGCTAGGCTATGACATTCAGTTCGACATCCCTCAGGACGTGCCGTTCGTTGCCATCCTGAATATTCATCCATCCCGGGTGCAAGATTTACATGAACCGGACCATTTGATCATCGAGCCGGACGTGCCGGCCACGCGATATGCGGACGTGTTTGGAAATATGTGCACCAAGTTCTTCGCTCCGGCGGGGCGCCTGCGGTTGAGCAACTCGACTTTGATTGAAGACTCGGGCGAAGCCGATCCGGTGAACCGGCAGGCGCGCGAAGTTCCTGTTGAATATCTGCCGGAAAAGGTTCTGATGTACCTGCTGGCGAGCCGCTACTGCGAGGTCGATTTGTTGACGGACACGGCGGCCCGGCTATTCGGCGGGCTTCCGCGGGGATGGGACCGTGTGCAGGCGGTTTGCGATTGGGTTCATGAGCATGTGGTCTTCAGCTACGAGCACGCGCGCTGCACGCGGACGGCAGTGGAAGTGTTCAACGAAAAGGCGGGTGTGTGCCGCGACTTTCAGCATCTGGCGATTACCCTGTGCAGGTGTTTGAACATTCCCGCGCGATACGCCACCGGTTATCTGGGCGACATCGGGGTGCCCGCGGTCCCCAGCCCCATGGATTTTAGCGCGTGGTTCGAAGTATATCTGGAAGACTGCTGGTGGACCTTTGATGCGAGGCATAATACACCTCGAATCGGACGGGTCCTGATGGCGACCGGGCGGGATGCGGCGGATTGTGCGATCACGACTTCGTTCGGTTCGGCCTATTTGAAAAAGTTCGAGGTTGTGACGGAAGAAGTTCACGCGGCGGTACCGGCGGCGTATTCCCTTACGGGAGGCTGAATGGTTGCGTTATTTCCTGCCGGGAAAAGTGCTTCCGCTTCCATTAAGTGGCTTGACGCATGGAAAACGCTACCACGCCATCCTCGCCAGCGCGGGCGATTTCCGTTTCTTGGGCCCTGGAGCGCGCTAGAACGCATTTTCCGCATTTTCAGGCACCCTAGGTAGGGGAAGCCTCTTCCGGCGCGTCGATTTTGGCGAGTGTAACACGCAAGAACTGATTCTGCGCCCTTTAGCGGAAAATTTCCGCGCAAAATGGTGGCGCTTAAAATTACTCGCGCGCCGGTTTCTCGACCGGTCGAGGCCCCTGGGTGACCTTCGTACTGCGAGTGTCAAATAGAAAGGGATCTCTGTTCGCGCATATTGGACCCAGACGCGCCCTCGGTAGCGAAACGCGGTGCGTTTGCAGATGGCCATAGCAGTGCCGCAGGGTTGGCGTTGGATCAAATGCTCGATCTCCCACGGGCGCAAACCGTGAGGACGTGGTGAAAGCGATGCTCGGGCACGTTGCCGCCAAGGGAAAGCTGATCGGTTTATTCAAACGGCGGGAGCGCCCGCCAAAGCCATAGATCGACGTAATAAAAATATAGCCACGGGACTCTATTGCCTAGAGGACTCGCTTCCAAATGAAGCAACAAGCGGGGCTGAATGGCGCGGCCGAAGTGGGGCGCAGGGATTTTTGTGGTGCGGCCGCATGGACTGGCGCTACATTTGCCGCGTTGGTTGAAGCCAGCGCGCAAGAATCGCCTTCGCAGGTAGAGACGAGCGAGACGCGGCCTCACGTCGTCAGAAGAAGTGAAGGCGTGATATGCACGACCCCTTAGCAGTCTACCTGCACGATCACTTGGCCGGTTCGAGCTTCGCGGTGGAGCTTTTGGAAAAGCTCGCCTCCGAATTTGAGGGTACACCTTCGGGCGATGTCGCGCGCGAACTCCTCGAACAGGTTCAGATCGACCGCAAGACGCTGGAAGACGTGATCCACAAAGTTGGTAAGACGAGCAAAGATTTGTATGACGCGCTAGGCTGGATCGCCGAACGCGTCAGCCGGATCAAGTTCAAGCACGAAGACCCGACCGGCATCGGAGCATTTGAGGCATTCGAGACGATCAGCCTCGGCATACTCGGCAAGCGTGCCCTGTGGGAGGCGCTCCAAGTGCGGCAAATGGCCGATATTCGGTTTGCAGAGTTAGATTGTCCCGCCCTGATCGCCCGGGCAGAGCAGCAGTTTAAGAAGGCGAATCAACACCGACTGGAGCTGATGCAGAACGGATTGGCAGGCCCTGGCCAACCATGAAGCATTCCTTGTGTGTTTGGAACGAGTGCCGGCGCTCGAAGACCGATTATTTTTGTAGTTTCGAGGACGACGCGCCTGCGCTGCCAGCTTCCCCGGGGCGATAGATGTGCCAACAGCCGTTCATCAACATGTGGCCAAACAGGATACTCGCCCATCCTCTATCACGCTCCGCCGGCACTAACGATGCAACATCTACAATCTCCAAAAATGTTTTGAATCGCGTCACCAGAACAACACCAGCGGCAGCGCGGCGCCGCTCAATGCAACGGGCCAAAACAGAGAGGACAGCGAAAGGTCAAGCGTCAGGAAACTCGTCCAGAAGCTCATCGCGCCGAACATCCCGAAGCCCAGGGCGACCAGCCTGCGCCCATCGACCTTCGCGGCGATCGAGCCGACCACCAACGCGCTGAAGATGGACCCGAGTCCCCGAGGGCTCACCGTTATTCCCGCCGCGGTCGCGCTGTACCCCATCAACGTCTGGTAAAAGAGCGGCAGGATCGTCGTGAGCCCATAAATCCCTATCCCGAAAAGGAAAATCAACAGGCAGCCGACGGCGAAATTCCGGTGTGCCAGCCGCCGCAGATCAACCAGCGGTTTGGAGCCCCACAATTCCTTTATTACTTTCCGCGATGTAGGGAACCGCCACGCTCGCGATGCTGGTGTCGATGACCTCCATGAAGGTGGCCACCATCACGGAAACGGCAATCAGCCGCTGCAGAAGGGGTTCCACTACCCCTGCGCTACTCCACTCACACTTTTGGTTCGACGGACCTTCCGGGGCGCAATCGCTCGCTGTTCTGCTGGCCTGGCTTGAAGCGAATTCGCACCGGCAGCTGAACGACCTTCACGTAATTCCCGGTGGCATTTTCAGGCGGCAACAGGCTGAATCTTGCTCCCGTCGCGCCGGGCATGATTTCGACGAAGCCATCGAAATCCTGGCCCAGCGTATCCACATGGATGGTTACGGCCTTCAGCGCGTATTCCAAGCGGAGCGGAATGACCGTTCCTGTGTTATCGCCCTCCGCTATACTCCCCGTGGGCCGGTTTGCGACTGCAAAAGTACAATGGAAAGAATCCCGACACCCGCGTTGAACCAGGTTTCTGCGTTTCCTTTGGCATGTTAGGACGCTTTAGTGCCTACTTTGGATGGAGCCCCGGTAGGCAACGTCGTTACCTGGGCGTGCTACTCGGGACATCGTGTGCAATATTGCTCACTTTCCGCTACAATCAACGGTCATGGCTGGCCCCCTGCCGTCACTGCGATTCGCAATCGTCAACATCGGCGGCCCCCGTGTGATCCGGTGGCAGGTTCATAAGTCTGATTGCGAAAATGTTGCAGAGTGGATCATAAAAGGTTCCTTCGTGGAAGTTGTTTCCTCACGGTCCGCTGAAAATCTGGTCGCCGAAGAACTTGCTGTTCGCAAGAACGAGGGCGCTACTAAAGACGATTTTCAAATCATGCCGTGCTGTGGACGACAAGCAGGAGCCACTTGCGCTTCGCCCTACACTGTTATGGAGACGAGCCGGCACCAGTGCCTGATCTACGAGGGGTCTCCGGCACGGCATTTGCCTGGACTCGCGCGGTTGATGAGAGAGAAACTTCGGGCGAACAACCGTTGCCTTTACATCAATAGCTCCCCCCTGGTGACCGGAATCAGATCACATCTTGCGGCCGCAGGCGTCGACGTGGCGCAGGAAGTGAACCGCGGATCGCTGGTCCTCTTGTCGGACGCGTCTCATCTGGTAGATGGAGCTTTTGATCCGGCGCGAATGACGGCCATGCTTGCCGATGCTGTCAATGACGCGCTCGCCGGCGGCTATGCAGGGCTTTGGGCCACCGGCGACATGACGTGGGAACTCGGAGACGAGAAGAACTTCGGCAAACTTATGGCTTACGAATCTGGCCTTGAAGACATGTTTCGCGATCTTCCGGCGTTCAGCGGAGTCTGCCAATACCACCGGGACACTCTGCCCGACGAGGCCCTCTATGTGGCTATATCGAAACACCCTTGCGTCTATTTGAATGAGACGCTTTCCCGGGTAAACCCGTTGTACTCGCCGCCCGGCGAACCGGCAGCACCCCTTCTTTCTGCGCCCAGGCTCAAGGAAATGGTGAGACAACTTCGCCTGCAGGCGGACTCGTAGTCCCTTTGGTAGTGGGGCGGCATAGGATCCTTTCCGGAGGCGAGTGGCAGCTTTGGCTCGCACTAACCTGCGAGAGGCCAAAAATCGATCCTGGGCTCCCTCTCGCTGAATTTTGAAATATTTGCGCCGCGGTGAGCAAATTTGCACACCCGCCCGGCATCGCAACCAATAATAAGTAAGGTGAAAATGTGGAAATGTAATTGCTTGCACCGCGTTCCATGCAGCACATTATCAAGTTTCCAGTTCAAGCGCCGGACGAGCCAAAGACAGTCGACGGACCAATCGAGAACAGACCTAAGAAACTGTTCGACATCGCGCAGTCGACGCAGTTTCGAGGGCCTCGCATGTGCAGCGTTCCAGAAGATGCGGTCCCCGGCGTCAATCAGTGGCCATTCTGCGTTGCATAGACTTCCTCGCGATCGCGCCGGGACCGAGTGGCTCCGGATTTCTCGGAGCGGAGACCCGGCGCGAGTTCCTGTAGTATAGGTCGCGCCTGCGCGCCGGACTAAATGTGTTTCACCGCGAGAACAAGTGAAATCACGTCGAGCTCTTCGCGCGAGCCTTCTTCTTGGCTGAAGATTTCTTGGCGGCGGGCCTCTTGAGTGCGGCCTTCATTACGGGGAGGCTCAGCGATTTCGGGCGATCCCACGACGCCGGCTTTTTTTCGCAATATGACCCAATGTCGAGCCGATCGCTTGAGCGGTCGTCGTCAGGAATCCTGCATTCGCCGGTTCCGCGGATTTCTTCTTAAGCGCCGTCGCCTAATGGTAGTTCGATTATTCGCGCGCGTCCGGTATTTTTCTCGGCTTCGCCGCATCGTGATCTCATCGCGAATCGAGGCGCAACCGCCGCGCGCAAAACTTGCATGGTGCGAGAAGGTTCTGCCCAATCCCCTGCGGTGCGAATGAGAAAGTGTGATTGCCAGCATTATGTTACGGGTTGGCAACTCACGTGCTAAAGAGGCGACGTATGTATCGCTCCTTAATCTCAAAAGCCATCGCGTCAGCTCTGTTGCTGGGAAGCTTTTTTGTGATTCAGCTTCCTGCCCAATCGACCGACGCGCAGACAAAACCAGATAACAGCGCCGTCAACAAACGGGACAAAGACCCGGGTGCGGTCACGGCTGATCAGCAAAAAATGAATCCCGCAGACAGAGAGCTCACCGCTAAGATCAGGAAGTCGATCATGGCGGACAAAGCGCTGTCCACGTACGCGCACAATGTTAAGGTCATCAGCCAGGACGGAACCGTCACGCTCAAGGGTCCTGTGCGGTCGGATGCAGAAGTGTCGTCGATCCTAGCCAAAGCGACCGACGCCACCGGCAGCGCCGATAAAGTAGTCAACCAAATGTCTGTTGCGCCCGCTTCCAAGTAGGTTCGGATTCTACATTCAGAAAAGGGGATTTTGCTATGTCAGGAAAAAACACGGCAGTTTTTGGTATATATAAGACGCGAACTTCGGCCGAGCAGAGTGTCGACCGTTTGCTCGCTGCTGGTTTCTCTAACGACGATATCTCGGTGTTGCTCCCGGATAGCAGCAGTTCAAAGGAGTTTGCACACGAGAAGAACACGAAAGCGCCGGAGGGTACGGCGACGGGCGTAACCGCGGGTGGTGCGATCGGCGGCACTCTAGGATTGCTGGCGGGCATCGGCGCTCTAGCCATTCCGGGGGTCGGTCCGTTCATCGCCGCTGGTCCTATCATGGCGGCGCTGGCAGGTGTCGGCGTCGGCGGAGCCGTTGGTGGATTGATCGGAGCGCTGGTCGGGATGGGTATTCCGGAATACGAAGCGAAGCGCTACGAGGGAATCATCAAGGCAGGCGGCGTGCTGCTCTCGGTTCACTGTGATACCTCCGAAGAAATCACCAGGGCCAAGGATCTGTTGAAGCGTACCGGGGCCGAGGACATCTCTTCGTCGGGCGAAGCCAGTGCCGATTATCCGGCTGTGGCCGCAACCCGACGATAGGCCGCAAATTGCATAAAGAGGAGATCCATATGAAACAGAGCACGAAGGACCAGGCGCAAGGCGCCGTTCACGAAGACAAGGGCGCCGTGAAAGAGAAAGTCGGGCAGGTGATTCGGAACCCGCAAATGGCTGAGGAAGGCCAGGACGAGAAGGTCGCTGGCAAAATTCAGAAGAAAGTGGGCCAGATAGAAACGGTCCTCGAAAAGTAAGCAGCTGCTCCTAAGCGCGCCCTCACGATTTCTCGGAGACTCGTAAGGGCGCCTTCTTTAGATTTCATGGAATTTCCCGTAGGAGGACATATGAGAACGATATTACTCATAGCGGTTTCAGCACTCGGGTTAGCACAACCGGACCAGACGAAGCTTACCAAAGAGGTGCGCCATGAACTGGTTATGCTGCCGTACTACGGCGTCTTCGATAATCTTGCCTATCGCGTCGACGGAGGAAAAGTCACTTTACTCGGGCAAGTGACGCAACCGGTACTTAAGTCGGATGCCGAAAATGTCGTCAAGAAAATAGAAGGCGTCGAGCGTGTGGACAATGAGATAGAAGTGCTACCGCTATCTCCCAACGACGATCAACTGCGTCGCGCCGCCTATCGCCAGATTTATTCTAAGGGGCCGCTGCAACGTTATCAGCTGGGAGCGGTGCCGCCTATCCACATAATCGTCAAGAACGGAAACATCAATCTCGTTGGCGTGGTAGATAACGAGGCTGACAAGAACCTGGCAGGAATTGCGGCCAACGGTGTTCCCGGCGCATTCGGCGTTACGAATAGCCTCACGGTTTCTAAATAACCTGGGCGGAGGAACAGGCAGCTGAACTCGGCCGGCCGAACAAAGGGAGTTCCGTTGATGAACCTAGTCTTGATTATTCTGATCATTTTGATCCTGTTCGGCGGTGGAGGAGGTTACTATTACGGCGGTCCCGTAATGGGGGAGGAATCGGAGGCTTGCTGCTCATCGTGCTAATTCTGTGGCTCTTCTTCGGAAGAGAGCGACTGTGATCGGTAGCGGCTTGGGTTTGCATTTTCCGCTGGCCGGGTACGTATCCGGGATTGATTCGTCTCCATCCATCGGTAATCGCGGGTATACTCTATCGCGATGCTTCGAGGCAGAGGGACGACGCCTGCATTCAAGGTTAGAGTAGTGTCACCTTTAATTGGATGTTGCGGCTGGGCGGAGAAGCAGTCGCTCTATCTCACGAACTTTCCTATTATTGAGATTCAGTCCACATTTTACGATCCGCCCGCCGCGAAAGTCGCAGCAAAGTGGCGTGAACTTGCACCGCCCGAGTTCACCTTTTGCATCAAGGCCTGGCAATTGATCACCCACACACCCTCGAGCCCCACTTACCGGCGGTTGCGATCTCCCATCGCGGCCGAAGATCGCGATCATTTGGGATCGTTCCGCGATACGGAGCAAGTTTGGCAGGCGTGGAAGAAAACTCTGGAAATTGCCGAGACTCTGCAAGCAAAAGTGATCGTCCTGCAATGCCCTGCGTCTTTTCAGCCGGTCGCGTCAAATCTCAAGAACCTCGCAACCTTCTTTCGAAAGATGCGAAAGACGGGTCCGCGCAAACCTTTTCAAGTGGCCTGGGAGCCGCGAGGTTCATGGCCGCTGGAATTGGTGCGCGATCTGTGCTCGGAATTCCAGCTCCTTCATTGCGTCGATCCGTTCCTGAACCAATCGGCCTACGGCGACTCACTCTACTGGCGCCTGCATGGCAAGAAGAGCTATTCATATCGCTATACCGACGAAGATCTTAGATATCTCGGCGAAAAGATCGCCGGGCGGTCCGCCTATGTCATGTTCAACAACGTGTCCATGAAAGAGGATGCGATGCGGTTTGCACAAATCTCTAAAGTAAGTCTCTAAGCAGGCTCACGCTCCCAGACTTTACCTTGGCGCGCAAAATGGAGGAACTTCGGGATATCTCTTGCCGATCCAAGAT
>Ga0302324_100026586_pt1 | contig 11052 bp, 8 predicted proteins | sample Palsa_T0_1_FD_201949 | JGI IMG/M metagenome (GOLD analysis project Ga0302324, IMG submission 201949) | Peat permafrost microbial communities from Stordalen Mire near Abisko, Sweden - Palsa_T0_1 | ecosystem: Environmental > Terrestrial > Soil > Palsa > Peat permafrost | place: Sweden: Abisko... | reverse complement strand
CTGATTCGATATCACGCTGGGCACTTCGAAGGGATGGGAGAGAAAAACGGACTTCGCCCACATTCGGTTGGTGCCATGACCTACGATCATCGCGGTGGCGTCTGGGTGGACTCTGACGACCGGGTGTACCGTTGGTCACCTCAGTCAGGGCGCTTCGAAAGGGAAGCTTTCGACCGAGACGAAACGCGATTCATCCCTTTGTGGTGGGGCGGAACGGGGTTCTGGGCGATTCGGAACGGCAATCTCCTGTGTTTCTCGCGTGGCCACCTCACCAGCTACCTGCTACCGAAAACATTGACGCCTGCACGCATTCGAGGTGTCGCGGTAGGAGGGGACGATGTCGTCTGGATCGGGACTACGGATGGCCGTCTGGGCAAATTGGTCGACGGATCCCTGGTCATGGAAAACGGAACAGTTACGACCGACTGGCTGAGTTCGACGAGGAAGAACTGGAAGGAAACAATCGCACCTGACTTCAGGCGCACCGTCATCTTCCCGTCAGACGGGAGCGAAAAGGGAATTCCTTATAACGTCGTTTCTGGCGACGACGAAGATAACTTGTGGGTCGGTTCGGAGGACGATGGGTTATTCCGTGTGCAGCGCCAGTCGATCAAGTCGCTGTCTTCTGCGCAAGGCCTCGCAAGTGACAGGGTCTATCCAGTAATGGAGTCGAGTACAGGCGACATGTGGGTTGGCAGCTGGCCGGCCGGCCTGACGCGCGTGCATGACGGTCGAGTAACTGCCTTTACCAAGGCAGACGGCGTCCCTGGCCTGGTCACAGCGCTTGCCGAAGATCGATCGGGAAACATCTGGGTGGGGTCGCATAGCGGGTTGCGGATTTTTTCTCACGGACGATTGATGGTTCCACCCGGCATGCCCGAAGAGACACTTCCCGTCGTGCAGGTTATCCACCAGATGCAGGATGGCGCCATGATGCTTGGAACTCCGAAGGGGATCTACATACTCGCCGGATCGCACTCGCGCTGGATAACAACCCACGATGGTCTGGCTTGCGATGATGTTCGTGTGATCCTTGAAGACCGCAGCGGAGACACCTGGGTCGGCGGATATGGCGGCCTCACACGCATCCACAACGAAGTGATGACGCGCTGGACAGAGGCCGAGGGTTTGCCCAGCAATAACATCCGCGCCATCGTGCAAGACACGGCAGGCGACATCTGGGTTGGAACGTACGACGGCGGTATTGGCTGGCTCCGCAATGGCAAGTGGGTAGTCTTCAATCAGAGTTCAGGTCTCTACGACAATGGCGCTTTTCAGATCCTTGAAGATGGCCAGGAGCGGTTCTGGATCAGCTCCAACCGGGGTATCTACCGCGTAAGCCGAAAGCAATTGATCGACGTGGCGGAAGGACGGGAAAAGAGGCTCGACTCCGTCGCCTACGGAAGAGCGGACGGCATGTTGAGCATGGAATGCAATGGCGGAGTCTGGCCTGCAGGAGCCAAAGACGCGCATGGATCCCTTTGGTTTCCAACCGAGAAGGGTGTCGCCATTGTCGATCCAACGTCCGTGTCCGTCGACAATTTGCCCCCAAGAGTCGTGATCGAATCAGCATCCGTTGAACATAAACGGCAGAACGCGATCGACGAGGTCGTGATGCGGCCTGGTCAGACGAACCTCGAAGTACAGTACACGGCGCTGAACTACTCGAGGTCGGAACAGATTTCATTCCGTTACAAACTTGATGGCTTCGACGACGACTGGCAGGAGGTGGGGCACAGGCGGACGGCGTACTACACCCATCTGCCCCCTGGCGACTACGTCTTCCGTGTGGCTGCAAAGAACAGCGATGGGATCGCAAGCCTGACGGATAGCACCTTGCGAGTGACCGTGGTTCCACCGTTCTATCGCCGCTGGTGGTTCTTCGCCTTAGTCGTTCTAACCGTATTGGGAATTTTATGGCTGTTTTGGAACCGCCGCGCGCAACAAGTGGCAAGAGAGCAAGCTTCACAGCAGGCATTCTCGCGTGAACTGATTGCTTCTCAGGAAAGCGAACGGAGGCGCATCGCTGCCGAACTACACGACAGCCTCGGCCAGCGCATGATCATCATCAACAACCTCGCACTCTTCTTGCTAAAGACTAAGGGTAAGTCCGTCAACGAGGAAGACAAGCAGCAAACGATCGAAGAGATTAGTTCGGAGGCCACGCAGGCGATCGAAGAAACTCGAGCGATTTCCTATGCGCTCAGGCCTTTCCAGCTCGACCGGCTGGGGCTGTCGAAGGCGATTCAAGCGATGTTGACAAAGGTAGCCCGCGCATCAGAGATTGATCTGAAGGCCGACATCGAAGACATTGACGACGCCTTCCCCGAAGAACTGCGCATAAACGTCTATCGCATCGTCCAGGAGGGCGTGAACAATATCGTGAAGCACTCTCATGCGACTCAGGGTACGGTGACAACGCGCCGAACAAAGTCGACTGTAGTGTTGACAATTGCCGATAACGGTCGGGGTTTGCCAAGCGAACCGCGCAACGCGAAGTCCGGTGCGGGAGGGTTTGGGTTAGCCGGCATCCGTGAGCGCGCCATGCTGATGAAGGGAACGCTACAGATTAAGAGCGAGAACGGGAATGGGACCCTGATCGTAATCCACTTCCCATTGGAAAGTGAGCCCGCACGATGAGCAACGTCATTGAGGTTTTGCTTGCAGATGACCACCCGGTTGTACGTCGAGGGCTAAAAGCGACGATTGAAGAAGACTCGGACCTACGCGTGATTGCGGAGGCTGCGGATGGAAACGATGCGTTGCGTCAGATCGTCGAATTGCGACCCGCGGTGGCAATTCTCGACATAGATATGCCAGGCCTGAACGGGCTGGGAGTGGCGCGCGAGTTATCGGCGCAGAAGATCGGGACACACGTCGTGTTCATGACGTTCCACGCCGACGAGGACCTGATGCGTGCCGCAATGGATGCCGGCGGCAAGGGATACCTGCTGAAGGGTAGCGAGACCGACGAAGTCGGAGCGGCCATACGCGCCGTGTGCGCAGGCCGGACCTACATCGGTTCCAAGATGGCAGCGATTCTGCTGAATCAGAAGGCCGAGTTGTCCGGGAGCGTTCAGCCGCTGGACATCACTGTACTGACTCCCTCGGAGAAGAAAATCCTTCGCCTTATTGCGGATGGCCTTTCCAGCAAGGAGATTGGTGACGCACTTTCGATCCACTATCGAACAGTGGAAAATCACCGTACCAACATGTGCCGAAAACTAAATATCGAAGGTGCGAATGCGCTCGCACGATTTGCGTTGCAGCATCGATCTGCGCTGCATGAGCGGCTGCTTTAGAGGGCGCCTGGCATCGAACCCTCAGCGCGACAGCTATTCAGAGCCGCCGTTAGTACCGTGTCGAGTTCAGTGAGATTGTTTTTCAAAGCGTAGGCGCATGCTCCCGCCTCTCGAGCTGCGCTCCGAAGCCCGTCGTCGTTGTAGTCCGTCAAAATCACGATTCGCGCCGCGGGATGATGGCTCAAAATTTGCCTTGTGGCTGCAAGACCGTCCAGGCGTGGCATCCTTACGTCCATCAGCACAGCGTCGGGGCTATGCTCTGCGTATGCGACCAAAGCATCGGCTCCGTCTTCACATTCGAAGATGGTGTCGGCAATGTCGCTGATCGCGCGCCGGATCAGCCTTCGAATGGTCGCGTTGTCTTCCACAATTAGGATCGTCATCAGTTGCTTTTCTATCTCACACCTGATTCAGATCATAGGGGTTACTTGCTTTCCTAAGCATCCGTGTCGCTACATGGCGACTGCGTGTACCACTGCACAGCATACCTATGTGGTTACGCACGGTCGAGCGTTGAGTGTGACGACATGGTGATGCACTCCGGTAGTGCGCCGCGTTCGGTTGGTGATGCGTGTGGGAATACACGGACCGCTTGTGTAGTGGTCGTTATTGGTTTCGGGGTCTTAGCTCTCTAGAGTTGAACTCGTGATGAAATTGCCGAAAGCAATACTTGCTTTGTGCTGTTAGGAAGCGCTCCGTTCGTTCGCGCGGACGATGCTCGGTTCGATCTGCCTGGGCCGAGGATCGATGTGTATGTCACTCGCGGTACAGAAACCTTACCGATTGCGCAGGTGCCTGAGTTACAGCCAAATGACACACTGCGAGTGAGAACAGACCTGCCCGCGACGCAGTCAAACCATCTGTTGCTGATCGTGGCCTTCCTGCGCGGCACAACCAACGAACCGCCGGACCACTGGTTCACTAAAATCGAAACTTGGAAGACGACTGCCCCGGAAGGAACGCTGATCGTGGTTCCTGCCGGCGCCCAGCGCGCCATGCTATTTGTTGCACCCGAGACCGGTGGTGATTTCAATACCCTTCGTTCCGCGGTGAAGGGGAATCCCGGTCTCTTTATTCGCGCGAATATCGGGCTCAACAATGCTTCGCTCGACGAAGACCGGATTCTACCCCCTGAACAGGGCGCGAAAGCGGATGTCAGCGATTGGAGGGGAGCTTCGAAGACTTGCTCGGACGAGCAAAGATTCAGGACTTCTGGTTCCACGATCTGCCTCATACATTCGCATCTTGGTACACGATGATGGGCGGCGATCTCTACGAGCTCGCGAAGATTCTCGGTCACTCCAACTATCAAGATGACCGAGCGTTACGCGAAATTGGGACGCGAACACGTCACCAAAACCAGCACCACTGCGAAAGTGATCTGGGAGTTGTTGAGAAAGAAACCGGTTCAGGAAGAGGGCTACCAACCACATGTCGCGTGAGCGATGGTCGTGTATCGGTCGTGCGGCTAAAACTTGAGCTCTTTAATTCCCACTAAGTCTTTTAGAATGTGGTGGCCAGAGACGGGATCGAACCGCCGACGCCGGCCTTTTCAGGGCCGCGCTCTACCACTGAGCTATCTGGCCTTGGCATGCTTTTGCGCAAACGCAACCCGCAGGCAGCCAAGATCGCCCGCCGGGCTCGTGCGTCTCAACTTCGCCTGCCTGTGAGGAGGGAATTACGGCTTCATCGGTCGATGGCGCCTTCGAGAACGTCGACCCACAGTATAGCAATCCCCCTGCCCAAGCTCCAAACCCACGCCCCAAACTCCTTCGCTCCGACCATCCTCCCTGCGGTATCCTTGGACAACTCAAAGCACTTGAAAGGCACGGGATCATGGTCCGCGCTCGCATCGCTTTCACCCTCGCTCTCACCGCGCTGGCTTATAGCTCCGTCGCCCAAAATAAATCCGCAGCCAACACCGCTGCCTCCGGCGAAGCACGCGCCACTCGCGCCCTTGCCGCTGCCAAAGCTATGGGCCCCGGCGAGCTCTACGCCTTCCTTAAACCTTTCCCCAAAGGCGCCGACCTCCATATGCATCTCTCCGGCGCCGTCTACGCCGAAACATTCCTCGCCGAAGCCGTCAAGGAAAACCTCTGCGTCGATCCCGAAGCCCTCAAGCTTGCTCCGCCACCCTGCAACAAGCCGCTTCTCCCCGCCGCCATCACCCTCACCGACCAGCCTCTCTACGACAAGCTCATCGACGCGTTCTCGATGCGCAGCTACGTCCCGTCCAGCGGCTGGAGCGGCCACGACCAGTTTTTCTCCACCTTCTCTCGCTGGGACGCCCTAAAAAAGGCCGCCGTAGCCGAATGGCTTGACGAAGTCGCCACCCGCGCCGCCGCCCAGAACGAGCAGTACCTGGAAATCATGCAGACCCCAGCCTTCTCGCACTCTCGCGGACTCGCCAACCAACTCGGCTGGCCACCAGACGCAACCTCCAGCATCACCGCCGACCAACTCGCCGCCCTCCGCGACGAACTCTTCGCAGGCGGCCTCCGCGATGAAGCCGCCGTCGACACCAAAGAGCTAGCCGACGCGAAAGCCGCGCGCAGCGTCATCGAGCACTGCGACTCCCCCGACCACGAGTCCGCAGCTTGCGGCATCACCATCCACTTCCTCTACCAGATCCTCCGCGGCTTCCCGCCCCAACAAGTCTTCGCCCAAACCCTCCTCGGCTTCGAAGTAGCTTCATCGAACCCCGACGTAGTCGGCATTAATTTCGTCATGCCGGAAGACGGCCGCATCAGCATGCAGGACTATCACCTCCAGATGCAGATGCTCGACTACCTCCACAGCATCTACCCCACCGTCCGCATCTCCCTCCACGCCGGCGAACTCGCTCCTGGCCTCGTCACTCCCGTCGGCCTCACCTTCCACATCCGCGAAGCCATCGACCTCGGCCACGCCCAGCGCATCGGCCACGGCGTCGACGTCCTCTACGAAGATCACCCCGACGCTCTCCTCAAACAGATGGCCGACCAGCACGTCATGGTCGAAATCAACCTCACCTCCAACGACGGCATCCTCGGCATCAAGGGCAAGGATCATCCCCTCGCAGCTTACCGCGCCGCGCACGTCCCCTGGGCCCTCTCCACCGATGACGAAGGTGTCTCCCGCATCGACCTCACCCACGAGTACGCCCGCGGCGTAGACGAACAGAATCTCACCTATCTCGACCTCAAGCACTCCGCCCGCACCTCCCTCGAGCACGCGTTCCTCCAGGGCGATAGCCTCTACGCCGCCCCCGACGACTTCGCCCACCGCAACCCCGCCTGCACCGCCCCTCCCGCCGCCGAGCTCAGCTCCGACTGCAAAGCCTTCCTCATCGCCAACGAGAAAGCAGCCGCCCAGTACGAACTTGAATCCCGCTTCGCTGCCTTCGAAGCCTCCATCCCCTAACACCTCCTCCATCACCGCCCTCCGCCAACCCATGCGCTAGACTGAATCTCGCATCAGCATCAAAGCAAGAAGGGAAGTCCGATGAAACGTGTCCTCTCGGTAGTGTTTCAATTCATCCTCTACCTTGTCGTCTTCGGCGCGGGCTCGCTGCTCCCGGCCTTTGGTACCCTCCCCACCTGGAGCGTTTCCACCGGCCCCGGCCGCGTCTTTGTCTACGACGGCCTGCTTCTCATGCTTCTGGCTTATGTCGTAATCCTCCTCATCGCCGCCGCCCGCAGGCGCCTCCCCATCGCACTCCCGAACGCGACCATCGCCCTGGTCCTGGCCGTGATCATCGGCCTGCTCATGAAGTTCGGCCTTAAGAGCGTGTAAATCTGCAATTTCGACCGTCGTTGATGAACATTCGCTCATGTTTGAGGGACCAAAGTTTGGTCCAGTACCTCGGAGTACCGTGCCAAAATCGGTTCATTTCACACTTTCCCTATTTGAACCTTGGTAAACTAAGGCAGCAGGAAATTCTGTCGGCATGCTGATATGCGATCCGAAAAGCTGATCGGACTACGCTTTTTGCCGATGAATTTCCTGTTTGCTTTAGTAGCGTCCGGGCCGCGTACCTCGCTTGGCAAGAGGATTCCCTAAGATCATGAATCAACCATCTACCCCCAGCTCCCGCCCCCAGCAGTCTCCCTCCTTCGATATCTCTGCACGCAAGATCGCGTACTTTTCCATGGAAATCGCGCTCGCCAAGGCCCTGCCAACCTACTCGGGCGGACTCGGCATGCTGGCCGGCGACACCCTCCGCTCCGCCGCCGATACCGGCGTGCCCCTCGTCGCCATCTCCCTCGTGCACCGCCGCGGCTACTTTGAGCAGCATCTCGACTCCCACGGTCAGCAGACCGAGAGTGACGTCCTCTGGTCTCCCGAAACGACGCTCCCCTCCGCCAACCAGACCATCACCATCACCCTACAGAACCGCGAGATCACCCTCTGCGCCTGGCGCTTCGACGTCATCGGCCACACCGGCCACATCATCCCCGTCTTCCTGCTCGATGCCGACGTAGAAGGCAACGACCCCTGGGACCGCCGGCTCACCGACCACCTCTATGGTGGCGACACTTACTATCGTCTCTGTCAGGAAGCCATCCTCGGCCTCGGCGGCATCCATCTCCTGCACGCTCTCGGCATGCAGCCCGAAGTCTGCCACATGAACGAGGGCCACGCCGCCCTCCTCTCCATCGGCCTGCTCGAAGCCCGCGTCGCCCCGTCGCCCCTCAGCGCCACGACCGACGCGGACGCCGCAGCCGTCAAGCAGCAATGCATCTTCACCACCCACACGCCCGTCCCAGCCGGACACGACAAGTTCGGCCTCGACCAGATGCGCCAGATCCTCGGCGCCGACCGCTCCTCCACCATCGAACGCTTCGGCGCCCTGCATAACGAACTGCTCAACATGACCTACCTCGCCCTGCGCTTCTCGCGCTACGTCAATGGCGTCGCCATGCTGCACGGCAAGGTCTCGCAGCAGATGTTCCCGGAATACACGGTCCACTCCATCACCAACGGTGTCCACGCGGCCACCTGGCTCTCGCAACCCTTCCAGCAGTTGCTCGACAAGGAAGTCCCCGAGTGGCGCCACGATAACCAGTACTTCAAATCGGTCTACGGCATCGAGCCCGAAGTCATCGAAGCCACCCACCTGCCCAGCAAGGTGCGCCTCTTCCAGACAGTCAAGCAGCGCACCGGCATCGACCTCGACCCCAACGTCCTCACCCTCGGCTTCGCCCGCCGCGTCGCCACCTACAAACGCGCCAGCCTCATCCTGCACTCGCCCGAGCGCCTCATCGAGATCGCCAACCGCATCGGCGGCCTGCAGATCCTCATGGCTGGCAAGGCTCACCCCGCTGACAACGCCGGCAAAGGCCTCATCCGCGACATCTTCACCACCGCCGCCAAGCTCGAGTCCAGCAAGCTCCGCATCCTCTACCTCGAAAACTACGACTGGGATCTCGGCGAGCAGCTCACGAACGGTGTCGACGTCTGGCTCAACACGCCACTGCGTCCGTATGAGGCCTCCGGCACCAGCGGCATGAAGGCCGCGCTCAACGGCGTCCCCAGCCTCTCCGTCCTCGACGGCTGGTGGGTCGAGGGCTGCGCCGAAAACATCACGGGCTGGGCCATCGAGAACTCCGAAGACGAAGGCGTCGAAGCCGAGCGTGTCTACAACAAGCTCGAGAACTACGTCGCACCCGCCTTCGCCGACAAGGCGCGCTGGGCCTGCATCCGCCGCCACTGCATCGCCATCAACGGTACGTACTTCAACACGCATCGCATGCTCGGCCAGTACGTCTCGAACGCCTACTATCCTCCGTCGGCCTCGATCGCCGCCTCCGACCAGGTTGTCGTCGACGACGAGATCCACCAGCCCGTCCTCGCTTAGCCTTGCGGCATAACGCGCACAGCCCCAGGAGTCCCGCCTCATGCAAGCCGGCACTGTAGTCGAAAACTTCACCCTGCCCGATCAGGACGGCAACCCCGTCAGCCTCTCCGACTTCGCCGGCAAGCCCGTAGTCCTCTTCTTCTATCCCAAGGCCGACACCCCCGGCTGCACCATAGAAGCCTGCGGCTTTCGCGATCACTTCAAGAAGCTCCAGAAGGCCGGGGTCGTCGTCCTCGGCATCTCCCGCGACACCGTCAAGGCCCAGAAGAAGTTCGCCGAAAAATATGATCTCCCGTACCCCCTTTTAGCCGACGCTGACCAAACCATCTGCAATCGCTTCGGCGTCATCAAGCCCAAGACCATGTACGGCAAGCTGGTGTCCGGCATTGAGCGCACCACCTACGTCATCGGTCCCGACCAGCGCCTCATCCACGAGTTCAACAAGGTCAAGCCCGAAGGCCACGCCGAAGAAGTCCTCGCTCTCCTAAAGAAGTAAGCATGCCCACCCCGCTCACCCCGATGGAAGCGACGTTAGCTGCCACAGCCGCCTTAGCCGTCACCGCGGGCCTCACCCTCACCTACGCAGCCCTCAGCCCCGGCTCTCAACTCTTCGGCCACACCATCATCGCCGGCACCGACCCCACCCAAGTAGCCCTCACCTACGACGATGGCCCCAACGACGTCGCCACGGACGGGCTTCTCGACCTCCTGGCCCGCCACAACGCCCGCGCAACATTCTTCATGATCGGCCGTTTCGTCCGCCAGCGTCCCGAGATCGTTCGCCGCGTCCACGCTGCCGGTCATCTCATCGGCAACCACACCGACACGCATCCCTGGCTCAGCTTCCTATCCGCCCGCGCCATCCGCGAGGAGCTCCGCGCCTGCAACCAGGCCATCGAAGACACCATCGGCGCACCCATCCACTATCTCCGCCCACCCCACGGCGCCCGCCGCCCCATGGTCTTCCGCGCCGCCGCCGAACTCGGCCTCAAAATCGTCCAATGGAACGCAATGGGTTACGACTGGCAGCCCATCTCCCCCGACCGCATTGTAGCCAACGTAACCCGAGGCCTTGACCGCGGCCGCCGCAACCACACCGGCGCCAACATCCTTCTCCACGATGGCCACCAGCAGGGAATCGGCACTGACCGCTCCGCCACCATCCAGGCCACCGCCACTCTCCTCGAGCGCTTCGCCCGAGAAGGCACGCGCACCGTTACAGTCGATGCCTGGGGCTAATTTGTTAGGGATTATGGTGCGCCCGAGAAGATTCGAACTTCTGACCTACAGCTTCGGAGGCTGCCGCTCTATCCAGCTGAGCTACGGGCGCACATGACACATCAGCATCCGACCTTGCTCCGGGCCCCACAATCCCGGACCCGCCAAATTGGCGCTAATTTCCCTGGGATTGCGGTCCAACGGCGGTGGGACACGCATGGCCTAAGCATACCAGAGGGAATCCACCAAGACCCTTGTCCGATCCATCGGGAGCCACCTCTCTGCGTCGAGACGTTACCCGCGCCACGCAAACCTTCGCAGAACGACCGGCTTCCACATCGCGGCTCCAGTCCGCTCTCCGCAGAAAGTCCTTTCCATTTCTCCGCAAAAACCTGCGCTTTCTCCGTTCTTACCGAACTAAGTCCTTCATCATCAATAGATAGATTGGCAGTCTAATTGCTCCACTATGCCCGTCTACGGGAGAAACGATCTCCCAGGCTTTACGTTTCGTGCATCTCCCCGCAAGACCTGATGTCCTGCAGCATGCTCCCGGGTCAAGGTACGTGGATCTCTCATTCGCGCCTGGACGTTGAGTATTCCCTCCGCCTATTTGAGTGATCCTCCGTTTCTCATCTGGAGGAAGTTCACATGCACATCGCTTCATCTCGCAAAAATTACTGTCGTCTTCTAGCA
>Ga0302324_100026585_pt1 | contig 11052 bp, 12 predicted proteins | sample Palsa_T0_1_FD_201949 | JGI IMG/M metagenome (GOLD analysis project Ga0302324, IMG submission 201949) | Peat permafrost microbial communities from Stordalen Mire near Abisko, Sweden - Palsa_T0_1 | ecosystem: Environmental > Terrestrial > Soil > Palsa > Peat permafrost | place: Sweden: Abisko... | reverse complement strand
CGTGTGATTGGGCCGTTTTGATTCTTCCACAACTCCTGAATCGCATCGTTATATCCCGCCAGAAACAAGCTGATGTTCTTTCCAACCCCAGGATATAGTGTCGCAACGGGTTTGATGATGTGAGAGAGTGTATTCCAGTTGATTCCAACCCCAAGTTGGTAAACATGTGCGGCCGCACCATCATATCCGGCGACCGTGAAATTGGTAAGGGGATCATCCTCGGCAAAACGTCCTTGGTCAGGTTTCAGTGCCCCAGATTTCAGAACTACGTCAAAGCACTTGAATTGAGCAATGAGTTTATCTCTCAAAATATTAGCCACATGAGCAGTAGTGTACATTACCGAGGTATCTCGCCTAAGTTCCTGGATGATATCCCAGGCGAAGTAGGGCTTGGTCAACGGAACTACTTTTGTCCCATCGGACTCTCCAAAGAACAGGCCCGCAGATCCGTCATGGGCTACGGCAATGCGATCCTGAAGTATAAACAGCTTCTGCTTTTGCTCCGCAGAGAGCTTTATCGGATTCACCTCTTTTGATTGTTTGAAGTTATTCAGAGAATCGGCGCATATGACAATGGCGTGAGCGGTCACGACGGTGACGATCGTGGTGGCGTTGCAATGTCAATTCAAAGCGAAGATCGCGCACCATGCTATTCGGTTCATTTTTCCGGAAAGTAGCTTGGATGTCTGGCGTTTTTCATTGAACCATCCAATCATGATGCTCTCAGTATCGCTCCTATCGGGGTGTTGGGGGGGCCTTACCCCCGCTGGGGTTGAGTGCCGGAAAGCCGCAGGGAAGGGGTCAGTATCCTTCCCTCAAATATTCTAAGATCAATTCCCCACTGCAATAAACAACTTCTGCGTCCCTGCCGTCCCTCCCAAGCTGAAGGTAAACGTTGCATTGCCGGATGGAAGCGACGGAACCGTAACATTGAATTGGTAAAGCCCAGTGTAATTGGGAGCCAGACCGGCATAGGACGGACTGATGGGTATCCCTCCCATCGACATCAACAGCGGCAATGAGAGTGAGTTGAGTTGCTGCACAAGCTGCCCTGCGGGAGTTGCGGGCGTGACGGGTCCAAAGCCCACACCATAAAGGGTCAGGACATCCCCCGGCTTTGCGGGCCTGGAATTCACTCCCGCTATAGCGCCCACAGGCAGCGCATAGCTTCCATCGCTGAGGATACCCACCGCGTACTGCACTCCTCCTACGTTGAACGAGGAAGGCCCGAGAACCCCAGGCTCGGCGGAATTCACGGTCACATTGAACGCGGCGCTCGTGCCCTGCGCGTTCGCGATAGTGATCTGCTGGCTGCCGGTGGGCACGTTGGAGGGCACCAGGGCGTTCACCTGCCCTGGGCTGATGTAGTCGATGAAAGCAGACTGCCCTCCGATGCTGACGGAAGTCCCATCAAGGGATGTGGGCGCGTTGATGCCATTGAAATCGCTTCCGGCCCATGAACGCGAATCCGAAGCGAGGTTGCTGCCGTAAATCTCAACCCAGGAGCCGGGAGAGATGGAGGTGAAGCCTCCGAAGGCGCTGGCGCTGACGATTCCTCCTGCGCTGATCGCGGGAGCGGAGGCGGGGGACTGGTAAATCTGGACGTAATTGTAGATGTTTCCCTGCGACGGGCTACCATTATTCGATCCTCCGAAGCAATAGAGCTGTCCACCAATCGTTGCCGATCCCGGATTTACCACGGCATACGTCATAGCCGGCAAACCGCTCGCCCACGAATTGGAGTTTGCGTCATAAGCATCCATGGTCTTGAGTTGATCATTCGTGGCCGCATTGGCCGGATCTCCGCCTGCGATATAGAGCTTGCTTCCGACAACATCGAAACAGGCTCCCTCTCGTGGGGTCGGAAGCGGAGCGAGCGTCGTCCATGAATTGCTGGCGACATTGTAGGCTTCATTGTCGGTCGTTACGCCGGAGTTTGCCAGTCCTCCGGCAGAAATGATCATAGTGCCGATCGCAGCAAGAGCGGGGAGCGACTTACCTACTTTCAGCGGTGCCAGCGTAGCCCAACTGTTATTGGCCGGGTTGTAGGACAGCAGACTGGCAAGCCGGCCATTGGCCGGAGTGTAGCCGCCGACCAAGTAAATGAGGCCGCCATAGGCAATCGCATACATGCTGTCTTGCGCGACGGGCATGGACGCCTTCGTGGACCAGGTATTCGTCGATGGATCGTAAGCTTCGACTGCGCTGGAAGGGCCCGCCGACGCTAAACCTCCCATAGTATAGAGAACATTGTTGACCACCGCAGAACCGCCGACCCACCGCGCCGTCGGCATGGATGCTCCGGTAGACCATGTATTGCTGGTGGTGTCATAGATCTCGTTAATGCCTATGATGGCGGTGGCAGTTTCACCGCCGGCCACATAGATTTTGGTGCCAATGACTCCCGTAAAGGCGCCCATGCGGGCCGTAGGCATCGGTGCACCCAGCGCCCAGGAATTGGGAGCAACTGAAACGGGTGTCTGAGCCTGCAAGGCATAAGCAGAAAGCCAAAGCAGTGTTATAAGCGTAGAAAGAGTATTTTTCAGCATCGGTGTTTATCTCGCAATCTGGGGAGGCTGTTGCGCGGCCCTCACAAAGGAGACTGCGTAATTTCTCGGGAATTCTGCTCAAGAAAAATGAAGCTACTTCAGAGAAAGCCGGCGTTACCGCGATCCGCACGTGGCATACATTGAACAAAAAACGCAATATACTGCTCAGATTGCTCATTTTATTGAGCTTATCACGATGGCGTGATAGCTTTCCTATTGATTCTGATAACCGGAAGGCACATACCGGCAGCACTGGCATTGGCGAGGAATGGTGGAACGTGATCGAGGGCTTTCCGTTGCACCGCGCTTTCGAAGACGCGCTGATTGCGCCGGATACCGCCCGGTGGCTGCCCGCGGGCGGCAACGCAGGGGGATTGGGATTCTTCGTCGCCACGCCGGTTCGCAGTTGCACCGGGTTGCCGCTCGGGTTGCTCATCCTCGCGGACCACGCGCCCAGGCCGGGCTTCTCAGACGCCGACCGGCAATCGCTACGGACTCTCGTCAACGCCTTCACGGCCAATTTGGAGCTGCGTGCGCTCGCAGCTCACGCATTGGAGTCGGAGCTGCGGTTGCTCGAAACCAAGAAGCGCTTCCGGGCGATCGCAAATTCGGCCCCTGTACTCATTATCTATGGAGGACCGGACGGCGCCCCGATGTTCGTCAACAGGCGGTGGCTGGAATTCACGGGCCGGAGCATGAAGGAAGAGATAGGAGACGGCTGGAGCGACTCGATCCAGCCCCAATACCGGCAGTCTGCCCGCGAGGCCGTCGCACGGGCGTTTGAAGAGCACACCCCTTTTACCTACGAATACCCCTTCCTGCGAAGGGATGGAGAATACCGCTGGATGCGCGGCCACGGTACGCCGCGGTATTTGGAGAATGGAACGTTCATGGGCTACGTAGGATGCCTGATCGATGTGACCGACTACCATGATGCCGTAACGGAGATCGCGCGGCTCAAGCTATCCATGGCGGTTCCGGTTTAAGCGGGGCTGTGGCGTCGCCGGTTGAGCCGGCAGGCTTTGGCCCAGCCAAGGTCTGACCTCAATACTATTCACTCAACAGAAAACCGGAGATTCTTCCAGTCGCCATTATTCGGCGTGGGTCTCCGGCCGGGGTCTCGCCATTATTCCCGTAAAAAGGCCGAGTTGTTCGATCCATTCCACACGTCGAGGCGCGGTTTTGTCCTACCACGTCCATCGTACGGAGATAGAAAGCGGCTGGCGTGCGGTCCTTCGCCCACAAAGGGCTCGCGACCCGCGACCTTTAACTGTCCTTATGAAGATCGGCAGCCTTAGGTAGTTTTCATCAAGGCTACCTCGTTGAAACCACTGCTAGATTGGTGTCCAGCGAGGAATTGGTTGCCCATGTCCGGGGGCACTGACAAGCGAGAGCGAGGGACGTGCTAAACCTTGCCGATTCCCCGTGGATTTGCGGGCGCACGGTCGATAAGGTCTATGTGGAAATATGAGCAGCCCTGGCAACCAGCGTCTGACAGAATGTCCATCGATGCCGGAGGAAGCGGCAGAATCCTATTTCATGGCGGTATTGTCCGAGAAGCGAGCGCCGGAGGCCTTAGCACGAATCTTTCCAAGGGCCTTGGAATTCGCTGCTCATATCGAAACCTGTGAAAGCTGTCGAGACGTGTTTGACGAGGTGCGCACATTTATGGAAGCCATTCGGACGCTGGCCAAAGGCAGCCGACGAGGAGTTCCCCTGGTAACACGTTGGAATATACGGAAACATTGACTTTTCGCTAATATAGGAGCCTACGAGCAGGCGGCAGACCGCGCACCTCCGGGAACCTGCTCGGTCGTGTACTGGAGAGCTGGTGAGGGGGACTCGTGCCACAGTTGCGTAAGATTGTGATCGTCAATACTGCTGATGAAGGGGGTGGGGCGGAGCGTGTTTCAATGAAAGTCCTGAGCGGATTCTTAGAGCTCGGCCTCGACGCGTGGCTCTTGGTCGGGAACAAGACTGGACAGCACTCGAGGGTGATTTCGTTTTATACAAGCCCTTTTTTCGACTATAGACCCTATGGGGACTCGCATTTAACTAAGAGGATCGAGCGTCGTCGTCATCTTGACCAGTTTATGGGACTCGAGGACTTCAATCATCCCTATTCGCATGAGATCAGTGCTCTGACAGATTCACCACCGGATCTGGTACTTTGTCACAACCTCCACGGTGGTTTTTTCGACCTTCGGGTCCTGTCCGGTCTGAGTGACCGCATGCCGGTTGCTCTGAGACTGTTCGATACCTGGCTTCAAACAGGCCATTGTGCCTACTCCCTAGGCTGCGGCCGCTGGAAAACCGGATGCGGCGAATGCCCTGACCTGACAATTCCTCCGGCGATTTCGCGGGATGCGTCGCGCAGTAACTTGCGGCGCAAGCAGTTGATATTCCAGGACTCGCGCCTTTTTGTTTCTGCCGAAAGCCAATGGATGCTCCATCGCGCCAAGCAATCCGTGCTCGCGCCAGCGGTGATCGATTGGAAGCACATTCCCGGCGGGGTGGATCTGGAGACCTTTTCCCCAGGATCCCGTGAAGAGGCCCGGCTGCAATTGGACCTTGATCTCGACGCCGACGTGCTGCTCTATGTCGCCAACCAGGGCTCGGCAAACCCCTATAAGGATTTCGGTACGGTTCGGCTGGCTTTGGATGAGCTTCGGCGCCTGCAAGCGGGCCGTAGGATTATCCTGCTGGTTGTCGGATCGAGCGCTCCGGATCAGATTATCGGCCCCCAAATCCTAGTTCGCCATGTCGGGTATGTTGCGTCTCAATCGCGTCTTGCCGACTTCTACCGGGCGGCCAACATCCTGGTCCATTCGGCGGTCGAGGAGACCTTCGGCAATGTTGTAGCCGAAGCCATGGCCTGCGGAACGCCCGTCGTGGCGGCATCGGGCGGTGGCGTTGTCGAGCTTATTCGGCACGGCTGCACAGGCCTGATCGTGCCGCCCCACCAGGCCGCCCAATTGGCCGAAGCCATTTCGCAGCTCCTCGACGGGCCGGAACTCTGCGCCAGAATCGGCGCCGCTGCTGCGGCGGCGGCCCACCGCCATCTCGACAGCCGGGACATGATCCGCAACCTGCTAGCCTGGTGCACCGAAGTCCATTCCGTCTGGCATGCACATGCAGCAAGCTGAAGCACCCATGGACCAAGTGCGTCTCAGGATCGCCTCAGTGGCCGGGTGGTTCGCCTTTGCGCGCCCCGGAAACTGGTTTGTTTCCAAGATCCCGCCGCTGCTCGCCGTCGGCTATCTCGATATCCTTCGGTTTGGCATTGCTCCCCGCGACACTGCGCGACTACTCACGTGTGGTTTACTCTCGATCTTCTGCGTTGCAATTTACGGCCACGTCCTGAACGACGTTTTCGATCTGGAGGCAGACCGGTTGGCGAATAAAGTGAACCGGCTCGCTGGCATGCGGCCGGTTTGGCGCGTGTTGCTCGTCGCGACATTCCTGATCGGCGGTTTTCTGCCAGCCCCGATCGCGGACTATTCGGTCGGCGTGTTGTTGGTGCTGGCGCTCAATTACCTATGGCCCACGGTCTATTCAATTCCCATTACGCGTCTGAAGGAAAAAGGTCTACTAGGAGTGGCCTGCGATGCTCTCGGCTCACATATTACGCCGACAGTTTTCGTGCTGACGCTGTTTGCGACCGCGGCGCCGGCCGGATCTTCTAAAGGCTATATCGGACTCGCCCTCGTGGCAACGCTATGGGCCGGAGTCCTCGGCATCAAAGGGATCCTCCATCACCAGATCGTGGACCGCGACAACGACGCCCAATCTGGAATCGTTACATTCGCCACCAAAACCAGCTTGGGCGCCATGCAGCGATTCCTGACAGGTTTCAATCTCCTCATAGAGCTACCCGTCAGTGCCGTCTTCACCGCCATGGCTTACTCCTTGTGCCCGCTGGCAATCGTCGCATTCGTCATCTATGTCGGATCCGAAGTCCTAAAGTACAAGCTCGGCTTCGAGTTTGCCCTGACCGCCAGTCCGGCAACTGTTCGCGCGATCGTGCCGTTTACCAACGAGACGTTCTACGTCCTCTGGATGCCGATGGCCGCTGCAACTCAGATGGCTCTCGCTCATCCAGCCTTTATTTCGCTCGCGATTCTTCATGTCGTCATCTTCCGACAGCCCGTGGTTCAGCAGGTTGTCGATTGGCGCGCGATCGTCAAGAATGCCACCCTGGTATATCGTGGACGCCGTGCGAAGCGAGCGCACTGAGATCGGCCCATGACGATTGAGAGACGCCAAATATGAAGCGTGAAGATATCGTTCGACTGTATGACGATGCTTATGCCGCAAAATACGAGCAGGAGTTTCTTCTTGATCCATTGGTGCGCTCGGACACCGAAGCCGAGTTGCGTCTGCTGGAGCAATTCCTAACCCCTGGGGTGACCTGGCTCGACGTCGCGTGCGGCACCGGCTTTTTCTTGCGGCATTTCCCAAACGTCGACAGGGCTGGGTTGGACCTTTCCCCGGCCATGCTTCGATTGGCGCGCCAGGGTAATCCGTCGATACCTCTGCGCGAACATGATTTTCGCCATCCCATTCCGGAATGGGATAACCGTTGGGGAATGGTTTCCTGCATGTGGTACGCATATGGCTTTGCGGATACGATCGCGGAGCTCGACAAGCTCGTCGCGAATCTCTGGTCGTGGACCTCCATGACTGGCAGCTGCTTTGTTCCGCTTGCCGATCCAAGGCTGATTACCGGAGTGAACCTTCCCTATCAGGCGCCAACCCACAATGCCGGGAGGGTCATAGTTACCGGCATCTTGTGGAGCTACATCGAGGACAGCATTAGCGCCGCCCACACCCATCTGCTCGCGCCGAATATCGAGTTCATGGTCGAACTCTTCGAGCGGTATTTCGAACGCGCCGAGATCGTTCGTTATCCGCCGGCGTCTGCCGGCTGGGAGGGGCGCCCCGCTCTCGTCGCCTCAGGCAAGAAGCGGACGCCCCGATAATATTCATTACCGATTCAGCCAGTCGGCCCGTTTGCCGTTCGCTCGCCACAGCCCTGCAGGGTCCTTTAGCCGCGCTCGATCAATTCGACCGGCTCCATCGTCGGATGCAGGCGATTCGCCGATGGCTTGTTCTTCTCCCATAACGTCGATTGGGACTACGAGCGGCGGCTATGCCCAAGCAGAATACACCGGAAGCCCTTCCTCTTGAAGAACAGATTCAGCAGCGCGCGTTTGAGATCTACTTACAACGAGGCGGACAGGATGGATCGGATTTGGAGGACTGGCACCAAGCGGAGACAGAAACTCGGGTCTGGCGGCAGAGAGGCTTAGGAACGACCGGCGAAACGAAATAGGTGACCGGGCACCATTACGTTGGCTTTTGTTCCGACAATTAGCCGACGCCTTCTCTGAACAAATGCGCCATGATGAAAATGGCGGCGGGCAACATCGCGGCCTCTGACAGGCTATGGGTCGAAGGGGGTCAGCACCCCACCGTCCGTCTGAGAAAAAGACTGCTAAACTTTTTTGGTGGATCCGAATTGCGACAACACGCCTGAACTACGCGACGCTCTTTTCCGCGCGATTTGCCTACTCGATCACGCCAAACCCGAGAACGATACCGACTATGGCGATACCGCCAAGGAAATCACCCGCCAGATGATCGCAGCGGCCCAAACGAAGAACGGCGGCAAGCTTGGCGGCGAGGGCGACGTTGATCGCCGCAAATTTCGCCTATAAGCAGGAGAAACGCGAAATGAAAACTCCAAACACACACGAGCTGCCGCCGGCCCTCCGTGCCAGCATAGACAAAGCCGCGCGCGAAGCGGCCGCTTCATTTCACGGTGCCGGGCAGCGCTCGATATGGACGGCATTCCGTTCGGCCGTGTCGTCCGGTCAGCAAACCGGGCATGTTTCTTCTCAGCGACCACAGCAGCGAGATGGCCGATCCAGAAAGCCGTCAAGTGCTCGCCGAAATCCAATCAATTTACGACCGCCTGCCTGACGGGCGGTTGTATCGTGTCCTTTCGGCAGGTCTGCATGACAATGCCCAGTTGTAGTTGGTAAGTTCGGTCCTGATCCCGGCAGGGACGGAGGACCGACGATGACTCACAAGACAGCGCCTGATGTTCCAGATAGCATGCAGAAGATTTGCCGCCGCTTTGAGCGCTGGCGGAGTTCGCACCAGGGCCGCCTACCGATTCCGAAAGCATTGTGGGCGTCGGCTGCGGAAGTTGCTCGGGAACACGGGGTCTTCCGCACCGCCACGATTTTGCGGCTGGAGTACGCCAAGCTGAAGCGCATGACGAAGTCGGCCGCGCCCGTCAAGCACCGGCCTGCGCCTGCCACGGATTTCTTGGAGTTGGTCGCAACCCAAGTGGCGCCCTCTGGATCCGGCCTGACGGAGTGTGTCATCGAGTTGGAAGGGCCGCGCGGTAAGATGCGCGTCCAATGGAAAGGCGCGGTGGCGCCGGACCTTGCTGGATTGAGCCGGAGTTTGTGGGAGCCAGTGTGATCCAGATAGCGCCGCAGATACGGATTCTGGTTGCAGTCGAGGCTATTGACGGACGCAAGGGCATTGATGCAATCGCCCAACTATGCCGGGAGAAACTGAACGCCGATCCGTTTTCCGGTTACCTGTTCATTTTCCGCTCACGTAGTGGAACGGCAATCAGAATCTTGCAGTACGATTTATGTTGAGTTCTCAGTTATGTGCAGCCGACCCGCGTATTGGCATTCTGGGAAGGGATTTTGCTAGGGATCGACTGCACATTAATTCAGAGATTCTCTAGCCATTGCAAAACGCTCTCGCTGGTCCGCCGGCCCGTTTTGCGGGAAGATGCAATTGGTTTCACACGATTGATCGCGTCGCGCTTCATGTCGAGATCGAGAGTGGCATATCGGCTGGTGGTCGTCGGGCTGGCGTGTCCTAGCCACTGGCTGATGGTGGACAGGTCGACGCCAGACTTCAGCAGGGCGACTGCGGTACTGTGGCGCATGCTGTGCGGGTGCAGTCGTTTCCGCGCGAGGCTGGTGACGGCTAGCCGCACGCTATCAATGTGTTTCGCCAGAATGTATCGAACACCGAAGCGCGTCAGGCGGGCGCCCCGGTGGTTTAGAAATACTCTTGCGTCTGAACGAAGATCAATGCTCCGTTCGTCACACATTGCCATCAGTACCTGAGCGGTCTGCGGCCATAGCGGGCAGTATCGTTCTGTGCGCCCTTTGCCGAATAGACGCAGTTGATACGGGCGTACCAGTTGCAAATCGTTCGCGCGGAGATCGATCACCTCTTGCACGCGCGCTCCCGTGTTGAACATCGTTGCCAACAAAGCATAATCTCGACGACCATCTGTGGTTTTGCGATCAATCCCGGCGATGACGGTTTCGATCTCTGTGCGATCGAGGTATTCGATTACCCGCTGGTCAGTGCGTTTGAATGGAACGCCCAGAATACGCTGGGCTTGTTCGAGGTGATCGGGATGCTGGGCGCCTACGTAGCGAAAGAATGCATGGATCGCGGCGAGCCGGACATTGCGAGTCGTGGCTGAATTCCCGCGATCTTTTTCCAGGTGAGCAAGAAACGCGAGAATCCGATCCGGGTGAAGATCGGTGAGATCCAGGTCACAGACCTCGACCTTTCGAGTCGATGCAATAAAGCGAAGCAGAAGAACCACGGTGTCGCGATAGCTGTGAACGGTATGGGGGCTCATTCCTCGGAGGCGCGGAAGATGATCGGCGAAATAGTCTCGCAGTGAGGAAGCGAGTCGGTTTGGACGCGGCTGCATTAATCATCGCCACCTTTCTGAAGAGCCGGGACGATGATGCAGCCATAGGAATCCATAAAGCGGCTGTTGGCGGCCAACCGGAGGTCTTCGACGAAATGGAGGTAATGATAGGTTGAAAAGATCGAGACGTGCCCCAGCCAGGTCGCCAGCAATGGCAGCCTGGCTTCAACATCCACGCCTGCGCGATACCACCGGATCAGTGCGTTTACGGCGCAGCTGTGACGAAAATCATGAACCCTTGGCAATCGTCCGGCGGCCGTCTTGATGCAAGCACGGGCGAACAGAATACGCAGGTTCTCATACAGGCGTTCCCCGCTGTAACTGCGTTCAGATCCGTATGGACTTCGAATCAGGGGTTCGGCACCGAGAGCGGATGAATAGGCCGCCCGCCGGGCCCTGAGAAACCTCTCGACTTCCTTCGCGACATCGTCGGGCAAGGGCAGTAGCCGCGATTTATGAAACTTGGAAGTCTGGATTAGCAACGTGCGAGCGCACGGATCGTAGTCCCTTAGCTTGAGCCGGGTGAGCTCTCCACGGCGCAGGCCCGCAGTGTAGAGGAGGACAATGGCCAACCGCGTACAAGCCCACCGCAATGGAGATCGCGCTGGGTCTTCCGGCAATATATCGCAGTGACCGAGGAGTCTCGCTACCTCGGCCTCAGAGAAGATATGGGGACGGATGACAGGACACGCTTTCGGAAACTGGGTTGCATCGGGAACGAAACAGTCTGGCACT
>Ga0302324_100026582_pt1 | contig 11053 bp, 8 predicted proteins | sample Palsa_T0_1_FD_201949 | JGI IMG/M metagenome (GOLD analysis project Ga0302324, IMG submission 201949) | Peat permafrost microbial communities from Stordalen Mire near Abisko, Sweden - Palsa_T0_1 | ecosystem: Environmental > Terrestrial > Soil > Palsa > Peat permafrost | place: Sweden: Abisko... | reverse complement strand
TGGGCAAGGAGACGGTGCAAAACGTGCTCGCCCTCCGGTTCGCAAACGCCATATTCGAGCCGTTGTGGAACCGCAGCTACATCGACCACGTCCAGATCACCGTGGCCGAGTCGCTGGGTGTCGAAAAACGGGGTGGTTTCTACGAGACGGCGGGGGCGTTACGCGACATAGTCCAGAACCATGTCATGCAAGTGCTGTCGCTGACCTTGATGGAACCACCTGGTTCGATCGACGCCCAGGGAATCCGCGACGAGAAGGTGAAGGCCCTCCGCTCGGTCGTGATCCCGACCGCCGATCAGGTCCGGAAGGACGTGGTCAGGGCCCAGTACGACAGCGGGTGGAGCGAAGGCGCGGCCGTCCAGGCGTACCGGCAGGAGCCCGACGTAGATCCCAACAGCCAGACCGAGACGTATGTCGCGATGAAGCTCGAAGTCGACAACTGGCGATGGGCTGGCGTGCCCATCTACATCCGAACTGGCAAGCGACTGCCCAAACGGCTCACCGAGGTCGCTCTGCAATTCCAAAGCGTGCCTCACCTTGCGTTCGCGGCGGACGAGAGCCGGGACTTGCGCCCCAACACTCTGGTGCTGCGCATCCAGCCCGACGAGGGCGTAGCTCTCAGGTTCGGCGCCAAAGTGCCCGGCCAGGCGTTCAACGTCCGCGACGTGCTGATGGACATGTCATACGGGTCGGCGTTCCTCGAGGAGGCCCCAGACGCCTACGAGCGCCTCCTGCTCGACGCCATGGTCGGCGACCCGACTCTTTTCATACGAAGCGACGAGGTAGATCAGGCCTGGCAGATCGTCGACCCACTGTTGGAGGTGTGGGCGTCGAAAACCGCTCCCCTGGCCGGTTACGCCGCGGGCACTTGGGGCCCTCGCCAGGCCGATCAGCTGATCGAAGCAGACGGGCGGCAATGGCGGACGCCGTAGCCATCGACACCTGGGACGCCAGCGGTGTCCGACTCGGCGACGTGGTCAATGCTCTCGCCGAGTTGCGCCACCAAGCGGGCGAACGCAACACGGCTAGGACTGCTGTTATGACACTGATCGCCGTAGCTCCCGGCGATGAGCAGGCCTACGCCGCAACTACAGCCCTGCGCTCTATCGGCGGCCACCATCCGGCGCGTATTGTCATACTCCGACCCGACCCCGATGAAGTTGCGACGCTCGACGCCAGGGCGACCCTCTATGCCGTCCAAGCGGACGGCCACCAGATCAACTTTGAGGAGGTAACTCTCTCGGTAGGCGGCCAGGCTGCCAACCATCTGGATTCCCTGGTCGAAGCTTTCACCTTGTCGGACCTGCCCGTCGTCGTTTGGTACGTCAATTCCGTCCCCGATCCGGCCGACCCACTGTTGTCGGTCGCCTCGGCCGTGCTCCTGGACAGTCGGGACGCCGGGGGCCAGCTCCGCGACCTTCTCGAGCTGGCGAGGCGTCGCACTGTGGTCGACCTGTCGTGGATCAGGCTGGCTCCGTGGCGCGACCTGCTGGCCGGGCTGTTCGATCCGGCTGATTGCCGGGTCTGGTTGGAATTCGTGGCGGCCGTCGAAGTGCAAGGGAAACCTGGTCCGCGCCACCTTCTCGGAGGCTGGCTGTCCAGTCAGCTGAGCCTTCGTAGCGACCAAGTCGCCCTCAACGACGGCAAGCACGTGGAAGTTCGGGTGACGTGCCGCCGCGGCAGTGAAGCCGCCACGTTCGACGTTCTACGCGGTGATCTTCAGCGGACGGTCACGGCCCAGGCCACGCTGCCCACCGGCGCGATGGCTCGACAGGCCATCACCCTGTCCGAAGATCCCCTGCCGTCCGCACTGGCGGCTGCCCTGACCCGACTTCGACCCGACGTGACCTGGGAGAAGGCGCTCTCGTCGGCCACCAACCTGGGTCTCTGAGAGTCCTCGCGACCCCAAAGGGGACAGCGAGGACCCGGCCACGGCGTAGTGTGCTCATCCGTGAACGGAGAGTTGACCGTCGTAGACGACCTGCCGCGGGCGTTCTCCGATCAGGTGATAGCAGCGTACGAAAGCCGTCCCGATGACCTGTTCAGTTTCGCCTTGTCGGGCGGTAGCACGGCGCGTCCGTGCTACGAGCGCTTGGCCTCAGAAAGCACCGACTCAATCGACTGGCTGTCGGTCAACATCTACTGGGGTGACGAACGGTGCGTGCCACCGGATCATCCCGACTCGAACCAGCTGCTCGGCCGCCAGGCACTCCTCGAAAGGGTCGGAGCCGCAAACGCCGTATATCCAATGAGCTGTGACGAGGGACCCGACGCCTACCAACTACGCCTCGGCGAGATCGGCAAGCTGGACGTGATCCACTTGGGCATGGGCCCCGACGGACACACGGCGTCCCTCTTCCCCGGTTCCGAAGCCCTTCTCGCCGACCCGGGTCAGCTCGTGGCCCGCAACCAGGACGAAACCGGACTCAACCCCCACCCCAGGATGACGCTGACTTTCTCGGGTATCGCCCGATCCCGGCTGGTCATATTCACGGTGGCGGGTCAAGCCAAGCGCGACGCCTTGCGAGCCATCATGGACGGGGCTGATCTTCCGGCTGGAATGGTCACAGCCGACCGAGTGGTGTGGCTGGTCGACCGCGACGCCCTGCCGCGCTAAGTGCCCGAGCCGACGCGACTCGAGCGGCCGAAGCCCGACGGCATCGATCGGGCCCGGTACCGGGCGACGAAGGGCCCGCCACGAAACAACTTGACGCAACCTGCTTCGGGAAAGGCGCTTGCCGATGGCCGGTCCTGACGACGGGTCCGGATCTGGGCTCAGAGAGCAGCTCATCGGGCTACTCGACACGGTGGGCGCCAGGGCGAACCGGGATCAGCTGATCGAGATCCTGGAGACCGTCGTGCGCCTGGCGTCAGATGGCACGGACCGCTTGGACCTCAAGATCGCCAACGCCGCCCTCAAGGAGATGTGCGAGGGCTTCGAAGTTTTCGCGCCGTACCGTCACGTCCGCAAAATGACGATGTTCGGGTCGGCGCGGACGCTGCCGTCCGACCCTTCGTACGCCCAAGCCCGGGACCTGGCCCGCATGCTGGCGGCCCACGGATGGTCCACCGTCACTGGCGCCGGACCCGGGATCATGGCTGCCGGGTTGGAAGGGGCCGGCCCCGACCAGGCTTTCGGCATCAACATACGCTTGCCGTTCGAACAGGGCGCAAACCCCTTCATCCGCGACGATCCCAAGCTCGTGTCGATGAAGTATTTCTTCACCCGCAAGCTCCTACTGATCAAGGAGTCGTTCGCATATGCCGTTCTGCCCGGCGGCTTCGGGACCTTGGACGAAGCTTTTGAGTTGCTCACCCTGATCCAGACCGGCAAAGCCGAACCGGCACCGGTCGTGCTTCTCGAAGTGCCGGGCGCCGGTTATTGGGAGGGGTGGGAAAGGTTCCTGACCGAGGAGGTGGCGTCCCGCCAGCTGATCAGCCCGGGCGACAGCTGCCTCTACCGGATAGTCGAGTCCGTCGAGGCGGCCGCGGCCGAGATCCTCGGCTTTTACCGCAACTACCACTCACTCAGGTGGGTCGGCGACACCCTGGTCCTCAGGTTGGAGTCCCGTCCTACCGGCGAGGAAGTTTCGGAGCTGTCCGCGCGTTTCGCCGACGCCACTTCCGGCCCCATCAAGCTCCTCAACGGGCCACTCCCGGCTGAGCGGCGGAGCGACGACTTCCCCGATCTGGCCCGCGTGGCGATGCGATTCGATCGCGTCTCCTATTCCCGGCTGCGCCAGCTGATCGACGCCCTCAACGCGCTGCCCAGCGCCCCGCCGCCGATTATTCCAAGTACTCCGCCTGGCATTCCCGGCGCTCCGCCTGTCACCACCGAGCCCCCGATCGCCGGCCTCTCGCCGTGAGCCGCCCTCCCTACCTGATCACTGAACCGGTCGCGATCGGGTCGCTGCAGGCACCGGCCCGGGTCGTGTTCGGCCCTCATGAGACCAACTTGGGCCATGGTCGTGCCATCTCCCCTCGGCACGTCGCCTACTACTCGCGGCGGGCGAAGGGCGGCACCGGTGTTGTGATCACAGAGACGGCATCGGTCACGGCCAACGACTGGCCCTACGAACGGGCCCCGCTCGCGACAGATTGCCTTCCAGGTTGGCGATCGCTGGTCGAGGCGTGCCGACCCTACGGGACGTTGGTGCTGGCCGCGCTCGGCCACGCCGGGAGTCAGGGTTCCAGCGCTTTTTCACAGGAAGCCATGTGGGCGCCGTCACCGGTGGCGGACGTCGTCTCGCGTGAACCACCGGCACAGTTGGATCGAGCTGCGATCGAGGCGCTGGTGGCTTCCTTCTCGTGGGCCGCAGTCGAAGCGATGAGCGCGGGGCTGCACGGGATCGAGATCGACAGCGGAGCCTGGTCGATACTGCGGCAGTTCCAGTCGGGACTCACCAACCAGCGTGGCGACGGCTACGGCGATGACAAGCTTCTCCTAACACGCCAGGTTCTCTCCGCGGTTCGCCACGCCATCGGATCCGATCGCGTGCTGGCCTTGAGGTTGTCGTGCGACGAAATGGCCCCCTGGGCAGGCATCACCCCGGAGCAGGCTGCGCTCGCAGTCGGCGAACTCACTCCTGACCTCGACCTCCTGACGATCGTGCGGGCGGGCCCATACTCGACGGGCGCCTACCGACCCGATGCCCACACTTCGGCCGCGTTCAACCTCGAGATCTGCCGTGCCATGCGCCTGGCCGCGGCCGGAAGCGTTCGAGTCGTGCTCCAAGGCAGCGTCATCGACCCTGAAGTCGCCGAAGCCGCTCTCGGCGACGGCACATGCGACCTTGTAGAAATGACCAGGGCGCAGATCGCCGAGCCCCGTTTGGTTGCTCTCCTTCGGGCCGGTACGCCCGAACAGGTCAGGCCCTGCATTCTGTGCAACCAGGCGTGCAGGGTGCGCGACAACCGCAACCCGATCGTCTCATGTGTCGGAGAGCCATCCTCCGGATACGACTCACAGGAGCCCTACGAGGCGACACCCGATCCCCAGGGCCCGAGTGTGCCCCATGGGCCCAGTGTGATGGTCGTGGGCGCCGGACCGGCGGGTTTGGAGTGCGCCCGGGTCCTCGCCGGAGCCGGGCGAACAGTGGCCGTCGCGGAACGGACCCGCGAACCGGGCGGGGTCCCACTGAGGGCTGCCACCGGACCCGGGCGCGAGAGGATACGGGCCCTCGGCGACTGGCTGGCGGCCGAGTGCCGCCGCCTCGGTGTCGACTTCTCCTTCGACACAGAGGTCACCGCTGCCGACGTCGAGGCGGCCCGAGCGCAAGGCTGGGAGGTGGTACTGGCCACCGGGTCCCGTCCATTTCCCGATCGATACCCTCCCGTCGATACTCCCGTCGTGGTCGACGCCCTCGAGCTGCTCATGTCCGGTCCTGGCCGACTTCCACCAGGGCCGGTTGTGATCGATGACCCCGTTGGAGATCAAGTCGGCGTCGGCGTCGCCGAGTGGCTGGCTGGCGGCACCGACCACGCCGTAAGCATCGTGAGTCCCGATCCCGTCGCCGGGACCCTGCTCGCCCGCACAGGTGACCTGGCAGACGCCAACGTCAGGCTGCAGAGGGCCGGTGTGACGCGCCTGCTGCACAGCCGAGTGCGCGCAATTGATCTTGGTGACCCTGATCTTGGTGACGCTGATCTTGGTGACGCGGAACTCGGCCGTGGGGTCCCCGGGCACGTCGAAGTCGAGGACGTCTGGACCGGCGAACGGACTCGCCTCCCTGCCGCCTCCCTGGTCGACTGCGGCCACCGTTTGGCGGAGGACTCCCTGTACCGGCAGATCGGCGACCCTCGGCTCCTGCGCGCCGGTGACTGCGTAGCCCCCCGGAGCATCCTCGAAGCCGTGCTGGAAGGTCGCCGGGTCGCATTCCAGGTCCTCGGCAGCCGGGCGTCAGTCGGAGCTCACGGATGACGGGCGGCGGCCAGTACCGGCACTTGTTCACCCCGCTGCGGATTGGATCAGTGACCGTTCGCAACCGCATCGTCTTCTCCGCCCATCTCACCAACTACGCCACCGCAGACGGCCTGCCGAGCGACCAGCACACCGCCTACTACGCGGCCCGGGCCGCAGGCGGAGCGGGTCTGATCATCACCGAGGAGCACTCGACTCACCCGACCGACTGGCCTTACGAGAAGCTGATCCACGGCTTCCACCCTGAGGTCGTCCCTGGCTATCGGCGGATCACCGACGCGGTCCACGCCCACGACGTTCCCATCCTGGCCCAGATCAACCACAACGGCGGTCAGGCTTCGAGCATGTACACGCGGTTGCCCGTGTGGGCGCCGAGCCCCGTTCCGGATCCGCTGTTCCGCGAGGTTCCCAAGGAGGTCGAAGCCCACGAGATCGCCGAGATCGTCGCCGGCTACGCCGTGGTCGCGGAGCATTGCATGCGGGGCGGCTTCGACGGAATCGAGCTGCAGTGCTCGCACTCGTCGATCGTGCGGGGGTTCCTCTCCCCCGCCACCAACTTGCGGACTGACGCTTACGGCGGTCCGCTCTCCAACCGGGCCAGGTTGCTGCTGGAGATCGTCGACGCCGTGAGAGATGTGATTGGAGCAGGTGGCGTCCTCGGAGTTCGTCTTTGCGGGGACGAGCTGATCGAGCACGGGACCACCATCGCGGACGCTGTGGAAGTGGCCCGTCTCGTCGAGTCGAACGGCCAGGTCGACTACATCAACACGTCTATCGGGGTGGCCACCGCCACGCTGTACATGATCGAAGCGAGCATGCAGATCCCGCCCGGATACGCCATGTACATCCCGAGCGCCATCCGTGATGCCGTGAGCCTGCCGGTCGTCGGTGTCGGCCGGTTTAAGGATCCTCTGCAGGCCGACCGCGCTTTGGCTGCCGGCCAGTGCGACTTGGTGGGGGTGGTCCGCGGTCAGATCGCCGACCCGGACTTTGCCATCAAAGCCCAGGCCGGTCACGCGACCGACATCCGCACCTGCCTTTCGTGCAACCAGGAGTGCGTCGGCCGCATGGGACTCAACCGGTGGCTCGGCTGCATCGAGAACCCTCGGACCGGCAAGGAGTCCGTAGCCGTGCCTGCTCCCCGGTCGCGAGGCCGGCGCGTCCTTGTAGTCGGCGGCGGACCGGCCGGCCTGCAAACGGCGGTGACCGCGACCGAGAGAGGCCACCACGTGATCCTGCTCGAACGTCAGGATCGCCTGGGCGGACAGATCCCCGTCGCCGCGAGCGTGCCGAGCCGAGCCGAGCTGCTCGACATCACCCGAAACCTGGTCGCCAACGCACGCCGCCTCGAAGTGGACATCCGCACCGGCCGCGCCGCCGGTCTCGACGATGTGAAGTCCATCCGTCCGGACGTGGTGGTGATCGCCACCGGGGCTCGACCAGCCCGGCCGTGGTGGGCAGGAGATCATGCCCGGGTGGTGGACGTTCGCGACGTCCTGGAAGGCCGGACCGCGCCGCAAGGCCGAGTTCTGGTTGTGGACGAGCTTGGGTTTCACCAGGCGACGTCGGTCGCCGAGCTCCTGGCCGACAGAGGTTGCGAGGTGGAGATCGCAACCAACGCGATGGTGGTCGGACAGGACCTCGGCATCACCCTGGACCTCGAGACTTGGAACGTCCGGGCCAAGGCCAAGGGGATCCGGCAGGCGACCGACCTGGTCGCCCTCGGGGTGACATCCGATCCGGCCACAGACGGGGTGGTGGTGAATTTGCAGCACCATCCAACCGGCCAAGACCGAGACCGGTCGTGTGACTGGGTGGTATGCGTCGTTCATCAAATGCCGGATGACGACCTGTGGAACAGCTTGACGGGTTCGCCCTTCCCCGTCCACCGCGTCGGGGACTGCCTGGCGCCGCGGCGGGCTCACGCCGCCATCGTGGAGGGACACCGCGTGGCGGTGAGCCTGTGACCGTCCCGCCCGCCGGCGTCCCATCCGCCAATGTCGCGGCCGGCAACAGCTTCAGTACCGACGTCCTGGCTTTGGTGGTCTGCCGGGACGGCCGTCTTCCGGCCGGCGCCGACGAGGCGGTGGCGGAAGCCGGCGGGGCTGTGTTCCTTGTAGGTACCGGAGCCGAGGCAGCGGCGGCCTCGCTGGTTAGCGCGACTGCCGTGTGGTGCTCCGAGACCGGCACTCTGCCGGCCGGCTTGGCCCGCGGGCTGGCGCACGCCCTCTCGGACGTATCGCTGATCGTCCTGCCGGCGTCGCCCGACGGGCGCGACCTGGCGCCGCGGCTGTCGGCCGAGATGGGCAGGCCGCTCTTGGCCGGAGCGATCCGTGTGCGACTCGGCGAATGTGCAGGCGGCCCGACGAATCGAGGTGCGCGCGCTGACCTCCTACGAGCCGATGGGAGCGTCGTGGTGCCTGTCGATTGCGTCGGGCCTGCGATCGCGACCCTCATGCCCGGTGCCCGCGGCCCGGCCCCTACATCCGACCCGCCTCCAGTCACCAGGATCACCTTCGGGCCCATGAGCGGCCAATCGCGCGATGCGGAAATTCTGGCTCTGCTCGAACCCGACCCGGCAACCATGGACCTCGCCGACGCAACGAAGGTCCTGGGCGGCGGCGCCGGCCTGGTGCCTCGCGGTGCGTCCGACGAGCAAGCCCGGGCGGTCTTTTCCCTCCTCGCCGAGGTAGCCGCCGCTCTAGGAGGGTCGGCTGGGGCCACCCGGGTGGTCACCGACGCCGCCTGGATGGCCTACGACCGCCAGATCGGTACCACCGGCGTGGCCATCGACCCCGATCTGTACGTTGCTTTCGGCGTGTCGGGCGCCACGCAGCACGTGGGCGGCCTCGGCTCGCCCGAACACACCGTGAGCGTCAACACCGACCCATCCTGCCCGATGACTGCGATGGCGAACTTGGGGCTGGTAGCCGACGCCGGAGGTGTCCTGGTAGAGCTGGCTGTACGCCTCGGAGTTTCTGTCCCGGGGGAAGTCGAGGAGGCGCTTCATGGCCCACATACCGTCGCCTGAGTCGTTCGACGCCGTCGTGGTCGGCGCCGGTCCGGCCGGTTCGGCGGCAGCGTTGGCGCTGGCGCGGGCCGGTCGTTCAGTGGTTGTCGTCGAGCGCGGGCCCTTCCCAGGCTCGAAAAACGTGTACGGAGGCGTCGTATACGCGCGGGTCCTCGACGACGTGATCCCCAACTGGTGGGAGCAGGTGCCGGTACAGCGATGGGTCGTGCGCCGCTCGACCATGGTGATGACCGGGTCCCAGGCCCTCACCGTGGACATTCGCACCCAAGCTTGGGGTCAGCCGCCGTACAACGGAATGACGGTTTACCGCGCCGACTTCGACAGCTGGCTGGCGGACCAGGCGGTGGAAGCCGGGGCCAGCCTGGTGACTTCCACCGTGGCCACCGGCTTGTTGCGTGACGGCACGGGCTGCGTAACAGGTGTCCGGACCGACCGGCCCGGAGGGGACCTCACCGCCAAGTTGGTGATCGCGTGCGACGGCGTCAACTCCTTCCTGGCCAAGGAGGCAGGCCTGCTCCCCAAGGCGGAGGCCGCCCACCACACCCTCGGCGTGAAGGAAGTACTCGCGCTGCCCGCCGACGTGATCGAGGATCGATTCGGGCTGGCTCCGGGCGAGGGCCTGGACATCGAGATGATCGGGTGCACCCGCGGCATCCCCGGTGGCGGCTTCCTCTATACCAACCGGGACACGGTAAATGTCGGAGTGGTGGTGTCGGTCGCGGGTCTGGCCGGCTCGGGGATAAGGCCCGAAGACCTGATCGCCGACCTCAAGGAGCACCCGGCGGTGGCCCCCTGGTTGCGGGGCGCGACAGTCAAGGAATACAGCGCCCATCTCATACCGGAGGGCGGATACGACGCCATGCCCGCGCTGGCCGCGGATGGATTCCTCGTTGCCGGGGACGCGGCCGGGATGACCCTCGCCGCCGGTATTTGGCTCGAAGGGGTCAACTTCGCCATCGGAGCCGGGCTGGCTGCGGGCGAGGCTGCCTCGGCCGCTATCGCCCGCGGAGACGTCAGCGCAGGCGGTCTGGCCGGCTATAGAAAGTCCCTGGAAGCCGGCTTCGTCCTGCAGGACCACAAGCGGCTCCGGGGTGCCCCCCACCTCGTTCTCTCGGACCGCATGCAACGCCAATACACCCATTTGATCTGCGACTTGGCCGAGCAGGTGTTCACCGTGACCAACCCCCAGCCCAAGCCCGGCATAATCAAGCTGCTACGGCGTACTGCCCGGCGCCATGGGATTCGCTGGCGGGATCTGGTCAGAGACGGGATCGAGACGGCCAGGGTGTTCCGGTGAAAGCCCGGGTGTTCCAGTGAAAGACAGGCCTGACCGCTGGGCCGGGCCGTCCTTCGAGGACCGCATGGCGACCGTCGAGTTCAGGGTCGGCGCCCGGGCCCACATCGTGGTCGACTCCGACGTTTGTCGGTCCTGCACTACCAAGGCTTGTGTCACCGCTTGCCCGGCGAATCTCTTCGCGCCTACATCGGATGGCGGGATCCTCTTCAACTACGAACAGTGCTTCGAATGTGGCACTTGCTACCTGGTGTGCAATTCGGAGGGGGCGATCGAGTGGAGCTACCCCGACGGCGGCGAGGGCGTGGTGTTTCGACATGGTTGACGGCGAAGCATCGTCCACTCCGGGGCCCGCCAGCCCGCCTCCGGGCCGGCCGCTCGTCGTGGCCTGCCTGGACCCCGTCGATCTGCGCCCGGAGGTCGATCCGCTCTCCGGCGAGGTTCGGGCCGACTGGCGCCGGGCCGACCTCTCTGCGGCCGACTCGGCGGCGTTGGAGCACTCTTTGCGAGCCGCGGAGGCATGGGGCGGAACCGTGCTGGCCGTGGCCGCCGGACCTCCCGCCTTGGACCCGGTCCTCCGCCAGGCTGTCGCTTTGGGGGCGCGCGCCCTCAGGGTGCCGTGGAGTACAGGCCATTCCGGCTTGGCGGCGGACCCAGTCGCCTTGGCGGCCGCCCTGGCCGTTGCCATCAGCCAGGTAGGTGCCCCCGCCCTCGTCCTATGCGGCGATCGGTCCCCCAGCCGGGGCATCGGAGCGGTTCCCGCTTTGCTCGCCCATCATCTCGGCGCCGAGCAAGCCCTCGGACTGGT
>Ga0302324_100026579_pt1 | contig 11053 bp, 10 predicted proteins | sample Palsa_T0_1_FD_201949 | JGI IMG/M metagenome (GOLD analysis project Ga0302324, IMG submission 201949) | Peat permafrost microbial communities from Stordalen Mire near Abisko, Sweden - Palsa_T0_1 | ecosystem: Environmental > Terrestrial > Soil > Palsa > Peat permafrost | place: Sweden: Abisko... | reverse complement strand
GTCGGCCTCCCACAGCCGGATGCTGCCCTCGATGTCGGTGAACAGCAACGTCACCGGTCCAGAGGGAAACCCCATTCACCCATTGTGCACCCCCGATCCCCGCCCGCTCGGGCCTTCCCTGCTCCCCACAGTGTGCGTTCGGCTGACGTCCAGCAGCCGCTGAATGATTCCCCGTCAGCACGTTTGCATCTGCGGATGCCTACGACGTCGCATGGCTCACCGATGCGGCTGTCCCAGTGTGCCTGGCCACTTCGGGTGACCGTAGGGGCCGGCCATGCCATCGGGACTGCTAGCACAGGGCGGCAGCTATACCAGAGAGTCGCCGGCGTGAAAATCGCCGCTTGGGCTAGGGGGTGCGGGTGCGGATGTGGGCTGGTCTGTCATTGTTAGTTGAGGATTAGCAAGTACCCGGGTCTCAGTTAGGGAGCATGTCCGCCCATGACGGTTAATTCTGACGCGACAGGCGCGCCAGTGCAGGCAGGTCATGCGCTCGGACCGCGCTACAAGTGGATCGCGCTGTCTAACACGACGCTTGGCATGCTGATGGCGACCATCAACCAGTCGATCGTGCTGATCGCACTGCCGGACATCTTCCGCGGCATCGGGCTGAACCCGCTGAGTCCCGGCAATACCAGTTACCTGCTGTGGATGTTCATGGGTTTCCTGGTGGTGTCCGCGGTGCTGGTGGTGTCATTCGGCCGGCTGGGCGACATGTTCGGCCGGGTGCGGATGTACACCCTGGGCTTTGCGATCTTCAGCGTGGCCTCGGTCTTCCTGTCCGTGACCTGGATGCACGGCGCGGACGCGGCGAAGTGGCTGATCATCTGGCGGGTCGTGCAGGGCATCGGCGGGGCGTTCTTGTTCGCCAACGCCGCCGCCATCACCACCGACGCGTTCCCGGCCAGCCAGCGCGGCCGCGCCCTCAGCGTGAACTCGATCGCGGCCATCGCCGGGTCGTTCATCGGCCTGATCCTCGGCGGCGTCCTCGCCCCGGTCAACTGGCACCTGATCTTCCTGGTCTCGGCGCCGATCGGCGTGTTCGGCACCGTATGGGCGTACTTCATGCTGCATGACATCGGGATGCGCAAGCACGCGCAGATGGACTGGTGGGGCAACTTGCTGTTCGCCGGCGGGCTGGTCGCCATCCTGGTCGGCATCACCTACGGCCTGCTGCCCTACGGCGGGCATCCGATGGGCTGGACCAACCCGTGGGTGCTCACCGCGCTCTTCGGCGGCCTGGCCCTGCTGGTCATCTTCGTGTACGTCGAGACCAAGGTCGCCGAGCCGCTGTTCCGCATCTCGCTGTTCAAGATCCGGGCGTTCGCCGCCGGGAACATCGCGAGCCTGATGCTGGCGATGGGCCGCGGCGGCATGCAGTTCATGCTGATCATCTGGCTGCAGGGCATCTGGCTGCCGCTGCACGGCTACGACTTCAGCCAGACCCCGCTGTGGGCCGGCATCTACCTGGTGCCGTTGACGACCGGCTTCCTGGTGGCCGCGCCGCTGTCCGGAATACTGTCCGACAAGTTCGGCCCCAAGGCGTTCACCGTGGGCGGCGCGCTGCTGACGGGCGCGAGCTTCCTGCTGCTGATATTCGTCCCGGTGAACTTCGCCTACTGGGAGTTCGCGCTCGTCATCGCCCTCAACGGGTTCGGCTCCGGCCTGTTCTTCTCGCCGAACTGGGCGGAGATGATGAACTCGGTCCCGGCCGACCGGCGCGGGGCGGCCGGCGGCATGATCGCCACCTTCCAGAACTCCGCGTTCGTGCTATCGATCGGCATTTTCTTCACCCTGATGGTGGCCGGCCTGTCGAGCAAGCTGCCGGCGGCCCTGTCCAGCGGTCTGACCGCGCAGGGCGTCCCGGCCGCCACGGCCGTGCCGATCTCGCATCTCCCCCCGATCGGCGTGCTGTTCGCCTCCTTCCTCGGCTACAACCCGATACAGCAGCTGCTCGGCCCGCTGCTGCATCAGCTGTCCCCGGCGCACGCGGCCTACGTGACCGGGCGGGAGTTCTTCCCGCACCTGATCACGGCACCGTTCCACAGCGGTCTCGGCATAGCCTTCGGGTTCGCCATCGCGGCCAACGTGATCGCGGCCGTCGCCTCGGCGCTGACGGGCCGGCGCACGCCGGTACCCGCCGCGCGCGAGTCACTGGGTTACGAACTGGCCGCCGTGGCCGGCGAAGGCGGCTTCGAGCCCAGCGAACTCGTCGTCCCCGACGTCTTGGAAGCGAGCACCGAGCCGCCTGACCAGCCCGGCTAAGGCCACGGCTGGTCAGCCAGAAGCGAGTGGTTCAGGAGCGCCCTATCGGCAGACGATCCGGGCGCAGAGGGGAGGGGTGCAGCAGGGGAGTGCAGCAGCCACATTGATCTGCAGCGGCCTGAGCCGGCCGATGGTCGTGCGGTCGGCCGCGGCGAGGGCGACGTAACGTTCCGCGCGCCCGTATGCCATGACCGTATCTCCGCGTCCTTGCCAGCTTCATAGGTAGGTGCGGGGACACTCGCGGTCGCGATCTCGCCCGTGTTAACGTCAGGTAGCCGCTCCGGACCTCGGTGGCTGATGGCGCTTGCTGACCGCAACGCCGCCGAGATGCTCGGAGCTTTCGATGCTGGGATTGGGTAAGACCGGTACAGTTCGTGCTTCTGGCGCGGCCATCTCTGACCGCAGCCGGGACATTTACCGACGTTACGCCGTCACGCTTTATACGCAGGCGCTGCTGACTGTCGATGACCCGGCCTCGGCTGAGCAGGCCGTCCATGACGTCGCCGTCAATGAGTGCGCGCTGGCCCTGGTGCCGGAGCGCGGCGAAGACGATGCACGTCATCGAAGAGTGCTGGGGGGCTACCCGCGTGACATGACGGCCCTCTTGCGCGCGGCACTACGCAGGCTGACAACCTCATAGGCCGCCGCCGTCGAGGACGGCGATCAAGTATGAGGGCCTGCCGCTGGCCCAGCCCCCTGGCTCTCAGCCCGTCCGGGATGTACCCGGTGACCACTGCCGCCCTCGTCCCCATCCAGCCAGCCTTCACCGATTCCGAACCACCTGCGCGGCGATCACGCTGGTGCGGCGCGCTGCTCGGCGATCGAGTTGCCGCCGTCCACGACCAGGTATTGCCCGGTGATGTAGGACGCGCCGGGGCTGGCCAGCCAGGCGATGGCGGCGGCGATCTCGTCGGGTGTGCCGCTCCGGCCAGCTGGGGTGGCCTGCCCTTGGCCGCGCTCTTCGGGGGTCTGGGAGCCGGTCGCTATCCAGCCTGGGGCGACGGCATTGACGGTGATTCCGTGCCGTGCGGTGTCGACGGCGGCTGCGCGGGTGAGGCCGACCATGCCCGCCTTGGCGGCGGCGTAACCGACGTCCGCGCGGATCGCCATCACGGGGCCGGTCACGCTGGCCACCATGATGATCCGCCCCCAGCCGCGGCTGGTCATGGCCGGCACCGCCGCCTTGGTGACCAGGAAGGCGGAGGTCAGGTTGCGGGCCAGCGCAGCCTGCCAGGTCGCCAGGTCCATGGACTCCACGGTGCCGGACTCGAACACGGGGTCAGCGGCGGAGATCATGCCGGCGTTGTTGACGACGATGTCCAGCCGGCCCCATCGCTCCAGTGCAGCCGACACGAGCCCGGACGCCACGCCGGCATTGGTGAGATCGCCGATGATCCCGGCCGCGTCGAAACCAGCGCTGCGCAGCTCGCTGACCCTGTCCCGGATCCGGGCCGTGGTGGCGCTGATCATCACGGCGGCGCCTAGTTCGGCAAGCAGCCTGGCGGTGGCGAAACCGATGCCGTCGGGACTGCCCGCCCCGGTGACCACCGCCACCCGGCCGGACAGGTCAAACGCCGCTGGGATGGGCATTGTCCGATCCTAGTGGGGCCGGATGCCAGATCCCCCGGCCGCCGAAGGCGGCAGCGCGGCCGGGCGGTGGCCGGCCGGCGGGCCGCAAGATAACCTTCGGGCCTATGGTGAAGCGCCCTGACCCGTTGGAGAGCACGCCGCCTGCCTTCGGCGAGCAGGCCGCCAGGCAGATCCTGCGGGAAGGCTTCGGCGTCGAATCGTCGTCCCTCAAGCCCCTTGCGGGCGAACGGGACCAGAACTTCCGCGTGGACACGGCCGCCGGGCAGCGTTTCTTGTTCAAGATCTCCAATCCGGCGGATGACGGGCCCATCCTGGCGATGCAGGCCGCCGCTCTGCGCCACATCGAGCGAGTGGATCCGGGCCTGCCGGTAATGCGTGCCCTGCCGGCCCGGGCGGGGGAATCCTGGGTCGAGGTGCCGGGGCCCGACAGCCGGACCTATCCGGCCCGGCTTTTCACGTTCCTGCCCGGGCAGGCCACCGCGAACACAGCGCTCACCACGGAGGCGATCTGGTCCCACGGGCAGATCACGGCCCGTCTGGGGCGGGCGCTGCGTGGCTTTTTCCACCCCGCGGCCGACTACGAGATCTTGTGGGATATCACCCGGTTGCCCGAGCTCCGGCCGCTGCTCACCCATATCTGCGACGGCCACCGCCGGGTTCAGGTCGAATCGATTCTGGACCGGTTCCAGGCCCGGGTCGCGCCAGCCCTGCCCGGGCTTCGCGCGCAGGTGATCCACGGCGATATGAGCCTGGACAACGTGCTGTACAGCGAGGACCTCCGGGTCAGCGGGATCGTGGACTTCGGGGATATGACCCATGCACCGCTGGTCTGTGATCTCGCCGTCGCCGTCGCCGACGTGCTGCACGGCCGTGACGACGCCATCGAGGCGGCCGAGGAGATAATCGGCGGCTACGTCTCGGTGACGCCGCTCGAAGACGAGGAGGCCGGGCTGCTCGCGGATCTGGTGGCGGCCCGGCTGGCCACTGAGGTCACCGTCACCGCCTGGCGGCGCGGGCTCTACCCGGACAACGCCGCATACGCCGCGAGCGGCGAGCCAGGGGCCCGCGCATTCCTCGATGCCATCGAGGCGATGGGGATCGACGCTGTCGCGCGGCGTTTCCGCGGGGCCTGCCGCCGGCTCCCCTACCGAAGGTCTGCCACCAGTGCCCTGCTCGAGCGCCGCCGCCGGGTGCTGCCCCGGTCGCCGCTGTTCTACTCCCGCCCGGTGCACCTGGTCCGCGGCGAGGGTGTCTGGCTGTTCGACCCCGACGACCGGCGGTACCTCGACTGCTACAACAACGTGGCCGTGGCCGGGCACAGCCACCCAAGGGTCGTGCAGGCCGTGACGCAGCAGCAGCAGCTGCTCGCGACCCACAGCCGCTATCTGCACGAAGCGATCGTCGATCTTGCCGAACGGCTCCAATCGACCCTGCCGCCGGAGCTGGACGCCATCATGATCGTGAACTCCGGCAGCGAGGCCAACGACCTCGCCTGGCGGATCGCCCGCGCGGCCACCGGGCGGGGCGGCGCGGTCGTGACCGCCTGCGCCTACCACGGGCTGACCGAGGCCGCCCACGCCCTGTCCCCCGAGGAGTGGGCCGACGGGGAGCACCCCGCCCACGTCGCGACGGTCCCGGCACCTGACGGGTACCGCGGCCCGTACCGCCGGGAAGACGACGGGTGGGTCCAGCGGTACGCCGCCCACATCGATGACGCCGCCCGGGCGCTCGGTGACCGCGGCTTCGCCGCCCTCTACCTGGATCCGGCCTTCACCGCCGACGGCATCTTGTCGCCCCCGCCCGCATACCTGCGGGAAGCAGCCCGGCGGGCGCGGACGCTGGGAGGGCTCGTGGTCGCCGACGAAGTGCAAGCCGGTCACGGCCGGTCCGGGACGCACCTGTGGAGCTTCCAGGCGTCAGGGATCACCCCTGACATGGTGGTGATGGGCAAACCGATGGGCAACGGCTTCCCGGTCGCCGCCCTGGCGGTCAGGTCGGGGCTGCTCGGGGCCGTACCCGAGGAAGTCGAGCTGTTCAGCACCTTCGGCGGCAACCCGGTAGCCTGCGCGGCCGCGCTCGCGGTCCTAGCCGTCATCGAGGAAGAGGGCCTGGTCGCGAACGCCGCGGAAGTCGGCTCCTACCTCCGCCACGGCCTGCTGACACTCGCCGAACGCCACCCTCTCATCGGGGACGTCCGGGGCGAAGGCCTCCTGCTCGGCGTCGAACTGACCGATGAGGCGCGCGGGCCGGCGGCCGGGAACGCCCGCGAAGTAACCGAGGCGATGCGCGAGCGGGGCATACTACTCAGCGCCACCGGCCCGGCCGGAAACGTGCTCAAGATCCGGCCGCCCCTGGTATTCCAGCACGAACACGCCGACCTGTTGCTCCAGGCCCTCGATGAGGTTCTCGCGTCTTCGTGAGGCTGTACCGCATTGAGTGCCGTACCACATCCAGGTGCGGCGTGTCCTTGGCCCGGCTCGTCAGCGACGGCCAGCGCGCCGCAGTGACGGGTCAGCTGGCGGGGTGCTGTGCTGGCGCGGGCGGGCGGGTGGCGCATGGGGGAGGCAGCGTGGTGGTCAGCCCGGTGAGCAGGATGTCCAGGCCGCGTTCGAGTTCGGCAGCGCCGTCGTAGCCGCCCAGGACCGGGGCCAGGCCGCGGAGCAGGGGGAACTCGCCGATTGGGAGCCGGTGCAGGCCCAGCCGGAGCAGGTCATCGGTCTCGTCGGGGTTCTCGACGAGTTCCTGCAGTTCGTCTAGGACATGGCCGTGCACGAACCCGAACAGCGCCCGGTAGATGTGCAGGGCGTCGGGTCCGCTGAACCCGGCCCGGGTGAGCAGGGCCAGGATGTCTTCCAGGGGGCGCAGGGTGCCGGCCGGGCGCAGCCCGAGGGGGGTGGCCAGCGGCCGGGTGACGATCAGCGGCACGACGTGCGGGTGGGCCAGCGCCAGCGCGCGGTAGCGGCGGGCGACCTCCCGCAGCTGGCCGGCCCAGTCCGGGTCGGCGCAGTCGACCCGGAGCTGGCCCAGGATGGTCTCGGCGACGCCGTCGAGCACGGCGTCCTTGCCCGACGCGTGCCGGTAGATGATCATCGGGTCCCGGTCCAGGGCGCGGGCCAGGCGGCGCATCGACAGCGCGGCGACGCCGTCGCGGTCGATGATCTCCAGCGCGGCGGCCAGCACCGCCTCGCGGGTGATCTTGCCGCTGCCGTTGCCGGCGCGACGGAGGTCCGGGATCGTCATGGTGGCAGCACCTTTCCTCCTGCGGGCCTGTCAGGTCAACATCGTTAGCAAAATCGTAGGTCTACGATGTTGACATTACCACGTTTATCATGTTTCACTGTAGGTCTACAGCGAAATCCACTGTAGGTCTACAGCATGGCATCGCCATGGCAGGACCGAGATCCCAGGCGTGGCCGGGGTTTCTCGGACCGCCGCCGATGTCCCCGCTCGCGCACTCGCGCCTCCGGGATGAACCCGTGAAAGGCAGCCCCGATGAGCATTCTCAAGAAGATCGCGCACAAGGCCGAAGCACTCAAAGGCGGCGCCAAGAAGACCGCCGGGCGGGCCACCGACAGCCCGCGCCTGGAGGCCGAAGGGCGCGGTGACCAGGTTAAGGGCGACACGAAGATGGCCGGGGCCAAGGTCAAGGACGCCTTCAAGCACTGACCACCCGGGCCCCGCCATCTCGCCTCGCCCGAATCTCCCGCCCGCCATCCTGGCTCACCGCTGTGAGACCCGCAGATACCGAGAGGAGTAACCCATGTTTATCGGCTTCGGAGCCATCGTGATCATCGTGATCATCGTGCTTGTCGTCCTGTTCCTGCGCAGGCACTGAACCAGCTCACCGCGCAGCACACCCCGTATGGCCAGGCCGTCACCCGTGCGGCCGGCCGCACGGGTGACACCACCCCGCTCATCCCGAGCTCACGATCCAGCCCCCGAAAGTGGCGACGCGTCATGCGCATTCCAGCCGGTATTACCCTTATTGTCCTCGGGGCGATCTTGACGTTCGCACTGAAGGGCGGACACATAGGCAGCCTCGATCTGCATGCCGTTGGCGTCATCCTGATGCTCGCCGGCGTCGTCGGGATGTTGCTGCCCATGCTGATACGCAACAGGTCACGCCTTTCCCGCACGACCATCCGCGGCCGCCACGACATCGTCGACGACGGGACGCGAACCGTCGTGAACCATGCCGACGGATCGCAGACCATCGTGGAGCACGATGACGGGGCCCAGACCGTCGCGGAACACTTCGACGCCAGTCCTTCGCTGGCCGATCCGTCGCCCGCCGACCCTCCGCTGGCCGACCCTCCGCTGGCCGACCCTTCGCTCGCCGGTCCTTCGCCCGCCGACCCTTCGCTCAATGGCGGCCGCAGGAATCACGGCCCTCGCCGGCGTTGGGCAGGATCGGCCCAAAGCTAGACCGGGATCCCGGTCTTGACCCTGCTCGACGTGGCGGCTCCAGGTCGGCGGCTAGTGCTGTGTTTAGTTACCTTCGCCCAGGCGGTGGTGGGGCCCGCGGCCGGGAGCACAGCAGCCGTGAAGCACCACGGCAAGCCGCGGCAGCCTGCGCCCGCGAACTCAGACCGCCTGCAGGGGCCGCCGCGGCCCGTGGGGCCAGCGTGACCCGCGGCCAGCCGACCCAATGTGACATTGGTGCGCCTCCTACCGCCCCGCTGTCACATCGCGTCGGCGCCGGTCAGCACGGGCCGGGCCGGCGAGCGGGCAGACGCAGCCTGCTGCGGCACTAGCTGCCTGGCTCGCGTCACGGATGGTAGCGGCCGGCCTGAGATGTAGGGTGCGATATCCGCCGCTATGCGCGCTGATCCCGGTCCAATGCCTGGTCACGGAGGACGGCGGAACGGGCTGATCTGCCAGCGGCACGAACACTGGGGCCCAGGGCCAGCGGGCTAGAGCGGCGGGGCTGGTGTGTGTGCGGGGGTGTTCAGGGGCGCTGGAGGTCTTCGAACGTTGCGGTCAGGCGGAACGGCTCGTCCAGGATAAGCGCGCGGCGGTGCACGCCCTGGACCACGTACCGGCGGCCGGACCAGTCAAGCCGGTACTCTTCGATCTCGCTGATCTTTGCCCAGTCCTTGTCGAAATGAACGACGAGATAGCCGGTAATGCCAGATGCCGCGTACAGAACGCGATTGGCTGTCGTGCCGGCCTCGAAGGTGGCCTCCGACGTGACCTCGACGAGGAGTTGGATGCGCTCGCGCACGGTATTTACGTCGTAGGGTTACCCCCACATCAGAGCTAACGCGGAAGCACGGCCCGTCGGCCGGCCGGGCATTTTCCGGAGCCGCCGCGCGCCGCCGCACTCCGAGGTCATGCACCTCGGACTGCGCCATGTTGGGTACGACGAGCCCGTCAACCACCTCGATGTCACCGAAGGCATCCGGAGCAGCCCCGAGGTACTCATCGGCTGTCAGCCGGGGTCCCGGAGATGGAATCTGCATGCTCACAAGCCCATGCTGCCATACCTCTGGGCGTGGCCCGCCGCGGCTACTGTTTGGGTGGCAGGGACCGCGCGTACCCGGTGCCCCGCTCCACCCACGGGGTCAGCTGGTCGTCGGTGAGCAGATCATCGGAGCTGACATGCAGCCAGCCGGGCATCGGCCGGCCGCGCATCACCACCAGGCTCGCCGTCGTCGTCGCGACCAGGGCATCGGACTGCTGTGGATCGACACGGACCATCGCGCCGCCCTGGCTGCTGGCGGCGATGGCCATGTGGCCGGCGATCAGGAAGGCGAGGCCGCCGAACATCTTCTTCTCCGTCAGATCGGGAGCGTCGGCGAGCCGCCGGATACGATCGGCGAGTTCCTGGTCATAGGCCATCCGGTGAGCCTACCCAGCGCTGCTGCCGCAGCGCGGGCAGATCGGCAGCGGTAACGCGGGCAGGTCGGCTGCGGTAATTTGCCCGTGCATGAGTTCAACCGCCCTCGTGGTGGTGATCGCGCCCGGGCCCAGACGGGAATTTCTTCCCGTGCGGGCGGGACATGTTGGTGTCACGATGAGCGTGTGCGGGTGTGGCTGCCCATCGTCGTCGGCCTCGGGTTCGCGGCGGGGTTGCCGGCGGTAATCGCGCTGGGCCACTCCGGCAGCCTGGTCCTGACCGTCCCGTGGGTCGCCGTGGCGGCCGCTCTGGCCAGCAAGTCAGCCAGCACCGGTTCGCCAGCAACTCCGCGACACTAACCCGGCCGGGCCCTACACCCACGCCGAGGACACGAACCACGGCCGTTCGGCAAATAGGTTCTTCTTTTTTCCCGAACGAGCCGGGTGTGAGTATCTCGGCCAGGCCCTCGCTCGCACAGCAGCACGGGATGCGTAAGACCCAGTTTTCAGGAAATACTTTGACTTCAGGTCCGGTCATGCCCGAGAGTTTCAGCCAAGGGCATCAGACCAGCGATTCTACGGGGGATCACTATGAGCCGAGCCCGCACGATCATCGCCGTGGCCAGCGGACGCCGGGCTAAATGGGCGGTGGTGATCTTCTGGCTGATCATCGTGGCCGTGGCCGGACCGCTGTCCGGCAAGCTCACCGGGGCGGAGAAGAACGACTCGTCGGCCTGGCTCCCGGCCAAGGCCGAGTCGACCAAGGTGCTCGACCTGCAGTCGCGCTTCCAGTCCCCGAACATCTTCACCGCGGTCGTCGTCTACGACCGCCCGTCGGGCCTGACCAGTGCGGATCGCGCCAAGGCGGTCGCCGACGCCAAGCAGTTCGCGCGGCAGCCTGGCGTCGTACCCGGCCAGGTCACCGGGCCGATCTTTGCCCAGGACGGCAAGGCGATCGAGACGCTCGTGCCGGTCAACCTGGGCTCGAAGGGCTGGAACGGCGCCTCGGCCGCGGTCACCAGCCTGCGCAACGTGGCTCAGGCGAACGACGCCGGGTTGTCCGAGCACATCGCCGGCCCGCTGGGCAGCGCCGCGGACTCGGCCAACTCGTTCAAGGGCATCGACGGTACCCTGCTGCTCGCCACCCTGGTCGTGGTGATCGCGCTGCTGCTCATCACGTACCGCAGCCCGGTGCTGTGGCTGTTCCCGGTGATCTCGGCGGGTATCGCGCTGGTCAGTGCCGAGGCGCTGATTTACCTGCTGGCGGCGCACGCCGGGCTCACCGTCAACGCGCAGAGCGCGGGCATCCTCTACGTGCTGGTGTTCGGCGCCGGGACCGACTACGCGCTGCTGCTGACGGCCA
>Ga0302324_100026574_pt1 | contig 11055 bp, 10 predicted proteins | sample Palsa_T0_1_FD_201949 | JGI IMG/M metagenome (GOLD analysis project Ga0302324, IMG submission 201949) | Peat permafrost microbial communities from Stordalen Mire near Abisko, Sweden - Palsa_T0_1 | ecosystem: Environmental > Terrestrial > Soil > Palsa > Peat permafrost | place: Sweden: Abisko... | reverse complement strand
CGTGAAGCATGCACGCGGTTGACACCCCGGAGCCAACTTCAATAACACGCCGCGGCCTTTGCGAACGCAAAAAGCAATGGAGCACTTGTGATTCAAGGGGACCGTAGCCAGGCCCAGACCCATTTTCGGTTGCTGCTCGATAGAAATCTAACCCTTGAACCTCGTTATAGTAATTTCCACAGAGCGTTCGCAGCCAGTCAACCTGTTGCTCCAGGTTCCAATCTAAGCCGGTCAAGTCTACCGGGCGAGCCCACAGCTCGATATTGTCTCGCAGCCAATGATGGTCTTGGACCGGGGTGTAATAATGTTTTGGGAGGACGTGAATTCCGATTCTGTCAAACAGGCGGAATGCCTGAAAGGAGGATTCCTTTGCGAGTTTGCGGCCTATTGACATGTGTCGGTTGTGGAACCTTTCTTCGTCGCGAGAGATTCGGGGTTAGCCATCCTGAGCCGGTTCCTACTTCACCCGCACGCCTTGCAATAGCCAGCGGTATTGGGACGAGACGACGGCGGGTATCTCGTTGCAAATCAAATTCGGCTTCCCGGCTAAGATGCGCTCCTCGCCGCGACAACTCTTGCCCTACATTCGTCCTTAGCTTCCGGTCCGCCCAGCACTCGACGTCCGGCCACACCGGTGGTTCATATGGATCGTCCAAGCCAGCTAGGTGGTGGATCTCTCCTGTCCTGGCGCGACGGTAGAAGTCCGTCATTTTGGCGTCGGGCAACTCGGCACGATAGCCCCGACGCTGAACTTCTTGGCAAACGGATTCCGCGAGGGTTTCCTTGCTTCATATCGGTTTTAGCACTTCCGGTGTGCCCCAGTGTGATAGATCCAGACGAAGCAGTTGTTCCAGAAGGCGAATGTCGTCAGCGAAAGCATCGCTCAGTTCTTGACTGAATGTCTCTGACAGGACCGGCTTAGGCGCGCTTTCCAGGCTCTGCTGCATGAGCCAGCGGATTGGCTGGATACCGTGTTCGTTGAGGAATGGCTTGAGCTTGGCGCGAAGCCGTCTAATTGTCGGGTTCACTGTCACGGCTCGGATCAGCTCGGGAGCAACTGCGTTGTTGTACCGGCCGAACTTGTTGGATTCAAAGATAACCTCAATGCGATTGCTCGACACGCCTAAGAACGCTGTGATCTTCTCAAGCGTCTTCTTTGGCTCGCGCCTAAACTCGTCGTAAAGAAGCAGCAACCGCTGGCCTTCGGGAACAAGACAAAAGAGCCGCTCAATTTGCGCGCCGAGGCTACAAATATATCTGTATTGCAACATAGCAGGCGTGACGCATCGCCTAGGAAGGTCAATCCCACGGGCGCGTTTTTCCTGCATTCTCCAGGCGCATTCCGGAGATTGTTTGTCTTCCTCAAACGACTTTAGGAGCTCGTTATGGAAAGAGACGAACAGATCCACGGGATTGCGCGCCAGAGCGATAAACTTCGCGTCGGGACGACGCTTAAGAATTGCGGGAACCGCCTCCCTGGAGCTGAGATATAAGGTCGAGGCTTCGCCTTTGAGCTGACATTCCCCGGCCGTGCTAAAGAGCCTATCGTAGTCGCGAAGAGATTCAACCTCGCGCCGGTTTGGATAGTCGAAGGCGAAATAATGAGGCTCCTTTATGGGAGACAGAAACAGTTGGGGATGGCCTTGCAAAGTCGCGTGCAGCGCCGATGTGCCGCACTTCGGCGCTCCGATGATCACGAAATCCGGCGAAGGTTTCAACGGGAAGCTTTCAGGTTCTGATTCAAAACTCTCAAGAAGAACACGATGTCACCGAACAACGCACGGCCTTCTTCTGAGCCACAATTCCGAATGTGTTTTTCAGGCGCAGTCGCGTTCCGGCGTATTGGAATAAGGTGGACTGAGTACTCCAGTAGCTGTTGAGGGAACATTCTAAACCAACGCCCTGCAGGGACGCAGCCAACGCCGTCTGGTCTACGCCATTCCGAACTACGTGATATTCGGCCGTGTCTTCCGGCAGATCGTCCCGGTAATCACCCCTTGCGCGCCGCAAGCGCGTCTGAAGGCCCTGCGCATAGTTACCCTGGAAGAGTCTCCAGGTGAAATACGAAATGCGGTCGAACAAATACGTGAATCTGCCGAGGCTGTCATAACGCAGTGGATCCTGAAACGTAAAGAGTACGCCTCCAGGGCGCAAAAGGACGGCGGCGCTCAAGCACAGTCCCACGTAATCGGGAATATGATGAAGGAATGAACTCGCGCAGACGATATCAAACCGCCGGCCTGTGCGTTGGAAGTCGTCCAGAACCGCAAAAACGTCTCCGCAGATCGCCGTGAGTGTATTGTAACGCTTTGCCGAGTTCTTGAGGTCTCTTAACAACTCTTCGCTCGCGTCTACCGCAACTACCCTGGCGCCCAGGGCCAGCAACGGAAGTGTAAGCATCCCGTCTCCCGCACCCATATCGAGTACAAGTGGGGGCTCGTTTTGAGACGGCAGACGGTGCAATGTTTCTGTTGCCAGCCGTCCGCATAAGTCGCCGAGAGGCTTATGCTTCAGGTGCGGAGAGCCTTCAACGAAGGCCTTTCCGTGCTTCTCCCGAAAATACCGCTGGTTGATGGCCACGGTATCGTAAGCTCCCGGTGTAGCTCTCTGTTGATCAGTCATTTAGTATCCATCGCCAGGTTTAATCCCACCGCCTTTTAGGCGGTCAGCTTCCAGCAGGTTTCACCTTTGCCTTTTTGGGCCTTGCGCGCCTTTAATAAGTAAATTAAGAGAGTGTCTAAAGCACGCCGCGAGTTTTGTGTACTGCGCGCGACGGATGAAGCTCGGCCGGAGACGTGCACGATGCTCTTCAGGCGACTTTCAGTCGCAACAGATCCCACCGGCTTTAAGCCGGTGGCTGTTTAGAAACGTTCTAATAACCACCAGATACTGCAGGTAGGCCATTTTGGACTAGATGACACGGGTCTCGCTGACGCCATGTCGAACCGGAATTAGCAGGCGAACATCTCGCAACGGCTCACCTCTTGGACGTCGAACCCTAATGAACGCAGTAGCTTTGACGACTGAGCATGCACCTGATTACCGTGGGTCGAAAGGAAGAGCTTAGGATGAACTTCTCTCAAGTAATTGCGACCTCCCTCAAGAACTTCTAATTCCGCACCCTCGACGTCGATTTTGATGATCGAAGCCACTCCGAATCTGTTCACGAGTTCTTCCAACGAAACTAGATTCACCTCTATTTCGCCTTCTCCGCAGATTCGACCCATTGCGTGGTTTATGCCTTGGGCGAAGAACGTAGTTCCGTTTTCTAGTCCCACGGCTGCTTGCACTACAACACAATTGGTGACTTGATTGATCTGAAGATGCCGCTTTAGAATGGCGACGTTGGGCTCGAAAGGTTCTACAGCAATCACGGATTTCGTAGAACGACCCATAAGCATCGCAAAAAATCCATGATTGGCGCCCAGGTCGAATGCAATATCGTCCGGTCTTGCTTCCCTCAGGATCCGCCTCTGTGTCCCAAGCTCATAAGTTCCCAACCAGCAACCGTTGGTTCCAGTTCCGGTGATCCACTTGGACCCTTTCAGTGGTCCACTCATGATCCGTACCGGCACGTTCGGCGGAACTAGTTTAAGCGGAACTCGAGCCAGACGGCCCAAAAAGGTGGTCCTAGGAACAGCTACTTGAAGATCCTGCATCGTTAACATAACCAGTTGGTCTTACGGACAGGCTGGACCGTAATCGGCCAAGTATTGGAAGAACGCGAGGACGTTAGCGGCAATGTTGGCTCGACCGAGCCACTTTTAATGTAGCCGTGGCCCAACCTTATATTTGCCAGATCCTGCAGACCTCTCCCAGACCTTAAGGTTCAAACTGGCGATGATTAGCCTTCAGGTTCAGGAGGTTCTGCCCAGCCTAGGGTCTTGAGTATGGCGATGGCGTCCCCTCGCTCAGAAGGGACGAAAAGATTGTTGATTCCCTTAGTCACGGAGAACCGAAGGTATCCTTGAGGAAGGCGGCTAGGAGTTTTGGTGACCTCCACCTGGATGATCGGCCGGAAGCGCGCGATTGCGTCCGCACCTCCCTCTAAGATCATGGCCTCTGCACCTTCCGCATCAATTTTCAGGTAGTCCAACCGTCGAATTCCTTCCCAGGCGCACAGGTCATTCAGTGAAACGCCTAGTACGGAAATCGAGCTGGCTCCAGAGTCCGGGACAAGGCTGAACGAGTTTGGTTTATCCCTATTGAGGTAGAACTTCATCTGACCCGTCGTTTGGCCGACGCAAAAGCTCCGAACTCGGCAGTTGCCGAAGCGGTTCATATCGACGTTTCGTGAAAGCTGCCGCACCGACTCTATGAAAGGCTCTACCGCGATTACGACGCCAGAAGCGCCTACCTGCTTGGCTGCCTTCATGCTGAAAACGCCCACATTGGCGCCAATATCGATGAACACATGCCCGGGCTCTAGTAGATAGCCCAGGGAGGCAAGCTCCGGCTCCAGCGCATCCCTGAAGATGTAGATTCCGCGCCCGCCCCAGCCGGCGCGATTGTATCCGGCCACGAGAGCGCCGTTCGCCAACCTTGTTCGAAGAAGCCAGTTCCTGGGAGTGACCGCAACGCGAACTTTTCTTAGGAAGATTGTGCTCACGAATCGGCCTCGTATTTTGATGGGACTCCGAAAGAGTCTCCGATGTTCGAGCTAGACAACCAACTGACCACTTGCGACACAATCTTAAGCTTTCGAGGAGTTCTGCCTAACGGCCACCGCTACTAAAAGGATACGTCCGATGTTCTGCGCTCAGAGTCGCTCACGTCTAGCCAGCTTGCGGGAGCGGAATAAAGGCCGCCGGTCGTTCTCGCTTGTTTCCCCTTTTATACCCTGTCTTCGAGCTCACGAAGGAGTGGTCAATTCAGAATCGCGATGTAGTTGGTCACACCCCGAAAGAACTCGAGATCCTCATAATACTCAAGTATCGGAGTTGTCACCCCTCCGGGACAGATCCGCCTTAACTCGAACCCAAGCGGTGTAAGCAGTTCCCAGAAGTCTCGGAAGAACGTTCGGCTGTTCACGTTCCCCGCGCCAAACTCGAATGAGAGCGCTCCAATGAGTTTCTGCCGTAGAGCTGTTAACGCACCCTTCAGGGCGAATAGTTCGTGGCCTTCTATGTCCATCTTGAGAAAGTCGACGTGTGTCAGCCGTCTGCTGGCAATGATGTTGTCCAGAGTGACGATCTGGATATCAGTAGCCGTGAACTCGGTACCTTGCGCTACACTGTCTCGACGGGGATGCAGGCTGGCCAATACACTCGTGCCGCTATTTGTGTATAAAGGCTGTTGCCCCGGCTGTTCTCCCGCGCCTGCCCGAATCACCTCAAGGTTTGATATTGATTCCAGGTATGGCAGACACCCAGGATTCGGCTCAAGAGCAATCCATGTCCCCCTATCGCTGCCGACACATCGGCGTACCTCTCGTATCCACTCGCCCCGATTTGCCCCACAGTCGATAACCACTGGGTCCGCCCGCATCCGTTCCCGAATCACTCTTGCGGCTGCTATCTCCTCGCCTTCGTCCCATCCCGAGCCAGAACCCCTGCCCGTAAGCAAACTTAGGTAGGAAGCCAGAAACTCAGTGGCGCTGGAGGCCCCCATCCGATGGATCGCAATGCTCAGGGGCGGCGTGATCTTCTTTCCGATTTTATTGACAGCGCTCTGAGTATTTAGCTTGATCACGACGTGCCTTTGAAGAGGATTAGATTTCACAAGTCCGTGAGTTCTAGCCGTCGACCTTCCTTGTCCGGCTCGCGGCTGCCGCAAAACGCGTAACTCGAGCTATTACACCCAGGTTATTTTCCAACAGCAACAGCGCCAAGTGTTTCGTTGCCGGCGGCGCGGAATTTGTCCCAATCAGCCCCGCCCTGCCAGTAAAAGTGACCTGTCGCACCCTTCGCACCTAGAAAATGATAGGTGTTCGACTCGAAGATGTTGTTCCTTTCGAATAGCTTCTCTCTGTCACTTCCAGCGCCAGATAGTCCCTTGTTACCTTGGTAGGTGATACTATTGCCGATCACTCGATTATTGATGGCTCGACGCTCTCCGATTGCATCACCCCCACGCTCTTGGTCGACGATCGTTATTCCATTACCATAGTCACTGACGAGGACGGTATTGTTCTCCACTACAACGTCACTCGATGTCGAAATCAGTATTTGCGCGTCCCAAAGCCACGGATCTCGCCACTGCGGATTTCCGTTGGCCGATACGGTGTTGTTTTCGATTCGTGCATTTCGACTTATTTCGTACATGATTCCGGGCCCTACGTTATTGGCTACAACATTACCCGAGTACGCTGTCCCGTCACATCCGACGTCGCACCACAGACCGGGCCCGAAATTGTCGCGGACCCTGTTATCGCTCACTACCAGATTCGTCGTTCTCGCCCATTTACCTCCGCCAGCCTCCCAACCTGTGCCGACTCGCGAGTAGTTATTGGCATCGATCTCGTTTCCTTGAACCAGCGCGTTCCTTGCGCCGCTACCTCCGATGCCGAGATTTCCGTTGTGGCTGATCGTATTCGCGAGAATCCTAATTCCATCGCACTGCCCGAAGCTGATCCCCCTCGCATGATTGAGCTGGATTACGTTTCCTTCAATGAGCCAGTTGCCGCCAGTGCAGTTTATGGCGCCATGCTGCTGCGCCCCAGCATATTTTTCGATGGTTAACCCTTTGATTGTTACGTTCGCTCCGGCACCACGAAAGGCGTCGAGGGTTTCACCCAGCTCTAAAGTGTCGCCATGAGGATCGTCCGAGATGTAGACAAGCTTGGTCCTTTCATCAAAGAACCATTTTCCCGGACTGACCTCGTTAATCGTTTCCACCCGCCAGAGGGGCTCCCCGCCCCGATAGAGACTCCGTGAATGGGTACACCCCACCGTGTACTTGCTCCCATCGGCATTCTTGAGCGTATGGTCGCACGGCACTCCGAAATTAACGATCTCTGGCAGCGCTGGGTTCGCTTGCGCCGCCCAAAGTTCTGCCTTCTGCTCAAAGCTAAGTGGTTCGGAACCGTTGAGGATAGCGCCCGGCATCCCTAAGAAGGTATCGCCAGGCCTGACGGCAATTGAGAAATTGCGGTAAACGCCAGGCGCAAAGATGAACGTAGAACCGGCAGGCGACGACTTAATAACAGTTTGAATGTTTTCGGTCAACGGGCTCAGTTGGATTGTGCGGGTACCCTGCGCCGCCGCGAACTGTGTACTCGCGGCCGCTGCGATCAGGAAGATGCAGATGTTCTTCAAAGCCATGGGTCGCACAGAGGCTTCAAATCGAATGGTGCTAACGGAAATGGAGCCAAGACCGCCCTTGTAAGTGTCGCAGTGTCACTGTCAAGCGACAGTAGCTTTCCGGTCGCCCACTGGGTCGCCGGCTCCTGGCGTTAACACCGCCCAGAGCCCAGCAAAACCGGCGCGCTCCTCGTACGTGGCGAGTCTTCGATCGAACCATTTGAAAGCTTTTAACTCCTGGTACTGCCCCTCCCCCTTGCCGCGAACCAAAACGCTCTGATGCGATTGCTTAAATCGTGTTTCGAAAAGGTCAGGGCTGGTCGAATTCTTCAACGGATGGAGTTCAACGATCAAGTCGCACCTATCCAGCCCCTTCACAAGATGCGGATCAAGCAGCTCTGCTTCGTATCCTTCACAGTCGCTTACGATTAAGGATCGATTGCCAATTACGCTCGCCAAGACTTCCGGATTGCATTCGCCGAGAATCGTAATCTGATCTGAGACCCCATTCAAGTCCGCTAGTTTCGCGCACATCTCGCGCGCCCGTGGGTCAGTGTCGAATGCGATTACGCGCACTCCGGGTAGACAGCGGGCGAGTCCAACTGCGTAGTAGCCTTCGGCGGATCCGACGTTGATGATATTATCGTAGCCGCGTTGTAGCACTGCAGCAAGCGCGGGGTGCAATGCAGCTTCGTAGGTTCCTAGAAGCTTGGGCAGCAATGAGCCGTCGGACGATTCCGGCAGATATTTGAGGCCTCTAAATGGTCCGTTCTTCACGACCAGGCCAAAGTCGGTAGTAAATTTGTCGAGCATCTTTCGGAAACGCCACTTTTTATAGCCGTTCCACAGTCGCCTGAGGTGCGGCATAGCATTACCTGCGATCCGCCGTGCACGAGTCCGTGGGTAGTTCATGCCGGGCTGACCGCGCAATCTAGCTTCAGCCGGGCGGCCCTCGAAGCCGCGTCATCGTAAATCTGTTGCATAACCTTAGCATGGACCTCCCACGTGCTCTCTTTCGCGAACGCGTAGGCACAACGTCCCATTTTCTGGCGACGCTTCGGATTATCTCTCAATTCGATGATCGCGTTAGCGATGGCTGCGGCGGTTTCCTGAAACGTGCCCGGAGTAATTTTTATTCCGGCGGAGGAGGGGAAGAAGGTAGCAGGTCCTCCCAAATCCAATGCAATGAATGGCAATGCGTATGCGGCGGCTTCCAAAACAACGGACCCCAAGGACTCCCGGGTGCTTGTAAATAACAGTGCATCCGCCGATTCAAACTCTTCGACCATCTGCTCCCAAGGAATTCTTCCTCGAATAATGATCATCTTTGGGAGCCCGAGCCGCTGGACTCTTTCTCTGAACTCGGCCAGCAGCGGTCCGCTTCCGGCGACGACCAATCTGATGCCGGATTCCGGCCCGAGTTGTTGCAAAGCGCGTATCGCCAGATCTAACCCTTTCCATCGAACCAACCTGCAGGCCCAAAGCAGGTTGATCGCCTTTGTAGCCTTTCGATGCGGGATCGCTTGCGGAATAAAGCCTTTGGGCAGAGCACTGTCCATCAGAAGGTGCACGTTTGAAGCGCCCGCCTTTGTTAAGACGCTTTCTGTTTCGCGATTGGTTGCTAAAACCATAGAACTACGCCGTGCCGAGGCACGGAGAGTTGGCAGCAGCGGCAGGGCTCGAACACGCAACGTGCGTAGCGCCTCCCGATAGCCCGTTCGGCCAAACATGGAAAGCAGGCCGGTGGGGCATGTTTGGCCTCCACCCAGAGGGCCCCAGACCAGGGGAATGCCCAGCTTCCAGAAAGGAGATGGTATGCTCACTGTTCCCCAACCAACGTGGTGTACAACGTCGAACTTCTCGGATTCGTGCAGGGCCTCAGCGTATTGCCGAACACGCCTTAACCACAGCAGATAATGCAGCGTTATTCCTTTTACCCCCTTTTCCGGGCTCCAGCTATCGAAGCGCGATTCAACTCTTACCCAATGTAATTTGAGGCTTGGGCACGGGGTCTGAGAGAGAAATCGGTCGACTTCGGGCACATAGCGAGGGAAACTTATGAGATGCACAGTGTTGGCAGCAGCCATGTGGTATGCCCAATTCCAGGTGAGACCTGGCTCCGAGCCGGAGTACGGATTGCAGCCACGCCCGATCATAAGCACTTTCATAGCTTAAGCGGGAACCTGAGGATGACGGGCAGCCGAAACAACGGTGGCTGCCGGGGGGTATGGGCGGCGTCCCTTCGGTCCCATGTCTCTATACCGTACTGAAAACACTGCATGGGCTCCCCAGCCTAGGCCAAATACCGTCCAGAACGGTATCCCAGCCATGGGTCCCTCCAGCGAGACGTCGAAACACGCGTTAATTACAAATGCCAGCCAGTAGGCTAAGATCCATATAAACAATGCGTTCCATTTGAAAAGCTTCAATCGCCGAGACCTGATAAAGGATTGGATCATCAAGCTCAGCCAAGTTAGCTGGACTCCAAGCCACAAGAGTAGTCCCGGAACACCCGATCGGGCGAGAAACGTCATGTGCGAGTTGTGGGGACTTCGGAGGGGCTCCGAGCGCGAACTCCCGGCCCGAAATCCATCGCTCTCTGAGAGGTTGATTCCGTATCCTTTGCCGGTCCAGAAGTACGGTCCATTGAAAGTGTAATCGATGATCTTCTTCCACCACTCCAGTCGCCACTGCTTCGTGTTATCGAGGTTCGCTGACCCCGAGCCACTTACGCTGTCGACGTTCGATAACATTTGATCCGCGGAAATTTCTCTGCTCTTTCCGGGCACCTTTAGATGAACGTCCAACACTGTAAGCAAGCTCAGCAGAATAGCCCCTCCCAAAACACCGCCACCTAAAGCGCGTGCCAGTTGCTTGGAGGGCCCGCGAAGAATTGCTGCAAGGAAGCTGGCGCACAGGAATGCGACAAGTCCGCCGCGGGTGAGGACGCCGCCGACAATAACCCCGACGGAAGCCGGGACGAGCCACCAGAGGCTCTGCGGGGCCATTCCCGCTAGGAAGTAAGCAATTACGCCCGCCAGATGGACCAGCAAGTCGTCCGATTTGAGGTGTGGGATGGTGACATCTGTCGAGGGTATCGTAGGGAGGCTCCCGGTAAAGAACGCCGAGACTATCAAGGAAACGGGGCCTAAGAAAACATACCAGTTCGCGAAGCGCTTGTACCGCTCAATCACTTTATCGATGATACCGGGGTATCGACATACCAGCACCGCTACACACCAGGCAAATACGGAGTAGCCCCAAACAACGGCGTCCCTGAGGCTATCAATCTTGTACGTTGTTAGATATGGCAAAGTGCAGGCGGCTTGCCATAACCCAAATATGACCAACAGAACGCCTAATGGCGATGAGGAAAGAAGCTGTAGACCGGCGTAGAACACAGCGACGACAACGCTCAAGCCGAGGAGAATTTCACCTGCGTATACAGGTGAAACACCAACGTAAGCGAAGCCCTTGCCCAGTATTGCATAAAGGGCAAAGCACGCACAGTACAATGTGACGTACCTGCGAACAACCGTCGGTACGGCTGGGGCAATGCCAGAAGATTTATAGCCAATTCTGCGCCCCGGAGATCTCTGCCGGATAGGTTGACTTAGAACTTCTTCAGGCGGTGAAACGACTTGCATTGAATTTGACTTGCCTACTGCTGCGTTGAGGAGCTGTAATTTACCAGCTGCCCTTTCGGGCGAGTCCGTTTCTCACGAGTTGGCCGATTCTCCATAATGGCTCTTGTAACTGCCGTAGCCATATGTGCGATAGTAGCCGTAATATCCGGCCGGCGAACGCCTCGGAT
>Ga0302324_100026573_pt1 | contig 11055 bp, 12 predicted proteins | sample Palsa_T0_1_FD_201949 | JGI IMG/M metagenome (GOLD analysis project Ga0302324, IMG submission 201949) | Peat permafrost microbial communities from Stordalen Mire near Abisko, Sweden - Palsa_T0_1 | ecosystem: Environmental > Terrestrial > Soil > Palsa > Peat permafrost | place: Sweden: Abisko... | reverse complement strand
GTCGTGGACAAATTCAATCCCGGCCAGAAGTTGAACGCCATATTTGTCGGCGGATCCATTGTGGTCATGCTGGCCACCGGCTTCATCTTGAAGTGGTTCCGGTTCTTCCCGGTCAATTGGCGCACGGGCGCCACATTCGTCCACGACGCTTTGGCGTTCGCCATCTTTGCCGTGGTCATCGGCCATATTCTCTTTGCCCTGACCCATCGCGATTCGATGCGCTCGATGATCACAGGCTGGGTGAGTGAAACATGGGCGGCGCGGCATGCGCCAGGGTGGCTGCGGGAGATGAGAGCGAGACCCGAACGCGACCAGCTGCCCTGACGCTCGACGCAGGATCGACGTGCTTACTCGTTCCGGCGGTCCTCTCCGTCAGAGATCTCCGTGGCTCCAGCCGGTCGGGCGGTGCCTGACTCTGCTGTCGAGGCTTCGGCGGGCGTAACGGTTCGCGTCAGATGCCCCTCGGGGCCATGGCGCTCCCAGTTTCCGGACCGGCCCCCGGATTTGTGCCAGAGGGTCAGTTCCTCGATGGATGCTTCCGGATCCACACCGATCAGGGCCTTGACCAGCGTGAGCGCGGCAACAGCGCAGGCCGTCAGTGCCTCCATTTCTACGCCCGTCCGCTCGACTATTTCGGTGACCGCACTGACCTCGATCCTGTGTGCGTCGACGGTCACCTCGACGCGTACTCCGTCGATACGGATCGGATGACAGAGGGGGATGAGCGAAGAGGTCTGTTTGGCTGCTTGGATCCCGGCGAACCGCGCCCCCTCGACGACATTCAGGCCATCGGGGGTTTCCGCCAGCACTTTGGTGGCATCCACACTGGTGACGACGGCGCACCTGGCGAGAGCGACCCGTCGAGTGAGCGCCTTGGCCATGACGTCCACCATGCGGGCCCGACCCCGGTCGTCAATATGGGTCAAGGCGCCGCGATCGGGCCCGCTCTGGTCCGATTGGGCCGGCGGAGTGCTCATCCGCCCGAGACCGGGGGGATGACCGCAACCTCGTCGCCGTCCTGCACCGGAGCGTCCGGTTCGGCGGGCTCCCCGTTCACCCAAATGTTGGAGATGGCCACGACCTGGGAGAAGGCTTCTCCGAACTGCGCCTCGGCGGCAGCAATGATCGCCGCAACGTCCTGGCCCGGCAGCGTGATGCGCGCCGTGCCGGCCGCCTCCCGGGCTGGTCCAAAAAGGCGGAGGCGTGCCACTGCTAGCCGCCGATCATCGACATGGAGCGTGCCGGGCTGAGGAATCCCGGCTCATTGATGCCGTGACCCGGGAACTTCGCCCAGACAGCTTGCCGGAACAAGAGGGAGAGGTCGGCATCGCTGCCCCCGTTGCGCAAGAGGTCACGCACCGTCCGCTCGTCGTCGGAGAACAGGCAGTTCCGCAGTGCGCCGTCGGCGGTGACACGGAGGCGATTGCAGGTACCGCAAAACGGCTCCGACACGCTGGAGATCAAGCCGATCTCACCCCTTCCGTCGGTGAAACGGAACCGTTCCGCCGGTGCCGTGCCTGCGGGACCCGAGAGTGGCTCGATGGGCCAGACGTCCGAGATGCGCTCGAGCACCTCGCGGCCGGGCACCAGCCGGTCTCGATCCCACTGTCCCTGGGCGTCCAGCGGCATGAACTCGATGAAGCGCACGATGCGGCCCGTATCCCGGGCGAAGGAGGCGAAGTCAAGAATTTCGTCGTCGTTGTGGCCCCGCAGGAGTACCACGTTGACCTTGAGGGGAGTCAGGCCGGCTCGTTCGGCCGCGGCCATGGCGTCGAGAACAACGTCGAGGTTTCCCCGGCGGCGTATGGCGGCGAACCTTTCGGGCCGCAGCGAGTCACAACTGACGTTGACCCGGCGCAATCCTGCCGAAGCCAGCTCCCCGGCGACCCGGGCCAGATCCGTGCCGTTCGTCGTCATGGCCAGGTCCTCGAATCCGACAGCCGAGAGGCGAGCGACGAGCGAGGGCAGTCCCTTGCGCACCAACGGTTCTCCGCCGGTGATGCGCAGGGCGGAAACGCCGAGACTCTTCGCCACCCGGGCCACACGAGTGATCTCGTCGAACGTCAATAGTTCATGCCTCGGAAGGAAGGAAAGCCCTTCCTCGGGCATGCAATAGACACAACGCAGGTTGCAACGATCGGTCACCGAAATGCGGAGGTCGTTGTGCACCCTCCCGTAGCGGTCGACCAGTGGCCCTTCGAGCGGCATGGCCTCAACTGCCGCGGTCTGCGGTCTTTCGCGGTGTGGTCGCACCGAAATGGCAACGGGTACCGGAGCCGTCACGACGCCTCGGTTTGACGGTCGGGCACGTTCAGTACGAGGGACGTATCGAGACTCAACCGATCGGGATCGATGAGGAGCACATTGATGGGCTCACCGGCGCGTATCCCAGGGCCGTCGGGAAGGAGGATCAGCGAATTGGCCTCGGACATGGAGCGGAGTTGATGGGACTCCTGGCCATCGGTCGTGCGGACACGCCACGAGGCCGGGCCGTCGAGCCTGACGTGGGCCCGCATGAGATGAAGCTTGCCGTCGGGTTCCCGGCGCAGGTCCGCGTCGGCGACGGCGGAGACGATCGACCGATGTAAGACGCGATGTCCGCCCAGGCGTCGCAATGCCGGGCGCACGAACAGCTCGAAGCTGACGATCGCCGAGACCGGGTTTCCCGGGAGTCCGAAGACCGGTGTGGCCGAGTCGCCCAAGACGCCGAAGGCGAGTGGCTTCGCCGGCCTGATGGCGACTTGCATCCAGCGCATCTTCCCAGCACACAGTTTCTCGAGCACCACCCGCACCAGGTCGAGGTCGCCGACGCTGACGCCGCCGCTGGTCATGATGGCATCGCAGCGCGACGCCGCCGAGGACAGCGACTCCACCAGGGCGGACTCGTCGTCTCCGACCGTCCCGAGGTCGACGCCCTCCCACCCCTCGCGCCGGAGGAGTGCCAGGAGGGTGTGCCGGTTGGAGTCGCGGATCCTGCCGGGAGGGAGCGGGCCCGTTCCGGAGAACAGTTCGTCGCCGGTGGAGAGCACGCCGACCCGCGGCCGGCGGTGCACCCGCACCCTGAGGGCGCCCTGATTGGCGATGACGCCCAGGTGGGCCGGACCAAGTGCCGTTCCGGCTACGGCGACGACGTCCCCGATGGCCACGTCGCGGCCGGGCTGGCGGACGAACGTACCCGGTTGCAACGCACGTCCGATCACGACGTGGCGGCCGTCGGATTCCGTTTCGGTCTCTTCGATCATGCAGACCGCGTCAGCTCCGGGAGGAAGGGGGGCGCCGGTCATGATGCGCGCCGCCTGGCCCGGCCCGACGGCCTGCTCGAGGAGGTGGCCGGCCATGACAGAGCCGATCACCGCAAGACGGACGGGAGCCCCCGATGTGTCGTCGGCCCGCACTGCATAGCCGTCCATTGACGAGTTGGCGAATGACGGAACCTGTTCGGTCGCTATCACCGCCTCGCTCAGGACACAACCCAGTGCATCGTCAAGCGCAAGCTCGACGGGATTCAGCGGCGGGCACAGCCCGATGACGAACCGTTGCGCTTCGTCGAGGGGGATCACTCGCCGGAACCTACGGACGTCGGCGTCGCAAGAGGTGAAGAGTGATGGACATGCGGCTCGGGGCTTTCCGGAGCGCACAGACTCCAGTCGGAGCCGCCCTCCCAGGTCTCGCGTTTCCAGATGGGGACAGTGTGCTTGAGGGTGTCGATGCAGAACTGGGCCGCCGCGAACGCCTCGGCCCGGTGCGGGGTCGATGCCACGACGACGACCGCGACCTCTCCCACTTCGAGCCGGCCCACTCGATGGAGAAGCGCCAATCGACCGATTTGTGGCCACCGGGTCCGGGCGGTGGCGGCCACGGCAGCGAGCCGTGGCACGACCTGCTCTTCATATGCCTCGTATTCCAGCGACGTCACACCGGCCCGCCCGTCGGAATGATCACGTACGGTGCCGCAGAAGGTCACGATTCCTCCACATTCGGGGACTCCGGCCCACTTCCAGGCCACGTCGACGGGGAGCTGGCCCTCACTGATGGCAATCCAGTCCTCGCCCATGGGTATCTCCCACTCGGGCGCCGTCATGAGGCGACCTGATGGATCGGACCGGTACCGTCCCGGAGTGAGGGCGCCCTCACTCCGGCGCGGCGGGAGATGATCTCGGCGCAAATCGAGACCGCTGTCTCCTCCGGCGTACGTGCGCCGATATCGATGCCGATGGGAGCCATGATCCGTCGGATGTCAGCCGGATCCACGCCCTCGGCCCGCAATCGTGCCACCCGACCCTCTTGCGTGCCCCGCGAACCCATCGCACCGAGGTAGCCGACCCGGGTCCTCAACGCGGCAACGAGTGCCGGGACATCGAATTTGTGGTCGTGGGTGAGTACGCAAATGGCGTCCTCTGGCCCCAATGCGTCCGCCACCTTGGCCAGATGGCGGTGGGGCCAGTCCGCCACAATTTCGTCGGCCTCGGGGAAGCGGGCCGACGTGGCGAACACCGGCCGGGCATCGCACACGGTGACGTGGTAGCCGAGCACTTTCGCCACGCGCACCAGCGCAGCGGTGAAGTCGACCGCCCCGAATATGAGCATGCGGCGTGGCGGCGCGAACACCTCGATGAACAGTGTGATGTCACTGCGCCCGGCTTCTCCGTGGGGACCGTAGTGACGGGCCACGCTTTGACCACCGGCCAGCGCTCCCCGGATGTCTCGGATGACGACGCGGTCGAGGCTGGACTCGCCCAGCGAGCCCAACGGCTCCACGTCTGGGCGCACGACGAGTTTGGCACCTAGCGGAGGGAGGGCCTCGTTCAACCCGTCACGCTCGGGAGCGAGCTCGATGACGGTGGCCCACGCCACTGGTTGCTCGGCCCGCAGGCAGTCCCGCACCTGGGCGAATAGTTCGTCCATCAGTCGAGCGGTTCCACGAAGATGCGGACAGTACCGCCACAGGTGAGGCCGACAGAGAAGGCCTCTTCGTCCGAGTAGCCGAATGTGCAGAGCCGGGGTTTCCCACTGGCCAGGACTTCGAGTGCTTCGGCCACGACGGCACCTTCGACGCACCCGCCCGACACGGATCCGGCCACCTCTCCCTGGTCATTCACCGCCATGGCGGCGCCCGGGTCACGCGGACCGGAGCCGATCACGGCCACGACCCGGGCCAGGGCGACGCGGCGGCCGGTGCTCTGCCATTGCTCGATGTTGTCGAGTACATCCCTCACGACTGCCCCCTCTCGACTTTCGTCCCTGGTGGGACAATGATCCCACGCCAGCCTAACCAGGGTGCGACAACTACCGCCCCCGCCTGCGCATTTCCGTGCCCCTCAATGGGGTGCACCTCCAGCGAGCAACTCGAGCGCATGGGGCAGGACGTCCGCGACCGCTTCGAAGGACTCGATCGCCCCCTTGGGCGATCCGGGGACATTGAGGACGAGGCACTGACCGATTGCGCCGGCGACGCCACGCGAAAGGCGTCCGAGGGGACTGACGGCGCGCATGGCCTCGGCCAGGCCCGGAGCCTCGCGCTCGATGACCGAGCGGGTCGCCTCGGGCGTGAGGTCGGTGGGGGAGAATCCCGTGCCGCCCGTCGTCACCAGGAGCCCAGCGAACGATGAGGAGAGCTCCCTGAGCGCCGCGGCAACGGGCCCCACCCCGTCGGGAACGACCCGTCGTTCGGCAACTCGATAGCCGTGATTGGCCAGCACAGCGGCGAGTTCCTCCCCCGAGCGGTCCTGGCGGGTACCGCGGCTGACGGACTCCGAGACGGTCAGCACCTTGGCGTCCAGTGTCATCCCTGCGACGTTAGCCCTGGTGGCGTTATCACGAGGCCCATAGGAACGGAGGGTGGAGACCCATGGCCAGGTGCGATAATGGCCAGATGGGCAGGACGTATGAGGTCATCGATCCAAGCCTCGCCGAGTGGCTCATGGCACAGCCGGTTTTCTTCGTGTCGACGGCTCCTCTGTCGGCGGACGGCTTGGTCAACTGCTCACCCAAGGGCAATCGGGACGAGTTCGTCGTCGTCGATGAGCGAACCGTGGCGTACCTCGACCAGACCGGCAGCGGCGTGGAGACCATCGCCCACCTCGGCGAGAACGGTCGGATCGTCATCATGTTCTGTGCTTTCGCCGGCCCTCCGCGCATCGTGCGCCTCCACGGAAGGGGCCGGGTGATCCTGACGGACGACCCGTCCTTTACGGACCTGGCGGGCCGGTTCCCCGGTGGAATGGGTGTGGGCGTACGTTCGATCATCGTCGCCGAAGTGAGTCGCATCGCCGATTCGTGCGGGTATGGTGTCCCGTTCATGTCATTCGAGGGCCACCGGCCGACCATGGACCAGTGGTCGAAGAGAAAGGGCCCCGAAGGCATCAGGAGATACTGGGCTGAAGTGAACACCAAGAGCATTGACCAGCTTGACGGGCTCACGACCGAGTCGAATTGGCCAGGACCTCATCAGGCAAACGGCGCGGAACACTAGGCTCGCCCGAGTGATAGAGGAGTTCTCATGGTCCTGCTCTCTGTAGAAGTCAACGGCACGAGACGCCAGCACGAGGTCGAGCCAAGGTTGCTGCTCGTGCAGTACCTGCGCGAGACCCTCGGACTCACAGGGACGAATATCGGATGCGATACCAGTTCGTGCGGGGCATGCACCGTGTTGCTCAATGGTGAATCGGTCAAGTCGTGCACGCTGCTGGCAGTCCAGGCCGATGAGACCGAGATCGTGACGATCGAAGGTCTCGGCGGTTCCGACGGGACGTTGCACCCGGTACAGGAAGCTTTCCGCGAGCATCACGCGCTGCAGTGCGGCTATTGCACTCCGGGGATGGTAATGGCGGCCATCTCGCTCCTAGCCGAGGAGGAGCAGCTCGACGAGAGGGGAGTGCGGGAGGGTCTTGAGGGCAACCTCTGCCGCTGTACGGGTTACCACAACATCGTGAAGGCGGTTCTCGCCTGTGCCGCCGATCGTCAGACGCTGACCGAGTCGAGCTCATGATCCCTGCTGCGTTCGATTACAAACGGGCTGGTTCAGTGGAAGAAGCAATCGCCTTGTTGGTCGAGCACGCCGACGAGGCCAAGTTGGTGGCCGGCGGCCATTCGCTCGTGCCACTGATGAAGCTGCGACTGGCCATCCCTTCGGTGCTCATCGACATCGGCAGGGTTCCGGGGCTTTCGTCCATAGAGGAGCGTGGTGAGGAGATCGCCATCGGCGCGCTGACGCGCCATCACGACCTCGAGACGTCGGTGTTGCTCAAGGAGCAGGTCCCCTTGCTGGCACATACGGCACACCAGGTCGGTGATCCCCAAGTGCGTCACCGGGGCACGCTCGGTGGCACGCTCGCCCACGGTGACCCGGCCTCAGATCTTCCCGCCGCTGTCCTGGCCTTGGGAGGAACGCTGGTGGCGCAGGGACCCAACGGCCGCCGGGAAATTGCCGCTCTCGATTTCTTCCAAGGATTCCTCGAGACGGCACTTGCCGTGGACGAGGTGCTGATCGAGATACGGGTGCCGAAGGTGGCCGGTGCCGGATGGTCGTTCCAGAAGTTCAACCGTCGAGCTCAGGATTGGGCGATCGTCGGCGTCGCCGCTGTCGTCAACGGCACGACCGGAATCGCCCTCGTCAACATGGGATCCACTCCCCTACGGGCGACGGCGGTAGAAGAAGCGCTGCGCCACGGTGCGTCCCCGGCGGACGCCGCCACATCTGCCGACCAGGGGACCGATCCGCCGAGTGACATCAATGCCTCCTCGGAATACCGTCGGCATCTCGCCACCGTGCTGGTTCGTCGAGCACTCGAGGAGGCCAGTTCATGACGCTGGGTGCCGGCACGTTCTCCGGCAAGCCGGTACGGCGCGTCGAAGACCTCAATCTCCTGCGCGGGGCGGGTACCTACGTCGACAACTTGAAGATCGAGGGCATGCTCACGCTGTACTTCGTACGTTCACCGATCGCCCACGCGACGATCCGATCGATCGACGTCAAGGCGGCCCGAGAAATGCCCGGAGTCGTTGCCGTCTACAGCGCCAATGACTTCGACTTCCCTACTGTTCCGGGGATAATGATGCTGCATCCAGCGGCGGTCCGGCCCTCACTTGCCAAGGGACGCGTCAATTTTGTCGGCGACCCTGTGGTGGTCGTCGTGGCTGAGTCGCGAGCCTTGGCCATGGATGCTGCTGAGCTGGTGGAGATCGACTACGAGCCCCTCGGGGTGGTCATCGACATGGAGGATGCACTCGCACCTGATTCCTCGGTCCAGATCGAGGGGATCGGCAGCAACGTCATAATCGGGTTGCGCTCCGGCAGCGATGACCCGCTTGCGGACGCGGATGTCGTCGTGCGGGGTCGCTTCGAAAATCAACGACTGGCCGCGGTGCCCATGGAGGGGAGCGCGATCGCAGTCGATCCGACCGGAGCTGATTTCGACCTCACCGTGCATCTCGCCTGCCAGATGCCGCACATGGTGCGCGGGGTCTTCTCCGCGCTGTTGGGCATGGAGCCGGAGCGAATGCGGGTCATAGCCCCGAACGTCGGTGGCTCCTTCGGCGCCAAGCACCTGTCTGCCGAAGGGGTCGTGGCGGGCAAGCTGGCCCTGGAGCTCGGCCGACCTCTCAAGTGGGTCGAGACCCGCTCGGAGAACATGGTCAGCTTGTCGCACGGCCGGGGCCAGGTGCAGTACGTGGAATTGGGCCTCAAGCGAGACGGCACGTTCGTGGGGATGCGTTGTCGGATGATCGGGGATGCGGGAGCGTACGGCGGTTGGGGCGGGATCCTCGTTCTGGGCCAGACGAAGGTGATGGCCCAAGGCGTGTACCACATCCCGAAAATCGCATTCGACGTGGCGATCGTCGCCACCAACACCACGCCGATAGGTGCGTACCGCGGGGCGGGTCGTCCCGAGGCGTCCGCCTTCCTCGAGCGCATCGTTGACATGGCGGCCGATGAGCTCGAGATCGACCCGGCCGAAATACGCCGCAAGAACTTCATCCAGCCCGAGGAGTTCCCTCTGACCACGGTCATGGGCGCTGACTACGACAGCGGCGACTACGAGGGCGCGCTGAACGAGGCGTTGCGCATCGCCGACTACCCCGCTCTCCGTCGTGAACAGGCCGAACGGCGCCAGCGCGGCGATCGTACGCAACTGGGGATCGGGGTGTCGTGTTATGTCGAAGTGACGGGCGGCGGAGGGGAGTTCGCCGAGGTCGAGGTGCACGACGACGGGATGATCACGGTCAAGGCCGGCACCTCCGCCCACGGCCAGGGCCACGCCACGACATTCTCGCAGATCGCGGCCGATCAATTCGGCGTGCCCATGGAGCAGATCCGTTATGTGCAGTCGGACACGGCTCTCGTCGCCCGCGGGAGTGGGACCGGGGGGTCCCGATCCATCCAGCTCGGTGGGACCGCGGTGCTGCAGACGTCGAAGCTGGTGGTCGAACGAGCCAAGGAGCTGGTGTCCGAAATGCTCGAAGCGGCACCGGAGGACATCGTCGTGACCGGTGACGGTCGGTTGGGCGTCGCGGGCGTGCCCAGCAAGACGCTCGAATGGGGCGCAGTCTCGCGCCTGGCCTCGGAGCGAGGTGAGCCGCTCCTGGTGCAGCACGACACGGAGAAGGCGGGTTCCTCCTTTCCCTTCGGCGCCCATGTCTCGGTCGTAGAAGTAGACATCGAGACCGGATCCGTCGTGCCGATACAGCACTTTGCGGTCGACGACTGTGGAGTGATCGTCAATCCGTTGCTCGTCGATGGTCAGGTGCATGGCGGGCTTGCATCGGGGATCGCGCAGGCGCTCTGGGAGCAGGTCCTTTACGACGTGGACGGCAATCCGATCACGTCCACTTTGGCCGAGTACGCCATCCCCAGTGCGGCGGAGTTACCGTCGTTCGCCACCGCCCATACCGAGACGCCGTCGCCGACAAACGAGCTCGGGGCCAAGGGGATCGGCGAGTCCGCCACTGTAGGATCCACCCCCGCCGTGCAGAATGCAGTGGTCGACGCAGTCAGTCACTTCGGCGTCCGACACATCGACATGCCCTGCACCCCCGAGCGGGTCTGGCGGGCCATTCGCGATGCGCAAGCGGGTACGTTGCCCGATCCATGGCGGGAGCCGCCGAGCGAAATGGCGGCATTCCCCGCGGAAGGTGCCGCGGGCGAAGAACTCGAGCGCGGAGCCGAGAGCGTCAACCTTTGACCGTCCGCGCTCATGTCGATTGGTTGGTCTGGGGCACGAGGCGGGTGCGCCGCGCCGCCGCGCGAGGTGACGTCGCATGCCCGGGACAGTGAGCGGACGCTGGACCCCTCCAGAGGCGCCCGACGATGTGCGGCTGGCCCTCGAAGGGCACGGCTACCTCGCTGACGACGGTCTGGCCACGGCGATATTCCTGGCCATGGTCCTCCGTCGTCCGCTGTTCCTCGAAGGTGAACCCGGCGGCGGGAAGACCGAGGTGGCGAACGCTCTGTCCAGATGGACCGGCGGGGAGCTGGTTCGTCTCCAGTGCTACGAGGGAATCGACGTGAGCCAGGCGGTCTACGAGTGGGACTTTGCCCGACAGCTGCTCCATCTGCGGGCCGCCGAACTCCGCGGCCCGGCAGGCGGGGGAGTCGAAGACGTCCGTACCGTTGAGGACGAATTGTTCTCCGAGCGATTCCTGGTCCGCCGTCCGCTCCTGCGTGCCATCATGCCTTCGCCGGAACGCCTCGCTCCGCCGGTGTTGATCATTGACGAAATCGACCGGGCGGACGACGAATTCGAGGCATTCCTTCTCGAGGTCCTGGCCGACTACTCGGTGACCATCCCCGAGCTCGGGACGTTCCGGGCCCAGGTGGCGCCACTCGTCGTGCTGACGTCGAATCGCACCCGCGACGTACACGATGCCCTTAAGCGGCGCTGTCTCTACCACTGGGTCGAACATCCGGACTTCGAACGTGAGGTAGCTATTGTGCGCCTCAAGGCGCCCGAAGCTGATGAACGGCTGGCCCGCCAGGTCACCGCGGCGGTGCAGGCGGTCCGGGGAATGGGTCTGTACAAGGCGCCCGGGGTGGCCGAGACCATCGACTGGGCCCAG
>Ga0302324_100026572_pt1 | contig 11055 bp, 6 predicted proteins | sample Palsa_T0_1_FD_201949 | JGI IMG/M metagenome (GOLD analysis project Ga0302324, IMG submission 201949) | Peat permafrost microbial communities from Stordalen Mire near Abisko, Sweden - Palsa_T0_1 | ecosystem: Environmental > Terrestrial > Soil > Palsa > Peat permafrost | place: Sweden: Abisko... | reverse complement strand
GTTTGGCGATGATGTCTTCGCACTGGACCGGCACTGGGTGCAGCAATTCGCCGAGGAAATCACAAAAAGAGATGCGGCCGTCCCTTTCAAGATTCAGTCTCGCGCCGACCTGATGAGCGAAACAACCGTCCACAATCTGAAGGCAGCGGGGTGTGCCGAAGTGTGGATGGGAGTCGAATCGGGATCGCAAGCGGTGCTCAACGCGATGGACAAAGGTCTGACCCTCTCCTCCGTCCGTGCAGCTCGCCGCTCGCTCAAAGAGGCCGGCATTCGCGCTTGTTATTTCCTGCAGTTTGGTTATCCGGGGGAAACCTGGGCTGAGCTGCAAGAGACCATAGGTCTTGTACGTGAGACACGGCCGGATGATGTTGGAATTTCATTCTCGTATCCGCTGCCGGGGACAGTTTTCTATGAGCACGTTCAGCAGCAGCTAGGACAGAAGCGGAACTGGACGGATAGCGATGACCTTTGCATCATGTTCTCCGCTGCCTATACGACCGATTTCTATCGCGCGGTTCGCGACGCCCTGCACGCGGAGGTGGATGCCTGGCGGTTGCAAGACGTGTCGCACAAAACCGAAGCCAGGATCGGTGCAATGTGGGAAATCGTCAATAACCTCGAACCGGTCAACCGCAATCCGGACGCCTTCGTCTCCTCCGCAAGAACCGCTCCTGATTCCACTTCATTCCTTGTGCCCATTGAACAGCTCGCGTCGATCAAGGAGGGCTGAATGCGAGAACTCCTTTCGGCTCGACGGCTTCGCGCGTCGGTGCGATCTAACGCGGCCACGTCTGGAGAGCATGAAGGAACGCGATCGTTCGTCTCCGATGCACCTGCGCTTCCGGGCGTTCGCCTACAATGTCCGCGCTGTAGAGCAAATATCAACAAGTTGGAGTGCCAATTTTGCGGGCTCCAGATGTCAGTAGACAATGGAATCGTCAACGCCCTCCCGCCGGACCGGGCAGCACACTTTGCACGCTTCATAAGCGACTATGAGCACATCAGAACGGCGGAAGGCAGATGGAGTCACCAGGACGACTTCTATTTGAGTCTTCCTTACAACGACGTGTCGGGAAAGAACACCAAACAATGGAAGATCAGAGCACGCAGCTTCGACTACATGATGAAGCACGTGCTGAACCGCAATCTTCAGCATAGCGGTGGACGGATTCTCGATCTGGGAGCCGGAAACTGCTGGATGAGCTATCGTCTGGCACTCGCCAACTATCGTCCCTTCGCTGTGGATCTGCTTACCAACGATCGCGATGGTATGGGGGCAGCCGAACACTTTCGAAAGCACCTGCCCGCGATGTTTCCACGATTTCAAGCCGAACTCGTACGACTGCCATTTCAGGATGACCAGTTCGACGCCGTCATATTCAATGCCTCTTTCCACTACGCCGATGATTATGTAGCCACATTAGCCGAGGCACTTCGATGCGTAAAAAGCGACGGAACGGTGATCATCAGTGACACGCCGTGGTATTCCCGCGACGAGAGCGGCAAGAGAATGATGACGGAGCGCAACTCCTCTTTCATCGAACGGTATGGAACCGCATCGGACTCCATCAAGAGTCTTGAATATATGACAGACGAGCGTCTCAGTAGCATCGAGGAGCAGCTCGGCGTTCGATGGACCATCTATCGTCCCCGATACGGTCTTAAGTGGGCGATGCGCCCCCTTGTCGCGAGACTCCGTAATCGGCGCGAGCCATCGTTGTTCAGAATCTATGCCACCCGAAAGGCTTAAATCAGGGTGCAGACTTCGTCGAACCCCGGCATGGCGATTGGCTGGGACTTCCGGATGGCCAGTTCTCGTTTGAGCCATGAGTGAAATTCTCACGCAGAGAGGGATGTCCCGTGGGGATCCAGAATCGTCAGTTGATTGCGGAGCATCAGTTCGTAATTCGCGGAGCCCGGTACACCAGGGGGCCAAGGGCCACTTCGCATGCATCGATTCAGATCACCGGCGATCGCATAACTGGCATCTTCAACCGCTCGTCCGCTTTTCCTGACGCGGTGCCTGGGCCCCCAGACATAGACCTAAGCGGGTTCTTAATTCTCCCTGGGTTTGTCAATGCGCACGATCATCTCCAGTTCGCGCTTTCTCCGCGGATGGGAAATCCGCCGTACCGCAATTACATCGAGTGGGGAGATGACATACACAGGAGCTTTCCAGAGGTAATTGCGAAGCATCATGCCATACCCAAAGCCGTTCGCCTATGGTGGGGAGGCATACGAAATCTTCTCTGCGGAGTAACTACAGTCGGCCACCACAATCCTCTTTGGCCGGAGCTGCGAAGGGACGATTTCCCTGTACGTGTGGTCCAGGATTATGGCTGGGGTCATTCGTTGGCTCTCGGTGGCGACATTCGCCAGGTGCGCGCCGCCACCCCCCTGGGCCGTCCTTTCATTCTGCACGCCTGCGAAGGCGTTGATGAGCAGGCGCGGGAGGAGCTGTGGGGACTCGAACGGCTTGGAGTCTTGGATAGCAGCACCGTGCTTGTGCATGGGCTCGCTATCGATCAAGATGGAGTTGCGCTCATGCGTGACCGTCGGGCATCGCTCATAGTCTGCCCATCTTCAAACAAGTTTCTCTTTGGAAAGGTCCCGGATCTATCTCTCCTCAGCAAAATTGAGAACATTGCTCTAGGCAGCGACTCGCCCCTGACAGCCGAGGGCGACTTGCTCGATGAAATTCGATTTGCAATGCACTTCTGCGAGATTTCGGCATCGGCCGCCTATCGCATGGTGACGACCGCTCCCGCCGCGATCCTCCGGTTAGAAAATGCGGAAGGTTCAATCAAGGAATCTGGATTCGCAGATCTGATTGCAGTTCGGGACACGGGCCAGCTCTTCGCGGAAAGGCTCAAGACACTGTCTATGAACGACGTGGAGCTTGTGATGATTGGAGGTCGTGTACAGCTTGCCTCTGAATCGATGCTGGAGCGGCTTCCATTCGCAGCAATCCACGGTCTGGAGCCCCTGTCGATCGACGGATCAATTCGCTGGCTCCGCGCGCCGGTGAAGGCATTGTTGCATCAGGCTGAAGAAGTGCTCGGAAGAGGCGAGGTTCGGCTTGGATGCAGAAGACTTTTCATCCCCGCAGATGTGGCGGCTCAACATGTCAACTGAACGAAAAAGCTGGCACTTCGGGCTGATGTCTTTCACCGGTACGGGACATCTGAATTCCCTCATCCTGCTGTCCCAATATCTGAAAGATCGTGGGCATAAGGTCACATTCTTCGAGAAACCCAAGATCGAGGGCCGTGTGCTTGAGGCCGGGCTCGATTTCTATCCGATCGGGATGGCCAAGTCTCCCTTTAAAGAGAAGAATGCAAATATCAACAATCCAAGTTTGCGCTCACAGCTTTCCACGCTACGCTTCAATCTGAAGCGGATCGCGCAAGACCTCGAAATGTATCTCCAGGAGACAACCATCGCGCTGAGGCAAACAAAGGTGGACGCGCTCCTCGTGAACGAGATCGCCCTTGCCGGCCCAACTGTAGCCCAGATTGTCCGCTTGCCCTATTTCATCATCTCCACCTCAGTTCCTCACAACTTCGGATGGAATGATCTCTCATGGCTCTCCGGCTACAGGTATTCGGAGTCGTGGTTTTCATTGCTTGATGCTGCATTTCTTGAAAATTCTGCGCTGCGCATGCGTGGACCGATACGACGGGCGCTCGATGCATATAGACGACAGGCCGGATTAGAACCGCTTCGACAAGCCCGAAAGTCGTTTCCTGAACTGGCACACATTACCCAGCTTCCTGAGTGTCTCGACGTGCCGCGTTCGAGGCTCCCTGGAAACTTTCACTACACCGGCCCGTTTGCGAATCAAGCCGCAAGACCGCACGTCGACTTTCCGTGGAACCGGCTCGATGGAAGGCCCATCATCTACGCGTCTTTGGGCACGACACGCAATGTGCAGGCTTTCGTGTTTCGCCTAGTCGCTGAGGCTTGCCAGGGTCTTGACTTGCAGTTGGTGATCTCTCTGGGTGGTCGATTCGATCGCGAAATGTTCCCTGATTTGCCCGGTAATCCTCTGGTAACAAAGTATGCCCCTCAACTCGAACTTCTGAGGCTTGCGACGATCGTAATCACGCATGGTGGGCCAAACACTGTGTTCGAAACGCTGATGGAGGGAAAGCCGATGGTCGCCATCCCGCTCGCGCATGATCAACCGGCAGTCGCGGCCCGGCTTGCGCGCTTGGGGATCGCCGAAGTGCTTCCTGTCATGCGGCTCTCGGCCAGGAAGATTCATCGAGCTGTGACAAAGGTTCTGAATGATCCGAGCTATCGCGACGCTGCGGTGAAGATGCAAACAAAGCTTCACTCTCTCCATGGATTACACCGAGCGGCCGATGTAATCGAAGAAGCACTTCAAAAGCATGCAGCTGCTCGTCTTGCCCCGGTCGCTGACCATGACAGCCAGGCGGACGGCTTTGCAGGAATCTCATTGATCCCGCGATAAACGGTCAAGGGTAACAATGCCCTGACTGAGTTCGCAATACTGAAGTTCGTATGTCGGGATATCCGAGAGACTCGCAAGAATCTTCTCGTGTCGCGCACGAACCTCCCCAGCAGAGTAGAGCTCGCGGCAGGCGCGCTGAGTGGCGGTTCCATACGGCAGACGAATGAGTCTTCCCGCTTCCGATGGAATTCGGCTCAAATAGACAATACGATCTACGGTCGCCTCAGCCGCCGTGTTCTCGACCGGGAGTTCCGAGATAGCAACCTCCATCGAAGGCTTTCCCTCCATACGCGGGGTCAGCACAAAGCGTTCCAGCTCAGGGAATAGTGCCTTTGCCGAAGGGCGGAACCTTGCGCGGTGAGAGTGTCCAATAACCCGGGGGACTTTAGAATCATTGATGAGATAACTTGTGTCGTCAGAGGTATAGGTCCAGCCGGCGCGTGCACATGCATAAGCGAGTGTCGATTTGCCGGCGCCGGAGTCGCCGGCAAGTAGAATGCCTTTCCCATTCTTGCTGACGCAGGCGGCGTGTATGTCAGTTACCACCGATGCACCGAGCAGCAAGTAAACGATCTTCTCGAGAAAGTTATAGCGAAAGTAGATCCTGTTATCTACCGTTGCGCTTGTCACCCATGTGAAATTGATGCAGGACCTCAGGTCAAGGAGAGCCTGATTGTTTACATCGGCAACCAGAGAATACAGGTGGTTGTATTCGCGGCGCGTTGGCTCCGGAGGGCACTCAGACCCATCTTCGCGACTCACTCCAACGCGAATCTGGAGCATTTCGCTTGTTCGAGATAAACACCCATGGCCGAAGCTCTCTTCTGCAGCCAGCAATACAAGCTTGTCATTTGTGATGATCTCGACAGCATAGCCAAGGGGATAGAAGATGCCCCGGTGCGGAAGCTCCATGTCGCACAGCAGCGCGTCTTGCGGACGGCGAGATGTGCGCGCATCGGCTGTGACTGAGTTTTCCTGTTGAATAACCTCGCTAACCATAACTCGTGGGCCTTCCATTCTTGTTTATGAACAAGGGTTAGCATCCTGCCAAGGCCCAGATGTCAGGCAAATGTTTTCGCAATGTCATTTTTCTAACCAGCTAATCATTGGATCAGGCTGCGCCTTACGCGATTCATTCAGTCTTCAGAACCATCTCGAATCGGCTTCAATCTCCACGTGCGGCGATCACAAAGTAAACAACAAAATAATGACAATTCACTGACGAACGCATGACACCCACGCTCTCGCCGTTCTTTACGGTCAAAGTCGTAGTGCAAAGTGCCTATGCCGCAGGTCGTCACCACACTCCGTCTAAGAATTGCAATTCCGAGTAGATCCTTGCGCGTCTGTAGTTATTGTGCTCGCGCATTGCGTATTTCTTGCTTCCTGACGGCATGCATAATCACGCTCTGTTTGATCGCAGGGACGCGCGCAAGCGGCCAGTTGACGTCTTCCACTGCTCCGACGCAGGACACGGCAGATTCGCAGGCAGATCAAGGTACCAGCGCATCGGCCGCAATTTCGGATTACAGCGGCTCCTCGGGAAGGGGCAGCAATCCGTTGATGAGTCCGGCCATCACGGGGTCGCGTACGGCGCTCTCCGCGGACCAGATCAACAACATCTTGCAGCAGAGCCCCGATCTCGTGGTGGAGCTAAAGGCCCAGTTGGCAGATCGCATGCAACAGCAGGGCGTCCAGATCGATCCGAACGAAATCTCCGATGAGATGCTCTACAACCAAATCGCGACGAACGCTGACCTGCGTGCAAGTATCACAACCGTGTTGCGTGCCCGCGGATATGTAGTCGAGGGCGATCTTCAGTCTGCTGGAGCAGTCGGCGCGGAGAACGATGAGGCCAATCCCCAAGCACCTTCTCAACGCGGTCCATTCGCAAGTGACAACGGGAGTGCAGCCGGTATCGACACAGCCCCTAGCGTGGGCGGAGGCTTGGCAGCGATTGACGGAAGTATTGCTTCAGCGACGACGACGGAAGCAATTCCTATGAATCGCAACCAGCTGAGTCAGAAAGAATTCCCGCGCAGCCAGGAGAAGGCGAACGCATCGACTGACTTGCCCAAGGTTGTCCGCCAGCCTGCACCATACAATCTGCAATCGCTGCGCGATCTTTACACACAAATACCGAACGAGACAGCGGGCTTGAAGCGCTTCGGATCTGATGTCTTTGTGAATCGCGAAATTTCCGCGGCGGCACGCGGAATCTCTGCCCGGGACACGCCGCTCGACGTGCCTTTGGGCCCGGATTATGTCCTCGGGCCCGGGGATACGCTCACAATTCACCTCTGGGGAGGCATGACCCAGAGCATCGTTCGTTCCATCGAACGCGACGGCACCATCTTTCTTCCGGAAGCGGGATCAATCGACATTTCAGGGCTCGCACTGGGAATGGCTCAGACCTTGATCGAGGGCGCGCTCAAACAGCAATACCGCAACGCGCAGGTAGCAGTTACTGTCTCGCGTCTTCGCTCCGTGCGCGTCTATGTGGTCGGCGATGTGCAACGGCCGGGCGGGTACGACATTAGCTCTCTTTCAACTCCCGTGAGTGCCCTGTATGCCGCTGGTGGTCCCACAGCCGTTGGATCGCTTCGTACGCTGCACCACTATCGCGGGAAGCAACTCGTCCAGGATGTCGATCTCTATGACTTTCTGCTTCATGGTATCCGCAATGGGAGTGCCTCCTTTGAAAGCGGAGACACTCTTCTAGTGCCCCCCGCGGGTCCCTTGGTTGCCGTTTCTGGCGCAGTCAAGCGTCCGGCGATCTACGAACTCAAAACTGGGGAATCAACATTAACTACGGTGATCGGCGACGCCGGCGGTTTTAGTGCCGCGGCTTCACTCGGAAATATCAGGATCGAACGCATCGACACCAATCGTCAGCGTGAGACGCTAACTCTGCCCGACTCTACCAATCCAGGCGCGCAGGCGGATCATGGTGATATTGCTACATTCGCGGTGAAGGATGGGGACCGAATTCGCGTTGAGCCGATCCTGCCGTATAGTCAGCGCGCTATTTATCTTGCAGGCCACGTTGTGCGTCCGGGCCGCATGGCATACAGCGACGGCATGCATCTCAGCGATGTGCTTCACAGTTATCAGGATATGCTTCCGGAGCCGGCGGCTCATGGAGAGATTGTTCGACTCATTCCTCCTGATCTGCACGCTGAGACCATTGACTTCAATGTCCCCGATGTGCTGATTGGGAATGCGAACGTCGATCTGCAGCCCTTTGATACCATTCGAGTCTTCGGGCGCTATCAGGTAGACGCGCCTACGGTGATGGTTCTCGGTGAAGTCCTGCGCCCCGGCAAATACCCAATGTCGCAGGACATGACTGCCGCGCAGTTGGTACGGATGGCCGGAGGCTTCAAACGCGACGCTCTGATGGAAAGCGCCGATCTCACCAGCTATGACGTGAAGAACGGAAATGGAGTCGTCGAAAACCTGGTGACCGTGCCGATCGGAGCGGCGGTCACAGGGGCCGATCCACACGCAGACGCCCCCCTCAAGCCAGGAGACATTCTGGCGATCCATCAGATCACCAACTGGGAGAACATCGGCCAGTCAGTAACCATCAAAGGCCAGGTCAGGTATTCAGGCAGTTATGGCTTTCAGGACGGCGAGCGCCTCAGCTCGGTTTTGCGAAGAGCAGGAAATCTTCTGCCTACCGCATATCCGATTGGGGCGGTGCTGATTCGCGAACAGGTCAGAGAACTGGAGGAAAAGAGCCGTGACGAGCTCGTCCGCCAGATCGAGACGAACTCCGCGGCGGCAAGGCTCTCGCCCAGCCTCGCAAGCTCAAATGGGGCTGGGGAAATGCAGCTCATCAAGCAGCAGCAAAGTCAGGTGCTCGCCGATTTGAAAAGCCACCCCGCCACCGGCCGCATGGTGATTCGGATCGATGCGGATATAGACAGTTGGGCGAACACGCCAGCCGATATCGAGCTGCGCCGAGGCGATGTGCTTACCATCCCGAAGCGGCCTGGATTCGTGCTTGTCACAGGTCAGGTCTACAACGCGACCGCTCTCACATTTACACCCGGAAGAACCGCAGCCTGGTATCTCAGTCGCGCGGGCGGTACCAACGGTACTGCGGATCGGAAAGAGATATTCATCATTCGCGCGAATGGCTCAGTTGTTGGCCGCCACTCGGGGGGATGGTTCGATGCTCATGTTCTCTCAACCCGGCTCAATCCGGGCGATGTTGTCGTAGTGCCCCAGAAGATCATCGGCGGCTCGTTGTTCTGGAGAGCGCTGTTGGCTGCAGGCCAGCTTGCTGCCTCCATCGCTATCACTTCCGGCGTTGCCGCCGCGACGCTGTAGGGAGCCATTTCAATGCTCAGAACTTTCACGCTGCTTGTTACTTGCATCATTATGACGCCAAATCTCCAGGCCGCCAGTTCCTCCGATCGACAAGACACGCAGCAGCCTCGCGATTCCGAGATGGCTTCGACGTACGTGACTCTCGACAGTTGGGTCTATTCCGCGTTTGAACGGCTCGCAGCTGAGGGATATGTTCAGACCGCGTTCTTTAGTTTGCGTCCGTGGACTCGTCTCGACTGTGCTCGCCTGATTGAGGAAGCGGAAGATCAAATCAGCAATGAACCTGTCACATCGGATACAGCCGCATTGTTGCGGAACCTTAAGTCGGAGTTCGCCGCAGAACTTGAGCGGCGCACGGGCGCGCCTAATCACGAGTTTCGCCTTGAATCGCTGGATCAACGAGTCACTGCAATTGCAGGCCGGCCTTTAACCGACGGCTATCATTTCGCTGAGACGCTTGTCGATGACGAAGGCCGTCCTTTCGCCGCGGGAGCGAATCTTTATTCTGGAGCCGCATTCCGGGCAACGGCGGGGCTATTCGCCGCTTACATCAAAACAGAGCTCCAAAGAGTCCCTCTGGCACAAGTTCCAGATGCGAACGCGGATCAATTGATCGCCGCGGCAGATTTCACGCCCACGGCGGCTGCAGCCCCAGTCGGCGGCTTTCTTCGCGGCAGAGTTCTGGACGCGAATGCTTCATTCGCCTTTTCGAACAATCAATTAACGGTTGGCCGTCAGTCCCTGTGGTGGGGGCCGGCGCAAAGCGGCGCAACACTCTTCAGCAACAACGCAGAACCGATCGACATGATTCGTTATGACCGTGTTCGTCCGTTCGAGCTGCCGGGCTTTCTCAGGCTGCTCGGTCCCATCCGCGCTCAGATGCTGGTGGGCCGTCTTTCTGGGACGCAGTTCGTTCAACCGCTCAACGTGCTATACGGGGCTTCAGGAGTCTCCTTGAAGGATCAGCCCTTCATTCATGGAGAAAAAATATCCTTCAAACTAACGCCGAATTTTGAATTCAGCGTCTCACGCACCACGATTTTCGGTGGCGCCGGTTCGCCCGTGAATTTCCATACCTTTCTGCGCAGCTTGTTTTCTTTTGAAACTGAAAACGGAAATAGCGATCCTGGAGATCGCCGCCAGGCTGTCGACGCAAGCTATAGAATCCCTGGGTTACGGCAGTGCTTGACAGGCTATTTCGACGGCTTCGCCGACGACCAACCCTTCCCACTTGCTTACCCCACGGAAAGTGTATGGCTCTCCGGCGTCTTCCTTCGTTGTGTGCCGCGTCTGCCACGCCTCAGCATGCGCGCCGAAGGCCTCTTGTCGCCGCACCGCGATCTGACATTTCCCGGTTTCTTCTACTTCAATGTGCATTATCTAAGTGGCTACACCAACAACCGGCAGCTGATCGGCAGTTGGATTGGGCGCGAAGCTCAAGGCGAGCAGGCGTGGGCCACCTGGCATTTATCGCCGCATTCCGTGCTGGAACTGAGCGGACGCAGCCAGAATGTCAATCGGGGGTTCCTCCAAGGCGGAAGCATGCGAGACTTTCTGGCAACCGCCGATTTCGCTCTTCAACCTGAATGGCAACTTCGTCTTCAGGAGCAGGCGGAGTGGTGGCATTTTCCTTTGCTTTCCACCACAGGCCAGCGTAATTCAGCATTCACCATTCAACTTTCCTACAATCCACTCGGGAGGGCGAGACAATGACTCCCGACTCGGTGGCCACACTTTATGTTCGAGAAGAGTCGATACAAATTGCTCACGAGCCGCACTGGGCTGTCCGCGCCATGCTGCTTTGGAAACATCGTCGGATGCTTTTGTGGGTTACGGCGATCTCCTTTTTGGTAAGCCTGGGCATTTCGTTCGCAATTCCAAAGCAGTACAAGTCCACCGCAAGCATTATGCCGCCAGATCAGCAGGGTTCGAGCGCAATGCTACTGGCCGCGCTAACCGCCCACTCGGGGGGGCTGGGAGCGTTAGGCGGCCTGGCGGGCGGCCTGCTGGGCGGGCATACTTCCACCGCGCTGTTCATTGACTTGTTGCGCAGCGGATCCGTAAGTAGTCATCTCATTGACCGGTTCAACCTGATGCATGTTTACCACAATCGATATCGCATTGACGCCGCCAAGCATCTTGCGCGATGCACAAAGATTACCGAAGACAAGAAAAGCGGCGTTATCACGATCGAGGTGGAGGATACGGATCGTGCGCGGGCTCGCGACCTGGCGCAGGGG
>Ga0302324_100026571_pt1 | contig 11055 bp, 12 predicted proteins | sample Palsa_T0_1_FD_201949 | JGI IMG/M metagenome (GOLD analysis project Ga0302324, IMG submission 201949) | Peat permafrost microbial communities from Stordalen Mire near Abisko, Sweden - Palsa_T0_1 | ecosystem: Environmental > Terrestrial > Soil > Palsa > Peat permafrost | place: Sweden: Abisko... | reverse complement strand
AGGAGTCAGGAGTGCCATGCGTCGACCAATTCGCTCTATCTCCCGACTCCTGCTTCCCGATCACCGGTAGGGGTAGATCAGGTTGCCCGATTTCAGCTCCGGCGGATAGACGATGACCTGGGTGTGCTGACTCTTGAAGGTCTCCAGGCTGTTGTCCTTGATGTTCTGGAACTGGATCTGGAGCATGCCCGACTTCGCCCACTCGCCGTTGGGCGCGAACGCGATGTCGCCGACGATGGTCTTGAACGTCGCGCTGTGGATGTACTGGCCGAGCTTGTCCTGGTCGAGGCTGCCGACCGCGGCGATCGCCTGCTCGTAGACCTGCATGCCGGCATAGGCGTAGGGCGGCAGGTAGAAGCCCAGCTGGTCGATGCCGAGCTCGGGGGCCTTCGGCTGGTACTTCTTCAGGAACGCGTCGATGCCGGGCCGGCTCAGGGTCGGCGACGGGACCCACTGGTCGAAATTGACGATGCCGTTGAGCGCCGGCCCGAACTGGGTCTTGAGCGCGGCGAACTGCAGCCCGACCATGCCGCCGCCGATCATCTTGGCCTTCAACCCGACCTCGTTGATCGCGCGCACGAAGCCGGCGGTGTCGGGCGGATACGAGGCGATGAAGACGAGGTCGGGATTGACCGCCTGGATCGCGCGCACGATCGGGGTGTAGTCGACCGTCGATGGCGGATAGGTCCGATCGTAGACCGTCTTGAGACCGAGCGCCTGGACGTTGTCGCGCGCGCCCGACAGCGCGGTCTGGGAATATTCCGCATCCGCCCCGACCAGCGCGATCGTCTGCGGCTTCGGCGTCTGCGCCAGGGCGACCTTCAGGAAGCCGTTGGAGAATTCGTGCCGCGCGTCCGGACCGTTGGGCTGAATCTGGAAATATTTGTCGTAATGGAACTTCTCGTTCACGGCGAGCGCGAAGTTCGCCATGAAGACCATGTTGTGCTGCATGACGATCGGCATCGCGGGCGCGGTCTGGTTGGTGGCATAGCCCGAGCACACCATGTCGACCTTGTCGACGTCGAGCAGCTTGGTGTAGATGCCGGGCACCAGCGACGGGGTGCTCTGATCGTCGTAGAACACCAGCTCGACCTTGCGGCCGAGCAGCCCGCCCTTGGCGTTGACGTCCTCGGCCCAGCTCTGGATCGCGAACACCGCGGCCTTGCCGTTGCCAGCCAGTCCACCGGTCTGCGCCATGCCGAAACCGAGCTTGATCGGGCCGTCGGCAGCGCGCGCCGGCGCCGCCAGCGCGACTGCAACCAAGAGCAGAGCGCCGGCCCCTATCGGCGTGATGATTCGAGTCATGTGCATGTCCTCCCGCTATTTTCGCGAATGATGCTCTCTCGTGGGCGCGCCTGTCCACCAGCAGCGCGCCCGGGCCGCGGAACCGGTGCGCGGCTCGCCTGCTGCGTCGACCGACCGGCGTCACCCGGTGTCGCGTCATGATGCCGGAGTCGCCGCGGTTCTCGGCGAATGCGCGCTTGCCCTGCCGCGGCGTTTGGCGATAGATTATTTTTCACAAACAGATCGGCGGCGATTGCTGGGATCGCCGCGATTTTTTTTGCGCCCGCGCGGAATTGCCGCGATCGGATCAGCCGGGCCAATAATAAGAAAGAGGTTCTTTTGGGGGAGGCATGACGACGCGGGGTATTTCGATCGCCGCATCCGTGCTCCGGTAGGGACGACGGATGGAATTCAATCAGATCATCGAAGCTCTCGTGGCGTGCGCCGGCGGCGACTGCGGCAATCTCAGCTCGATCCTCGACCTGCTCGCCAACGCGGTGGTCGCCGGCCTGCTGCTCGGCGGCTTCTACGCCGCGGTGACGATCGGCGTCACGATCTCGTTCGGCATGCTCGACATCGTGAACATCGCGCACCCCGCCTTCATCATGCTGGGCTCGTTCGTCGCCTACTTCGTCAATCAGACCTTCGGCGTCGATCCGGTCGTCATCGGCGTCGTCTTCACGCCGGCCTTCTTCCTTCTCGGCATGGCGATCTACCGGATCTACTACAACAGCTTCGAGAAGCGCGGCCAGGAATCGATCCGCGGCCTCGCCTTCTTCTTCGGCGTATTGTTCATCGGCGAGGTCGCGTTGATCCTCACCTTCGGGGTCGACTATCGCTCGGTCGATGCCGCCTATATCGGCACCAGCGTCAATCTCGGCGTGGTCGGGCTGCCGATGCGCCTGTTCGTCCCGTTCGTGGTGTCGATGACCATGATGGTGCTGCTCGAGCTGTTTCTCGGCCGGACGTTCTTCGGCCGCGCCATCAAGGCGGTATCGCAGGATCGGCTGGCGCTGCAGTTGATGGCCGCCAATCCGGCGCGCATCAAGGAGCTCGCCTTCGGCCTGTCGATCGCGACCGCGAGCGTCGCCGGCTCGCTGCTGATCATCATCGGCCCGGTCGAGCCGTCTATCGGGCGCGACTATATCGGCCGCGTGTTCGCGATCTGCGTGCTCGGCGGCATGTCGAGCGTGCCCGGCACCGTGATCGCCGCGATCATCATCGGCATCGCCGAAAGCTTCACGGCGACGTTCTACGGCCCGTCCTGGTCGCCCGCGATCGCGTTCGGCCTGCTGCTGCTCGTGCTGGCGGTGCGGCCCGCCGGCCTGCTCGGGCGCTGACGATGCGCAGATCGTCCCTGCCGTTCCTGATCGGCATCGCCGTCGTAGCCTTTCTCGGGATCGCGGCGACCCGGCTGCTCGGCAACCAGTATTATTATTTCGCCGCCTACGTGGTGCTGCAGTATGTCGTGCTGGCGACCGGCTGGAACATACTCGGCGGCTATACCGGCTACGTGAATTTCGGGGTCGCGGGCTTCTTCGCGATCGGCGCCTACACCTCCGTGGTGCTGATCAAGCTGCTCGGCGCGCCGATGCCGGTGCTGATCCTGGCCGGCGGCATCGTCGCCGGGCTGGTCGGGCTCGGCACCGGCTATCTGACCCTGCGGCTGAAGGGCGTGTTCTTCTCGATCGCGACACTGGCGCTCGCGATCGTGCTGCAGACCTTCGTGACCAACTGGGACTATGTCGGCGGCTCGCGCGGCGTCTACACGATCCGCCCGCGCGAGGTGCCGTTCTTCGACAATTACGTCGAGTACCTGTTCATCGTCATGCTGTTGCTGGCGCTCGGCGCGGTCGCTGCCGCTTGGTTGATCGAGCGCTCGTGGATCGGGCGCGGCCTCGCGGCGATCCGCGACGACGAGCAGGCAGCCGAGGCGATGGGCGTGCCGACCCTGCGCCTCAAGCTGTTCGCGACCACGGTGTCGGGCTTCATGATGGGCATCGCCGGCGCACCCTATCCCTATTACGTCACCTATCTCGATCCGGCGTCGGGCTTCAGCCTGGCCTACGCGGTCAACTCGGTCGCCATGCCGCTGATCGGCGGCACTACCAGCTGGCTCGGGCCGGTGATCGGCGCGGTGCTGCTCGGCACCCTCCAGCAGGTCGCGACCGTGACGATCTCGTCGGCCCTCAACCTGCTGATCGTCGGCGTCAATCTGGTGATGTTCGTGACCGTCGCGCCCGAGGGCATCCTCGGCTTGGCGCGCGAGTTCGCCGAGGGGCGGCCCGGGCGGCGCGCCGCGATCGCGGCGATGATCCTCGGCATCCTGGCGGGCGACACCGGGATCGCGATCACGGGCGCGGCGGGCGCCGGGCTGCTGCAGCTGCTCGGCATCGCGATTCCGCTGCTCACCATCGTCGGCGGCGGCTTGGCCCTGGTGCGGCCCGGCATCGGCGGCCTCATGATGCTGGCGAGCGCGGCCGCCACCGCCGCGGTGTTCGGCCTCGACGTCCTAACCGCGATTCCGATCGCGATCGGCGCGATCGGCGGCGCGCTCGCCTATCTGGCGCGCTACCGCATCACCGCGTCGGCCGGCTATGAAGCGCTGAGGCGCGCCTGATGGCCGAGGTTCTGCTCCAGATCAAGGACGTGACCAAGCGCTTCGGCGGATTCATCGCGCTCGATGCCGTGAATATCGAGGTCTTCGCGGGCGAGCGGCTCGGCCTGATCGGGCCCAACGGCTCGGGCAAGAGCACCTTGGTCAACTGCGTGTCCGGCACCTTGCGCAACGAGGGCGGCAGCATCCTGTTCGACGGCGCCGACATACGCGGCCTGCCGGCGCACCAGCGCACGCGGCGCGGCATCGCGCGCAGCTTCCAGATCCCCAAGCCCTTCACCAGCATGACGGTGCTGGAGAATCTCGCGATCCCGCTCGAATACGCCGCCCGCGAATGGGCGCATCCGAGCCAGGTGATCGACGACGCGATGGCGATCCTCAGCCAGGTCGGTCTCGAGCAGAAGGCCAACGAGCGCTCGAACGGCCTGACCCAGATCGAGCTGCGCAAGCTCGAGCTGGCGCGCGCGATGGCGGCCAAGCCTAAGCTCCTGATCGCCGACGAGGCGATGGCCGGGCTGTCGAGCACCGAGGTCGACGACATCCTGGCGCTGCTCCTGATGCTCAACGAGCACGGCATCACGATCATCATGATCGAGCACATCATGCGGGCGGTGATGCGCTTCTCGCAGCGCATCGTCGTGCTCGACGCCGGTCGCAAGATCGCCGATGGCGCGCCCGAGGACGTCGTGCGGGACCCTGCCGTGGAGAAGGCTTACCTTGGCGAATAGGATCGTGGTCAGCAAGGTCGATGCCGGCTACGGCGCGGTGCGCGTGCTGCAGGGCGTCTCGATCACGGTCGAGTCCGGCGAGACCGTGGCGCTGCTCGGCACCAACGGCAACGGCAAGAGCACCTTGATGAAATGCATCATGGGGCTGGTGACGCCGTCCGCCGGCGAGGTCTATCTCGAGGTCGACGGCAAGCGCACCGACCTGGTCGGCCGCCCGACCGAGGAGATCGTCGAGCTCGGCATCGCGCTGGTGCCCGAGGGTCGGCGCCTGTTCCCCAAGCTGACGGTCGAGGAGAACCTGCTGCTGGGCGCCTACCGCAAGGCGGCACGGGCGCAGATCGGACCCAATCTGCGCCACTGCTTCGATGCCTTCCCGGTGCTCGAGCGCCGGCGCAAGCAGCTCGCCGGCAGCATGAGCGGCGGCGAGCAGCAGATGCTCGCGGTCGGCCGCGCGCTGATGTCGGCGCCGCGCATCCTGCTGGTCGACGAGCCGTCGGTCGGGCTGGCGCCGATCCTGGTCAGCCGCATGATCGAGAAGATCAAGGAGCTCAAGGAGACCTACAGCCTGACGGTGCTGATGGCCGAGCAGAACTTCAACCAGGCGGTCAAGATCGCCGACCGCGGCTACATCATCGTGCACGGCCAGATCGAGTTCGAAAGCAAGACCGCGCAGGATCTGCGCGAAAACGAGCTGGTGAAGAAATATTATTTGGGGCTATAGGCGGCCCCTCTCTCGCCGTTCTTCATCCCTCGCCGTCATGGCCGGCCCCCAGGTTTAACCCGGGGGTCGGGCGGCCGTCACGATGGCCGGCTCGAGGGCCGGCCATGACGGCGAGGGCGTAGGCGCGTCAGGGTAATTCGGATCACGCCGGGAGCGGCAGGTCGCCGACCTTGGAGGGGACGTCGTAGCCGCGCTGCACGGCCGGGCGCTTGGCGAGCGCGAGATACCAGCGCTTCACGTTGGGATACTCGCTCAGATTGATGGTCTGCCATTCGAAGCGCGACACCCAGGGCCAAGTCGCGATGTCGGCGATCGAATAGTCGCCGGCCAGGAACTCATTGTCGCCCAAGCGCTTGTTCATCACGCCGTAGAGCCGCTTGCACTCGGTGAGGAAGCGGTCCTCGGCATAGGGTGCCTTGCCGGCGTTGTATTTCACGAAGTGGTGGACCTGGCCGAAATTCGGCCCGACGCTCGCCATCTGGAACATCAGCCACTCGAACACCCGCCAGCGGCCCTTGTCGTCCTTCGGCATCAGCTTCTTCGACTTCTCGGCGAGGTAGATCAGGATCGCGCCGGATTCCATCATCGCGACGCCATTGTCATGGTCGACGATCGCGGGGATCTTGTTGTTCGGGCTGATCTTGAGGAACTCGGGCGCGAACTGCTCGTCCTTCGAGATGTTGATCGCGATTGCCTTGTAGGGCAGGCCGATCTCCTCGAGCATGATCGAGACCTTGCGGCCGTTGGGCGTGGTCCAGGTATAGAGATCGATCACTTGGGTCCTCCTCGCAGCACGGAAACTTCACCGCAACCAGACAATGTAAGCGGCGCCGGCGCAAGGGCCGCGCTCCCCTGGGCAGCGGCCGGCGCCTGCTCTAGCATGGCGCGGACATCAACCGACGGAGACCGCCATGCCGGCTTATTGGGTCGCGCGCTCGAAGGTCAACGATCCCGAGCAGTACAAGAAATATACCGATCTGGTGCCCGGCATCATGGCAAAATACGGCGGCAAGATCCTGGCACGCGGCGGCCGCTTCAAGATCCTCGAAGGGCCGGAGAAATTCGGCCGCTTCATCGTGATCGAGTTCCCCAGCCTCGAGCAAGCGGTGGCGTGCCACGACTCGCCCGAATATCAGGCTGCCGCCAAATTCCGCAAGCAGGACGGCGCCGGCGAGGTCGAGCTCGTGATCGTCGAAAGCCTCGCCGGTTAGGCCAGCGCGATGCACTCGATCTCGACTTTGAGGCCGAAGCTGAGCTGAACGCCGCAGGTCGTGCGTGCCGGCGGGTCGGTCGGGAAGAACTCGCGATAGACCGCGTTCATGTTCTCGAACTCGAGCATCGAGTGCAGCAGCACGTTGATCTTGACCACCTTGGCGAGCGACGAGCCGGCCGATTCGAGCATGTGGGCCATGTTCTCGAGGATCTGACGGGTCTCGCTGTCGGTCGTGCCGAGCTTGCGCTGGCCGGTCGCCGGGTCGACCGACACCATGCCGGACAGGAAGATGAAGTCGCCGCATTTGATGCCGGGCGAATGCGGCAGCTTGAGGTTCTTCGACACGTTCAGCGCCGGATTGCGCGGCTGGATGACTTCGCGGGTCGCGCTCATTCGATGCTCCTCACGCCTGGGCCGTGGCGTCGATCTGGACCTTGAAGCCGCTCTCGATCGTGACGCTCCAGACGGTGCGCGCCGGCGGCTCGTGCGGCAGATACTGGCGATAGACGCGGTTCAGCACGTCATATTCGAGCCGGTCATAGATCAGCGCATGGACCTGCACGATCTTTTCGAGCGACGAGCCGGCCGTCTCGAGCAGCAGCTTCAGATTCTGGAACACGCGGTGCGCCTCGCTCGTCACCGTGCCGTGCTCGCGCTCGCCGGTTTCCGGGTTGAGCGCGGTCATGCCCGAGCAGAAGATCAACCCACCGGCGCGGATCGCCGCCGATTGCGGGTAGCCGAACTGCGCCAGCATGTCGAGGCCGGGCGCCGGTGGGCGGATGATTTCGCGCGCGCTCGCCATCAGGGCTCCGGTCATTTCGGCAGATAGTCGTTGGTGGCGACCGCCTGCCACGGAATCGGCGCGTTGATCACGCCGGTGTCGCGCAGGAACTTGGCCGCCTTGTCGACCGCCGCCTCGGTGATCATGCCATCGCGCCTGAAGGCGGGTTTGAGGCTGTCGAGGATCTCGGTCAGCAGCGCGTCGGGCACGCCCGTGAAGCGCGCGCGCATCTCCGGCAGCTGGGTCTTGGTCGGCGTGTCCTGCATCCATGCGACCGCCTCGCGCAACGACGTAACGACCCCGCGCACGATGTCGGCGTTGGCCTTGGCCCAGTCGGGCCGGACATAAAGGAGCTCGAACAGGAAATCGTCGAACGCCGGATCGTCGCCACGCAGATTGTGGGTGAACGCGATCGCCTTGCCGCGCGATACCGCGAGCTCCGGCATCGGGCTGCCGGTGCAGGCGACCGCCACCTGGCCGTTCTCGAGCGCCGGCAGCATCGAGCCGGCGCCGCCGAGGCCGATGATCTGCAGATCCTGCTGCGGCACCAGACCGACACGCTTGGCGTAGTTGACCAGCAGCAGGTAGGTGAACGCGCCGGGCCGCGTGCCCGCGACGGTCTCGCCCTTCATCGATCGCAGTTTCTGGTCGAGCGGCGTCGCCTCGGTGATCGACAGCCGGTCCGCGACCGCCTTGTTCATCGCGCATTCGATGCCCATGCGGTTGCCCAGGTTCATCACCGCGAGCAGCGGCTTGCCCTGCTCGTAGGCGGTGAACAGCCGGTTCGGCGTCGAGATCGTGAAGTCGACGCTGCCCGAGATCAGCGCGTCGATGTCGGGCCCGTCGCCCGCCGTCGAGATGATCTCGAACGCGTAGCCGTGCGTGGCGAAGAAGCCTTTATCGACCGCGACGAAGAGGGGGTAGAACACCATCGCGGGCACCGGGATGGTGACTCGCAGCGGCTTGAGGGTCTGGCTCTGGGCCTGCGCGCCAACGCCGAGCGCCAGCGCGGCACCCAGAACGCCTGCCACCAACCCGATGTTCGCGCGCATCGCTCTCTCCCGCAGGCCGGCATGATCAGGCACGCGCCGTGCCATACAACCGATCGTCGCCACGATAGGCGAGCCCCGCGCGATAATCACCTTGAAACCTCGGCCAAGAGGATGCTCGGCTGATGCCGCACAATCGAGAGGCAGGGTCATGGACAAAGAAGTGATACGGGTCGGCAAGATCTCCGAGGCGATCGAGGCGATGAAGGTGCCGCTGTCGGCGGTGACGCGGGCCAACGGCTTCGTGTTCGTCTCGGGCCTGCCGCCGATCGACCGCGCGACCGGCGAGCTGGTGCGCGGCGACATACTGGTCCAGACGCGCCATGTCTGCGAGAACGTCAAGGCGGCGCTCGACGCCGCGGGCTCGTCGCTCGACAAGGTGGTGAAGACCACGATCTACATCTCCAACGCGGCCTATTTCACCGACGTCAACCGGATCTATGGCGAGTATTTCGCCGTCAGCCCGCCGGCCCGCACCTTCGTCACGGTCGGCTCCTGGCCGACCGTGTTCGACATCGAGATCGAGGCGATCGCGCTCGCCTGATCCTGACGGCGCCGAGATGCGCTATGCTGGCGGCCCGAGGGAGGATGCGCCATGGATTTCAGCCTGACCGAAGAGCAGCGCATGTTCGCCGAGAGCGCGCGCGGCTTTGCCGAACGCCATCTGGCGGCGGGTGCGCTGCAGCGCGCCCAGTCCGACAGCTTCCCCTGGGACGTTGCCGGCTTGATGGCCGAGGCCGGCCTGCTCGGCATCACGATCCCAGAGGAAAATGGCGGCCAGGGCGGCAGCCTGATGGACGCCGTGCTGGCGATCGAGCAGATCAGCCTGGTCTGCCCGCGCAGCGCCGACGTGATCCAGGCCGGCAATTTCGGCCCGATCCGGACCTTCGCCGAGTATGCCACGCCGGACCAGCGCGAGCGCTATCTGAAGCCGATCCTGGCCGGCGAACGCCTGATCGCGCTCGGCATGACGGAACCCGAAGCGGGTTCAGCGGTGACCGACCTCAAGACCACCGCGAAGCCGGACGGCGACGGCTACCGGATCAGCGGCAGCAAATGCTTCACCACCAACAGCGGCGAGGCCGAAATCTTCCTGGTCTATGTCCGGTTCGGGCCCGGGGTCGGCGGCATCGGCTCGGTGCTGGTCGAGCGCGACACGCCGGGATTCGAGCTCGGCAAGCCGACCAAGTTCATGAACGGCGAGACCTGGCGGCCGCTGTTTTTCGACAATTGCTTCATCGACCGACGCAACCTGCTGCTCGGGCCGGGCGGCTTCAAGAAGCAGATCGCCGGCTTCAACGCCGAGCGCATCGGCAACACGGCGCGCTCGCTGGCGTTCGGCCGCTTCGCCTTCAACCTGGCGCGCGAGCATGCGCGCACGCGCCGCCAGTTCGGCCGACCGTTGTGCGATTTCCAGGGCCTGCAATGGAAGTTCGCCGACATGCAGGTCAAGCTGGATGCCGGCCAGCTGCTGCTCTACCGCGCTGCGCTGAGCGCCGATCGCGGTCTGCCCTCGCCGCAGGATACCGCGGTGGCCAAGCTGTTCTGCAACCAGGCCGGCTTCGAGATCGCCTCGGAGGCGCTCCAGATCATGGGCGGCACCGGCTACTCGTCCGACTGCCTGGTCGAATATTGCTTCCGCAAGACGCGCGCCTGGATGATCGCCGGCGGCTCGCTCGAGATGATGCGCAACCGCGTCGCCGAGGGTGTGTTCGAGCGCAGCTTCCCGCAGCGGCCGCCGCGCGCCGAAGCCGCCGAATAATCGAACGACAACGAGAGGGAGGTTCCTGTCATGGGCATGGTCGATGGCAAGGTGGTCGTGGTGACCGGCGCGGGCCGCGGCATCGGCCGCGAGATCGCGCTGCTGCTGGGCAAGGAAGGCGCCAAGGTCGTCGTCAACGACGTCGGCGCGGCGCTCGACGGTCAGGGCAGCGACACCACGCCGGCCGAGGAGGTGGTCTCCTTGATCAAGCAGCACGGCGGCGAAGCCTATGCCGACCCGCGCTCGGTCGCCGAATGGCAGACCGCGCACGAGATCATCAAGGGCGCGGTCGAGCGCTTCGGCAGGATCGACGGGCTGGTCAACGTCGCCGGCATCCTGCGCGACCGCATGTTCCACAACATGTCGCAGCCGGAATGGCAGGCCGTGATCGACGTCCATCTCAACGGCAGCTTCTACATGGCGCGCGCCGCGGCACCCTATTTCCGCCAGCAGGAGCACGGCGCCTATGTGCATTTTACCTCGACCTCGGGGCTGATCGGCAATGTCGGGCAGTCGAACTACGCGGCGGCCAAGCTCGGCATCGTCGGCCTGTCGAACTCGATCGCACGCGACATGAAACGCTTCAACGTGCGCTCCAACGCGATCGCGCCGTCGGCCTGGAGCCGCATGATCGGCTCGATCCCGACCGAGACGCCGGACCAGCAGAAGCGCGTCGAGCGACTCAAGAGCATGACGCCCGACAAGATCGCGCCACTCGCCGTCTATCTGATCAGCGACGCCGCGAAGGAGGTCTCGGGCCAGATCTTCGGCGTGCGCAAGAACGAGATCTTCCTGTTCAGCCAGCCGCGCCCGATCCGCTCGCTTCATCGCAGCGAGGGCTGGACGCCGCAGACTATCGCCGAGTTCATGACGCCGGCATTCCGCAAGGACTTCACCGCG
>Ga0302324_100026570_pt1 | contig 11055 bp, 12 predicted proteins | sample Palsa_T0_1_FD_201949 | JGI IMG/M metagenome (GOLD analysis project Ga0302324, IMG submission 201949) | Peat permafrost microbial communities from Stordalen Mire near Abisko, Sweden - Palsa_T0_1 | ecosystem: Environmental > Terrestrial > Soil > Palsa > Peat permafrost | place: Sweden: Abisko... | reverse complement strand
CAAGAAAGTCGACACCTTCGGCCAATCGCGTCTGGCCGTCGTGTTTCACCGGGTGATCATGCCCGACGGTTATTCGGTCAGCCTTGATCAGTTCAAAGGTCTCAACCAGATCGGCGACACCGGTCTGCGGGATCAGGTCAACAACCATTATGCCCGTATCTTCGGCGTCTCGCTCGCCATTGGCGCTATCGGAGCTATCGGAGAAGTCGGAACGGCGGGCTCGCTCAACGCGTCGAACGCCGACTTGATGCGCCAGGGATTTGCGCAAAGTACCGCGCAATCCTCGGCGCAGATCCTCGACAAATTCTTGAACATCATGCCCACCGTCACCATCCGCGAGGGCCACCGGGTCAAAATCTACCTCTCGGGCGACCTCGCGCTTCCTGACTACAACAACCACAAAATTCCTTCCGACTTGTGAAGGCCAAAGGAGAGTACCGAGATGAAAAGAAAAATCCTGATCTGCTTTCTCGTTCTGGGACTCGGAGTCGAAACCGCAACCGCGCAGCTCGGGAACGGAATCGTCTACGATCCCACCAATTACCACAACGCGCTCCTGCGCTACTACCAGCTCCAGCAACACCTTCTCGAACTGCAGAAGAGCTACGCCAAAATCACCGGACAACTCAATCTCGCCCTGCAGATGGCGCAGTTCGTTAAAAACATGCCGGCCCGATATAAGGCACTGTTTTCTCAGTGGAGGAAGGTGACTTCGCTCAACTCGTTCGGAAATACGGTCTCGTGGATTAACGGGATCAACACCGGCGTTCTTCCGAATATCAACACCGGGTATCTGAAATCCACAACGCAGCTCGCGCCTTACAGCTCTTACGAACTTTCGGGAATGGATCCGACCGAACTGGGCCGCGTGCAATCCCAGTACGCCTCGATTGAGCTGGCTGATGGCGCCAACATCAATGCCATGGCCACCATCGGCGGGATTCGAGGCTCAGCCGACGGGGTTCAGACACAAATCGGAAACCTCGAAGACGATTCGTTCTCCGGCGATTCCAGCCTGAACAGCGAAGTTTCCGTACTCAACAAAATCAATGCTTCGGGGGTCCTCACGCTTCGTACACTCCAAGATTCGAACAAACTTCTGGCTTCGCTTCTTGAGCAACAGACCGTGCTGGCCAAACAGCAACGCGACCAGACCACCAACGCCATCAACATCGATATCGGACGAGATGCGAGCCTCGCCGGCAACATCGCTCAGATGACAGGAAGCCTGACCAGTTCGATTCAAAACTTCCGTATGCCGTAGTGTGCGGAAAAAAGACGCTCATGCGTCGAAGGAGCCGACGGCCATGCAAACCGACTTTCTTCAGTTCATCTTCCAGGCGATCAATAACCTGCTCACCCAGAACCTCGGTTTCTTCGACACCATGGGCCAGAACCTGTATCGCTCGTTCGCGACAATTCTGATTGCCTGGTTTGGAATCAAGTCCGCTCTCGCTTCTGCGAGCGGACGGCCCGCGTTTCAGTTCGACCATTTGGCAAGTTTGCTTCTCACCATCAGCTTCGGTTTTGCCATGGTCAATTACTACAGCTCCCCGATCCCGGGCATCGGGACGAGCTTCCATAATCTCGTCACCGATGAAGCGCAGTTCCTGTCGAGCCAGATCGATCAGGCACAGCTACAAACCGTTGTAACCCAAGTCGCCAACTTCGAAGCGCGGATGGATTCTCCCAGTTGGGGTGATTTTCTCGGAACCTTTATATACGTCATCGTCACAATTTTGCTCGCCGCCGCGCAAGCCATTGCCATCGTTGTGATTGCCTACGGCTTCATCGCGACCGCGGTCTGTGTTCTCGTGGGTCCGGTATTCATTCCGTTCTTCATCGTTCCAAAGATGGAGTGGCTCTTCTGGGGTTGGTTCCGTTGCTTTTTGCAGTATGCCTTCTACCAGGTCGTCGCTGCCGCCGTGGTCTACATCATTGGAAATCTGATGCTGGGCGCGCTTCAGCTTCCGCCCGCGGGGACTCTTTCCACCGTGCAACTCATTGCCTGGTTTCCGGTGCTGTTCATCACGTTTCTCGCCTCGATCTACGTTCTGCTGAAAGTGCCTTCACTCACGAACCACATCTTCAGTGGAACGGCGGGCGGTTCCTCGGCAGGCCTGCTCGAAGCGCCCGCTGCGGTGCTTGGCAGGGTGATGTGATGGATCGCGACGCAGCGTTTCATGATGCCAAGCGGCTATACCTTGAACAGTACGGGGATCCCATGGTGACGAATACATATTTGAAGATCGCGGTCGCTCTACTTGCTCTAGTAGCGGTGGGTCTGGTGCTCGTCGATTTACGGACCGTTCGCACCTTCCAGAATTTTCGTCCTCTGGTCATCCGCATCGACGACTTAGGACGCGCCGAAGCGATCAACTATCACAACCTTGAGTACAAACCTCAGGACGCGGAGGCGAAATACTTTCTGTCCCAGTTTTGCGCGCTCTACTACCGCCGCAACCGTTACACGATTCAGGACGATTTCTCAAAGTCGCTCTACTTCCTCGATGGCAAGCTCGCGAACGGCATCCTTGATGCTTACCGCAAGGACGACATCATCAAGAAATTCATCACCAATTCGGCCGCGCCGGAAGTCGATGTGGAGGTGAAGAAGGTCGCGCTCGAAGAGATGCAGACTCCGCCCTTTCGGGCGCGGGTGGACTTCTATATGGTCTATTACTCGCCAGCCGACCATAGCGAGCTCAAGCGCGATCTCTACACTGCGAACTTTGTTTTCCTGTTCAGGTCCCAAGTACCCAATGAATTGATTCCGATTAACCCTCTCGGCGTGACCATCACCTACTTCCGTGAAGATCAGGCTTTCAAATGAGAAACCCGGTCGCAGACCAAACCGGACAGGTCGCGGACGGACACTCCGCAACGTCGGCCCAACTTCGGCACGCCACCGCCGACCTGATCCCCACGCGTCACTCCTCACTCTGGCCACGTCCTGAGGCACAGGCTTTTGCCGTTAGAACAAACGGCGCGCCTCAGCAGGGCCTCCTTTTTGCTGCGTTTTCCGTCCGCTTCCAAAACCCAAAAACGGTTGCTCGAAAACCGTCACCGAAACTGAGGAAATCGCAATGATCGCAAATGCTCTTCTGTTCACCATCGTGCTGTTGCTGGGCTACGGTTTTTGGCTTCTCGATCAATTGAAATTCATGGCCCATTACAGGGCTGTCCTGTACCACGCGTATGGAACAACGATTGTGATTTTTGTCGCGCTTCTCTCCGTCAATCTGTTTGGTCTAGCGCTGGCCTTCGGCCGCCGATTCTTCTTCAAGAATACCGGCAGGAAACTGTCGCACCTCGACAAGCAATTCAACATGAGTCATTCGGGCACGCCCGTTCCCCTGGACGAGAAGGACTTCAACTAATGTCGCGCGACCCTTTTTTTCACAACCCGCAGGAACCCCGCGAGTTGCGAGACGCGCCGGCTGGCCGCACGGAACGCCTGCACAAGCCGGCCGCGTCCGATGAACGAGACGCCGTAAATCCGGCGACGGAACCTTCGGTCGATCGCGAAAGCCTCGAAGCTCGCAAACGGCACCCCATTCGCGACGAACGCGAGGACTTTCCGCGAGCGTATTACCTCAGGGATCGCTCGTATCATCTGCGGGATTCCCAGATGCATTCACTTGAGGAGATCGGAAAGTTTCGAGTGATTGCGGTCGAGGACCTCGCCAAGCATGCCTACGGCGGAGACCGTGGACGTATGGTCAGAGAAATCGGGCAGCTTGCCCGCCAGCACCTGGTAACTGACAAAACCGTCGAGATTCCCCAGAAAAACACTCTACGAGTCGTCACGCTTACGAAAGCGGGCCACCGCCTCCTCCGAAAGACAAACCAAGTTCCTGATAACCAGCCGATCTATCACGGTTTGGCGAAGCCTCGCGAAATCAAACACGATGCCGATCTTTATCGGCTCTACCAAAAAGAGGCCGACCGCATCGAGCAGGGGGGAGGGAGGCTGGTCCGCGTGATTCTCGACTACGAACTCAAGCGAAATCTGAATCGCGATTTGGCGCTGCTGGAGCCGCAAAAGGACGCGCTGAGCGCGAAGGAAGGTATCGCCGAGAAACATGGTCTCGCGGTCGTCAATGGAAAGATTCCCGTGCCCGATCTTCGGATCGAGTACGAGGCTCCGGAACTCGAATTGCGCCATGTGGACCTCGAGCTCGCGACGCGCGAGTACAGGCCGCGCGCGATCGCGGCCAAAGCTGCAGCAGGCTTCTCGATCTATGGTCGTTCCGAGGATGCTTCGCGCCTGCGTCGCATTCTCGATGAACGTGAAATTACCGCGCGGATCCTAACGCTATGAACATCGCGCCGGCCCATCTCGAAGCGCTCGAAGCCCTCGGCTACAGCGCCGAGGAAGCGCGGTTTCTCTATATCGTCGCTACGCATTCCGGATACTTCACCGCTCGCCAGTTCCTCGCCTTTACCGGTGCTCATTGGGGCAAGCGCACCACACTCTTTTGGAACAAGCTCAAGAACGCGAAACACGCCCGCACCGAGTGCTTTCCTCAGAGCGGAGTTGTTTACCACGTCTTCTCGCGCCGGCTCTACCGCCGGATAGAAAAGGAAAACGTCCGCAATCGCCGCTCGCATGAGATCGACTTCATCAAACGCCGCATCGTCATGCTCGATTTCGTGCTTCTCCATCAGGAGCACCAATATCTTGAAACCGAGCAGGACAAGGTTCGCTTCTTCTGTGGGACCTTGGATATCGAGAAGCACTGTCTCCCGGTTCGGCTTTACATCGGCAGCAAGACGCCTCGTACCTCGGTCCGATATTTCGTCGATAAATTTCCGATGTTTCTGGTTTCATCCTCGTCTGTCGTGACGTTCACCTATGTCCACGATGGTGCCGCGATCTTCACCGACTTCGTTCGTCATCTCGAAAACTATCTGCCGCTGTTTCGACAGCTTTCGGAATTTCGGTTGGTCTATGTTTCGCGCAGCGATTCGCACTTCGGGAAAGCTGCGGAAATCTTTCAATCGCTGGTGAAGATTCCACTCGAATCCGACATTGCGGCCGATTTGCTTCACTACTTCAACGTGCGTAGAGCCTGGGATGAAAAACGGTACGCGGCCGTGTCGGATGCTGACCTCATTTTCCGCAACCAGGCCCGTAACCGTTTCACTGCCGAGAGATTCGAGGGGTTATACCGCGGATGGAAAAATGGCCGGGTTAGCGACAGCGGAATCCATCAGCTGCTTGGAACAAATGACCGGCCGCGGCTCGTTCACTTCGAAACGAGTGTCGTACCAACGGTCTTGGGACACCCCGACAGTTCCAGGTGAAGAAGGTAAGAACTACGCCCTGCACTTTTCAGATTGCCGAGTTCTTCACCAGCAAGAGACGCGAAATGCTTGGAAAGGGGAGAAATACCAAATTTGACGAAATGAAAGTCACCGGAAAAAAAATGTCAAATCGGGCGGGAGCGACCCCACTTTTTCGGCTTTCAGCCGCCCAAAAGTACGTGGGGTCGCTCCCGCCCTGGGGCACGGCGAATCGTGCCTGTTTTTTCGCGAACACGGAGATTTCGAAGACAACAACACACGTAACCACGGGAGGAACCAAAATGCCTATCGTTAAGAAAGCATCACGAATCGTAACTCGGGAAGTGCGATTGGAAGAACCGGTCAACGAGCTTCTAGAAGACTACGCTCGGTTCATTGAAAGCAACACCGATCATGTCTTGAACGCGGTTCTCAAGAAGGTTCTTTGGCGGGACCAGGACTATCGAAAGTGGCGCGAAGCACGCCGTGCCACCCAGTCTGGCGCCGACAAAGTACAACCAGCGACCGACGGCCGAGGCAGGATCTGATGCAGAGGGCGCTTGAGTCGCGCGCTTTCATCTCGGCGATCTTGGCAATGGTCACCGGAGCTGCGCTCTTCTATGCGCGTCCTTTCCCCGGTGACCAGGTCTTTTTGCATGTAATTGCCCTGCGCGCTCCTCAAGCATTTTTGAGCTTCAAATGCCTTTACTATGCGCTCCTGTTCATTACCCCGTACTTTGCCAGTTCGACCGCGCTCTCCGGGCTCTACATCTTTACTCTAAGGTCGCGCCGCAAGATCTCGCCGGGACGTCTCCCCGAGTATCCCGATCCTAGGGCGAGAGAGGAACTATTTCTGGTCCTCGGTGAAGTGCATAATCCGCGAAAGCAGGTGCCGGCAGAGGCTCCTTGCTGGCTTACGATTCCCGAGCGCGGCTTGTTCACCGGCATCGCCATTTTAGGTGCGATCGGGAGCGGCAAGACCAGTTGCTGCATGCTTCCGTTCGCCGAACAGATCTTGTCCTATCAGGCAGCCAACAAAACGAAAAGGATTGGTGGACTCGTTTTGGAGGTAAAAGGCGACTTCTGCAGGAAAGTAGAAGGCATTCTCGGACGCCACGGCCGAGCCGAAGATTACGTAGAAATCAGTCTCGATTCCGAATACTGCTACAACCCTCTTCACAACGACTTGGACGCGTATGCGCTCGCATACAATATCGCTTCCCTCCTGAACAATCTCTTTGGACGCGGTAAAGAGCCTTTTTGGCAACAGGCGTATACCAACCTCGTTAAATTCATCATCCTGCTTCACAAGGTCGCATACGACTACGTCACGCTATTTGACGTCTACCAGTGCGCGATTTCTCCGCCACTTCTCGAAGAACGGATCGCGGAGGCCGAAGAAATCATTCTTGGTCGTCACTATATAGCCGTGACGCCAGAGGTGTACGGCGAACGTACCGCTGATCTTGCGGGATTTGGATTTGTTCACGACCAGAAAGAAGAACGCTTTCTTGCAACAATCACTCCCGAGTTGCAACAGTTGTTAAGAGCGCGGCGAATTCCCTCTGAAGCTCGGACGGTTCTCGACCCATCTCAAGCGGATGCCGATAAAGTATCGAAACTCGAAGCTGTGCGTCGTTGGTTTAATGACGATTGGCGAAGGATCGAGCCGAAACTGAGGTCTTCCATCGTTGAGGGCGTTTCTGTCTTTTTGTCGCTCTTCGACGACAACCCGAAAGTCAAAAAGACTTTTTGCCCGAAGAAGGAGTGCTACGACCCCCAGAAAAACGCAAACAATCAGTTCGGCAAACCGCTTCCTTCGTTTAGCTGGTTAATTGAGCACGGCGCCGTCTGTGCGCTCAATTTTCCAATCGGAATGAACGCAGGTCTCGCGAAAGCTCTGGGCGTGATGATGAAACTCGATTTCGAGCGTGCCGTCTTGAATCGAGTGCCTCAGATTGAGGCCTACCCTGAACGATATTTTCGCCAGGTCCTGTTCCTCTGCGATGAATATCAGCACTTCGCAACGGTCGGGGAAAGCGAGCCCATCGGCGATGAGAAATTCTTCAGCCTCTCTCGCCAGCCGAAGTGCATTCCAATTATTGCCACGCAAAGCATAAGTTCGTTACGATCCGCCCTTCCCGGCGAGAGTTGGCGCACGCTTCTTCAGACTTTCCGCACAAAGATTTTCCTGTCCCTGTCCGACGACTTCTCCGCCAAGACCGCGAGTGACCTGTGCGGGCGCGAGGACCAACTCAAAGTAAGTTACAGCCTCTCCGAGAGTGGACACGATACCAAGGTGAGCTGGCTCACCGGCAAGACTCTCTCCCACAAAGCCAACATCGTCGCTTCCAAGAGCTACAGCACTCACAGTGACTATCGATTCGACCAAAAGACTTTCATGGAATTGCGAAACGCCCAAGCCGTTGTCATCGCCTATGACGGAATAAACCCCGCTCCGCCCATGTTCTGTTACCTCAAGCCCCATCACAACGATCCGAATGACTCGTACTTCATGCAGTTCGAGCAAGGAGCACTCTGATGCACGGGTTCGAAATGATTCTGCCGTTCTTGAAACCCATCGAGCACCTCATTCTCGACGAGTCCATCAGTGAAGTCATGGTGAACGGCCCGGATCGCGTTTTCATCGAAAAGCAGGGGTTCCTTCAACAAGTCCCCGGCGTGTCCTTGGGGGAACGGTCCCTCATGGTGGCGGTCAAGAACATTGCCAGGCGCCTCGGAGATGACATCTCCGAATCGAAACCGGTTCTCGATTCGCGCCTGCCCGATGGAAGCCGAGTCGCGGCGGTCATTCCGCCGTGCAGTCTCGGCGGCGTCACACTGACGATACGCAAGTTCAATACCCGTCACTTCGAGATCGAAGATTTGATTCGGACCGGGACTCTTGACCGCGCGCTTGCCAACCACCTGGAAGACTACGTCCTGGCCCGTAAGAACATCTTGATTAGTGGCGGCACCGGGACGGGAAAAACCACACTGCTGTCGATACTCGGAAAGTTTATTCCAGGAGACGAACGCGTGCTGGTGATCGAAGACACGGCCGAAATTCACTTGGCGCAAGAAAACCTCGTCCGCTTCGAAGCTCGCCGCGAGCAGAATGGGCTTCCCGGAGTAGCCATTCGCGATCTGCTGAAGGCCGCGCTCCGACACCGGCCGGATCGCATTTTGCTCGGCGAAGTCCGCTCCGGCGAGGCGTTTGATTTGCTGCAACTTCTGAATACCGGTCACTCCGGGACGCTCTCCACCATCCATGCAAGCTCAGCTCAACAGGGCCTAGCTCGATTCACGAGTTGCGTTTTGCAGAGCGGCGTAGACATTCCCTACAAAGCCATCCGCAGCAACATCGCCGATTCACTCAATCTCGTGGTTCACCTCGAGCGTCGACCGGGGCGACGCTTCATCTCGGAAGTACTCCTCATCAACGGCTACGATCCGGATACTGATTTGTTCGACTATGGGGCGGTCTTCTTAGCCAAGGAGGATCATCCTTGAGCAGCGACAACAACCTCGAGCGTCAATCTCTGAGCGCTTCAGAGTACGTGCGGAAGCTCTTCGAGCCTGCCGACAGGACGGCGATTGTCGTGCGTAATCGCTCGACCGGCCAAACCATCCAGCGCATCGCGACAGCCGAGACGATCGCAGGTCACAATTTTCAAACATGGCTCGCGGGGCAGAATGCTCGGGGGTCCGACATCTTCATCGGAATGAATCCTCTACGAGACGACGCGCACAGCCGAACCAAAAACAACATCAATGATATTCGTCACCTTTATCTCGACCTTGACAGAGAAGGCGATGCGTCTCTCGACGCGATTCGAGTGTCAGCGGACGTTCCAGCTCCCAATTTCGTCCTCGACACTTCGCCAGGCAAACATCAAGTCGTGTGGAGGGTGAGTGGACTCAGGCAGGATGAAGCAGAATCCTTGCTCCGTAGCCTGGCGAATCAGTTCGGCGGCGACCCTGCCGCGACCGACTCAACCCGCGTGCTTCGACTGCCGGGTTTCGTCAATCGGAAGCTCCCTGAGGAGTTCATGGTGCAAGCCCGCCAACAAAGCGAGTCCGTGTACCAGATTCGTGACTTCGCAATCCTCGAGGGCCCGGCGGCAGCCTCGCGGGACCGCGCGACTGCCCGGGCACCGATGTCAGATAATCACAAGAGCCAGTCCGAGCGTGATTGGGCTTACGCCAAGAGGGCCCTTGCCCGCGGTGATGACGCTGAAGTCGGCATTCGCACCATCGCCGATTACCGCTCCGAAGACAAAGCCGACCCGAATTACTACGCTCGCCGAACCGTCACGAAGGCGCGCGCCGAACTCGACCAGGAACCTTCCAAATCAAAGTGAATTTCACCTGCGCGATGGATATACTTCCCATCACGGAAAAGCAAGGCGGGCCAGCTTACAAAGGAGGCTGGCAAAAAGATATGGCTCGCCGACGCTATCAGAAGGGAAATATCCGCAAACGCGGCAAGCGCAATCCGGTATGGGAGTTGCAGTGGTGGGAAGACTACATCAGGGAAAACGGCAGTATCGCACGACGGCGACAGTCAGCCGTTCTTGCGCTCGTTTCCGAGGCGACGCTTCGCGAAGCCCGGAAGCTGGCCGAGACTCGTTTGGCTCCGCTCAATCAGAATCGATTGCTGCCGCAATCTACGCTGGCGTTCGGCGATTTCGTCGACCGCTATTTCGTACCTCTTTTCTTCCCAACAATCAAACGCTCCACGCAGCGGCGTTACCGCCAAACTCTAACGATGCATCTTTTGCCTGCTTTTGGAAGTTACCAGCTTCGCGAAATCGGAACGCTCGACCTGCAACAGTTCGTTTTGCAGAAGATGGGGGGCGGTTTGGGATGGGAGTCCGCCAATCATCTGCGCAATCTTGTTTCCAGGGTCTTCGAGCGGGCGACGAAGTGGAACTGCTTTGCCGGAGAAAATCCCGCAAATGGTGTTTCGCTGCCCGAAAAAGTTCCGGTTCGCCAGAAGCATGTTCTTATGCCCGAACAGATTCCGCGTCTCCTCGAACTCCTGAAAGAACCGGTTCGAACGACGGTGCTCGTAGGAATTCTGACGGGGATGAGGGTTGGGGAAATTTTGGGGTTGCGCCGCAAAGACATCAGCTTTATCGCCGGCCAAATCCGGATCGAGCAGATAAACTATCGCGGCTCATTCGGCACGCCCAAAACCAAAAGCAGCAAGCGTTCGCTTCCCATTCCCAAAGCACTCGCCGCTCCGCTCGCTCGGGTGTGTGGACACTACGGGCAAACCGACGACGAGACTTTGGTATTTCGAACCCGCCACGGCACTGCGCTGAGCGATACGAATCTTTTGCACCGGCATTTGAAACCGGCCGGTGCCAAGGTCGGGGCGCCGTGGCTCAACTGGCACACTCTGAGACGAACGCACGCAACGCTTTTACAGGTCGCGGGGGCTTCTCTTCGGGATGCACAGGTACAACTCGGTCACAGCAAAATGTCCACGACACTCGAGGTCTACACCGTGCCGATTCCTGCGCACTTGCGGGAAGCGGTCGAGAACCTTTCCCGATTGGTGACGAATGGTGACGAGTTCGATCAAAAAGCCGGGGAATTGCTTACCACTGTCCAATGATTTCAAGCGGATAGATGGTAGGCCCGAACGGGCTCGAACCGTTGACCTCCACCGTGTCAAGGTGGCGCTCTAGCCAACTGAGCTACGGGCCTACTGACTGGTCACAATCTTAGCATACGAGGCGCGCGGCGACGCGGGCT
>Ga0302324_100026569_pt1 | contig 11056 bp, 11 predicted proteins | sample Palsa_T0_1_FD_201949 | JGI IMG/M metagenome (GOLD analysis project Ga0302324, IMG submission 201949) | Peat permafrost microbial communities from Stordalen Mire near Abisko, Sweden - Palsa_T0_1 | ecosystem: Environmental > Terrestrial > Soil > Palsa > Peat permafrost | place: Sweden: Abisko... | reverse complement strand
CAATTGGGGCTTACGTCCGGCAACTACATGACTTTGCAGCTTGCCGGCCGCGAAGCCAAGGCCGGCGTGTTTGTGGTTCCGGGGCACGCGGACAATTCCGTGACGGTTCATCTCGGTTATGGCCGCTCTCACGGCGGGAAAATCGGCACCGGCCCGGGTTTCAACGCGAATCTCTTGCGCACATCGTCAGCCCCGTGGATCGCTTTGGGGCTGCAAATGGCGAAGACCGGCACAACCTACGACTTCGCGTCCGTGCAGCATCAATACAACATCGATTTCGAGGGCCACCCTTCCGAGCAGACCGATTTTGCAAGCGATACGGCCTTCCGCCGCGACCTGGTGCAGATCGGGAACCTCGAAGATTTCCGCAAGAATCCGGCTTTCGCGCAGAACGAGTCGAATCAAGTGGACTATCACGGGCCATCGCTCTACCCCAACTTCAAGTACGACGGCTACGCCTGGGGCATGTCCATCGACTTGAACCGCTGCGTCGGTTGCAACGCCTGTGTGGTCGCCTGCCAGTCGGAAAATAACATCTCCGTGGTCGGCAAGGATCAGGTGGCCCGCGGCCGCTCCATGCACTGGATCCGCATCGACACGTATTTCCGCGGCGGCCTCGACAATCCCGAGGTGTACTACGAGCCCTTGCCGTGCATGCAGTGCGAAAACGCTCCCTGCGAATATGTCTGCCCGGTGGGCGCCACCACGCACAGCCCAGAAGGGCTGAATGACATGACCTACAACCGCTGCGTGGGCACGCGGTATTGTTCGAACAACTGCCCTTACAAGGTGCGCCGCTTCAACTTCTATCTTTATGCGGATTACACCACCCCGAGCCTCTTCGGCGTGCGCAACCCGAACGTGACCGTGCGCACCCGCGGAGTCATGGAAAAGTGCACCTACTGCGTGCAGCGAATCAACGCGGCGAAGATCCGCACCGAAGTGGAAGGCCGCACGATTCACGACGGCGAGATCGTTACCGCCTGCCAGCAGGCCTGCCCGGCGGAAGCGATTGTTTTTGGCGACATCAACGATCCCGCCAGCCGCGTTTCGAAACTCAAGGCCCAGACGCGTAACTACGGATTGCTGGTGGATTTGAACACGCGCCCGCGCACCACGTATCTGGCGCGCGTGCGCAACCCGAACCCGGAGATTCACGGATAATTTGTCCATGGCGAAGAAAGAGCCGATCTACGGATTGATGGCCGAATTCGAGACGCCCGAGCAAGTGCTCCAGGCGGCGCTGCGTACGCACGCGGCCGGCTACCGCCGCATCGATGCCTTCACGCCCATACCGGTGGAAGGTCTGGCCGAAGCAATCGGGTTTGAATGGACCAGCCTGCCGATGGTGGTCTTCACCGGCGGCTTTCTCGGCGGGTGCACCGGATTTTTCATGTGCTGGTATGCGAACGTGATCAGCCTGCCGCTCAATATCGGCGGCAAGCCGCTCAACAGCTGGCCGGCGTGGATTCCCATCACCTACGAGCTGACCATCCTGGGCGCCGCGACATTCGCTGTGTTCGGGATGATCATCATGAATGGCCTGCCGCGGCCCTATCACCCGGTATTCAACGTTCCGAATTTCGACCGCGCGTCCACCGACCGCTTTTTCCTGTGCATCAAGGCGCGCGACAAAAAATTCGACCTGGCCCAAACGAAAACGTTTTTGCAGGAGCTGAAGCCACAGGGAGTTTTCGAAGTTGAGGCTTGAAACTACAAAACGCCCGGCGAGCCGTTTGGGGGCTCTTGGGAAATTTGCATGTCTCGCGCTGGTGACGCTCGCGATTGCCGGCTGCCGTCTCGACATGCACATCCAGCCGAAATACCTGCCCTACGAGCCGACCACGTTCTTTGCCGACGGGCGCTCAGAACGCCAGCCCGTCGAGGGAACCGTCGCCCGCGGCCATCTTCGCTTGGACGAACTCTTCTACACCGGCAAGGAAAACGGCGTCGAAGCGGACGAGTTCCCGTTTCCCATCAAGCGCGCCGATCTCGAGCGCGGGCAGGAGCGCTACAACATTTATTGCGCCCCTTGCCATGACTATGTCGGCGATTCGTACGGCTTCATCGTCCGGCGCGGCTTTCCGCTTCCCGCTTCGTATCACATTCAGCGTCTGCGTGAGGCGCCGGCCGGCCACTTTTTCGGCGTGATCACAAACGGGATGGGCGCGATGTACAGCTATGCGGACCGCATCGATCCTGCGGACCGCTGGCGCATCGTGGCCTACATTCGCGTGCTGCAAACAGCCCGCAACGCGCATTTGAGCGATGTGCCGGACGACGAGCGCAAGAAACTCGTTCAGCAAACTGCCGGGCAGGGCGATACGCAACCGCCATCGGAGCTACCGCAACCGCAATGACTTCATCGGAAACAGTTCAGCCCACACTCGACCGCCTGCAGCGGAACGCCCTCGTCTGCGGCGTGATCGGCGTGGTTCTTGTGGTGGTACTCGGCATGCGGGATACCCAGCAACTGTTCCGCTCGTACCTCTTCGCCTTTGTTTATTGGATTTCGATTCCACTCGGCTGCACCGCAATCCTGATGCTGCATCACTTGACGGGCGGCTGGTGGGGCCTGCCGATCCGCCGCATACTCGAAGCTGGATCGCGCACCATCCGTCTGATGGCGATCCTCTTCATTCCGGTGCTTTTCGGAATGTCGAAGCTCTACCTCTGGGCCAATGCCGCAATCGTTCAAAGCGACCCCATTCTCCAGGATAAGCGCTGGTGGCTGAATCCCACCGGCTTCGTCATTCGCTATTTTATTTATTTTGGAGTCTGGTTTCTTCTGGTGGGCTTCCTCAATAAGTGGTCTCGCGAACAGGATCAGACGGGCAACCCAGCTCTGGCGGATCGCATGAGCGCCATCAGCGGCCCAGGCCTGGTTTTCTGGGGCTTCGCCGTAAGTGGCGCGGCAGTGGACTGGGTGATGTCGCTCGAGCCGCACTGGTACTCCACGATCTACGGCCTGCTGTTTATCGCGATTGAGGCGCTGATCGCGCTGTCCTTCACGCTTTTTGTGCTGCGGATGCTTTCCGATTTCCCTCCGATCAAGGATTCTGTCGCGCCGAGCCGGTTCAACGATCTAGGGAACATCCTGCTCGCGTTCGTCATGCTTTGGGCGTATCTCTCGTTCGACCAGTTGATCATCACCTGGGCCGGCAACCTGAAAGAGGAAATCCCCTGGTACATGCAGCGAGCCTTCGGAGGCTGGGCGCCAGTTGGAGTCGCGCTGGTCATCCTGCACTTTTTCGTGCCGTTCCTGCTTTTGCTGCAGCGCGGCGTGAAGCGCCGGTTGCGCGTGCTTTCGATCGTGGCGGGCTGGATGGTGCTGCTCACGCTGGTGGACATCTACTGGATCGTGGTTCCCTCGTGGGACAAGCTATCGCCGCATGTGCATTTCATCGATATCTTTGCGGTCGTTGGAATTGGCGGCTTGTGGGTCGCGGCGTTCGCCTGGCAATTGAAGAAGCTGCCGCTGCTGCCCTTGCATGACCCGCGCTTTGAAGGAGTGCTCCAGCATGAGCATGGAGACTAAGCCGGTGCCACAGGGCGGCCACGGAGCCGGAAGTGGGCCCGGCGCGGGCTACGAGCAAAGCGACGCGCACATCCCCGATCTGCTGAAGTTCGGGTTCTGGATGGCCGTGGTGATCGCGGTCACTTTGGTCTCGATGAAATGGACGTTTAATTACATGGAGCGGACCCAGACGGTCAGCGTCCCGGCAGGTCCATTCGCGAGGCCGCGCGAGCTTCCGCCGAGCCCCCGGCTGCAGGTGGAGCCGCATCAGGAGTTGAAGGACTATTGCGAGGCCCAGGTAAAAGAACTCAATACCTACGGCTGGATCAACCAGCGTCTGCACGTCGTCCGGGTTCCTATCGACCGCGCGATGGACCTGGTGCTGCAGAACGGCTTGCCCATTCGGGCGTCGGGACCGACGGGCGCTGCAGCGGTGGACGTGCCCCCGGCGATGGTCCCCGGCGGCGTGGAGCTGGAAGGGCCGTGCGCGTACCTGGCATCCCCGGCAAGCGGCGAGTCGAGCGAGCAATCATCTGAGAGGTAAGCTGGCAATGGCGTTGGCACCAAAGACCGGGAAAACTTCGGCGGATATCGCGTTCGCTTCCGTAATGCGAGCGTCGTTCTTCGCGAGCGCTGCGCTGTTGTGCGCCCTGCTGGCGCTTCCCTCGCAGGCGGGCGCCCAGCTTATCGATCCAATGCAGAACCTGGGTCAGCGCCCCGAATTGCTGAAAGACGTTGGAATCGACCAGAAGTTGAACGACGAGATTCCGCTGGACCTGACTTTTCGCGATGAGCACGGCAAAACGGTAGAGCTCGCCCAGTTTTTTGGCAGCAAGCCGGTCATCCTGACGCTCGTGTATTACAACTGCCCGATGCTGTGCACACAGGTGCTGAACGGCCTTGATCGCACGCTTAAGCAGCTGCCGATGGACATCGGAAAAGATTTCAACGTCGTCACGGTAAGCATCGACCCGACGGAACGGCCTGTCCTCGCCGAAGCCAAGCAGGCCATGTACACCGGAATGTACGGGCGCCCCGGCGCGGCGGAAGGCTGGCGTTTCTTGACCGGCGACGAGCCGCAGATCAAGCGCCTCGCCCAGGCGGTCGGCTTTCGCTACGCCTACGACTCCGAGTCCAAACAGTTCGCGCACGCAAGCGTCATCATGATGTTGACGCCCGCAGGAAGACTCTCGCGCTACTTCTACGGCATACAGTATCCGGCGCGCGACATTCGCCTAGGCCTCGAAGAAGCGTCGCAGGGGAAAATCAGCTCCCCAGTCGACCAGATTCTCCTGTTCTGCTATCACTACGATCCCCACACCGGCAAATACGGTTTGCTGATTTCGCGGGTGATTCAACTGGCGGGTCTTCTCACGGTCGTGATCGGCGGAATTTTTCTTGTGGTGATGTTCCGCGGCGAGCATTACACATTGCCTGGCGGACGGGCATGACCGCGCGCTGCGGAGCGGCGGCTGTTGTAACGGGCGGCCAAAGCCGCAAAGGAAATTGACGGAACGGTGATGATGGGTCTCATTCAACTCGGATGGAGTGGCATGGCGGTCCTGGCCGCGATGATTCCGATGCAGCCTCCCGCGGCATCGACGATCGCCGGAGAGGTTGACCAGCTCTATTATTTGCTGACCGGCATCACGCTGTTCTTCACCGTGCTGATCTTTTCGATCATCTTCTACTTCATGGTGAAGTACCGCCGCCGCTCGCCGGATGAAAAGCCGCCCGAGGTGCACTCCTCTTTGGTGCTGGAGCTCGCCTGGACGATCATTCCGTCGCTGATCTGCGTCGTGATTTTCGTGTGGTCCTCGAGCCTGTACATACGCAACTCGAAGCCGCCCGCTACGTCGACGGAAATATTCGTAATCGGCAAACAATGGATGTGGCACCTGCAGCACACCGAGGGGCCGCGCGAAATTAACGAGCTTCACGTGCCGGTGGGCGTGCCGGTAAAGCTCACGATGACCTCGCAGGACGTGATCCACGGCTTCTACATCCCGTCGTTCCGGATCAAGAAAGACGTGCTGCCCGGCCGCTATACGTCGATCTGGTTCGAGGCGACCGAAGAGGGCACCTATCATCTGTTCTGCACCGAATTCTGCGGAACCAACCATACCGAGATGATCGGCTGGGTGTATGTGATGTCGCCCACCGACTATTCGGCGTGGCTGGCTGGCAGCGAACGAAGCGAGCCGATGGCCCAGCAGGGCGAGCGAATTTTCAACCACTATACCTGCGGCTACTGCCATGTTGCCGACGGCACCGGTCGCGGACCATCCCTGGTGGGAATTTTCGGCAAACCCGAGAAGCTCTCCACCGGCGAAATGAAGATGGTCGACGAAGGGTTGATACGCCAGGCGCTTCTGCAGCCGAATTCCGTGCCTGTGGCCGGTTTTGCACCGATTATGCCGACGTTTCAGGGCCAGTTCACCGAGGAGCAAATATTGCAGCTGATTGCTTACGTGAAGTCGCTCGGCCTGCAAGAAAGGGCGAATAAATGAGTACCGCAATCGCGGATGTCCACGAGGCTCCGGCCGAATCTGGCGTCAATTATCTCAATGCAACCTACGGCGTGAAGTCGTGGCTGCTCACGCTCGACCACAAGCGCATCGCGCTGCTCTACCTCGGCACGATCACCCTCACATTCGTCGTTGGCGGCCTAGCCGCGGTGCTGATGAGGCTCAATCTCCTCGAACCGCAGGGCGCGCTGGTCGAGCCCGACACCTATAACAAGCTCTTCTCGATCCACGGCATCATCATGGTCTTTTTCTTCCTGGTGCCTTCGATTCCGGCAACGCTTGGGAATTTCCTGATCCCTCTGATGATCGGCGCGCGGGACGTGGCCTTCCCGAAGCTCAACCTCATGAGCTGGTACGTCTTCGTCACCGGCGCAGCCTGCGTGATGTACGCGGTGATGACCGGAGGAGTCGACACCGGCTGGACGTTCTACACGCCGTACAGCAGCTCGTACGCCCACACCCAGGTAATCGCCGCAGCCCTGGGAATATTTATTGCGGGTTTTTCGTCGATTCTGACCGGGCTCAATTTCCTGGTCACGATCCACAAGATGCGCGCCCCTGGCATGACCTGGTTTCGCCTGCCGCTGTTCATCTGGGCCATGTACGCCACGAGCCTGATCTTTGTTCTGGGGACTCCGGTAATCGCAGTCACCATCCTCCTTCTCGGCGCCGAAAGGCTCCTGCACGTGGGCATTTTTGATCCCGCGATCGGTGGGGACCCGCTCCTTTTCCAGCACCTGTTCTGGTTCTATTCGCATCCCGCCGTGTACATCATGATTCTGCCGGGCATGGGCGTGATCAGCGAACTGATCACCGCGTTCTCGCGCAAGAAAATCTTCGGCTACAGCTTCGTGGCGTTTTCGAGCCTGGGGATCGCGATCATCAGCTTCGTGGTGTGGGGCCACCATATGTTCGTCACCGGGCAGTCGCTGTACGCGGGCTTGGTTTTTTCCGTGCTCAGCTTCGTGGTGGCGATTCCATCGGCGGTGAAGGTATTTAACTGGACCGCGACGCTTTACAAGGGCTCGATTTCCTACGAAGCGCCGATGCTCTACGCTCTCGGTTTCATCGGCCTTTTCACCATGGGCGGCTTGACGGGATTGTTTCTCGCCTCGCTCGCGACCGACGTCCACCTGAACGGCACCTACTTCATCGTGGCCCACTTCCACTACATCATGGTGGGCGGAGCCGTGATGGCCTATCTGGGTGGCATTCACTACTGGTGGCCCAAGATTACCGGTCGGCTCTATCCCGACCTGTGGGCCCGTTTCGCGGCGCTCATCATTTTCATCGGCTTCAACCTGACGTTTTTTCCGCAGTTCATGCTCGGCTACCTCGGGATGCCGCGGCGCTACGGCATCTATCCCGCGGAGTTTCAAGTGCTCAACGTAATGTCATCGGCGGGCGCGTCGATTCTTGCCGTCGGCTACGTGATTCCGCTGATTTATTTCTACTGGTCGTGGAATTACGGGCCGCCCGCGGGCCCGAACCCCTGGGGTGCGACAGGCCTGGAGTGGACCACCGCTTCGCCTCCGCCCACCGAGAATTTCGAGCATATCCCGATCGTTACAGAAGACGCATACAACTACCCAACGGCGGACGTGGCCAGTGAGTGACACCGCATTGCATCATCCGAACCCCACCGGGTTCGCCCATCAGTTCGAGGATCTCGAGCAGCAGCACGAAGCCGGAAGGCTGGGAATGTGGATCTTCCTCGCCACCGAAATCTTGTTTTTCGGCGGCATGTTCACTTCCTACACGATCTACCGGGCCCTGCACCTGCCTTCCTTCATCATCGGAAGCCACCTGCTCGAAGTTCAGTTCGGCGCCACCAACACCGTCGTGCTCATCTGCAGCAGCTTGACGATGGCGCTGGCGATTCGCGCGGCGCAAACCGGCAAGAGCAAGTCTTCTATCATTTTTTATTTAATCCTGACGATGTTCCTGGGCGCTTTGTTCCTGGGACTCAAGCTCCGGTTCGAGTGGTATCACGACTACGTCGAACACATCGTCCCCGGTTTCGGCTTCCAGTACCGGCCCGAATGGGGTTCGGCCGCGCCGGGAGTGCAGATGTTCATGTGCTTCTACTTTTTCATGACCGGCCTGCACGCGCTGCACATGATCGTCGGCCTCGGTGTCCTCGGGGTTCTGGTGGGGATGAGTGCTCGCGGCCGGTTTACGTCGCAATATTACGTTCCCTTGGAGATCAGCGGCCTGTACTGGCATTTCGTCGATATCGTCTGGATCTTCCTGTTTCCGCTGCTCTATCTCATTGGCGGACGCTATAGCATAGGGGGGCACTGATGTCCGGCCACGGCGAACACCAGGAACACACGGCGCATGTGGTTCCCATTTCCACCTACGTGGGTGTTTTCATAGTGCTATTGGTCGGGACGGCTCTCACCACGGCGGTTGCCTATATCGACCTGGGGCGCTGGAACACGGTCGTGGCATTAGCGATCGCAGTAACCAAGATGCTGTTCGTCATCCTCTTTTTCATGCACGTCAAATACAATCCGGGGCTTACGAGGATCATTATCGCCGGCGCCTTTTTCTGGCTCGGCATCATGATCTGTTTTTCCATGGCCGATGAGCTGACGCGCGGCTGGGAATACAATCCCCCGGGCTGGACCCCGGGACTGATCCTTCCGTATCTCTTTCACTTCCTCTTCTAACTTTGCCCGGATTAGCCAAATATCAGTGGTAGGCGCGGAACGCTACCACGGCGTTCAATCCCCCAAAAGCGAACGAATTGGAGAGAGCGGCCTCCGCACGCGCTGCCCTCGACTGATTCGGAATGTAGTCAAGGTCGCATTCCAGGTCACGCTCGTTGTAATTTGCCGTGGGTGGCAGGATGCCGTGATGGAGCGCAAGAATCGTGGCGATCGCTTCCAGCGCGCCGGCGGCGCCCAGAGCGTGCCCGTGTAGCGATTTCGTGGAGCTCACCGGAAGCTTGTCCGCATGTGCCCCGAATACCTCCCGGATCGCACGAGTCTCGGTGGGATCGTTTCCCGGCGTTCCAGTGCCGTGAGCGTTAATATAGCCCACCTCTTCGGGCTCGATGCCACCTTCACGCAACGCCGCGCGCATGGCCCGGGCCGGGCCGATGACGGTAGGCTGAGTAAGATGGTGGGCGTCCGACGTCATCCCGAAGCCGCAAACTTCCGCGTAGATTCGCGCGCCGCGCGCCTGGGCGGCCTCGAACGGCTCGAGGATCATCATCGCGCCGCCCTCGCCAAGGATCATGCCCCGGCGGTCCTTGCTGAATGGCCGGCAGGTATCAGGAGCGATCACCCGCATGGCCTCCCACGCCTTCAGCAAACCAATCGTAAAAGGAGCCTCGCTGCCGCCCGTCACCGCGACCTCGACGTCGCCGTCGCGGACGAGCCGGAAAGCCTGTCCAATGGCGTGGTTTGAAGAGGAACACGCCGTCGCCACGGTGTAGGTAGGGCCGCTCAGCCGCAGATCCATCGAAATCTGGCTGGCGCCTGCATTGGCCATGGTTTTGGGAATCGTCAGGGGATGCACCCGGCCGCGGCCCGCCACGTAAAGGTCCTCAAAGCCGCTTTCCAGCGCCGCCTGGCCGCCCACTGCGGAGCCGCACACGATAGCGGCGTTCTCGCGCAGTTCCGGCGTCAGATCGAGGCCCGAGTCGCGCAACGCCTCTCTAGCCGCCACGACGGAGAATTGCGCAAAGCGATCCAGTTGCGCGTCCTTGCCGCCCTCGAAGTGTTTCAGCGGATCGAAACCACGCACCTGCGCCCCGTTTTGAAAGCGTACCGTCGAAAGATCGATCCCGGTGATGGCCCCGATGGCGGGCGTTCCTTCAACGAAAGACTTCCAATTCTCGGCAAGGTTCAGGCCCAGGGGAGACACAATCCCCAGCCCGGTAATCGCGACGCGTCGTCGCGTCATTCTCGATCACCAGCTTCTCGTCCGCTATGCTTGGCTGAAAGAACTATGGGACCTGCGTGAGGGCTCATCAGGGATCGCGGAACTACGTGGCTGGGGTGGCCGAGCCCAGTGAGGCGTCCGGCGGGGCCGCAGCGAGGATTTTTTTGACGCCGTCCACAATATCGCTCACGGTGCGGATGGAGCGAACGTCGTCGTCCGGAATCGAAATTTTGAACGCGTTCTCCAACTCGAAAAGCAGCGTAAAAACGTCCAAGGAATCGATGCCCAGGTGCTGGAGATTCGTTTCCATCGAGATTTTTTCAGCAGGTATCCGCTTTACCGAGGCGAGCGTCGCGATCACTTTTTCGGCTACTTCATCAGGCATCGACAAACTCCCTTGAGTAATCCATTTGCACGATATCCGCCCGCGCGGCCATCCGCATCCGCGAGGTTCCAGCTTCTTCTTCGATCCGCATCCTTTGGTAAGATACCAAATTCTAGCAGGAGTTGCCTCGCAACCGCCTGACTTTCCGGCCCTTTCCGTTGGATGCGCTCCGGTGGACAGGTGTACTCACCTGTCCCATTTATGTCCCCGCGTCCAGTAGTCCTGCACAGCTCAAACCGCCGACAATCCCCGTGACAATAATTGCCATTAAAGGTGCCACGCCTTTTGCTTACTGGGGAATTGAACCGGGCCAGCAGGTTTCGCATCCTGACGCTGGCCGTTGCTCTTGCTGCGACAACCGTGCTGGTTGGCTGCGTGGGCCTTACGCGCCAGTCGGCGGCACTGGCTGGAGCAAGCGGCGCATCCAGCGCGGGCACGACTGCGCCCACGGGTGATGCGGTGCTTTCCGTAAGCAGTTCGAGTTTGAGCTTCGGCAACGTCCCAGTCGGTTCCGCGACATCTACCCTGCTGAGCCTCACGAACAGTGGCGCGGCAATCCTGAATATCTCCTCGGTGTCTGTTTCGGGCAACGGTTATAGCGTTAGTGGCGGATCGGGCGTTGCGCTGATGCCCGCGCAGTCCGTAACCGTTTCCGTTAATTTTGGTCCCACTGTCCCGGGATATGCCGCCGGCACCCTCAGCGTGTCCAGCAATGCTCAGAACTCCGCCGTG
>Ga0302324_100026568_pt1 | contig 11056 bp, 17 predicted proteins | sample Palsa_T0_1_FD_201949 | JGI IMG/M metagenome (GOLD analysis project Ga0302324, IMG submission 201949) | Peat permafrost microbial communities from Stordalen Mire near Abisko, Sweden - Palsa_T0_1 | ecosystem: Environmental > Terrestrial > Soil > Palsa > Peat permafrost | place: Sweden: Abisko... | reverse complement strand
GCGCCAAGCGGGCCAAAGCCGCCTTGAAGCGATACAACGGCGACAACGACGCCATCACCAATGCCGTGGATTTCCTCACAGACGTACAGCACTATTACCATCTCGCGCACGCGAAAGACGATATGCATCCCACCTTCGATGACGCCCTCGAATCGGCGCGCGGGCACTTCGAGGCTGAACAAAATGGAGAGAGATAGTCCATGAAAACGGGGCGCGAGATGTACGGCATCAAAGAACCCGGCGACACGCAGATGAGCTGGTCATGACCGTCTCCTGCTCCGTATGCGGCCAGGAATGGCCCCGCGATCCGGCGCTTGAGGTCGATTGTCCCAAGTGCCAGGCTTAGGTCGGCCATTACTGCCGCGTTCGCCGACCTTCCGGCCACACGGCCAACTTCGGCAACAAGACCCTAATCCATCCCTCGCGCGATCAGCTTGCGATGGACATGGGTTTTCTTCAGCGCTGCCCCGACGCCCTGAAACAGGAAGAGGAATCACTGCCGCTCTTCGCGCATTTCCAGCCACTCGCGCCGCTGGTAGAGTCACCCGAAACCGGGAGACTCTCATGACGAACAGCTCACGCTTGGGCTCCGTGCTGAACCGCCTCCAGTAAACTTGCGGGATTACCGAGGTGACTGACGAAGCCGGCTACATAGATGCTCCGAGCCCGGCTTCAGCAAAATCAACTGCAGCCTCTAACCCATCATGTGCGCATAATAACTCTCGGTCGCATCGTCCTCCTCGGCAGTGTGCACAGCCTTACCGACGACCTCCAATCTTGCCCGCGGCGTATCCGGCCTAAACGCTTTGGAAGCCGTCGCTGCCGAACTCCACCCGCCATCTGACTTACGGGTAATGCTTACAACGAGTTCATCGTTGCCAGCGCTGTCCTTATCTGACGTCACCTTGATCACATAGCCATCGAACTCGACGATGACTCGATCATCGTTATTGAATCCTGCCGTTTTTAGCATACGCCCCTTCCCTTAAGAATTCTTGCGCCATTCGTCTAAGCTACGCGGCTGATTATCCTGCCCGCCGCCGCTTTTCGGTATCGGCCTTGTCCTTGGATCGCGAACTCGGCGGTCTTCTTATCGGTACAACGCCTCTCCGGCCATCACCGGCTTGGGAACGTTCGTGACGGTCGCCTCCGTCGTCCTTCGGCCTTAACTTTGGTCTCTTGCCCAAGTTCGCGTGCCGCTCTATCATGACGGTGATCCATCCGATAACGATAAGTATCATAACCTCGGAAAAATGCGTCTCAAAAAGCCGCAACAAAGAACCCGCGATCTTACTGATCATCTTCTCGACTGAAGTGATTAGATACGCCAGGAATCCAAGCGCACTGGCACAGCTGAAGAGGGCAAAAAATAGGCCGAGTCGGCGTCCAAGTGAAGCCACCGTTTGCTCGATCAGATGATTCGTAGCGCGCGTGAATGCCGTTATAAACTCGGCGAGTTTTTTTAGATCGTGCATGACCCCACCTCGGATCATTTGCGGACACATGCCAGTTGGGCCCATTTGGGGCGGCAGATCGTCCGGCCTCATGGAGCCCAATCGCCGACTACATAGTGGCTAAGGCCCACCGCATCGGGGGTGGATCGTATTTAGCATGGCACAAAGGTCGGATTAAATCAAGAAAAGTTTCCATTGCACCCACTGTTTCCTATTACAAGAGGCCAATATCCCATATAATCATAGCGCTTTAGCTAGTTTTTGACAAACACTAGCGCTTTCGCTATCATACGAGCATGAGGCGGGTCAAACTTGGCGATACCAGTGGAGGTAGCGGTCTTGATGAGGCTGCACGTAAGCTCGATGAGGGTTGTCGAAAAGTCCTCTTTGCGCTGGAAACGATAAAACTGGTTAAAGAGTGCGGTAGTAAAGCCGCCGCGGCCGTCAAGCTTGGAACGTCCCCGTCAGTGATTCACTGGCGAGTTGAGGCCGCTCAAAAATCCCTCAAAACATCCTTGTTCAACGCTGGTAAGCACGGTGATCCAACCAAGGCAGGCCAAGAACTATTATTGGTGGGAGAACAGATACTCAGCCTACTTCATAATTTTCAGGCGTCCGTTGGGAAGAATCATAGTAGCGAACTGGTTGTGGCCACCGTGCAATCCGTCTGGAACACGCTTGCCAATGATAAAAAGATGCAACAGTCATACTATAACAAGACTGGTCGCAAGATAGTGCCGGAATTTGTGGATATGAAGCGTGTGGATACCAACTTCAATGATGAGCAGAACGTCTATGATCCCGCTGAACGGGCTGAGGAATGGGTTATACGTCAAATGGTGGATATTGCCCTTATCAGCTATGTGGAAAAAGTCTCCAATTCACGCATTAAGCTCGAATTTTGGCGTAACGATCCCATGGTGCTAATTGTGCCAAAGGACACATCACAGCCTCGCGATCTAAGTCCGGAAGATATCGAAGAATTTTGCGTTCAGACACTTTTTATCTTGGAAGAGAAAAAGCCCTTCGAATCGGTAACGACTTACCTTCGTCAACACGATAAAAAATTCTCACATATCTATGGAGCCAGCAGTGTTATTGAGGCGCTGTCGATGGTCTCGAATGGGACAGGTATCAGCATTGTGCCGGAGTCTTCTATTGATAACAAGCTAGGAAAGAAAGTAACCATCCTCAATTTGCCACCTTACCCAAATAGCAACCAACGGCTCCAGCGGCCTCTCTCATTCATATATTTGAGCGGACGTGAAGAGTCATCCTATATCAGGGAATTCATCGACTGCGTAGTGCAATCCCCTAGCGCTGGGGCTAGCGTCCGCCGCGTTCAGGCTGCTCCTTTGAGCTCCGCCCCTGGAAACTGCGTGGTGACGCCTCCCGTTGTGCTTCCTGGAGGCGGAGCTTAACAAGGCATATATGCTCTTTCAGTTCGGTCTGTTTTGCTCTCTCTTCTAAGAAGCTCTTATACGAGTAGGTGCGCCCATTAATTATCTCCTTCTTGTGCATAGCACTTTTCTCCAAGAGCGTCAAGCTAATCGTTTGAAACCTCTTTGGAATTATGGAGAAGTCGTTTATCAAGTTATCGCTAACTTTGAAATAGTTCCCGACTTCCATGGCGGCACATCCGTTCAATGATAGCAACGAGTTACTGTTGCTAAAAAAAGAGTGGCCAACTGTTTTAGGGGAACCCTTCAGCGAAGAGAGCTGGTTGTAGCTGCAATCATATGAGTTGCCGACCGATTCAGGACCACCTTCCAGTGATCGGAGCCGATTATGATCGCAATCAAAGTCGCTTCCCACTCTCCTTGGTGCTCCATCTAGTGTCACGAGGAGGTTTTGGCTGCAATCGAAAGACCCCTTAACCACCACATCCTGAAGATCAGGCAGGTGTGTGAGTCCCCTGCATGTCAGGTCCACATCCTCTACTGTAATTTGTCTGCCATCCAGCGTATACGGCACGCCCATCCGGTCGAAGAACTCTCCGGGCGACAATCCTCTAGCATCAAAGGGCGTTGATTGCACATGTGGCTCATAGGTAAGGTTTGACTAGGCACGATACAGGCAGTTTGGGAAAAACGGAACAATAAAATACCAATACAACGAGACAGTGGCATATGGCCCCCTTCCGGGCTTCAACACTCCCGCACCGGGGAGACCACGAATACATGGCTCACGCCGCTGAGCCTGATTCAATCCCTTGGGACGTTCGACCTCGACCCATGCTGGCCGGAGATGATGCCGTGGCGCACGGCAACCCGCATGCATCACTGGGAACCTGGGTCGAAAAACGGTCTGGATTTGAACTGGGCCGACTATGGCAGAGTGTACTTAAATCCGCCCTATGGCGAGCACACCTTCACGTGGATGCGCAAGTTCGGCGAGCACAAGCGCGGGATAGCGCTCATTTTCGCCCGCACCGATACGAAGGGCTTTCACGACCATGCTCGGCCGTGCACGCTCTATCTACTTCCTGAAGGGCCCCGTCAAATTCCACCGCCAGGACGGATCGTGCCCGAAGAACGATCCAGCCGCTCCGAGCTGCCTGATTGCTCATACCGAGGAGGATACATCCGCCATTCTGGCTTCCGGCTTTCGTATGAGGTCGTCATGACGGCCTCCTGCTCCGCAACCGGCCAAGAATGGGTACGCGATCCCGCCCATGAAGTTGCATGCCCAAAGTGCGAGCGGCGAACGAAGCGGCGGCCTCACCGGTCCCGCCGCGTTCAATCGTCTTCTTCAATACCTCGGAATAGTTGACCGCCGACATGACGGCGCCCGCCGGCGATGTGCGTACCAGGTCAGCGCCCGGCTCGGCATCGACGATAGCCAGCACGGCAGAAGCATAGGTGCCGCAAGGTTTCGGCGCCGGGCGATTTGAGCGTCAATCCGACTCCTTTCAAATAGCGCCCGCCTCCGTGCCTTTTGCCGCAGGCTGACGAAGCGCTAGGCGCTTGGACCATGTCATATTCAACTCAGGCAGCGATGATGCGCTGCGATAACCAGCGGGGTTACTTATGAATATAGTGAGTTCACGATCCAATGTTGTTCACGTAAGCGATAATCACTCGGCCCTAACTATAACCAAGGTCTTTCTCCTATTGGCGTTGCCAGCGCTATCACTGGCGGCCCTTTCACGCGGCCTTGCCGCGTGGTTCTTCGGCTGGTCCTTTGACTGGCCCATGACGACTGGGCCTATCTTCGCCCGCACCGATACCAAAGGCTTCCATAAGCATGTATTCAGCGCCGCCCGCGCTATCTACTTTTTGAAGGGTCGTGTTAAGTTCCATCGCGAGGACGGCTCCTGCCCGAAGAACGGCCCTGCGGCGCCGAGCTGCCTCGTCGCCCACACAGACGAGGACACTGCGGCGATTTTGAACTCCGGTCTTACCGGCTCGCTGATGAGGCCGTCATGACAAGCTGCCGTTGTCTGAAACCAGAAGAGGTGGATGGTATGATAGCGCTACGTGAAAAGGGCCGTCGCTATGCGGTGTTCTCTGGAAACAGCAGATCACCCTCAGGCTTTTGTCAGCCCCTCGTGCGCAATCTCCAGCGTTTCGATTGCCACATCATTTGCATCCGCGTTAAATGTTGGCCCTGTCCATTTCGTAGGCCACGCATTCACGAAGTTCCACCTGAGTTTCTCTTCGCCGCTCTCATCGGACAGGACAATCGAACCGTTCTTGCGCTCAGTCTTGCCTTGAGCAACAGATTGATACCAATTCCAAAGAGTCAGGTCACCAATGACACCGCGCTTAAGGGTTACATCGCCGACCTTGTGACCGCCGGGAATCTTCTGGGGACTATCCGCTGTCCCGCCCTCTTTTTCTGTAGCTCCCAAATCCCCGTCGAGCCCAGAAGCTTCGTGGAACCCAGCCCTAGCCACCCCGGCTATTTCCAATTTGAAGTTGTATCCCTTGTACGGATCGTTCCTGTCTCCCGTTGGCATTATGTTCGTCCTTTCCAGAAAAGCATCATAAACCATTTCGCCTATGAGGTGGAGAAGGCAGCATGACCAGCGAGCACGACCAGTCCCGGCCGCCGCCGAATCCCTTCTACTTCGACGAGCCAACAATCGTCTCATTTTCCGGGGGCCGCACCAGCGGCCTGATGCTTTGGTCTATTTTGCAGGCCCACGGCGGCAGCTTACCCGAGAGCGTCAAGGTTTGCTTCGCCAATACCGGCAAGGAGCGCGAGGAAACCCTCGATTTTGTTCAGGCCTGCGCCAGCAATTGGCAAACGCAAATCGTTTGGCTTGAACATGACCCCACCGAATCCCTGCAAATACAGCATTGTGGGCCACAACACCGCGAATCGAAGCGGAAAACCATTCGAGGAAGTGATTAAGCAGCGCTCGTTTCTTCCCAATCCCGTCAGCCGTTTCTGCACGACGGAAATGAAGATACGCACAATCAAGCGCTATGCGATGCATGCCTTGGGTTGGGAGCACTGGGTCAACGCTATCGGGCTTCGCTATGACGAGCCGCGGCGTGTAGCAAAGATTAACAACCGCAAGGAGCGCTGGGAAACCGTCGCCCCGCTTCATGTGGCACGAATCACAAAACAGCACGTGGCGGATTTCTGGCGTTCTCAGCCCTTCGATCTTGGACTCAGGAATATCAACGGGGTCACGCCGGAAGGAAATTGCGACCTGTGCTTTCTGAAGAAGTTCCCAACCATGATGGGCCTGATCCGCGCGGAGCCGTGGCGGGCGGACTGGTGGGATCGCATGGAAAAAACCGTTGATGGAACCACGAGATCGTTCGATACTGCCCGCTTTCGCAAGGGCCGTCCGTCATATGCCGAGATGAAGGAAGCGGCCCTGAGCCAGAGCGACATTTTTGCAAGCGATGACGACCTAGCTGGCGGAGTGCTATTGCCATGACTGAACTCCTCACTGAAGAGGCGGAAACGTATTGGGTCCGCATATATGTAGCTGGCGACATTCACTACGCCAGGCAAGTATGCCGTGAAGAATGCATGAGGGAAGGCCTATGCGTCACGGTAGAGGCCGTTTCATCCATCTACACTGGCGGCGAAGAATCCGGCATTGTCGTTGGTCTCATAAACTACCCGCACTTTCCGGCGGCGGAAGCGGACATACTCGACCGCGCTACGCAGCTCGGAAAGCTGCTCACGGAGAAACTTTGCCAGCGCTCCTTCTCAATCATGACGCCACAGCGCACCATTCGCTATTTCCGTCAAACTGACGGGGCTGCGCCATGACGGAACCCCAGCAACTCGGCTTCGGTTTTGACGCCATGCTCAAGGAGCAGGAGACGGCCCATCTCCCCGGCGCGATGGAGGAGGCCATACCGTTCTACCGCAATCTCATCGAGCGCCACCACGCGGCGATGCTGGCCGGCGATGTATCGGCGGCGATGAAGCTCCGCGAGGAAGCGCACGAGGTGGCCGTGAAGGTGAATAGCGGAGACGCAGGCATTTGCGCCGAGCCGGATTCTCCCGCTTATGTTCTGGAGCGCGCGACGGCCGCGCCCACGGGAACGGTGCCTATGTGGGGGCCAGATTGGCAGCTTCAACATCAATGTTGACGGCACGCCCGTGCGGATCGAGCAGGACGGGATTTTCGGCACCGGCGCACTTCATATGACATGGCTGCCGTTCGGCGCGCACGCGGTGGATTATGAGAAACCGTTCATCAGCGAGACGGGATACCGATGCTTCATTGGTGTCCGTGCCGACATGGTTCCGGGCATTACGCTGGATGCATTCGCGCGGCGTATGATCGAGGCTTACGTGGCGAAGGAGTGCAAGGGGAAGCTGCGGAAGATTGAGCGCGGGTACGTGGATAGGGAGATGGCGCGGCGGACTACCAACCAAAGGTCAACTCCGCAGCAGTATTTATGAGGCAGAGCGCAAGTTATCGCAACGGCGGTTGATGGGATCTAAAGAGGCCGGTCTGCGTTACCGGCCTCGCATTGGGAAAGTCGCGGTCAGCGGCAATCCTTCTTGATGATCGCCTCATCGGCGCTGATCTTTGCTTGAATGGCCTTAATGGCCAGCGTGCAATCAAAACCAGCTGGGCCCTGGCATTGTGAGGATGACAGCTTTTGTTGTTCCGTCGCAAGAGCCTTCTGGTCGAATGCCAGAGCCGCCTGCTCGTCCTTGCAGAGGTTCAGCGGCGGCGCAGCCTGCGGGCACGAAAAGGTTGCGCCAGGAACATTGCTCTCCTCGAACGTGACAGCGAAGAAGGGAGAACCAATCATGCATGGCTTTTGCACAATAGTGAGACTATTGGTTTCTCCGGTGAAGCTCTTCGTCGAGGTGCCAGGGGTTGGACTGCTGCCGGCAATCTCGACAGCGTTTCTAACCACCAGAGTGGTTCCGGGATTGAATACGGCCTGCACGCCGCCATCCATACCGAACACGTTAAATTCAGCGGTCTGCCACTGGGGCGCCGCCGTCAACACGCTGTCCCGGTTGTAAGACGCAATGCCGTCTTCGTTATTGGAGACGATGACGGTATCTGTTCCATTTGCCTCCACCCGCGCAAGAATGGACAGATTCACTAGGCTTTGAATGTTCTGGGGCGTGAATGGAAAACCTTGGTCGTTCATCCAACAGTCTCCCGTCGGCTTATCCTTCTCTATTAAGGTGTTCCACCCGGCCGGGCATGTTCCATATGACAGCAACCAATATTGCATGAAAACAGTAGCCCACCCATCTGGGAGGTCGTTCATGAACGCGAATTGCTGCCATCCTTGACAGTTCGCTTCTCCCATAGGGGCGTTCTTGCAGGCTGGAGTGCTAAAGAAATTGGTATTGAGTTGGAGGCTGAACTGATTTGATGATCCTCCGTTGTCAGCCTCACCAGTGACGGCTACGCTGTCGAACGATCCTTGAGCGGAGGTGATGAGACCAGGGGATGCCGCCTGGGAGTCGATGTCGCCAAATAGTGCGCCGACAATCTTTACGGAGGTCTTCAGGGGAAGCCTTACCTTGTGCGCCGGAACTGGAGCGCAGTCAGCTTTCTTCCATGCCAGCGACGGATAAGCGGCGGTATAGCAACCCTTTGCAGGTGGCGAGATCTTAAGCATTGAGGCACGCCATAGTTGCTTTTCCTTAGTTTGTGCCGCTGGAGTTACCAGGTGAGGGCTCGCAACGGTTTGAGCGCCTGCAGCAAACAGGGCCGCAAAAGACAAGATAACGACGAACAGAGTGTGACTGCCCAACTTCCAACTAGCTCTCATGTTGTTCAAGCTCCTGCACCGTTAGTGCATTTGAGCTGCGGATCGTTTCTTCCGTGACGACCCATACGCAAGCGGTTGGTATGTGATTTCACAACCCGGTTAACATGGCGCGTGACTTGCTCTCGTCAATCGCCATCGACAACAGTATAGAGCAGCTAGAGAGCGTGGCACTATACAGCCGTATATCTCAACTTCAAGCCTTTCCTTTTGCGTAATTTTCTCTATCATCAGGCACCATAAAAGAGGTTATGGGACTCAATCCGGTGAACCGTTCGGCCAAGTTCCCGTATGGTGGTTCCGGTTTATGGCAAACTGTCAAACACGCATTCTGTGAGCGCGCCGGGCACCGAAATCATTCCAGTCGTCCGAGCATCGGACTTTCCGGTGCCTGCGATCATTACCGCCGCCGGCGACAAAGCCAGCGAGCATTTCCTGGAGTTCTTCGCCGCAACGATCCGAAACAAGAACACCCGAATGGCCTATGTACAGGCAATTGCCCAGTTCTGCCGCTGGTGTGAAGTCCATGAACTGCGGCTCGCCACGATCCGGCCTTTGCATGTCTCCGCCTATATCGAAGCCAAGGCGCTGACCGCGCCGTCCATAAAACAGCATCTGGCGGCGCTACGCGGCCTGTTCAACTGGCTCGTCATCAGGCAGGTCGTTCCCGAAAACCCGGCGATGTTCGTCAAGGGGCCGAAATTCAGCCGCCAGGTCGGCATCACTCCAATAATGGAGGCGGACCAGATGCGTTTGCTGCTCGACTCGATCCCAATCACCCGGAAGGCCAAAGTGCCAGCGAAACACGGCGGGGGCACAAGGAGATCATGGACATCAAGGGACTGCGCGACCGGGCCGTCATCGCTATCATGGGGTACACTTTCGGGCGCGTCAGCGCCGTTATCGGCGTCAAGCGCGGCGATTACCGTCACGAGGGCAAGCGCGCCAGGCTTGGGCTGCTCGAAAAGGGCAACAAGGAAAGGCTGGTCTGGCTGCACCGTGAGGCGGAAGAGTTCCTTGACGCCTAAATCGCCGCGGCGGGTATCGAGGATAAGGAAGCACCCGTGTTCCAGTCGGTCGATAAGGCGCACAGGTTCTCCGGTGAGGCCATCAACAGGCGCAACATGCTGCGGGTCGTCAAGGATCGGTGCCGGGCGGCCGGATTATCGGAGGAGTTCTGTACCGCGATGCGATTCGGCAGGCTTCAATCGCAGGGATATCCGGTGGGGCCGTCTACGATTTCCTGATTTCGCGCTGCGCGCTCAAGGTCAAAGCCGAATGCGCTTTATACTTGGAATATCCAACACTTTAGCCGATTCGGTTCGGAATTCTCGCAGATGGTGCGGATTCCGAATTGGCTCTGAACCAGACCAGATCTAATCGCAGAACCGTGGCATACACGGAAAATCTCTCTCTCAAATCACCCAGGCGTGCGCAGGCCGAAAAGCTTGGGCAAGGAGTGAGAAACAAATGCGGCGGGAGCGGTAACGGGGAGTACGATGTCGCACCGGAAAGCCGCCTGGAGTCTCTGCATAACAAATCCTTCGGCGAAATCGCCACTTTCGGCGTCTAAGGTTTAAGTACTCGAAGGAGACGAAAATGACGCGAGCAGAGGTCTATCCTGCCCTGGCGGCCATCCTTTACGTTGCGACATTCACGCAGGCAGCCGATGCGCCCCGGTTTGAAGGCGCCGACGTTCATACCAGCGCACCCAGCACAAACATTCGCGACAACTTCATGCAAGGCCCCTTCGCGGGTGAGGGCCGCTTCGAAATCCGTAAAGCAACCATACTGGATCTGATTCGGCTGGGCTGGAGCGTTCAGCCCGATAAGATCGTCGGCGGACCTAACTGGGCAGCGGTTGACCGTTTTGACATCCTCGCAAAGGCTCCCGCGCACGCCAGCGCCGCCGACTTGCGGCTGATGCTCCAGGAACTGCTCGCGGATCGTTTCGACCTCAAAGTCCATAACGACACAAAACCCATGCCCGCCTTTGCGCTGGTGGCCGCGGCCGGTAAAAAGCTGCATCTCAAAGAGGCCGATGGCGGCGGCAATACCGGGTGCAAGGGGCAAGACTCCACATCGGGCGAAGGCGGCGGCAGATTGATGATGAGCGGACCGGACGGAGTGGTTACGACGCTCAGCATTCTTCCCGGCAATCTCGTCCAGTACATCTGCCGCAATATGACCATGCCCGCGTTCGCCGCCGGGCTGCAGGGATTTGTGGGCGCGAACGTCGGCCCCAACCCGGTCTCTGACGAAACGGGGCTCAAAGGCGCGTGGGATTTCGATCTCAAATTCTCCTTTAACCTGAATGGACCCATGATGATGAATGGCGGCGGGGAGCGCATCTCATTTGGCGATGCGTTGGAGAAGCAGCTC
>Ga0302324_100026567_pt1 | contig 11056 bp, 7 predicted proteins | sample Palsa_T0_1_FD_201949 | JGI IMG/M metagenome (GOLD analysis project Ga0302324, IMG submission 201949) | Peat permafrost microbial communities from Stordalen Mire near Abisko, Sweden - Palsa_T0_1 | ecosystem: Environmental > Terrestrial > Soil > Palsa > Peat permafrost | place: Sweden: Abisko... | reverse complement strand
ATGTGCATGGGCGTTGCCACTGCAAACTCCATCCTCGTCGTCTCCTTCGCCAAAGATCGTTTACGTATCAGCGGCGATGCATTACTAGCTGCTGTCGAAGCCGGCACCACTCGCTTCCGCCCCGTCTGCATGACGGCCCTCGCTATGATCATCGGCATGGTTCCGATGGCGCTGGGCCTGGGCGATGGTGGCCAACAGAACGCTCCGCTTGGTCGCGCCGTCATCGGTGGACTTTCGCTCGCTACGGTCGCCACCCTCATCTTTGTTCCCGCGGTCTTCGCACTTCTGCATAGCCGTGAGCGACGCTCCAGCACCACACCAGCATTATCCCCGCAGGAAACCGGCGGAATCGGGTAGCCTGTCCGCATCAAGGCGCCTATTGGAGATCAGGATCATGCCCATTCATAACACCGACGTCAACACCGACATCAATACCGATATGACGACGCCTTCTGCGGATTACGCTCCATCGGAGCATCCAATCTCTCCTCACCCCGACCCCACCCGTGCGCTCCCGTCGCCGCAGCGGCTGCCCGGTGGCGTCCTCATCGCCCTCATCGTGATTGCATTGCTTTTGGTTGCCGGTATCGTGTATCGCTTCATCGGCGGTGCGGCAGACGAGCGTCATCTCGCGAAGCAGACCAAGCTGGATGCGATCCCAACCGTGGACGTCGTCTCTCCCGTCGTCTCGGGCGCAACCTCTGAAATTGCGTTGCCCGGCAATACCCAGGCCTTCGACGACACGCCCATCTACGCGCGCACCAGCGTCTACCTCAAGCAGTGGTTCGTCGACATCGGCCAGCACGTCACCAAGGGTGAACTCATGGCCACCATCGAAACCCCCGAACTCGACGAGCAACTCCAGGTCGCCCAGGCCGATCTCAAGAGCGCCCAGGCCGATCTCAACCTCGCGAAAACTACCTCCGACCGCTATACGAATCTCCTCAAGCTCAACTCCGTCTCCCAGCAGGAGACCGATGTTGCCGTCTCAGGCGCGGCCGCCAAACGTGCTGCCGTAGAAGCCGCAGAGGCCAACGTCCGCCGCCTCTCGCAACTCCAGTCCTTCGAGAAGATCTACGCTCCCTACAGCGGCATCGTCACGCAGCGCAACACCGACATTGGCGACCTCATCAACGCGGGCTCTGCCACCACCACCAACACCGCCAAGGAACTCTTCCATATCGCCTCGGTCAACCAGTTGCGCGTCTTCGTCGCCGTACCCGAGGTCTACGCTCCAGACATCCACAACGGTGACACCGCAACCCTTACCCTCGATGAATATCCTGACCAGATCTTCACCGGCATCGTCACCCGCAACTCCGGTTCTATCGATCCAAGCTCTCGAACGCTGAACGTCGAGGTCGACGTAAACAACCACGACGCCAAGCTCCTCCCCGGCGCCTATGTCTTCGTTCACTTCAAGATTCCAGTCCAAAGCCGCGAACTTTCCATCCCTTCCGACGCGCTCATCTTCCGCGCCCAGGGCCTGCAGGTCGGTGTCGTGCGCAATGGCCATGTGCACTTGCAGTCCATCACCATCGGCAAGGACAACGGAAAGACCGTAGAGGTTGCCACCGGCCTCTCCGTGAACGACAAGGTTATCCTCTCTCCTTCCGACTCCCTCGCCGAAGGTCAGCCCGTGAACATCGCCTCCCAACCGGCGGTGATGCAATGAAGGCAAGCACACCCGCCCGATATGCCTGTAGCGGCGCAGCCCTGATGGCCACCCTCGCGCTCGCGGGATGCATGGTCGGCCCCAAATACAAGACGCCCTCTGTCCCAACCGCGCCCGCCTTCAAAGAGATCAGCCCCAGCGCCGACTCCAGCGCCTTCAAAGACAACGCCGACTGGCAGACAGCCAAGCCGCAGGACACTATTCCGCGTGGCGATTGGTGGACCATCTTCCACGACGACGGGCTCAACGCGCTCGAGCCGCAGGTCGCCGACGCCAATCAAACCTTGAAGGTCGCTGCGGCCAATTTGAGCGCCGCCCGCGGCAACCTCCGCGTGCAGAATGCCAACAGATATCCCACGCTTGGCATCAATCCGTTCCTGGGCGGCGAACGCTACTCCGCCAATCAGCCCTACTTCAGTGCGGCATCCTCCAACAACGGAGAAGGTGATCTCGAACTCCCACTGCAATTGAGCTATGAAGTCGACCTCTGGGGAGCAGTCCGGCGCAGCGTCACCGCAGCCCGCGAGCAGACTCAAGCCGCCGCAGCCGACCTTCAAACTGCGTTGCTTTCTCTCCAGGCCGAAGTCGCCATGGATTACTTCGAGCTGCGCGCAGCGGACGCCCAGCAAAAACTTCTCAACGACACCGTCGCGCAGTACGCGGAAGCCGTTCGCATTACCAATGATCGCTACCTCGGAGGCGTTGCCGTAAAGTCCGATCTCACCCAGGCACAAACCCAGCTCCAGGATGCCAAGGTGCAGGCCGCCGACGTTGCCATCGCGCGTTCCCAGTACGAGCACGCCATCGCCATCCTCATCGGCAAGCCACCCGCGTCCTTTAGCCTGCCCCCTTCGCCTCTGCCGCTCTCAGTCTCGCCGCCAGTCGTCCCTCCCGGCCTCCCGTCTCAACTCCTCGAGCGCCGTCCCGACATCGCCGCCGCCGAGCGCCGCACCGCCGCAGCCAATGAGCAAATTGGCATCGCACGCGCCGCCTACTTCCCCTCGCTCAACATTGGCGCAACCGCCGGCCAGGAGAGCACCAGCATCACCTCGCTCTTCGAAAAATCGAGCTTCATCTACGCGCTCGGTCCCACCATTGGCGAAACCTTCTTCGACGGTGGCCGGCGCCGCGGCCTCTCCGAACAGGCTCGCGCCAACTACGACAGCACAACGGCCACCTATCGCCAGACCGTTCTCACCGCCTATCAGCAGGTCGAAGATAACCTCGTCGCCCTCCGCGTTCTCTCGCACGAGCAGGAGCAGCAGCGCCAAGCCACCGCCTCCGCCGTAGAGTCGGAACGCATCTTCAACAACCGCTACGTCGGTGGCGTCGATACCTACCTGCAGGTCATCACCGCCCAGACCTCGGCGCTCCTCAACCAACGCAACGATATCGACATCCTGCGTCGCCGCATGGACGCCAGCGTCCTCCTGATCAAGGTTCTCGGCGGCGGCTGGGACCGCACCCAACTCCCACCCCATTAGTCCCCACTGCACGCAAAAAGGCCGCTCACCGAGCGGCCTTCGTCTTCTCTATCCTGTACCTTCTGCTCTTAGTCGATCGAAATCTTCCGCAGCAGCCGGAAGTCCGATAGCATCTTTCCGGTTCCAAGCACGACGCTCGCCAGCGGATCATCCGCAATGGTCACCGGCAATCCCGTCTCCTCGCGAATGCGCTTATCCAGATTCTTGATCAGCGCGCCTCCGCCCGTCAGCACAATACCGCGATCCGAAATATCGGCCGAGAGCTCAGGCGGCGTCCGTTCCAGCGCCACGCGAATCGCATTCAGGATCGTCGCAATGCATTCAGCCAACGCCTCGCGAATCTCCGTGTCGTCAATCGTAATCGTCTTCGGCACGCCCTCAATCAGGTTGCGTCCCTTGATCTCCATCGACAGCGGCCGATCCAGCGGATACGCCGATCCAATATCGATCTTGATCTGCTCTGCAGTGCGCTCGCCGATCAGCAGGTTGTACTTGCGCTTGAGATACGTCATCACGGCTTCGTCCATCTGGTTACCGGCCATGCGCACCGACCGCGAGTACACAATACCCGCCAGCGAAATCACCGCAATGTCTGTCGTCCCGCCACCGATATCGACCACCATGTTTCCGCCCGGCTCCGTGATTGGCAAACCTGCACCAATCGCCGCCACCATCGCCTGCTCCACGAGATGAACCTCGCTCGCCTTGGCGCGATACGCCGAGTCCATAACCGCGCGCTTCTCTACCTGCGTAATCTCGCTCGGCACGCCAATCACGATGCGTGGGTGAACCATCATCTTCCGGTTGTGCGCCTTTTGGATGAAGTAGTTCAGCATCTTCTCTGTCTGCTTGAAGTCCGCAATCACGCCGTCCTTCATTGGCTTGATGGCAATGATATTGCCCGGCGTTCGGCCAAGCATCTCCTTTGCCTCTTTGCCCACAGCCTCAACTTCGCCCGTCACGCGGTTGACCGCGATAATCGACGGCTCATTCACAATGATGCCCTTGCCATGAGCGAAGACAAGAGTATTGGCCGTACCCAGATCGATCGCGAGATCGCTCGAGAACAGCGAAAAAATAGATCGCATGTTGCTCACACGCGAGGTCCGCATCTGAAAGTTTTTCGAGGACATGAGACCGATCGGTTTCCTAAGATAAAGAAAGATAAAGAGACTTATGTAAAGACGTTGGGCCCTAGCTGACCCGGCATAATCATTGTACGGCCTGCGAAGCAGTCTACTGCCTGAATGCCCAGGCGACTATACTCAAGACGTTTGCAACTTTGGCTCATAGCAGGAGAGATTCAGGCATGATCATCGGCGTCCCCAGGGAAGTAAAAGACCACGAAAGCCGCGTCGGCGTCACCCCAGCCGGCGCCAAAGCCCTTGTCGACGCTGGCCACAAGGTGCTCATCGAGCACAACGCCGGCGCCCTCTCCTCCTTCCCCGACGAAGAATATCTCGCCGTCGGCGCCGAAATCGTACCCGACGCCGCCAGCGTCTGGAACCCCGCCAATATGGTCGTCAAAGTGAAAGAACCGGTGGAAAAGGAGTACCCCTACTTCCGCCCCGGCCTGGTTCTCTTCACCTACCTCCACCTCGCCCCCATTCGCGGTCTCACTGATGCCCTCCTCACCAACAAAGTCACCGGCATCGCCTACGAAACCGTTCGCGACCACGCCGGATCCCTGCCCCTCCTCACCCCCATGTCCGAAGTCGCCGGCCGTCTCTCCGTGCAAGTCGGCGCCGCTTACCTAGAGAAGGAGCATGGCGGCCGCGGCGTCCTCCTCGGCGGCGTCCCCGGCGTTCCTCCCGGCAACGTCTGCATCATCGGCGGCGGCATCGTCGGCATCAACGCCGCCAAAGTCGCGCTCGGCATGGGTGCCCGCGTCACCCTGGTCGACCTCAACCTGAACCGCCTCCGCGAGCTTGACGACATCTTCTCCGGCCGCCTCTACACCCTCTACTCAAATTCCTACAACGTCGAGCGTGCCGTCTGCGAAGCCGACCTCGTCATCGGCGGCGTCCTCATCCCCGGAGCTGCAGCCCCCAAGATCGTCACCAAGGCAATGGTCGCCAAAATGAAGAAGGGCGCCGTCATCGTCGACGTCGCCATCGACCAGGGCGGCTGCATCGAAACCGCCCGACCCACCACCCACTCCGACCCGAGTTACGTCGTCGACGGCGTCGTCCACTACTGCGTCACCAACATGCCCGCCGCGGTCCCCAATACCAGCACCCTTGCGCTCACCAACGCCACCTTCCCCTACGTCCTGAAACTTGCCAAGTTAGGGGCCCACGCCGCCATCCACTCCGACCCCGGCATCGCCGAAGGCGTCAACACCTTCAACGGCTCGCTCACCTACAAAGCCGTCGCCACCGCACAGAGCCGCGACTTCACCCCGGTCGCCGACCTGCTCCCCTAACGCAACTCCCGTCCGCCCCACCCACCCATGACGCCCTCATGTCATGGGTGGGGCACAGGTTCCCACACCCGAAAAAAAGCCAACTCTCGCCGTCCGCGCAGGACCGCAGGACCAAAGCGAGTAAACTTGCTCGCATGGGAGTCGGTACATTTCGCCGCAGAGCCTTCGTCATCGCGCTCGGCGTGTGCCTCTTGGTGCTCTTCCTTTCTCTGGGAGCGCTCAACGCCTTCAATCCACAATTCCTCAATCCAAGCTCACCCCTCCAGACCCTGGTGTTCGTCAGTCTTTCTGTCATTGGATTCCTGCTCTTTGTCGGCGTCCTGGTGTTGCTCGTTCGCAACGTCCTCAAGCTCTACGCCGACCAGCGCAGCCGCGTCCTCGGCACTCGCCTGCGCACCCGCATGTTGTGGGGAGCCGTCCTCGTCTCCCTCGTTCCCCTCGTTTTCATGTTTGCCTTCAGCTATCTGCTGATGAACCGCGCTGTCGATCGTTGGTTCTCCCAACCGGTGACGCAGATGCGCGACGACGCCAACACCATGGCGCTCGAGCTCTATCAGTACGCCGACGCCAACGATCGATCCGAAGCCGACAGCATCGCCGTTGATCTGTCCAACCTGCCCCTATCCGACAAGCAGCCACTCCCCCCCGACTCCATCGCCGCAATTAATCGCATCTTCCAGCGCCACGAGGTTACCCTCCAGGGCGGCTTCGTCATCCTCTATCGCGACCGTCAAGCCATTGCCTCGCTCCATGTCCCAAAATCCCCCACAGGTAAATCTGAGCTGCGCTCCATCCAGCCCTCCGAGCCTTCCACAGACGAGAACTCTGACCCAAGACCCGCCGCGCTCTCAACGCCGCTCGAAGGCCCCACGGAACAGGCAATTCTGCAAGCCGCACAGCGTACCGACGAGCCCTTCTACTCCCTCTCCGGCACCGACTACACGCTCGCCACCGCCGGCCTTCCCAATGGCGACCTGGTCGTCTCAGGCATTCCGATCCCCGCGGGAATCTCCGCCACATCGCTTCGCCTCCGCAAATCTGCTGACAAATACTGGGTGCTCTACCGCGAGCGTCGAGAAGTTCGCAGCCTATACACCGGCTTCCTTCTCCTGACCACCGCGTTGGCCCTCTTCGCCTGCTGCTGGCTCGCCCTCAATCTCAGCAAGCAGGTCACCCGCCCAGTAGAGTCGCTCGCCGACGCGATGGAGGCCATCGCCGCCGGCGACTACGCGCACCGCGTCGGTCAATCTTCCACCGAAGAGCTCGGCGAACTCGTCGACAAATTCAACGTGATGGCCGCCGATCTCGAGAGCGCCCACGCCACCGCCGAGCGATCCACCGCTCAACTCTCAGACCTCAATCACGCGCTCCAGGCCCGCCGCACCGAGCTCGAAACCATCATCGAGACCATCCCCTCCGGCGTCGTTACCCTCTCCGCCGATCGCCGCATCCTGCTCGCCAACCGCGCCTTCTCTGAAATGCTCGACCCCGGTGGCCAGCGCCAATTCATCGGCCTGTCTCTCTCATCAGTCCTTCCCGCAGACATCATCGATGCGCTCGACCATCTCCTCCGCCGCGCACACCGGATGGGATCGGCGTCTGCCGAGATGCAAATGCAATCCAACGCGGGCATTCTTCACCTCGCGGCCACAGTCGCCCTCCTCGAAGGCCGTACTGCCAGCGGCCCCGATTCCCTCGCCTTCGAACACTCCGGCCGCGAGCATCGTGGATACGTCCTTGTCCTCGAAGACGCAACCGAGCTGCTCCGCGCCCAGAAGCAGAGTGCTTGGAAAGAAGTCGCCCGCCGCGTCGCCCACGAGATCAAGAACCCACTTACCCCCATCTCGCTCAACGCCGAACTCATCCAGAGACACATCGGCCGCCTCAGTTCCCTGCTCAACGAGCGCAGCCTCGAATCTCCCTCACCCACCATCATCCAGCGCTCCGTGGAAGTCATCTCATCGTCCGTTGAGACAATGAGATCGTTGGTAGATCAGTTCTCCTCACTCGCCGAGTTTCCCTCCGCGCGCCCCCACCCTTCCGACCTCAACACCATCGTCGAAAACTCGCTCGCGCTCTTCGCCGGCCGCCTCGGCAACATCCGCGTCCGTCAAAACCTCGCCACCAACCTGCCTCTCGTGCTCGCCGATCCCGAAGCCCTTAAGCGCGCCCTCTCCAACCTCATCGACAACGCCGCCGAGGCCATGCAGGAGAGCCTCCTCCGCGAACTCCACCTCTCCACCCGCGCCCTCCCCTCTGGCATGGTCGAACTCACCATCGCCGACACTGGCCCCGGCCTCACCGACGAGATGCGCGAAAGCCTCTTCCTCCCCTACTTCTCCACCAAGCAGCGCGGCACCGGCCTCGGCCTCTCCATCGCCGCCAAAATCCTCCAGGAACACCACGGTTCCATTCGCGCCGAAAGAAATATCCCTACCGGCGCCCGCTTCATCCTCGAACTCCGCCCAGCCTCCGACCCCACCGATGCCCCTGGTCCCACTACCGAAACCGCCCTCCACACGCAAGAAGAGCTCGCCTAACCACCACTCAACTCCTATCCTCTATCCCCTGCCCCTATGAACCACGTTCTCATCGTCGACGACGAAGCCGACATCCGCGAATCCCTCGAAGCCATCCTCCACGAGGAAGACTACGTCATCACCACGGCAGGCACCGCCGCTGAGGCCCTCGAGCTGATTCGCGACGCCGACTACCAGGCCGTGCTCCTCGATATCTGGCTGCCCGACGGCGACGGCCTCGACGTCCTCGCCGCCATCCGCGGCGACGTCTCCCATTTCCCCCGCCCCGGCGCTCCCGAGGTCATCATGATCTCCGGCCACGGCACCATCGAAGCCGCCGTCCGCGCCACCAAGCTCGGCGCCTATGACTTCCTCGAAAAGCCTCTCTCCATGGACCGCACCCTGCTCGTCCTTCGCAACGCCATCCAGGCCCATCACCTTCGCGAAGACAACCAGGAGTTCGCGCGCCAACTCACCAAGGGCTCCATCACCGGCGAATCCATCTCCGTCAAAGCCCTCCGTCAGCAGATCAAACTCATGGCCCCCACCAACGGCCGCGTCCTCATCTTCGGTGAATCCGGTGCCGGCAAAGAACTCGTCGCCCGCTCCATGCACGCCGAGTCCCTCCGCCGCGATCGCGTCTTCGTCGAGCTCAACTGCGCTGCCATCCCCGAAGACTTCATCGAGACCGAACTCTTCGGCTATCGCCACGGCGCCGGCCCAGGCGGTCCCAATCAACCCACCGAAAAACGCGGCACCTTCGAGCGCGCCGACGGCGGAACCCTCTTCCTCGACGAAGTCGGCGACATGAGCCTGAAAACTCAAGCCAAGGTCCTCCGAACTCTAGACGAGCAACGCTTCTACCCCGTCGGCGCCAGCACCCCCGTGCACGTCGACACCCGCGTCATCGCCGCCACCAACAAGGACCTCGAAGAAGAGATCGCCCGCGGCAACTTCCGCGAAGACCTCTTCTATCGCCTCAACGTCATCCCCTTCTTCGTGCCCCCTCTGCGTGATCGCAAGGAAGACATCCCTCTCCTCGCCCGCGAATTCCTCTCCGAGTTCGGCCAGCAGTATGGCCGCCCCCACGTCGAGATAGCCGACGCCGCCCTCTCTGCACTCAAGCAATACCACTGGCCCGGCAACGTCCGCGAGCTCCGCAACGTTATCGAGCGTGTCCTGATCCTCAATCCGAAAGCCCAGCGCATCGACACCAAACATCTCCCCATGCTCGTGCAACGGACTGAGGGTGTATCTCAGCGCACCGAAGGCAGCGCCTCCACCCGCTCAACCAACGGCAACCGCGAAGAGTTCTCCACCCTCCAGCCAGCCCGCGAAGCCTTCGAGCGCGACTACATCCTCAAAGAATTAGACCGCTGCCACGGCAACGTCACTCGCGCCGCCGAGTCACTAGGCCTCGAGCGCTCCCACCTCTACCGCAAAATGAAAGCCCTAGGCATTAGCACCCACGACTAGCTCTACGCATCTGTCCCCATCCTCGGAAAGCTGCGCGATATACTTCATGCTTCTCGCAACTTCTCATCCGGAGACGTCCCGTGACCATCCATCGTTCGCTCGCCCACGTGTGCGCCCTTTGCGCCATTGCTGTCCTCCCAGCCTGCGCGCAGGATCTCAACACCCTCGTCCAAAAAGAATCTCCCTCCCTCGTAGTCACCTACAAAGACCTCCACACCCACCCCGAACTCTCCCACCACGAAGAGCGCACCTCCGCCATCCTTGCCCAGGCCCTCCGCGAAGCGGGCTACACCGTGACCGATCACGTCGGCATCTACCCCGACGGCTCGCACGCATTCGGCGTCGTGGGCATCCTCAAGAACGGCCCCGGCCCCACCCTCCTCATCCGCGGTGACATGGACGCCCTCCCCATCGTCGAAGAAACCGGACTCCCCTACGCCAGCCACGTCATGACCAAGGCCGCCTCCGGCCAGGAAACAGGCGTCATGCACGCCTGCGGACACGACGTCCACGTCACGGTCCTTATCGGGACAGCGCGCGCCATGGCCGCCACGAAATCCCATTGGCACGGTACCCTCATGCTCATCGGCCAACCGTCCGAAGAAACCATCGACGGCGCCAAGGCCATGCTCGCCGACCACCTCTACGCTCGCTTCGGCACCCCCGACAAAATCATCGGCCTCCACGACACCAACCAGCTTCCCGCCGGCAAAATCGGCTACGTCTTCGGCCCCACCCTCGCCAGTTCTACCTCCATCGACGTCCTCATCCACGGCATCGGCGGCCACGGCTCCGCGCCCCAGCTAGGCCGCGATCCCATCACCCTCGCCGCCCTCTACATCACCCAGATCCAGACCATCGTCAGCCGCGAAGAAGATCCCGAAGAACCCACCGTCGTCACCGTCGGCGACATCCACGGCGGCACCAGGCGCAACATCATCCCCGACCAGGTCAAGCTCGAGCTCACCGTCCGCACCTTCTCCGACAAATCCCGCCAGACCGTCATCGACGGCCTCACCCAGATGGCCGCCGGCATCACCACCTCCGCCGGCCTCCCGCCAGATAAGGCCGCCACCGTCACCGTCCTCGACGAGTACGCGCCCCTCGAATACAACGACCCCGCCCTCTGCGCCCGCATCCACCCCGTCCTGGTCAAAACCCTCGGCGCCGCCAACGTCATCGACGGCGAACGCGTCATGCCCAGCGAAGACGTCGGCTACTTCGGCCTCGAAGGCCGCAAGATCCCCGTCGCCTACATGCGCCTCGGCGCCATGGACCCCACCCTCTTCGCGGCAGCCCACGCCGCAGGCAAGGAACTTCCCGGCCCCCACACCAGCAAATTCCAGCCCGACCCCGAACCCACCATCTCCACCGGCGTCCGCACCATCACCGCAGTCGCGCTCTCCCTTCTCCAGTGATCCACCCAAATTGGGTGCCCCATCCAAGCTCTGCTTGGGTGGGCCCCCTACCTGGAACA
>Ga0302324_100026556_pt1 | contig 11058 bp, 8 predicted proteins | sample Palsa_T0_1_FD_201949 | JGI IMG/M metagenome (GOLD analysis project Ga0302324, IMG submission 201949) | Peat permafrost microbial communities from Stordalen Mire near Abisko, Sweden - Palsa_T0_1 | ecosystem: Environmental > Terrestrial > Soil > Palsa > Peat permafrost | place: Sweden: Abisko... | reverse complement strand
GGCCCAGCGCATAGATCGCCGGATTGATGAAGCCCGCCGGCGGACGGCCATTGGCAGCGGCCTGCTCGTTGACCAGGGCGGTGAAGGCCGCCCACAACGGTGTCGCGCAGCTCGTGCCGCCAAAACTCCCGCTCTCCCCGTTGTCATAGACTACAAATACGTTGTCCGCCGTCAGCGCCACATCGGGGATGTTGCGATGGGTGGTTGACCCATGATTGGCGGTCATGCTGACCCCCAGTTGCCAGCTCGGAATCGGGTAGGTGGTGCTGATCCCCCCGCTGCTTCCTATCCCGTTGTAATTCGCGCCGAGTTCAACATCCCAGTTCCACACCGTCTCCGATACCCACGCGCCTCCCGGACCGCTGGTGGTCAGGGTTGTGCCCCCCACGCTGGTCAGGTTCGGGTCATCGGTCGGCGGGGCTGGCGGGTAAATGTCTCCATTATAGGCATCCTCGTCCCCGGAGGCATTGAAAAATGATTGTCCCTGCGCCGCAAATTGCAGGAAGTCTTGATCCGACAGCGCGTCTATCTCATAAGTCCACGAGGCGCTCAGTTGCCTGGCCAGGTCGTCGGTCGCCATCCGGTTCAAGATGGAATCGGCCAATTCTCCTTCATAAACAATGATTGACGACAGTCCCGGTGCCATGCAGGTGGCCATGTCTATGTCCAGCGCCACCTCGTCTTCGGACCCTCCGGGATACCCGCCGAAACCGTCCAATAAAACGGTCTTGAGCGGGATGACCGGAACCCCCGACGTGCTGGCATAGGCGGTAATGTCACCGGGGTAAAAGCCGTCGAATTCCAATAAACCGACCGATTGTCCGGTGCCCGTCAGGGTCAGACCTGGAACGTAGGCCGCGCGGAAGTCGTTGCCCATGTAAGCTCCGTCAGGCCCTGAACCGGTGGCGAGGGCAACTCCCGCCGGATTGACGGATGACAATCTTTTCAGGCTCATTGGATGTGGCCGGAGATAATTGTTTAAACCACTGATGTGCAAAACCGGCGTCATCAGGTCCAGCGATGGCTCGACATCCGGCGCATAAAACACCCGATTTTCCCGTGGATGTGGATACGTCCGCATCGTAACATGAAATGCCTTCTCAATATTCGACACCGGCCCGATGATGTCGAGCAGGGTGCGGTTGGAATAAGTCGTGGTCACCTTAAATCCGTTTGCAATGGCAAACGCCACGACCGCTTGATAATCTTCTTTGGTCGGACCAAACATTTCCGCAAACTGCGCCGCCGTCAGATAATGATGGTAGTCAGGGCTGGCCGGGTCATAAATTCTTTGCAACAGGTTGGTTAACCCTGCCAGGTTGCGCAAGGGCAGCCCGATGGCGAGGTTTAGCTCACGGTCCGCTTCCAGCCGGCCCACCGGTGTCAATTGTGCGACGCTGGCAGGCACATGACCCTTCAACAACTGCATTTGGACCGGCTGGGCAATTGTTGTAAGCTGGAGACAAAAAAGCCCGGCCACAACCAGAATTTCTTTTTTCCATGGGAATTTAATCGTTTTCATTTCAGGTTCTTGAAGGTTTGCGCCGGGGCGCTGACGTCCAGTATAGCCGCCAGCAAGGAACCGGGCAAGGAAATAGCCGGCGCGCGGACACGCCGCCAGATTTTGAGAAGGGTTCAGGTCTTTCATAAGAGTGTTTTTCAGTTAATTTTCATTTTCAGTGCATGAGCCGGTATGCTCTCCATTAACCAATGCGAAATTCCGGGACGAAAGGGGCAAATTAAATTGCAAATGGAAGTCCAATGCGTTGAGGTCTGGTGTTCATATAAGAAGACCTCCGCAAATGGAGCGTAGCGGCTTTCGGCAGAAAGCCGCATTCTTCAATATCCAAAAGTTTGCGGCGCTCTGCCGGGACGCCGCCACGGTTAATGGGTGCAGAGGTTTCATCATTTTGGTTTTTCAGTAGTAGTGTCCGGTCATTGGGGTTTTTGAAAGTCATAAGTCTATGATAAAGAGAAAATTGGAATCTTATTTGGTTGTGGGCGACTTGAGTTTTTGGATTTGGTAAAATGAAGATTCTTCTTGATTCTTAAAGAATGTATGAAGGAAAAAGCGTTTTTGCCCAGATCATGACCGCGATTCACGACACGCAGTTTGCCCGGTGTGTGCAGCGATACGGAGGGCATCACAAGGTGAGCCGTTTTCGTTGTTGGGACCAGTGGCTGGCGATGGGGTTTGCCCAACTCTCGTATCGGGAGAGTCTGCGGGATATTGAAAACTGCCTGCGGACTCGGTCGGATTTGTATCATCTGGGATTTCGCGCTGCGATTTGTCGCAGCACCTTGGCGGAAGCCAATGAAAGTCGCGACTGGAGAATTTATCACGACCTCGCTCAGATCTTGATCCGCAAATCCCGGAAACTTTATGTCCCTGATCCGACCGGATTGGCGATCACCGAATCCATTTACGCCATCGACGCCACCACCATTGACCTGTGCTTGAGCTTGTTTCCTTGGGCGCGGTTTCGCAAAACCAAAGCGGCGATCAAGCTGCACACCCAATTGGATTTGAAGGGCTCGATCCCCGTGCAAATCCATATTACCGATGGAAAAACGCATGAAGTCAACTGGCTGGATGAGATCGCTTGGGAGCCGGGTTCGATCTATTTGATGGATCGTGGCTATGTGGATTTTCAGCGGCTTTTCAAAATCGATCAAGCCGGCGCCTTTTTTGTGATTCGGGCCAAAGATAACTTGGCTCATACCCGCCTTGAATCTTATCCCGCAACGGGCGACGTCATCAGCGATCAACGCATCTCCCTCACCAACTTCTATGCGAAGCAGGATTATCCCCGACCACTGCGCCGAGTTAGAATTTACGATCCGGAACACAAACGCTTTCTGGTTTTCCTGACTAACAACTTTTCCCTGAGCGCCGAGACCATTGCTTTGCTGTATAAAAACCGCTGGAAGGTCGAACTCTTTTTCAAGTGGATCAAACAACATTTGCGGATCAAAGCATTTTACGGCACCAGTGAGAATGCGGTTTGCACCCAAATCTGGATTGCAATCGCCACGTATCTGATCGTCGCCATCAAGAAAAAGGAATTCGGCGTAGAGAAATCTCTCCACGAAATTCGCCAAAAAATCAGCGTCAGCCTTTTTGAGAAAGTGCCTCTTTATGAGTTGTTTACAAAAGAACATTCGCCAATCCCCGATGTCGTATTTTCTAATCAATTGTTATTCAACGATTTATAGCCGGACAGTTCTGATCGTGATTGATTCTTCAACAGACCATTTACCAATTGGAGAAATTCGGAAACTTTGGAATCCAGAAGCTCTCGTTCAAAAAGATAAAGAAATTGCAAAGTGGGAGGATTCTTATCGCACACGGGCGCGTGAAGCCTGTGAAAGATTAATGAAAAAAGTTTCCGCCTCAATTGAAGAAGCGGATTCAGTTAATCTTTGAACTGCAAAGTTTTCTTGGTGTCTTCGTGCCTTCGTGGTTAAATTTTCCAGCAGGTTCAGGACAGGAAACAATTATGGCCACAACCCACACTTGGAAATTCTTTCGCGCGGGCGGCTTTGACCAGGTCAAACTGGAATCCGGTGCCGACCTCGCGAACCTCGACCAACTCGACCAGAAACTTTGGGTCGCGCTGGCGTGCCCAACTACGGGCGTGGAATTCGACAAGACCACGCTCGCGCTGATTGACACAGACAAGGACGGTCGCATCCGCGTGCCGGAACTCATCGCCGCCGCCAAGTGGGCCGGTGGTCTGATGAAGAATCCCGATGACTTGCTCAAAGGCAGTCCCACGCTCAAGCCCGCCGCCATCAATGACGCCATGCCGGAAGGCAAATTGATCGCCACTTTCGCGCGGCAAGTTTTAGGCAAGGCCGAAACGGCGGAAGTCACCTTTGACGAAGCCACCACCACCGCCGCGACTTTTGTCGCGAAGCCTTTCAATGGCGACGGTATCATTCCCGCCGATTCCGCGAGCGACGACGCGACGAAGACGGTCATTGCCGACATCATCAACTGCGTCGGCGCGGACACGGATACCAGCGGCAAGCCCGGCGTGAGTCAGGCGCGCGTGGATCAATTTTTTGCCGAGGCCGCCGTGTATTCCGAGTGGTGGAAAAAAGCGGAAGGCGACGTGAATGTTTTGCCGCTGGGCCTAAACACCGAAGCCGCCGCCGGCGCGGTGAAAGCTGTCAAGGCCAAGGTAGAGGATTATTTTGCGCGCGGCCGGCTTGCCGCGTTTGACCCGCGCGCGGTCGGCGCGTTGAACCGCGATGAAAAAGAATACGTCGCGTTGGGCGCGAAAGATTTGACGACCAACCACGCCGACATTGCCGGTTTGCCGCTCGCGCAAGTCGGCGCGACCACACCGTTGCCGCTCACGCAAGGCATCAATCCCGCGTGGGCCAATGCGATTGCCGCGCTGCAAACGAACGCCATCACGCCGCTGCTCGGCGCGAAAACGGTTTTGACCGAGGCGGACTGGAACGCGCTCACCGGCAAGCTCGCCGCGTTCGACGCTTGGAACGCGGGCAAGGCCGGCGGCTCGGTGGAAAAAATCGGCCTCGCGCGCGCTCGGGTAATTCTTGGCACCAAGGCAAAGGAAACGTTGACGGCGCTGATTGGCAAGGACAAGGCCGAGGAGGGCAACTCCACCGCCGTCATCGGCCTGTACCGGCTGATTCATTATCATCGCGACATTGCGAAACTCTGCCGTAACTTCGTCAACTTCGCCGATTTTTACGGCCGCAAGGACAAGGCGATTTTCCAAGCCGGCACGTTGTATCTCGACCAACGCAGTTGCGATCTTTGTCTTGTGGTGGATGACGCGGTCAAGCACGCGACGATGGCGGGCATGGCGGGCACTTACCTCGCGTATTGCGATTGCACGCGCAAGGGCAGCGGCGAAAGATTGTCCATCGTCGCCGCGTTCACGGGTGGCGATTCGGATAATTTGATTGTCGGCCGCAACGGAATTTTTTACGACCGCAAGGGAATTGACTGGGACGCGACCATCACGAAGATCGTGGAAAATCCGATCAGTATCCGGCAGGCGTTCTGGTCGCCGTATAAAAAACTGGTGCGCATGATCGAGGAACGCGCGGCCAAACAGGCGGCCGACGCGGATGCCAATTCCAATGCGCAGTTGACCGCCGTGGCCAACGCGCCCATCGCACCCGCTGGCGCGGCGCCTCCGCCTGCGCTCGCGAAACCGGCGTTCGATCCGAGCGTCATCGCGCTCATCAGTCTGGCGCTCGGCAGTTTGGCGGCGGCGTTCGCGGGTATCCTGGGTTTCCTCGGCAAATTTGAAGCGTGGCAGATTCCGCTGGTCATCGCGTGCATCATGCTGGTGATCTCCGCGCCGTCCATGGCGATTGCGTGGTTGAAACTGCGCAAGCGCAACCTCGGCCCGATTCTCGATGCGAACGGCTGGGCGGTGAACGCCAAGGCCAAGATGAACGTGCCGTTCGGCAGCGCACTCACCGGCGTGGCCGCGTTGCCGCCGGGCTCCACGTTTGGCGCGGCGGACAAATACGCCGAGAAACCCTCCGTCTGGCCGAAATTGTTGGCGGTCGCGTTTGTGTTGTGGTTCGTCTGGGCGTTCTTGAATGACAGCCAGGGCCGGCTCTGGCGCTGGACGGACGGAAAATACGGCAAGATGCCGGTGGAAGTTCAAAAAGCCCTGGATGCGGCGGCGGCAAATAAACCGCGCGGCACGAATACAATCAGCACGTCAACCAATGCCGTCACCGGCAGCCTGACGAATTTCTCGCCGACGAAATGATTTTTCAAATAAAAAGCCCGGATGTTTGCGTCCGGGCTTTATTATTTTGGCGCTTTGTGTAAAAATCGGTTTGATGCCGCGCGAACGCACCGCCGAAAAAATTGCCCGCACGCAGAGAATCATTTCCGCGCTGCAACGCGCTTATCCCGACGCTCACTGCGAACTGAATTTTTCCAATCCGCTGCAATTGCTCGTCGCCACGATCCTTTCCGCGCAATGCACGGACAAGCGCGTCAACATTGTGACGGCGGAGTTGTTCAAAAAATATCGGAACGCGAAAGATTTTGCGGGCGCGCCGCTGGCTGAAATTGAAGCGGCGGTGAGAACCACAGGTTTTTTTCGCAACAAGGCGAAGAACATCAAAGCCTGTTGTGTCGCGCTGGTCGAGAAATTCGGCGGCGCAGTACCACGCACGATGGACGAGCTGCACACGCTCGCGGGTGTCGGGCGCAAGACGGCGAACGTCGTTTTGGGAAACGCTTTCGGCACCAACAGTGGCGTGGTTGTGGACACGCACGTCACGCGGCTTTGCAACCGGCTGGGCCTGACGAGGCAAACGAACGCGGTAAAGATTGAACAAGAATTGATGAAACTCGTACCGCAAAAAGAGTGGACGCTGTTCAGCCACTGGCTCATCTGGCATGGCCGCCGCCGTTGCATTGCGCGCAAACCGGATTGTGGACATTGCGAAATCAAGAATCTCTGCCCGCAAACCGGCGTGAAGAAATGAACTGGCTGCTGCTCAACTCCGGCCAGAGCGACGCGGCATTCAACATGGCGCTGGACGAGGCGCTGCTCGAAAACGTGGCGCGGCTCGGCCAGCCGGTTTTGCGTTTTTACGGCTGGACGGAACCGGCGGCGACGTTCGGCTATTTCCAGAAATTTTCCGAAGTCGAACGCGTGACGTTGCTGCGTCCGCTCATCCGGCGTCCAACCGGCGGCGGCATCGTGCCGCATGGCGCGGACTGGACTTACAGCGCGGTCTTTCCGCCGGGTCACGAATGGCATTCGCTCAAGGCCGAAGAAAGCTACCGCCGAATCCACAACTGGCTGTGGCGGGCGTTCGCGGAACTGAAAATTGAAACTGAACTCGCGCCGGACTGCAAAAAAACTTTGCCGGGACAATGTTTTGCCGGCCATGAAAAATTTGATTTGCTCTGGCACGGCAAAAAAATCGCGGGCGCGGCGCAGCGGCGGAACCAATCTGGTTTGCTCATCCAAGGCTCGGTGCAGCCGCCGCCGCTTTCGCTGGCACGGACCGGCTGGGAGGGCGCAATGCTTGCGGTCGCGAGCGTGCAGTATGTGTGGCGGAAATTTTCACCAGACAAAAGATTGGAGGAACGGGCGGTCGCGTTTGTCCGGGAAAAATATTTGCAGCCGGCGTATAATCGCAAACGATAAGCCGCGTTGGCTTGGTTAAGGTACCCGGCTTCGGAGCAAACTTGCCTTCGCCCGTGTGGCTGGCAACTTATGAACCCAATGCTCACGCAAGATGACATAAAATACGCACTGGCCACCGTGAAATATCCCGGCTTTTCGCGCGACATCGTTTCGTTCGGCCTCGTCAAAGAAATTTCCGCCGCCAACGGCGCGGTCAGCGTGACGATGCAATTGACCTCGCCGAATCTCGAAGCCGCGCAACAGATTAAAGTCGAATGCGAACGCGTTTTGAAATCTTTGCCCGGCGTGAATCACGTTCATGTCGAGGTGCGCCAGCCCGCCGCCGGTTCAGCCGCGCCGACCAATCCATTTGCGAATCAAAATAAAGTTTCCGGCGTGAAGCGCATCATCGCCATCGCCAGCGGCAAGGGCGGCGTCGGCAAATCCACCTGCTCGGTGAACCTCGCCTGCGCGCTCACGCATCTCGGCGCGAAAGTCGGTTTGCTGGATTGCGATATTTACGGGCCGAGCATTCCGCTGATGATGGGCGTCCACGAAAAACCGACTGTCAACGCCGCCGAGCGCCTGGTGCCGCCGTCCAATCATGGCGTGAAGGTGATGAGCATCGGCTTGCTGGTCACGGACGACCAGCCGGTGATCTGGCGCGGACCGATGATCACGAAGACCATCCAGCAATTTCTCCTCGCGGTCGAGTGGGGCGAACTGGATTTTCTGCTCGTGGATCTGCCGCCGGGCACGGGCGACGCGCAGCTTTCGCTCTGCCAGACCGTGCCGCTCGATGGTGGCGTCATCATCAGCACGCCGCAAGAGGCGTCGCTCGGGGTCGTGCGCAAAGGCATCGCGATGTTCCGCAAGGTGAACGTGCCGATACTGGGCATCGTGGAAAACATGAGCTATTTCACCACGCCGAACGGCGAACGCGTGGAAATTTTCGGCCACGGCGGCGGCAAGGACGAAGCCGCGCGACAGGACGTTCCGTTCCTCGGCGAAATCCCGATCTTCACCGAAATCCGCGAAGGCGGCGATCGGGGAATGCCGATTGTGGTTTCCACGCCGAATCACGCGGCGGGCAACGCGTTTATTCAAATCGCGGAAACGCTGCGGAAAAAATTAAGTGCAAAATAAATTTTGACTAAAAATGTCTGAACAGAAAATTGAAAAAACGCAGCGAAAATTCACTGTGTCGGCTAATCAATTATTGATGGCCAATCTCCATTTGCATTATTTTATAAAACTAGATGAGGCTCAACCGGACTATTATTCGGCTTTTGTTAAATCTCATTATTTTTGGCAATACACCAAACGAGCGCACTTCCAAGCAACTATCCTTCAGCTTGGAAAATCTTTTGATAAAGACCCAAGAGCAATTCAAATGTTTTGTTTTCTTGATGAAATTCCAAAAGAAAGCTTAACCAGCGATGAAAAAGCTTTGCTTCAAATAGACCGAAGGTTCTGTCAGCAAAAATCTCTGGACCCATTAGTTGCGAAACTTCGCCATTGGCGAAATAATGTGGGTGCTCATTTCAATTCTAGCGACACCCGAAGGACGAGCAATTCTAACACATGGAAAATGTCCGTCCGCGACCGAACTTCAACAACTCATTGATAAAGGATTTGAAATGCTTGAGCGGTGGGCTGTCTTTCATAAAGCAGAGCCGTGCTTCAAAAAACTTCCTGACGAAAAAGATGACTATTTGTTTGTTTTAGACGCAATTCAAACAAAAGAACAAGACGGCTAGTTTGTTTAACTGCGAATTTGAAAGTTGACCGCTTCAGCTCGCATTCGATTTTAAGCCTTTATTTTCAAGCGTTTTCAGCGGTTCATTTTTCTATTGCATGGTTGGCCGCGAAGATTTAACGTGGATTTCACGAATATGTCGAACGCTGCCAAAGATTCATCATCGGCGAACGATTTGCTGAAGAACTCTTCGCTTTACCGCGAGTTCCAGGCAGAGCGCGAGGAAATTTTACGTCACAAATGGATCGAATCGGAGAAGGCCGGTCGCGACATCGGTTTCGAGCAGGCGCTGACGGACTGGATCATCAAGCACCGCTCGACCTGGCGCAAAAACCGCCAGGCCGCCGCCACGAATTAAACAATTTGTTCCTTTAACGCCGCCCTGCGAGGTGGCGAAGGAAAATATGAACGCCAAACGCTTAACGCGAATCGGCTCCGCCCGGCGGAGTGGTTCGCGATTTTTTTATGCCTGAAACCAGCGTCATCCTCAACGCCCATGCCATCCAGCGCGCCCTCACGCGCGTCGCGCACGAGATTGCCGAGCGCAACGAGGCCAGCGCAGAGGTCGTGCTGGTGGGCATCCCGCTCGTGGGGGATGCGCTCGCCTTCCGGCTCGGAAAAATTCTCTCGGAAATCTGGAAGCTTCCGGTGCCCGTTGGCGTTCTGGACGTGAGCATGCACCGCGACGACCTGGACCAGCGCGCTGCGCCAACCATTCATCCGACCGTCATGCCGTTTGATGTGACCGGCCGGACGGTCGTGATGGTGGACGACGTGCTGTTCACCGGCCGCACCACACGCGCCGCGATGGATGCGTTGAACGATTTTGGCCGGCCAAAAAAAATTCAACTCGCCGTGCTGGTTGACCGCGGCCATCGCGAACTGCCGGTCCGTGCGGACTTCGTCGGGAAAAATGTGCCGACCGCCATCACGGAAAAAGTGCGCGTGAGGCTGGACATTCCTGGCCACGCGGACGAGGTCGTGCTAGAAAAATAAAATGAGCTGGAACAAAAAACATCTGCTCGATATCGAGTCGCTCACGGCGGACGAAATCGTCACCGTGCTCGACACAGCCAGGGCGTTCAAGGCTGTCAGCGAACGCGCGATCAAAAAAGTTCCGGCGCTGCGCGGCAGGACGGTCGTCAACCTGTTCATCGAGCCGTCCACGCGCACGCGCATCAGTTTTGAACTTGCGGCACAGCGGTTGACAGCCGACATCGTGAATTTTTCCGCCGACGCGTCGTCGTTCAAGAAAGGCGAGACGCTCAAAGACACGGCGCGCAATCTTGAGGCGCTCAACGCCGATTTCATCGTCATCCGCCACAGTGCGAGCGGCGCGCCGCATTTTCTGTCGCGCGTCGTCAACGCCAGCATCATCAACGCCGGCGATGGCGCGCACGAGCATCCGACGCAGGCGCTGCTTGACGCGTTCACCATCCGCGAACACAAGGGGAAAATCGCCGGGCTGAACGTGACAATTCTCGGCGACATCCTTTACAGCCGCGTCGCGCGCTCAAACATCTGGGCGCTGACAAAACTGGGCGCGAAGGTGACGCTGTGCGGTCCGTCTACGCTGGTGCCAAAAACGTTCGAGCAGATGGGTTGCCGCGTGATGCATGATGTGGACGAAGCGCTGCGTGACGCGGACATCATTCATCTGCTGCGCATCCAGCACGAACGCCAGCGCAAGACGATGTTTCCCAGCATCGGCGAATACACGAGCCTATTTGGCCTCAACAAGGCACGACTCGCCAAGACCAAACCCGATGCGCTCATCATGCATCCCGGCCCGGTGAATCGCGGCGTGGAAATTGACAGCGAGATAGCCGACTGCGGGCGCTCGTTGATTTTGGAGCAAGTCACGAACGGCCTCGCCGCGCGCATGGCGGTTTTATTTTTGCTGAACGGCGGCAAAGGTCCGCAGGAAGTGGTATAAATAAATCACGCCGTCGCCGGATTCGTTCCCGACCTGATGACCGGAGATTTTTTGCCGCGTTTCCGCGTTGCCCATTCCCGAAAAGATTCCAAATAAAGATAAATCACGGGTGTGATGAAGAGCGTCAGGCATTGCGAGACGATCAATCCGCCGACCACGGTCAGGCCGAGGGCTTTGCGGGATTCACCACCGGCACCGATTCCAAGCGCGATGGG
>Ga0302324_100026553_pt1 | contig 11058 bp, 10 predicted proteins | sample Palsa_T0_1_FD_201949 | JGI IMG/M metagenome (GOLD analysis project Ga0302324, IMG submission 201949) | Peat permafrost microbial communities from Stordalen Mire near Abisko, Sweden - Palsa_T0_1 | ecosystem: Environmental > Terrestrial > Soil > Palsa > Peat permafrost | place: Sweden: Abisko... | reverse complement strand
ACAACGACCGCATTTGCTGCTCGGTGGATATCGTGGGACCGTCGAATCTGGTCACGTTCCTCGAACATACCTCGGGATACCGTCAAGACTTGCGAAGGGTCGAGTATGGCGACGAGCGCGATCCCAAAATGCGCGAATTCCTCGAGCGGATCGCGCCCGCCAGCAAGGCGAAGAACATCACCAAGCCGCTGTTCGTCATTGCGGGAAAGAACGACCCGCGGGTTCCGGCCAGCGAGTCGGCGCGGATGGTCGAAGTCGTGCGGCAGAATGGAACGCCGGTCTGGTGGCTGCTGGGCAAAGACGAAGGCCATGGCTTCGCCAAGAAGAAGAACCGCGACTACCAGTTCTATGCCACGGTGGTGTTTGTGAAGGAGTACTTGCTAAAGTGACGAGAATTCTCAGGACTCGGGCCGCATCTTGCGCTTGAGGTCGTCGGCGATCTGCTTACCGTGGAAGCGGCCGTTCTCGATAAAGATTTCGTTGGTCCGCGATCCAGCGACGATCACACCCGACACATAGATCCCGGGCACATTGCTCTCCAGCGACACCGGGTCGCAGACCGGACGGCATTGCTCTTCGGAAAGCTCAATCCCCATGCTGCGCAGGAAGTCGTAGTCAGGGTGATAGCCAACCAGGGCAAGTACAAAGTCATTTTTCAACCGGATGGCGCCGCGGGGCGTGACGACGACGACGTGGTCGGCTCCTATTTCCTGCACTGTGCTATTGAAGTACGCCTCGATCTCCCCGTTCTTAATTCGGTTTTCGAGATCGGGCTTGATCCAGTACTTCACGTGGTGGTGCAGTTGCGCGCCACGATAGACCAGTGTGACGCGGGCGCCATGCCGCCACAGATCGAGAGCGGCTATGGCGGCGGAATTCTTCCCGCCGATCACCAGTACGTCAGTGTTGTAGTAGGGGTGAGCCTCGGCGTAATAGTGCGAAACCTTGGGCAGATCCTCGCCGGGCAGGCCGAGTTGATTGGCCAGATCGTAGTATCCGGTGGAGACGATCACTTTGCGAGTGTGGTAATCGCGGGGCCGGCCGGCGCGGTCGGTGGCCGTGACGCTGAAGTTCCCATCTTCGCCCATGACCGTCTTGACCCACTCGTACTGGCGAATGTCGAGTCGGTAATGCTCGGTAACCTTGCGGTAATACTCAAGAGCTTCCTCGCGGCTGGGTTTCTGCTGGGCGGTGGTGAACGGGATATCGCCAATTTCGAGCAGCTCGGGCGTGGTAAAAAACACCATGCCCGCGGGATAGTGAAAAAGCGAATTCACCAGGCAGCCCTTGTCAAGAACCACGACGCGAAGCCCGAGTTTCTGGGCTTCAATGGTGCAGGCCAAGCCCGTGGGTCCCGCTCCGATGACCAGAACGTCGGCATTCTCGGGATGCGGACGAGTGCTCACCTTGGGCAAAGTTTCGAGCTCTTCGGCAGTGAGAAAGTCGGGCATCGCAATTCCGTGACGGTTGTGCCCGCGCGGTGGCACGAGCACTGGTCAGAGACCGATGATTCTAGCACGCGGGGATCGCCGGAACCTCGAAGTGGTGGACGGAGCGGATTACGACGGGGCAGTCTACAGCGGCGAATGAGGCTGACCAACTTCGCGCTCAATCGTGCGCAAAAGCTTGTCTTGCGCGACTCGCGATCGGAGGCAGCGATACCCTGCTCCGACATGAACGCGCATGTCGGAAACGCCTTCGCCCGGCCGGTTCGCAATGGCCGAAATGTCCATAGGTCGTAGTCAGAATTCTGGCCTTTGCTTTTTGATTGGCCAGACCGGACAGCGACCCATCGAAATCCAACGATCGAAGCGATGTATTCAAGTCCCCTCCCTGTATCCGAGTGAATCCTCATCGGCAAGCGCTCCTTGGGGCTGGCCGATGCTGCCAATTGGGCGAAAAACCTTTGGGCACCGCCGTATAATGGTCGGTTCCTCATACCTGCCGGAGACCCTTGGCTGTTTCTGCTCCGGTCCGACGCAGAGGAGATCATCATGACTACTCTTACCGAACCCGCCACCCCGACCAGAAAAGGAACCCGCATTGAATCCGACAGCATGGGGCAGATCGAAGTCCCGGCCAACGTTTATTGGGGTGCTCAGACCGAGCGCTCGCTGCTGCACTTCAACATTGGGCGCGACACCATGCCGCCGGAGCTGATCCGGGCCTTTGGCACGCTCAAGAAGGCGTGCGCGCTGGTGAACCAGGATCTGGGCAAGTTGCCGGCAGACAAGGCCAGGCTGATCGTGCAAGCTGCCGACGAAGTGATTGCGGGCAAGCTGGAGGCCCAGTTTCCGCTGCGTATCTGGCAGACGGGCAGCGGCACGCAGACCAACATGAACGTGAATGAGGTCATCTCGAACCGCGCCATTGAAATTGCCGGCGGCGAGATGGGATCGAAGAAGCCGGTCCATCCCAACGATGACGTGAATATGTCGCAGTCGTCGAACGACACGTTTCCGGCGGCAATGCACATTGCCGCGGCGGAGCGGGTGAAGAACGCGCTGATTCCAGCGATTGGGAACGTGCGCGATGCGATCGCGGCCAAGGCGAAGGAATTCAACGACGTCGTAAAGATCGGCCGCACGCACCTGCAGGATGCCGTACCGTTGACCTTTGGTCAGGAGTTCGGCGGATGGGCCAGTCTGCTGGAGCGCGATATTAAACGTCTGGAACAAGCGCTGGATGGACTTTACGATCTGGCGATCGGTGGAACTGCCGTGGGGACAGGACTGAACACGCATCCCGAATTCGCCGAGCGCGCCGCGCAAAAGATTGCCGAACTTACTGGTCTTCCCTTTCGCTCGCACGGCAATAAATTCGCCGCGCTCTCGGCGCATGATGAGATCGTATTTGCGCAGGGCGCGATGGAAACGCTGGCTGCCTCGCTAATGAAAATTTCCAACGACATCCGCTGGCTGGCTTCCGGGCCGCGCTGCGGGCTGGGCGAAATTTCGATTCCGGAAAACGAGCCTGGGTCTTCGATCATGCCGGGCAAGGTGAATCCGACGCAGTGCGAAGCGATGACCATGGTGTGCGTGCAGGTTCATGGTGCTACTGCCGCGGTGGGGTTTGCCGGCTCGCAGGGCAACTTTGAACTCAACGTGTACAAGCCGGTGATCATCTATAACTTCCTGCACTCAGTAACGCTGATCACCGACGCTTGCCGCGGATATGTCGAATACATGATCAAGGGCATCGAGGTCGATCGCGCGAAGGTCGACTGGTACGTCAAGAACTCGCTGATGCTGGTGACCGCCCTGGCACCGAAGGTGGGATACGACAAGGCCGCACAGATCGCCCACACCGCGCATGTGGAGCACAGCAGCCTGCGCGAGGCGGCGTTGAAGCTGGGCTATCTCACAGGGGAGGAGTTTGATCAGTGGGTGAGGCCGGAGAGGATGACGCGTCCGTAATATATACGATGTATATGCAAGGGGTGCGCCCGACGCTCCCGGCCTCTCCTCGGTCCGCGCTTACATCGGGGTCCTCTTGCGTATCCGCTGAGCTTCGCGCCACGAAAATCTGTTGCTCACGGATGCAGTGCGAGAACGCCTCCGCGACCGCCGGCGGGGCGTCGGCGATACTTTCGAGCTTGGGCCGCTATTCTAGAATGCCCAGCGCAACAGCGCGGCGCCTACGGTGAAGCCCGCGCCTACCGAGGCCAGCAGCACCAGACTTCCCTTCTTCAGTCTGCCGTCTTCGATCGCCGTGCCCATAGCTAACGGAATAGTGCCCGCAGTGGTGTTGCCGTAGCGCTCGATATTGACGATTACGCTTTCTGGACGCAGGCCGAGGCGGTCGGCGGTGGCGTTGATGATGCGTAAATTGGCTTGATGGGGGATGAAGGCGTCAATATCGGAAGCTTTGAGGCCATTACGTTCCAGTAACCTCAGGCAGGCTTCGGTTTGCTTGCGCACGGCGAACTTGAAGACCTGCTGGCCGTCCTGGTGAACGTAGTGCATCTTCTTGTCGACTGTTTCGCGAGTGGACGGGTTAAGGCTCCCGCCGCCGGGCATGTAGAGCGAGCATCCTCCCGAGCCATCGATTTCGTGGATAAAGTCGATCAGGCCGGTGGAATCGTCTTCGGCGAGTTCGAGAATCACGGCGCCTGCGCCGTCGCCAAAGATCACGCAAGTGGCGCGGTCGGTGTAGTCGATGATCGAGGACATCACGTCGGCGCCGATCACCAAGATCCGCTTATGAGTGCCGGAGGCGATGAATTGCGCTCCCGTCTGCATTGCGTAAATGAAAGCGGAGCAAGCGCCCGAAAGATCGAAGCCCCAAACGCCTTGGGCGCCCAGCTTGTGCTGGACCAAACAAGCGGTGGAGGGGAAGAACATGTCGGGCGTAACCGTGCCGACGATAATGGCATCGAGATCGCTGGCAGTGAGCCCGCGCTGGGCGAGAGCCTTCTTGGCAGCCTCGACCGCGAGATCGCTGGTGGCTACGCCTTTGTCGACGATGTGGCGTTCGCGGATGCCAACGCGAGCGAGAATCCACTCATTCGAGGTGTCGACCATCTTTTCGAGGTCGGCGTTGGTGAGAAGGCGGGGCGGGACGTAGGTGCCGAGGGCGCTGATTTTTGCTCTCGGTCTTGGGCGCAGAGGTTGCGTCAATTCGTTCAATTAGGACTCCTGATGAGAGGAAACCAGTATTTTGAACGATTGATGGCGGAATGTCTAACGCAAGCCGATGGCATGCATGGTTCTACCTCTGCAGGCCTTTGAGGTCGGGTGAGCAAGTCTAGGGAAGGTCAAGCTGCGCCTTGCTCCTTTTCGTGTTCCATCCACTCCCGGATAAAATTCGGGCAGGCGACAACACCGAAATCGCGGCCCTCCCCTCCCACGAGATACGCCAGCGCAAAGCGGTCCAACTCCTCCAGATGAGCCAGATCGAGAAGAGGCCATAATGCGCAGTCGATCGCCGAGGCGACGAGTTTGTCGAGGTACGACAGATGACTTTGAGACAAGTGGCCAGAAACTCGAATGGTAACAGTTGGAGAAGCTGCCTTTACTGGAAGACCGCGCATATTGGTTCCTCGAAGACTCTTACTCTACGTTTGCTAAACCACCCGACCAATTATGACGCGGGCCGGATCGTTTCTTGCGCAAAGACTTGTAAAGGGTGTGTAAAGTTCGAACTGCCGGCAGAAGAGGGCGCGAAAGCCTGCAGCGTTCAAGAGCGCGCTTATTGATTACGGCAGGACGGGTGGTCCGCGCAAGGTGAGCGTTCGAGGAGGAAAATTAAGCCAGGCACCGGGGACCCACTGCACACGCAAGAGCCCGTTACCGTTGCTTCCTTCCGGACCTGGCGGGGTTGGCGAGAGTGCGTCGCGTGAGACCGATGCCTGACCTGAATCATTCTAACAAAGGCGAGCGCACAAGCCGGGCGCGAGGGCCGCGTCGCGCGGCACAGGGCAAAGGGCTGGTGACTTTCGGTGCAAGAAATGTGGAGGAAAGCCTTCCCTTCTTGATGGAAGTTATCGAACAATAGAGTTTGAACCATCGCAGGTGAACCACGCAGCCTGAAGGCGGATGCGCATCTGAGAAATCATCCGCGAAACTCGATGCCGCAAGCCAGCCCACAACCCGGCGTGATTCCCGTTGCCCAGGCAATCAACAAATACTTCGATCTTTCTCTCTATCTGCTGGTCTTGATGGGATTTGGGGCATTGGCAGGCACAGGTGGGCTCGGTTTGCTGACGATGCTGCTGGTGGGATCGGCGCTGGCGCTCCGCGGCTATTTCCTGGCGGCACGGCGGCGGGTGGTGATTTCGGAGCGGTGGACTACGCCTCTTACGATGGCGTATTTCGCTTTCTATGCCCTGGATTACTTCCTGCTCTCGCGCAGCTTCCTGACGGCGACGGTACACCTGGTGCTGTACGCCGCGGTGGTGCGGTCATTTTCTTTGCGGCGCGATCGCGACTGCACGATGCTGGCGATCCTGGCGTTCCTGATGGTACTGGCTTCGGCGGTGTTAACCGTGGACAGCGTTTTTCTGCTCTTCTTTGCCGGGTTCATGCTGATGGCGGTGGCCACATTCATCCTGATGGAGATGCGGCGGTCAGGGCGAGCCGCACGCTTTCAAGCGCGACACTCCAGCGATGCCGAGGAACACCGGCATCTGGCCTTCTCCCTGGCACAAGTGACTCCGGCTTTGATGCTGATGATACTGGTGGGCGCAGCTGCGGTATTTTTTCTTCTGCCTCGCATGTCCGTAGGCTACTTGGGCGGCTACTCGTTCGGCACGGATTTCTCCACCGGTTTCAGCGATCAGGTCCAGTTGGGCCGGATCGGGCAGATTCAGCAGTCGAACGCCGTGGTGATGCACATCCAGATAGACGGGGATCAACACGGCCGGTACGCGCTGCACTGGCGTGGCGTGGCGTTAACGAATTTCGACGGTCGGAACTGGTCGAACCCGCATGAGCAACACGTGCTGCAACGGGGAGCGGACGGAGGCTTCGCCGTGCCGCTCTTCAGCCAGGGAGTGGCGCAGGCTGCGCTGGCGCGGACTCAAACCGAAATGGGAAAGCCGGTTCGCCCGATTCACTACCGGGTGATAATGGAGCCGATCGGTACCAACGTTTTTTTTCTTGCTCCCTGGGCGCGCCGCGTGAGCGGAGCCTATCGGGCGGTGCAGATCGACAGGGGCGGAGCGATTTACGATCTCGATGGCGAGCGCGCCGTAAGTCTCTATGAGGCGGACTCCGATATCTCCGCGCCTTCCCCCGAACTGCTTCGGGAGGCAGGAGACGATCTTCCGCCATTGGTTCTAGCCTACCTGCAACTGCCGGGGCTCGATCCGCGAATTCCGCAGCTGGCAGCCGAGGTCTCCGGATCGGCTTCCAATCGCTATGACAAGGCGGTCGCGCTCGAACAATACCTGAAGACGCATTACGGATACACGCTGCAGTTGCCGGCTTCACCTGTCGCCGATCCTCTGGCGAACTTTCTTTTCGAGCGCAAGCAAGGACACTGCGAGTTCTTTGCTTCCTCCATGGCCGTGATGTTGCGGACCCTGCGCATTCCGGCGCGCGTGGTAAACGGCTTCGTCAACGATGAATTCAACGACCTCACAGGCAACTACGTGGTCCGGGCCAGGGATGCCCACGCCTGGGTGGAAGCCTACTTCCCCGGCTACGGATGGATCACGTTCGACCCCACGCCGGGCGGCGCGACCGGGTCACCCCAGGGCTGGGGCCGGGTGATGCTCTATCTGGACGCTGCGTCATCGTTCTGGCGGGAGTGGGTAGTCAGTTACGACTCTGGGCACCAGTCTGCGGTGGGCCGATCGGTGCTGAACGGAACCCGCAGTTCATTGGAGCGCACCCGGATGTGGGCCCGGCTGCGGTATGCGCGCTTGCTGAGTTGGGCACGGAAACGCCAACGGGGCGTGGAGCACGCGCCGGGAAGATGGTTCGGAGGCGGCCTGGCGGTTGCGCTCCTGTTGCTGGGGTTGGCCAACGCCGCGCGCATTGCCCGCATGATCCGTACGAGACGTCTGGAAGCACATCCGGAGCGATCACCGGATCAGGCTGCAGCGATGTGGTACGAACGCATGGCTCGTTATCTGGCGAGGCGCGGAGTGAGGAAGTCCGCAACGCAGACCGCGCAGGAATTTGTGCGCGTCATCGCAGATGAGGGGTTGCGGGCGCAGGTGGGGCGGTTCACGGACGCCTACGAATCGGCGCGCTTCGGAAATTCTGCAGACGACGCGCTGCGATTGCCGCAGTTGTATGAAGAGCTGGAGTCAGCAGGCCACTTCCGTTAAGCCGATTGTATCGAGGAATTTTGAGTATTCCTTCCGGTACCGCCAGCAACACCTTGCCCTAAATCGACCTATACTTGGTAAGCACGTAGAGGACACGGCAGCGGCATAACCATCCGCAGCGTGGCTAGAAATGCCAGACGACTCCGCCCCCGCCGAAGTAGTTGTTCTCACGGCTCTTTCCCGTGTCGGCTAAAGGTAGACTCGGCGTGCCGGACCAGAAGTCGCGGACCTCGCCGCGAATGCTGAAACGGTGCCAGACTCTAACATCCAGGCCGAATCCGCCCTGGAGCACACCCGAGGTCGAGGAGCTACCGGGGTTGGTCCCGCCGAAGTACAGCGTCTTACTCTCGCTGCCGTTGTAGGCGAAGCCGCCGCCCAAGCTGATCCAGGGCGAAAAGGCGGTTTCGGGAAACAGATTCAACCGAGCCGCCGGCGTGACGAAGATCTGCTTGATACTTTGAGGAACGATGTCATACCCGGAAACGAGCTTCTCATCAAGGTTGAATACTGCAGGGACTTCTCCCGAGATGGCGAAGATGGGAGTGACCAAAAAACGGTGGGCATAGTTGGCCTCGAAGCTGAGGCCTTTGCCGAAGTGCACGTAATTGCCGGGCGGGGCCTCATTCAGAAGGCCTTGGTCGCTGATGAAGATGCGGCCAAGCATGCCCGTCACTTCGTTGTTCTTTTCCTGGGCCGACGCGGAGCCGCCCAGAATCCACATGGTCACTACCAGGACTGCAATTACGGCCTGTTTCCCAGACATTACCCCTCCAGGATGCGGGACTCACTCTTTGTTTAGCTTCGGTAATGCCTAGGGTAGCATCAAGCGTAAGGTTTTCTTCCACACGGTGCATCTTTTATGGTGCCGTCGGTGAACCGAGTTTCGCAATGGGAATGCGTCAGGCGGGTGGCTATCCGGAGGATGGCGCGGGAGAATGCTAGAATAGCGAGATTGCATGTCCTCGAAAAGCCTCACTATCTCCCGTTCCGACGAAAAAAAAACCGGCCCTCTGTCGGGGGACTATTCCCGGGATGGGCGTCCTCAGAGGGTGGGCTTCGTCAGCCTGGGATGCCCCAAGAACCTGGTCGACAGCGAAGTGATGATGGGCCTTCTGGCACGCGCCGGGGCCGAACTCTCATCCCGAGCCGAGGATGCCGACGTGATCGTGGTCAATACCTGTTCGTTCATCGAGAGCGCGCAACAGGAGTCGGTGAATACGATTCTCGAAATGGCGGAGCACAAGTCTTCGGGCCGGGCGAAGAAGCTGATCGTGGCCGGATGCCTGGTCGAGCGGTTTCGGGATGAAATTCGAAAACGCATTCCTGAAGTGGATGCCGTGGTGGGGACCGGGGAGTTGCAGAACATCCTGGCGGCGACGGGCATGGGAGCAACTCCGTCGCCTAAGGATTCGCCGTTCGTGGTGCTGCCTTCGCGGGCCGAGGGCGATGCCCGGGTGGCGCAGGGACGATTCTCGCGCGGGCAATGGGACGGTGCAATTGGAGATCTGCCCAACTATCTCTATGACGATGAGACCCCGCGCATTCTTGCCACACCGAAATCCACCGCCTACATCAAGATCGCGGAAGGCTGCGACCATCCTTGCACATTTTGTATCATTCCGCAGCTACGCGGGCGGTTTCGTTCGCGGCGGTTCGAGTCGGTTGTGGGGGAAGCCGAGCGTCTGGCACAGAGCGGCGTGCGGGAAATAACTCTGATCGGACAGGACACGACCTGCTACGGCGAGGATTTCGGATTGAAGGATGGCTTGGCACTGCTGCTGGAGAAACTGGCGAAGATCGAAGACTTGCGCTGGATCCGATTCCTCTATGCCTATCCGAACAAGATCACAGGCAAGTTGCTCGGGACCATCGCATCCTCGGAAAAGATTTGTTCTTACCTGGATGTGCCGCTGCAGCATGCATCGGCGGCGGTGCTGAAGCGCATGAAGCGCGGAGGCGGAGCGGATTTGTTCCTGCGGTCGATCGCCAAGATGCGGGGCGCGATTCCCGGCCTCACCTTGCGCACGTCGTTTATCGTGGGCTTTCCGGGAGAAACCGAGAAGGAATTTGAAGAGCTCTGCGAGTTTGTGCGTGCCGGTCAGTTTGACTGGATGGGAACTTTCGCCTACTCCGACCAGGAGGGCGCGGATGCCTATGGATTGGACAAGAAGCTTTCCGTCGGTGAGATCGAGCGCCGACGCAAGCACTTGATGGGGGTCCAGCGCCAGATCAGCAGGAAAAAAAAGAAGGCTCTCGTAGGACAGGAGTTCGACCTTCTCCTGGAGGGCACATCGGAAGAAACCGATCTGCTCATGGAAGGCCGCACTTCGATGCACGCCCCCGAGATTGACGGCAAAGTCTTCGTGAACGACTTTGCGGAAGAGAGGGAGCCCCAGCCGGGCGAGTTTTATCGCTGTCAGATCATGGAGGCACACGACTATGATCTGGTGGCAAGGATTCTGTAGCGGGTTTCTCGCTCTGGAATCTGTGGTTTGATTCAGCAAGTCCTCGGAACATTCCTGGCTATGCCTGGCAAGCGCATTGTGAAGCTTCGCTGTCCGATCTGCAAGAAAGCCGTAAAGAGCGGCGATCCGGAGTTTCCTTTCTGTAGCGGGCGCTGTCGCACGATTGATCTGGGTAAGTGGGCGAGCGGAGCTTATGTGATTCCATCGCCGGTTACGGATGCGGACGAGCCGATCCGAGAGACCACTCCTGAAGATCGGGACGGCGCTCCGGACGAAGATCTGTGAAAGAACCTTCCGAGCCCGCAACCACGGAACCTGGCGCCGACGCGGGGGCGTTGCGCCGAACTCCACGGTGGGCGACGCTGATCGCCACGTTTTTTGGGATCGGACGGCTGCGGCCTGGACCGGGAAGCTGGGGATCGGCGGCAACCGTATTATTGTGGGCGGCGCTGGCCCACGCGCTGGCCGCATCCTGGCGCACCCCAATCGCCATCGCCTTGACGGCGGTGGTCACGCTGGTCGGAATTCCTGCGGCTACCCGGGTCGCGCGAGGCTCCGGAACAAAAGATCCGCAGTTTGTGGTGATTGATGAGGTAGCGGGTCAACTGGGAGCTCTGGTCGCCGTACCGCTCGCATGGAAATCTTTTCTCGCGGGCTTTATACTTTTTCGTGCCTTCGATATCGTCAAGCCACCGCCGGTGCGACAATTGGAGGCGCTTCCGGAAGGCAGTGGGATTGTACTGGACGACATCGCCGCCGGTCTTTACGCGCTGGGAGCGATGCATCTCTTGTTACACTTTGGTCTTCTAAACTAGT
>Ga0302324_100026552_pt1 | contig 11059 bp, 5 predicted proteins | sample Palsa_T0_1_FD_201949 | JGI IMG/M metagenome (GOLD analysis project Ga0302324, IMG submission 201949) | Peat permafrost microbial communities from Stordalen Mire near Abisko, Sweden - Palsa_T0_1 | ecosystem: Environmental > Terrestrial > Soil > Palsa > Peat permafrost | place: Sweden: Abisko... | reverse complement strand
TCAGGGAGGACATGGAGCGCGCAGAAGCACGTCGCCTCCAGCCACATTTCATCGAATCGTTCTTCCTGGAAGCCTTCCGGGTTCTGGGCGGTTCCATTAAGGAACGTGAACCGCGCCGCTTCGAAATTACGCACGTGCCCGCCCTGATCCGCCAGCGGGACCGTCTGATCGGTACTGGCGAGCCAGTCCTGGGTAAATATGAACGAATCACCTTCGAGAAGTCCCTGCGCGCGGTTCCCGGCCAACCGTTGGCCACTTTCGTTTGTCCGGGCCAGCCATTGCTCGGCGCAACCATCGACCTAATTCTGGAACGTAATCGGGACCTCTTGAAACGTGGCACGGTCCTTATAGACACCGACGACGCTGGTGAAGCAGTCCGCGCGCTCTTCTACCTCGATCACACCATCCAGGACGGCCGCACCGACAAGGCCGGCAACCACCGCGTGGTGTCGCGGCAGCTGCAGTTCATTGAGACGGATGCCGCTAGCTCCAATAGGAATGCCGGATACGCCCCTTACTTGGACTATCGGCCGGCGACACCCGAAGAACGGGCTTGTCTGTTTGCAACGCTGGAGTCTCAAGCATGGCTGAAGGGCGATTTGGAATCTGTGGTCGTTGGACACGCGATTGCCAATCTTGTTCCGGTACACCTTAACGAAGTCCGAAAGCGCCGCGAGGACTTGGTGACCAGGACCATGGCGGCCGTGAAGGAGCGGCTGACTAAGGAAATCACGTACTGGGATCATCGCGCCAACCAGCTTAAGGATCAGGAACTGGCGGGCAAGACCAATGCCAAGATCAATTCGGGGAAGGCCCGCCAGCGCGCCGATGAGTTGCAGGCTCGCCTTCAGAGACGGATGGTGGAACTTGAACTCGAACGCCAGATTTCGCCGCTGCCGCCGGTCGCCATCGGCGGCTCACTTGTCGTCCCGATAGGGCTGCTCAATCAGTTGCTCCCGTCTTCCTCTCAGCCAGGTGATGCCTCCGATGCCGTATCGGCGGAGGCCCGAAAGAAGATGGAACTGCTTGCTATGCGGATGGTCATGGAAGCCGAGAAGCAGCTTGGTAACGAACCGCGGGATGTGAGCGGCGAGAAGTGCGGATACGACATTGAATCGAAAATCCCGTCGGACGGTAAACTGCGGTTCATTGAGGTGAAGGGCCGTGTCGTCGGCGCCATTACGGTGACGGTCACACGAAATGAGATCCTCACAGCGCTGAACAAGCCGGACGACTTCATCCTGGCCGTCGGCCAAGTGGAGGATGGGCGTCAGAAGCTTGTCTACATCCGCCAGCCCTTCCAGCAAGAACCGGAGTTTGCCGTGGAAAGCATCAACTACAATCTTCAGGACTTGCTGTCCAGAGGGACATCTCCCGCATGATGCCAACCTCCGATCCACCGTGCGAGCTTGAGATCTCCCGCGCCGATTTGGCCCAGGCCCTGAGAATCGTCGCACGGGCAATCGGCAAGCACCCTGGGGATGTCAGCTTCCGTTTCAAGGATGGCTGTCTTTCCATCGAAGCCAACAACACGGCGGCGGATGCGCCTGCCCGCGGAGCATGGCCGCGCCAGATATTCGTAAGCAAGTGGTGGGTTCGGCGGCTGGCGAGCCGGTTGCCCGCCGGTGACCCGGTTCATCTACGTGTCGATGCGGGAAGGATCTACGCGAACCGGTTCTCGCAACCGTACGCATGGACTGCCAGAGAGCAACCGGTGCCCGATCAGGCGCCCAAAAGCGACGAACATCGAATGATTCTGAAGGCCGCCTTGATTCTAGATGCCGCTCGGATTCTCAAGCCTCTGCGCGTTGAGACACTGGCGGTGGAGAATCTTGTCTCGGAAGCGCTTGAGAGAGGTAGTTCTTCGTGGTCCAGAGGGATCGTTGCGTGGTCCGAGGAAGAGAAGAAAATGGGGACGCTCATCGAGAAGTCGTGGATGAAGCTTGCGCCATTCGGCGTCGGAATTTTCGACATTCATCGGCTGGTGGATACGACGATACGCGATGCGTGGAAAACAGATCAAGAGAAATGAAAAAGAAACTCATCGAAGTCGCGTTGCCGTTGGAGGCGATCAATAAGGAGTCGGCGCGGGAGAAGTCGATCCGGCACGGGCACCCATCGACGTTGCATCTCTGGTGGGCGCGGCGCCCGCTGGCGGCTTGCCGGGCGGTGCTGTTTGCTTCGCTGGTGGACGACCCGTCGAGCCTTCCCGAACAGTTCCCGACCGAAGCCGACCAGGACAAGGAGAGGCAACGACTGTTCCGGCTGATCGAGAAACTTGTGCTGTGGGAGAACTCGAACAACCGCGCAGTGCTGGCTGAAGTGCATGCGGAGATTCTTAAATCCACGGGCGATAATCCGCCGCCTATCTACGATCCGTTCTGCGGTGGCGGGTCGATTCCCCTCGAAGCGCAGCGACTGGGGCTGGAAGCGCACGGCAGCGACCTCAACCCCGTCGCGGTCCTCATCACGAAGGCTCTCGTTGAAATCCCGCCCAAGTTTGCCGGACGGCCGCCAGTGAATCCTGCGGCGCAGAAGAAGATGAGCGGGATGGGGATGTGGGCGGGAGCCCGCGGGCTGGCGGATGACATCCGCTACTACGGCCAGTGGATGCGTGACCGAGCAGCGGAGCGCCTTGGTCACATCTATCCGCAGGTGGCGCTTCCTAATGCGCAGGGCGGTGGCAAGGCAACCGTGATCGCATCTCTTTGGGCGCGAACGGTCGAGTGCCCGAACCCAGCATGTGGTGCGCAGATGCCAATGGTGCGTTCGTTCCTTCTCTCGACGAAACCCGGAAAGAAGGCATGGGTCCATCCGATTGTCAACCACGTCTCAAAGACTGTGAGGTTTGAAGTTGAGACTGGAAACGGCACTCCACCCGAAGGAACCAAACAGCGAGGGCTAACCCGATGTCTCTTTTGCGGCAACACAATCTCAGATGCGACACTGCGTCACCAGGCGAAGACAATCGGGACTGGGTCGATACCCATGGCAGTCGTTGCTGAAGGTCAGCGCGGACGGATCTACTTGCCGCCTGAAAGCCTGCCGCAAGTTAATGTTGCCATGATTGAGACGTCCTGGTTGGACCAGCCCCTGCCAGACAACGCACGCTGGTTTTCACCACCAGGGTACGGCCTGCCCAGTTTTAAGGATCTGTTCACACCCCGGCAATTGCTGACACTAACAACATTGAGCGATCTCGTTCCCGAAGCACGAAATCAGGCGGTCTCGGACGGCGCCACAGAAGACCGTGCAAATGCAATCGCCGTCTATTTGGCATTATCGGCGAGCAAGAGTGCCGACAATAATTCAACGCTCTGCTCGTGGATGTCCGGGCTCAAGTACGAAGTTGTTCGTAATACCTTCTCAAGGCAAGCGTTGCCCATGACATGGGACTATGCGGAGTCTAATCCATTCGCAGAATCATCCGGTGATTTCTTCGAACAGGTGAAACGTGCTTGCCTCGTACTTGAGATGTCGGTGCCGGCCACCAGGAGTGGCTTCGTTGAACAGTTGGACGCGACGACACTCAAGCCCGATGTTCCGGTTGTATTCTGCACCGATCCGCCGTACTACGACAACATCGGTTACGCTGACCTCTCGGACTTCTTCTACATTTGGCTCCGAAGATCCCTCAACGCGATTTATCCGCAGATCTTCAGCACCCTATTGGTTCCCAAGGCCCAGGAACTCGTCGCAACACCGTACCGATTCGGAGGGTCCAAGGAAAAAGCACAGGAATTCTTCGAGGCAGGCTTCGTCCAAGCGTTCGCCCGCGTTCGCAGCATGCAAGCGTCCTCTTACCCCCTGACGATCTTTTACGCGTTCAAACAGTCTGAAGAGACCGACGAAGAAAGCGGTGTTGACTCTCTCATCGCCTCTACTGGCTGGGAAACTATGCTTGAGGGGTTACTGCGGTCAGCCTTCCAGGTCACTGGTACTTGGCCGATGCGGAGCGAGCGGTCCGCACGTACCATCGCAGTGGGGACAAATGCCCTTGCCTCGTCTATCGTACTTGTCTGCCGACCCCGCTCTGATTCAGCTCCGATAACGACGCGGAAGGATTTCCTCTCGGCGCTCAAGAAGGAATTGCCGCAGGCGCTGCGCAATCTTCAGAAAGGCAACATTGCTCCGGTCGATCTCGCCCAAGCGGCCATCGGCCCAGGCATGGCTGTCTTCTCGCGGTACAAGAAGGTTCTCGAAACAGACGGTTCGCCGATGCGGGTCCGAACCGCCCTAGCGCTGATTAATCAGGGCCTCGACGAGGTCCTCACCGAACTGGAGAGCGAGTTTGACCCTGACACACGATGGGCGCTCGCATGGTTTGAGCAGCATCACTTCGACGACGGGCCGTACGGCGAGGCGGAAGTGCTGGCCACGGCGAAGGCGCTCAGCATCTCGCACTTGGCCGGGGCGGGCATTCTTCACTCGCGCGCCGGCAAGGTTCGGCTGCTACGCCGGGAAGAGCTTTCCGACGACTGGGATGCGTCTGCCGCTGATCGCCTGACGGTCTGGGAAGTTACCCAGCACCTCATCCGGCGCCTCGACCAGAAGGGCGAGAAGGAAACGGCAATTCTGAAGGCAAAGATCGGCGGAATGGCCGAGATCGCCCGCGACCTCGCCTATAGGCTCTACACGCTCTGCGAGCGAAAGGGCTGGGCCGAAGAGGCGGGTTACTATAACAGCCTCGTAGTGGCATGGCCGTCTATGGCATCGGATGCGTTTGAGCTGCGCTGAGAAACTGCGCCAATTGGAAAGGACAAGAATCCTAAATGGCAGAACAGTCAAGGTATGTGGACCTTCCACCGGACAAGGTGTTGGAGGATTCGGCGCGGTTTCAATCGAGGGCCGCATATCCTCGCGACTGGATGGACAGTGATTTGAGCGATGTAAATGTGTTTAACGATCTGTTCGCTGGTCTCATTTCGGTTTGGGAGGGCACAGACGACAAGAAGGTGTATGTAATCGATGGTCACCGGCGCTTACGCCTCGCCAAGCGCCTTCAGGCTCCATTCGTCCGCGTGCAATTTCTGAAGGCAGAGCGCGATGCCGACGCGTTCGTGACAGGCGTTGAACTGAATCTGACCCAATGGGCATTCGAGCGGGGGGATAAACTCGTGTGGGCGATTGCAAGCCGTCGCGCCGCCGTGGAGCGCGCCCTGCACACACGCTGGCTTGATGTGGATGGAAAGTCTGCAGCCCGACTCTATGAATATTACCCAGATTTAGGGAGGCGATATTCCTCATTTCCACAGGACTATACGGAGGCTGCGAGAGGCTGATGGCAATCACTAATAGCGAACGAGTAGGTAAGGCTCTGGATCTCCTAAAGGATGGCTTGCGCCCGTACGTGGAGCGCGAATTGAAGGCCACCTATAAGGACCGATGGATCGAGACGGCCCGGCCAAGTTTCCCTAACTGGCAGCAGTCAGGCAAGGATGGCAAAGGGCTGAATTGGGATACGCAGGCCCTGCTACAGGTGATGTGCGAGTTGTGGCAAGACTGCTTCAAGAAGATCCTCGGCCCTTCGGATCGCAACCTGGCGTTCGAACTCCGCGATGTGCGGAACAAGTGGGCGCACCAGAAAGCGTTCTCGACGGATGACGCATACCGCGCCATCGATAGCATTTCGCGATTGCTAGCGGCGGTTTCGGCGGAACAGGTCGAGGCTGTCGAACAGATGAAGGCCGAGATTCTCCGCGTCAAGTTCGAGGAACAACTCAGGAGTCAGAAGCGGAAGGAATCGAGCATTGCGGTGGAAGGCAAGCCAGCGACAGGGTTGCGCCCGTGGCGCGAGATTGTGACGCCGCACCCGGATGTGGCGTCCGGTCGTTATCAGCAAGCCGAATTCGCCGCCGATCTTTGGCAGGTTTACCTGCGTGAGGGGTCGGACGAATACAAAGACCCCATCGAGTTTTATCGCCGGACGTTCATCACGGAAGGCTTGCAGAAATTGCTCGCCAACGCATTGCGGCGGCTGGTCGGCGGCGGTGGAGACCCAGTCGTTGAGCTACAAACCAACTTTGGCGGGGGAAAGACGCACTCTCTGCTGGCGCTCTGGCATCTGTTTGCCGGCGTGCCTGCTGGGCAACTGCCAGGGCTGGAGACGGTGATTAAGATGGCCGGCGTTTCCCAGCCGCCAAAGGTCCGGCGAGCGGTGCTGGTGGGCAACCGTCTCTCCCCGGCCGATGTTCACACAAAGCCGGACGGAACGACAGTACGAACACTGTGGGGCGAACTCGCTTGGCAACTGGGCGGCAAAGAGGGCTATGCGATGGTGCGTAGCGCGGATGAGAAAGCCGTCAGCCCAGGCGACTCGCTGCGACTCCTCTTCAATAAATTCTCGCCGTGCCTGATCCTGATCGATGAGTGGGTCGCCTATGCGCGGCAGCTCTACAACAAGTCGGACCTGCCCGCGGGCGACTTTGACGCGCATTTTACTTTCGCACAGACGTTGAGCGAGTCCGCGAAGCTGGCGGACAAGACCCTGCTGGTGGTGAGCATTCCGTCATCGCAGAATGAGATCGGTGGCGAGGGGGGCCAGGCGGCGCTAGAGCGCTTAAAGAACGTCATCGAGCGAGTGGAGACCTCATGGCGCCCGGCGAGCGCGGAAGAGGGCTTCGAGATCGTCCGGCGGCGCTTATTCCAGCCGATCAGCGATCCTGAACTGTTCACTGCACGAGATGCGGTGGTGAAGGCGTTCGCGGACGAGTATCGCAAGTTTGCGCAGGAGTTCCCTTCCGAAGCGGGTAAGTCCGAATATGAGCGCCGGATGAAGGCGGCATATCCGATTCACCCGGAGTTGTTTGATCGGCTCTACAACGACTGGTCCACCCTCGATAAGTTCCAGCGGACACGTGGCGTATTGCGCCTGATGTCCGCGGTGATTCACGCGCTGTGGGAGCGTGAGGATAAGGGACTCATGATCCTGCCGGCAAACGTGCCGGTGGATGCGCCCGCCGTCCAGAGCGAGCTGACCCGCTACCTGCCCCCAGTCTGGGACCCGATTATCGAGAAAGATATCGACGGGCCGAACTCTCTGCCCCTGAAGATCGACCGAGAGAACCCGATGCTCGGGCGGTATTCCGCCGCTCGCCGGGTGGCGCGCACCCTCTACCTCGGTTCCGCTCCGACTCAGGATGCCACGAAGAAGGGTCTCGAAGACCGCCAAATCAAGCTCGGCTGCGTCCAGCCGGGCGAGACATCCGGGACGTTCGGCGATGCGTTGCGGAAGCTGGCCGACCAAGCGACGTACCTCTACGTTGATGGGAGCCGCTATTGGTATGCCACGCAGCCGAGTGTAAACCGGCTGGCCGAGGAACGAGCCGAGCGTTATCACCCGGAGGACGTAACGGAAGAGATCCGACGCCGGCTGGCGGAAGAGGCGAAACACCGTGGGGACTTCTCCAGGGTTCATTCGTGCCCGGCAGGTTCCAGCGACGTGGTGGATGAACCCGAGGCGAAATTGGTCATCCTGAGTCCGGACCATCCACACAGCGCAAAGACGGATTTGAGCGCCGGCAGGCAAGCGGCCGCGGATATCCTCAACCGCGGGTCGGCGGGCCGGAACTGCGGCAACATGCTAGTCTTTCTGGCGGCCGACAAAACACGTTTCGTGGACCTCGACAAGGCGGCTCGGTCTTACTTGGCATGGAAGTCGATTGAGAAGGAAAAGGAGCCTCTGAATCTGACGCCGTTCCAGGCTAATCAGGTTGAGCAGCGTTTGACGAGTTCTGATCAGGCCGTCAGAGGGAGAATCCCCGAAACCTATGTCTGGCTTCTGGTGGCTGGCCAAAAGCGGCCGGAACCCGGTCAGGCGTTCCCTGCGATCGAGTGGCAGGAGTTCAGGCTCCAGGGTGAGGAGTGGCTCGCGGAGCGGGCGTCGAAGAAGCTCAAGAACGACGGGCTGCTGATCGTCAGCATGGCCGGCTCGGTCCTGCGATTCGAAATTGACCAGGTACCGCTGTGGCGCGGGAACCACGTCGGCGTGAAGCAGTTGATGGATGACTTCGCCAAGTATCTCTATCTGCCGCGCGTCAAGAATGCTGAGGTGATTCTCGACGCTATCCAGGATGGGGCCAGCCGGATCACCTGGGCGCAGGACGCTTTCGCTTACGCGGACTACTATGACGCCGCTGCCGACCGTTACCGTGGCCTCGAAGCCGGTCGCCGTCCGACTGTCCAGTTAACCGGAACCAGCGTGGTTGTGAAGCCCGAGGTTGCCGCGGCCCAGATAGAAAAAGCCTCCGCACCGCCAACAACCGCAACGACTGGCGGCGGCGACGGCGGCGGCACCGTAACTGGGACGGGGCCAGCCGGCACAGGAGGCGAGCCCAGCAAGGGCGGCGGCGATTGTGAAAAGCAACCGAAGACGCCAATACTGCGCCGCTTCCACGGCTCCGCCAAGATCGACGCCACGCGCCTCTCCCGCGACGTTGACCTGATCGCCAGTTCGGTCGTGCAGCACCTCGCCGGGCTGCTGGACGCCAAGTTGACCATCACGGTGGAGATCGACGCGGATCTTCCTTCCGGCGCCCCGGACAGCGTGGTCCGCACGGTAACGGAGAACTGCCGGACGTTGAAATTCGAAAGCTCCGGGTTCGAGGAGAGTTAGGGGCATTTTCGGGAACGTTGCAAAGCAGCGTAGGAATTCGGTCGAGCTTGTTGATAACCGAGACCGGGCTGGAGGTCGAACCGGTGAAGGTGACGTCCAAGGTTTTCGTGCAGATCCGTTGGCAGGTCGGAGGAATACTTCTTCGACCTGGGCGTTCCGCTGCGGACGTTGGGCGTCGCGCATGCGAGTCACATGAAGATCATGGTCGGCCACGGGCACTGGACGAAAAGCGTGATCTTCAGCCGGTTCCAGTGCGAAGGCGGTCAAGCCCGGACTGGATTCGCACCCGGTACTGCTCGCTCTCCGGGCTTTTGAGCCACCACATCAGGTGGTCCCATGACGTCTTGAGCTCAGCCGGAAATAGCCTGGCAGCCGCTCCAAAGTAGTCCCTGAGCGTGCCGTCCGTCATCCATGTCGTCGAAATTCCGCCAACCTCCCTGCACCACATTTCCACAAAGAGGATCGCGTATTTGATACGCATCGGCGGTGGTGGATGCTCCACCCCAAGATCGGAGTCCATTTGAAATTTCCCGGCCCACCGCGCGCAGAACTGAATCATCATTGCCAGCAGGAAACACGAGAGAATTGAGTTCTCCAGTGCCGAGGGGTTTGAAATCTTCAGCGACTGCGACACAAATTGCCTTCCGGCGCCGTTAAAGAAGTAGGCGAGCTCGTGGTATATCCCATATCCGTCGGCATCGAGCTCTTGTGTTTGCCGGAGCGATTCGCCGATTTCGGCGGCATGAGGTTGATCGTCCTCCAGATGTCTACGCACCAAATGGGAGTATTCATGAGATGTGACAAAGCAGAACTGCAAGAGTACCAGGAAATGCGCGATATCGTGCAGAGTGGCCGAGGGAGCGATCTGCAGGCTCATGAAAGCACGGTTCTGGTCCACAAGTCTTAGCGAGAGCGTTAACATCTCATCAACCATTGGCTGCGTCACAACAACAAAAACGAACTCCTCAGTTTCGAAGAGATGCGCGGCCGCAACATTGTCCCGAACCCGGACCAGATCAAAATGGAGAGGCGGTAAGACTTGCCCGCCCGTCGAATTTGCCCCAATATCGGACAGTTGCAGATTCATCCATTCCACAAGCCAGCGATGAAAATGGTTCGGTTGCAAGTCTTCAACCGTGACACGGCCAAGGATGTGAGCATAAGCCTTCTCGCCACGGCACTGCTTCTCGTGAAGAGATCTCTCGAGTGCGACCTCGGGCGGGGGCATGACATTCAAAGGTTACCACCTTCATCCGACGTGCGGTGACTACCAACTCCAGGCGTCCACGCGACTCGTGGGCCACGCCGGTCACGCGGCGCACCAGGTTGCGGGATTGGTCCCACGCCTGGAGGGTCAGGCGCCTTACAAGGCCGTCCCCTACGCGAAGGGGACTGAAACCGCATTCGCCGCCGTACACAGATACCAGTTACTCCCTGCTTACAAGGCCGTCCCCTACGCGAAGGGGACTGAAACATACGGACGGCAAGGTAGATGGCAAGAAGGGCGGCGGTACTTACAAGGCCGTCCCCTACGCGAAGGGGACTGAAACCTTTCAATCCCGGTACTCCAATCCCGGCCCCAACCCCCGCTTACAAGGCCGTCCCCTACGCGAAGGGGACTGAAACCAAGATGCTGGTGACCGACCAGATCAACGCGGCGCGCTTACAAGGCCGTCCCATTCTGGCGCGCTCATTTAGGGCGGCGGTAGTCGCCTCACACCGCACAACACCCGGCGCATCTATGGGGAAGCTCTCAACCCACTCCTCCAGTCCTGCACGCTCAGGCTTCTGCTTACGCGCGCGGCTCGGAAGTGTTGCTCTGTGTTTGCAGCAGCTTACCGAGCCGCGACCGTAAGGAAGCGGTCCCGACAAGCCTTTTTCCGCAGCCTGCTAGGGGAGAAAAGGCGGCGGCTGGACCGAAACCGTTCTGTATAGCTACACGGACCAAGACGGCCATGGCCGTCCCCCACGGCTGGAGTTGCGAATCGGAGCGGACGGCAGGCTCTACGGCACGACCTGGGACGGTGGAACTGCGGGATTCGGCACGGTGTTCTCGCTGACACCTCCGCGTGAAAAGCCGTCGCGGCGGCGTGCGGCCTGCGGTTGGTGCCGGAACGGGCCGCCGACATCGGGCTGGGCGAAAGCGCCCAGCGTTGCCCCTAGGCAACGGATTCTGCTTGAAAAATGGCCTTGGCAACCTGGAAGACCTCTGCGGTCAGCCCGAATTCCGCCCTGCTGCCCAGGCTGCCTCAATTGGCTATCCGTCTGCTACGTATAAGTATGGAAACTCGAATTGCAGAAGGAAGGTAGATCGATGAAACGGGCCCACTCGCGAATCGCGAATCTCTGGTGCGGATTGATGCACGCGGAGCCCATGTGGCCCTCATACGGCCAATATCAGTGCCGAAGGTGCGGCCGGCGGTATCCGGTGAGTTGGCACGAACC
>Ga0302324_100026551_pt1 | contig 11059 bp, 11 predicted proteins | sample Palsa_T0_1_FD_201949 | JGI IMG/M metagenome (GOLD analysis project Ga0302324, IMG submission 201949) | Peat permafrost microbial communities from Stordalen Mire near Abisko, Sweden - Palsa_T0_1 | ecosystem: Environmental > Terrestrial > Soil > Palsa > Peat permafrost | place: Sweden: Abisko... | reverse complement strand
CCCGGCATGTTGATGTCGGACAGAATTAGGATGAGCGAATGGTCGCCTATATCGGTGATGCGCTGAAGCGCCATCGGGGCGGATTGTGCAAACTCCATCGTAAAGCGATCGTTGCGGAGATCACGCCGGAATTGCTGGCGGAACAGAACCTCGACATCCGGCTCATCATCAACCACGAGAATGAGCATGTTCATTGTCGGTCTCCCGATTTGGCGAGGGTTGCAATTTTGCGCGGCAGAACTATCCTGAATTCGGTGAATTCGCCGGGCTGCGTATCGACCTCGATAGACCCGCCATGTTGCTTGACGATGATGTCGTGACTGATGGATAGGCCTAGCCCGGTCCCTTCACCGGCAGGCTTTGTCGTGAAGAACGGATTGAACAGCTTCTCCTTCACCTCGGAGGGTATGCCGGTGCCGTTGTCGCGGATGCTGATTTCGACGCTGTCACCAAGATTCTTGGTCGCGGCAGCGAGCCTAGGCTCATAATCGCCCCCATTCGCTTCGGCATTGCGCTTGTTCGCTGCGTAGAAGCCGTTTGAGATCAGATTGAGCAGCACCCGCGTGATCTCCTGCGGGAACAGATCGACCTCGCCGGCGGCCGGGTCGAAAGATCGCTTCAGGGTAATATTGAAGCCCTGCTTCTCTGCCCGCGCTCCGTGATAGGCGAGGTTGAGGCTTTCATCGACCAGGGCATTGATATCAACCGGCCGGTGCTCTCCCGACCCCTGACGCGAATGCAGCAGCATGTTCTTGACGATCGAGTCAGCGCGCTTGCCGTGCTGCACGACCTTGTCGAGATTGCCCTGCAGCATATCCGCGATCTCGTTGATGTCCGTGCGCAGCTTGCTGTCGAGATGCACGCCGCCAAGTGTCTCGCGCAATTCGTCAATGAGTTCGACAGAGACCGCCGAGAAATTGTTGACGAAATTGAGCGGGTTCTTGATCTCGTGCGCGATGCCGGCGGTCAACTGACCGAGTGAGGCGAGCTTCTCCGTCTGGACTAGGCGGTCCTGCGCGGTTCGCAAGTCATCCAACGACTTCGCTAATTCGCGGGTGTGCGCCTCCACACTCTCGAACAGCCGCACGTTCTCGATTGCGATTGCCGCCTGGTCGGCAAAAGTCTCGACAAGCGCTATTTGCTTATCGGTGAACGGTCTTACCTCCAAGTGATAGATCATCATGACGCCCAGCAAATCATTGCCTTTGAGAATTGGCACCCCGAGGACGGTCCTGATCGCTTCTACGTCCTTCGCCCCATAGGAATATTCGGGATCAGCCAAGACGTCAGGGATATGAATCGTTCGGCGTTCCAGCGCTGCGCGGGCTGATCCGCTGTGCCGACCGGGCCGGATCGGATGTTGCTCTACCCACCTCTTAAAATCCTGGGAAGCATTGTACGCCGCCACCATCCGAAGTAACTCGCCGTCGAAACGGAAGATGAACGCCCTATCAGCACCACAGAGCCTGACCGAGCTTTCGGCGACTGTCTCAAAAACCGGCTGGAGATCAAACGCAGAGCGGCTAATAACCGAAAGTACATCGGCGGTAGCGGTCTGTTGCTGGAGCGATTCACGTAGCTCGTTGAGCAACCGGACATTCTCGATGGCGATGACAGCTTGGGCGGCAAAGTTCGTCACCAGCTCGATCTGCTTATCAGTGAACGGACGTACTTCCTTGCGATAAATAAAGACTGCGCCAACCAATTCGTTGTCCTTCAACATTGGAATGGCGATCAGTGAGCGGACCCCAGCCACGTCGACTGCCAAGACCGGCAATGGATCGCCGCTCGCATAGCCCCGATCTTCACGAAGGTCCGTCACCTGGACGGCCTTGCGGGTTTGGGCCATACGGGCGATAGGGACGTCAGGGCGGGGCCGAAATACATTTCCGGGTTGCCATGCCTCCCTCACGATCGCTGGCACGTCACCGTGCAGCGCAGCCATGCGGAAAGCACCGCCTTCCCAAAGGAGCATATTGCCGTAATTGGCTTGGCAAAGCCGTGTCGCGTTTGCCAGCATTGCTTCAAATACCGGCTGAAGATTTCCGGGAGAGCTTGAGATGACCCGCAGGACCTCCGACGTCGCGGTCTGCTGCTCCAGCGATTCACTCAGATCGTCGGTACGTTGGCGCAGTTCGTTGAGCAATCGCGTATTCTCGATGGCGATGACCGCCTGGGCGGCGAAGTTCCCTACCAGCTCGATTTGCTTGTCTGCGAATTTGCGGACCTCCTTGCGATAGATGGCGAATGCTCCGACGAACTGAGTCTCCCTAAGCAGAGGGACGAGCAGAAGGGTCCGGGCGCCAGCGACATCAACGAGCTTAGAAAACTCGGGATCACCCGCAATGTAGGATTGCTCGGTTCTGACGTCGGCAATATGAATAACCCCCTTGCTTTGGATGATGCGGACGAGAGGAACCTGCGGATGAAGGTCGCGAGCCAAAAATGGCCGTTGTCGCGCTTCAGTATAGGCTTGCGATGCTCGGTAAAGTGCAACAGTGCGAAACGCCTGACCATCGTAAAGAAATAGATTGCCAAACTCGGCTTCGCAAAGCCGCATTGCGTTCTCCAGCATGGCCCGGAACACCGGCTCTAATTCGCCGGGCGAGCTTGAGATAACCTGAAGCACCTCGGAGGTCGCCGTCTGCTGATCGAGCGACACGGTAAGATCATCGGTGCGCTGACGCAATTCGCTGAGCAGCCGCGTGTTCTCGATGGCGATTACCGCCTGGTCGGCGAAGGTCTCGACCAGCTTGATCTGCTTCTCGGTGAATGGACGTACGGCAGCCCGATGCAGGACGAGCACGCCAATTGGAACCCCGTCACGCAGAAGCGGCACGCCTAGGACGGTTCGAAAGTCGCCGACGCTTGCCAGTTCACGTGAGGTATATTCTGGGTCAGCAAGCACATCCGAGATTTGAACCGATTTGCCCTCCAGCAAAACTCGTGGCACGACACTGCCGCGTCCCGGCGCAAATTTCAGATTCTTTAGGTATTCAGCATACTGCGGGTTTTGATGGTAGCTCGCTGCCACGTAGTAGCTTGCTTCCTTCCCGCTCGGTCGGAGGATTGCACCTTTGTCAGCCTCGCATAAACGAGCCGCAGACTCGACCAGCGTCTGGAACACCTTTGGCAGATCAAATGTTGACCGGCTGATAAGATTAAGCACATCCGCAGCGACGATCGTTTGCTCCAACGATTCACGCAATTCGTTGATCAGCCGCGCATTTTCATCGGCGGTGGCCGCTTGCCGCTCCAGCGCCTCGTCGCGCTCGCGGATGAGCCGCCCGACCTTTGTTTCCTGGCTCGTCGTGGAGGAAGCGCGACGGCGCACGGCCTTTGGCGCATTGCCGCGTTTCAGCGTTACCGTCTTGCCGCGCCGCGTCTTGACTAACTTGCCGCCTGCTGTGGAGCGCCGTTTCACTGCCTCCCCCTAGGCTAGGGACATGGCATCATAGCGGGTCAAACTAGCATAGCCGAAGGGGCCACGTGGGTTCAGGTACCGATCGTTTGAGCAGCCGGCCAGTGTGGCAGGTTAGACCATCTCCGCGAAATATCCGATTAGTGGCCAATTTCGGAAATGTGTGGCGGGCCGCCCACGGGGGCTGACACGTCCGATGTGACGCGATTGAGCAGCAGCGGAAGTTCTGCCGCCCGGCAACCGGCAGCCCTATTCAATAACTTCGTCGACGGCGACGAGCAGCGCGGAGGGGACATCGAGGCCGAGTGCTTTGGCGGCCTTGGTCCGAGTTGAGATATCGGGGGAGGAGCTGCTCCGGCCACTAGGACTGAAAGCGGCAATCTGCGTTTCTGGTTCCGGCGTGCTGGACTTGAAGTTCATTATCGAAGTTTTGGGATTGGCGTGCGCCAGACGCTTCATGGGCGGAGGGAGAGGTCCACATGAAAATCAACTGTGCAGGATCATCATCCATTGGCGCCATATTCGCCTTAGGCTGGTTCGGGGCAATGTTCGTTTCCTTGCCATGTTTCGCCGACGACAAGCCGCCGTGCACCGGCGATCAGACGGCTTGTGATATCTTACAGATAAGCCAACGCGGTACCGACCCGGCGTCGGGCGCCCATGTGGTCATCAGGTTTGATCGGAAAGTAGCTCCGGGCGTGTCGCAACAAGCAATTTATTTGGAGTTGTACCTTGCAAAACAAAAAAGCCAATGAAGCGGCAACGTGTCGAAAACCTTGGCCAATGTTAATGAAGGGACGAGCGGGGTACGCTCGATCGACGGTTATCTGTGCAAGCTGAAAGCCACCTGGGAACGCCGCTGAGTAAGGAGGACCACTTCGTTCCAATCGGTCAGAAACGGGCGTAGCGCGAGTCTCGGCGACTGACCGCCCGGCCTTCTCGTGCTCGTGCCGTTCCGAATCCCGCGCGTGCTTGCCGAATTCGGCACCCATATTCCGGACGACGTCGAATGGGCCAGATCTTCCAGACCGGCCCCCACCTCGTCGAATCCGAAGGCCATGTAATCGTTCTCGGCGTCACGCCGTTCGGGTCAGCTTAGCCACCGCTCGCGCGCGGTATCGACGACAAGAAATTGCGCAGTACGGGCGATCCACTACGGCAATATTCCGAGCTTTGGACCAGAGATACGATAATACGCAGACGCTCGCTTTCGGCCATTTTTATGGGCATGAAGTACCGATCAGTAGGACCTTCGGGATCTTTGCCCCACCTTAGAGTACGAGCCGTGGAGATGAGTGGGACAGTGCGCTAACTACTTCCGCGTTCAGAATGACCAAAATCGGCTTTAGTTTCCAACCAACCGACATGCGGAGTCACAACATGAATCGGCGGTCGTTTCTCATGTGCGGGGCAATCGCGCTCAATGCTGTTTTGGCTACCACTGGCGTCGCATCCGCAGCACGGCTACGGCTGCCAACTAGCACGCTCACCGTCAACGTGCTCGTGGTCGATCGCGAGTCGTTCAATCGCGAAGAGATCCAATATCCTGGCCAGCCGGCCATTGCTTTTGAAACTACCAAATATGTCGCAAAAGCACAAATCACCAAGGTGTTGGAGAGTGAGCATGGGTTAAGCGCGGGCGCCGTCATCAACATCCGGTACAGCGTCACGGTTCGGCGGCCGCCGCACCCGGCATTTCGCGTCAGGCCGATGCTGGGTGCCGGAGAGACCATTACGCTCACCGTATTTGGCGGAGGCAGTTCTTTCGATCGGCGAAATTGAGCGCGATGACCTGAGCCCAGGTCAAGAGCTATTTGTGTTTCGGCTCCGAATATTGATCCCTTTCGGCGTCCAACCGTGACCCAGTCAGAGCAGCATTTTTGACGGCGGCTCAGAGGTTTGAGCGATCCGAGAGGGGTCAACCTTGGACGCCGATTGGGGGTCAAACGCCGCGCCGGTTCACACCATCGTCGCCCCGAACCGAAAATCGCTAAAAAGAAATCGCCGACGCCGCCGCACCGCTCGGCTGCCACCCGATAGTGGATTAAGAGCGCTGCTTCACGCTGGATAATAGTTTGGCTCCTGCCTAATCGATCACGTAGCCAACTTGCACGTTGCGAGTCCAAAACTCGTAGGACAGCCAGGCGTAGCCGCCCTCACCGAATCCACGTCCCCAAGAATTCTGGATGCGGAAGGCGTTGCGCGCATCGTCGTACCCCACCGCGATCATGGAGTGGCCAAAACCGTTCATTACGCCCGGAATGTCGAGAACCCCGTCACCCTTAAATTGCATGAATTGTGGGGTCGGTCTCATGTCGAACACCACCGGAACGCCGCGCGCCAATTGAGCCTTGACCAGTTCGATCACTCTGGCGTCGAACTTGGTCCAGCTCTTGATCCGATATTTGCTCGCCCGTTGTAGTTCCGTGGCGGACGGCAGGCGTCCGCACCAGCCGCCGTCGAACACATATTCCTCGAGTGGTAGCGCGCCGACGTCGCGCAACACATCGAGCGTCGCCGATGTGGCGGTACCGGCCTGACAAAGGGCGTCGCGGGAAAGCTTGTTGTAAGTGAAAGACGGGCCTAGTCGCAGCGCCGGTCCCAAGCCGGCGCGCCGTCCGGCTTGCGAGGCGGCGCTATAAGTCGACGCCCACGACGCGCAGCTCCCGGTCGGCCCCTGATCGCCTGGCGGCGGAATAGTCGCCGACAGATCGATCCGCGGCGGCAGCACGCCGCGAAACTCCGGCGGGGTAGGCACCTTTTGTAGTTCTTCCAGCGTCTCGATGATCGCGCCTTGCGTTCGTGCGCTCATCGGCAGTAGCGCAATGACTAGGAGATACGCCAAAACAAAAATTGACAAACGCCTCATTGTTGTGGCTCCGTGCGTCGCTGCGGCAGAATCGTTTGCTGATTGGCGGCATAGAGAAAACACGGAAACGGCGAGTCTGCCACCGTGCACTGGGCAAGCGCTTGAGCCTCGGCCTCCGCTAGCGAGGCGCCTGTGGCGATGGCTATCTTCGGACCCATTGGACGGATCGCCATCGCCTTCGGCTCGCGCATTTCGGCGTATTCAACGGCCTCCTTCGGCGGCAACGCAAACAGCGGCACCATATCGGGACGATAAGGGCCTTGATACGCCAGTCGGGCCGTCGTGCGGCGCTCAACGCCGAATGGGTCGCTGAGGCGCAACGTGTCGTCGGCGGCGACGGTGAGGCAGGCCGCGTTGTACAGCAGACCGCAGGCTTCGAGCAAGCAATTCCGCGTTGTTCAGTTCGGGTGCCCCGATCCAGGAAAACATGCGTGCGGTCTCCGGTAGCGTGGCGATTGCTTTGTGCTCTTTCGCTTTGGCGTACTGCGCAGCGGTCTTCGCGCCTTGCTCGCTACCTTGAACGTAAGAAATAACGTCCGCGATCGTCTTTCCAAGCGGCCGCGGCGCACTCAATCGTTGCTGCAAGACGACCTGATTTCCCGCCGCGTACAAGAAACAGCCGCCCCCGCAAGTGGCGAGCGCGCGGGTTTCAGCATCGTACTGATTCTTTGCCGCGGATATAACGACAATGCTGCCGGCATTAACCGCAATCGCCTTCGGCCATGGCGCTAAAAAATAGCCGACGACGTCGTCCCGTTTGCGGAGCGTGTCGTCAATCGCGGGAATCATGTGCACGGCGTAGGTGCCCGCATATGCAACGCGCGGCATACTGCGTAGGGCCCACTTGCTTCCGGGCGGCGGCGAAGCCGGCGCAACCTCCTGATCGCTGCCGATGAGTGCACAGGGCGTACCTTGCAAGAGCTGACATCGTTCGAGCGCGGTGATCTCAGCCAAAAGCTGAACCGGCCCGAGGCTCGTGACCACCGTGCCGCCGTTAGCTGCGATAGCGCGATGCGCAGACTTCAAATTCAGATAGTCACGAATGCTGGAAACCACCGCCTGGCTTTGCATGGTCAATCTTTGCAACAATGAATCCTTGAGCGCGGTGTCGTCCGACCTCACCGGAACCGGAGCGGGCGGTTGCGGGCTGATCGGCACGACCAGTGCCGTGATCGGCTGCTGATAACGCTTATCGAGAACGACCAAATTGGCCGAGGCGTAGAGATAGCAAGGGCCGCCTTGACCTTTGCGTCCGGTATCTCCGTTGCAGGCGGCGAGCGAACGGGTCTCGGCATCGTTTTGATTGGCCGCGCCGGTGACCGTATAAATTCGGCCCCAAGGATGGAGGGCCATGGCCTTTGATTCCGGTGCCGTCGCATAGCCTTGAACATCGGCGCTGGCGCGGACGCTGGGTGAGATTCCAGGAATGCGGTTGACGGCGAATGGGCCGAGGTAGTGAACCAGCGGCATGTCGCGCATGACGAGGTTGCCGCTCGGATCCGCCCGGTACACATTATCGACCGCCAACAATGCACACGGGGTACCGTAATAGATCTGACATCCCTCCAATGTGGCTTGCTCCGCTCCTTCCGCCGACGGCCAGCCGACAAAGCGATAAGTTCCGCCACCGGGCGTAATACCAACGCCTTGTGTGGCGGTGCCGACTCGTAGGTCTTGGCCGTCAGATCACGCGATGCCACGGTCATTGCGGGCAACGCCCGTTCGAGTTGCGCGACAATGGCGTCGAGCAACGGCACCGCTTCCTTCGCTGGGACGATGACCGATGGCGGCTTGACGGGTTCGATAACCAACGGCTCGGCCACGGGGGTGTCGGCGGCCGAGGCGGTGACAACGATCGGCGTGCGCGAAAGACGCGAGAGGACGACATCGGTTCCCGCGGCATATAAATAGCACGGTGTGACCTTATTCTGATTTTGACGGGACGGATCGTTATTGCACGCCGTCAGCACCTGCTCTTCCGCCGCAAGTTGGCTCGATGCGCCGGTAGTGATGAAGATCCGCCCGACGGGATGATAGGCGGCAGCCTTGAAATTGGATGCCGAGGCATAGCCCAAAACATCGGGCCGCCGACGCACATCCGCCGGCAGGGACGGAATGCGCTCGGGATTGAACGATCCGGCATAGTGCACCCGCGACATCGGACGCGGTGCGATTTGATCGCCGCTCGCATATTTTATGTCTTCATCGACGACGACCAGCACGCATGGTCCGCCGTGCCTGACCTCGCATCGCTCGAGCACACTTTCTTCCGCTGCCTGCTCGCTTTCCAACCCGGCGACCCAACTGGCCCCACCGTTCGATAAATTGACGGCCAGCGACTTGTGAGGCCCACCTGCCTGATACGCGGCCGCCACAGCTTCCCGGTCCTTTTGCGTGGCCGGCGCCGCCAGGGTCGACAGCGCAGTAACTACCTTCGGATTCGTGGGAGCAGGCGCCGGCGGCGCCACGTTCAACTCGGTGAGGCGATTTCGCGCGATTTCCGCGAACACGCCTTGTGGAAATTTCAACAGGTAGGCGCTGAAGTTCTTCGGGTTCTTGCTGTTCTTCACTGACTCCCAATACAACGCATCGAGATCGACCTGTGGATTGGGCCCATTGATAGCCTGAATGACTTTGTCGCCAGTGGTCTTCGGATCGAAAAAGAAATCACCTCGCAGGCTTGAGCTGTCCCATGGGATTTGCTTGCCGTCGGTCACGGCTTCGACCTCGCCGCGTACTTTCGACATCATCTGGCGCACTTCGAGACCCGGAGTTTCGATGAATTGCAACATCGCAGCCGTGAACGGGCTGTGTTCACCGCTACCATCCGCGGCGACCGAGCCGGGCGCCGTGGCAAAGGCGATAAAGGTGCCGCTTCCGGTCGCATGGGCAGGCGCCAACCCTGCCGGGCTTAGGTCACGCGAAAGGCCGAGACGCTGCTTAAACGGATCCTCGCGGCACGCGTCTAAAAATAAAAGCGAGACACGTGACTTGTTCTCGATCAGCCCGAGGATGATGGTCAGGTCCAGGGCCTCGAAACGGAGATCGTCGTCGCTCTTTACGTCGGCACTGACCGGCAACAGCCAATTGGCGCCTTAGGCCTCGAGCGCGTGGCCGGAAAAATAGAAAAGGCTCGTATCCGCGCCGTGGGATTTTTGGCCTAACCGACGGACCGCGTTCTCCAGTGCGGCACGATCGGGGTTGAGGACAAGATCGACTTCGAATTCGAGCCGCGTCAGCGCGGCTGCGACGTCGCGCGCATCGCTCAGCGTATGTGCCAGCGCGGGTGCGTGGGCGTATTCCGCCGCGCCGACAACGAGCGCCACACGGCGGGCCGCCGCCGTATCAGTAACAGCGATAAGGGCCAAGCCGATAAACACAAGTAAGCGGATCATGGCGGCAGTTGATACCCCTGGCCACGGTACCCTTGGCGCTGGATGCCCGCAGACAAAATTCGCGTACGGCGGAACGGCGGCTGAAAAAGCCAACCGGCAATAGTCGGTCCGTCGCCTCGGCGCCCATCGGGTGCGACGCTAAACGATAACGTCACGGTCGCCCTTCGGCAACGATGGCAGACGGCTATGATAACAAGTACTAACGTCCGCGGAGCAGCCAAGAATGCTCGCAACATTGCCGAACAATCGCCCGGCGTCCCCTTTGGCCCGTGCCCACGCTGCGATCAGCCTATGAGGCTGGCTCGAGCCCGCAGAGGAGCCGGACCGTGATCGGCGCGTGTTCGAATGCACCGCTTGCGAACACTCCGAAACGAAAACTGTAAAGTACCGTTGACGTTCAGGCGACCTTCTCAACTTGGCGTCGAGATCGTCGAACGTCAGCTTGACGGTATATCGGTTGGAGGTCATGGGCAGATTTCGCGCGACCGTACGGCCATCGTCAAGCCACCAAGGCGCGCCGGCTGGCCGTCAACTTCGCCAAGCTGCCGGAGCTGTTGCGGCAGCGACGGTAGCGCGGACATAGATCGGCGCCGGGCAATTAAATGGCTAATTCTTGCTCAAGCCAATCTTCTCGCAAAACTGGTGAAACAAATAGTCGACAAGTATAGTGACGTGCTCACTTCCAACTTCAAGCGGGTTGTAGCGTGGCCCGGCAGTTTGATCCGCGAGTGGCCCTTCGGTCAGCAGCTGGGTACTGTTTTGACCCCTCGCGGCCTGATTTGAAATGATGGGTGGCCGGTTTTCAACGGGAGGATCATACGATGGACAGACCAACAAAAGTCATTTTCGCGTTCATTGCAGCCGGACTTTGGGCAAACGCGGTCACGACACTAATTCAGCCAGCGCATGCGCAGGCTAAGGAGCAGGCTGAATGGCTAGGTCGAATTGCGCTGCAGGCCCAAAGTATCGCGGGTGATCTACGCGCCCTCGCTTCCGGTGGGGTAGGCTGTACAAATCCAAAGCTCTGCAAATGACGAAATCTCAGAAGCCGCATAGGTGGCGGCCTCCCTATTTCACTCATTGCATAAGACGCGGGGCGAGCATCGCAGCCGGCCCACATTGCTTTTGAAATGGAGGACGAGGCCTGCCAGATCGAAGTCTTAGACCACACGATCTCTATCCGCCCGAGCGGAATTTTGGCCTGATAGCGCAGCTTTTTGGCTCGCCAAGATTACGAAGAGCGCATCCATTACCTAGCAGCGCCCGGCCACGAAGGCTCCCGCTTCGTGAGCCCTGGCCCCAACAAAAGGGCGACCACGTGCGGGGAGGAAAAGGGCGCCCCCACAACCGGGCGAACAATTGGCGGTGCTCTGG
>Ga0302324_100026550_pt1 | contig 11059 bp, 9 predicted proteins | sample Palsa_T0_1_FD_201949 | JGI IMG/M metagenome (GOLD analysis project Ga0302324, IMG submission 201949) | Peat permafrost microbial communities from Stordalen Mire near Abisko, Sweden - Palsa_T0_1 | ecosystem: Environmental > Terrestrial > Soil > Palsa > Peat permafrost | place: Sweden: Abisko... | reverse complement strand
AGGCGCCATTCCTCCGAGGGCTTTGCAAGTGAATGAAACCAACCAGTTCGAGGCCGGCCCGGCCCAGGAAAACGGCGCTGCGGAGCCCGGCTCGGCGCTGGCCGCAGCCGAGGCGAAGGCGCAGGAGAACTGGAACAGCTACTTGCGCGCGGTGGCGGAAATGGACAACTTCCGCAAGCGAACCGACCGCGAGCTCGACAATGCCCGCAAATTCGCGGTCGAGCGCTTTGCCCAGGAACTGGTGCCGGTGGGGGATGCCCTGGAGGCCGGCATCCAGGCCGGCGGAGACAACCCGGGACCGGCCTTGCTGGAGGGCGCGCAGGCCACCCTGCGTCAGCTGTACCGGGCCTTCGACAAGGCCGGCATCAAGATCATCGACCCGGCCGGCCAGCCGTTCGACCCGGCCTGGCACGAGGCCATGGTGGCGCAGGAGAGTCGCGACCAGCCGCCCGGCATGGTGCTGTCCGTGATCCAGAAGGGCTATTCCCTGAACGGCCGGTTGCTGCGCCCGGCACGGGTGATCGTCAGCAAGGCTGCGGCGGGCGATTCGAATTGAAAAATGCGTTATCTCCCCCATGGTAGGGGGATGGTTTTTGGAAAATTTAGAGGGTATTCATCATGGGTAAATTGATAGGCATCGATCTCGGCACGACCAATTCGTGCGTCGCGATCATGGAAGGCGGCAAGCCGAAAGTCATCGAGAACAGCGAGGGCGACCGGACCACGCCGTCGATCGTTGCCTTCACCAAGGACGGCGAAGTGCTGGTGGGCCAATCCGCCAAGCGCCAGGCCGTCACCAATCCTCAAAACACCGTGGCTGCCGTCAAGCGCCTCATCGGGCGCAAGTTCACCGACGATGTGGTCAAGCGGGACATCAGCATGGTGTCCTACAAGATCGTCAAGGCCGACAACGGCGATGCCTGGGTGGAAGTCCAGGGCAAGAAAATGGCGCCCCCGGAGGTCTCCGCGCGCGTGCTCATGAAAATGAAGAAGACCGCTGAGGACTATCTGGGCGAGCCGGTCACCGATGCGGTGATCACGGTTCCTGCCTATTTCAACGATTCCCAGCGCCAAGCCACCAAGGATGCGGGCCGCATCGCGGGCTTGAACGTCAAGCGCATCATCAACGAGCCGACCGCGGCTGCGCTGGCCTACGGCCTGGACAAGGATGGCGGCGATCGCAAGATCGCGGTCTATGACTTGGGCGGCGGCACCTTCGATGTGTCCGTGATCGAAATCGCGGCGGTCGACGGCGAGCGCCAGTTCGAGGTGCTGTCCACCAACGGCGACACCTTCCTCGGCGGCGAGGACTTCGACCAGCGCGTCGTCAACTATCTGGCGGATGAGTTCAAGAAGGAAAGCGGCATCGACGTGCGCAAGGACCCCTTGGCCATGCAGCGCCTGAAAGAGGCTTCCGAGAAGGCGAAGATCGAACTGTCGTCCAGCCAGCAGACCGAGATCAACCTGCCGTACATCACGGCGGATGCCGCGGGTCCGAAGCATTTGAACATGAAGCTGACCCGCGCCAAGCTCGAGTCCCTGGTGGAAGATCTGGTGCAGCGGACCATCGAACCCTGCCGGATCGCCTTGAAGGATGCGGGCCTGTCCATGAAGGATGTGGGCGAGGTAATTCTGGTCGGCGGCCAGACGCGCATGCCGCTGGTGCAGAAGGCGGTCAAGGATCTGTTCGGCAAGGAGCCGCGCAAGGACGTGAACCCGGACGAGGCGGTGGCGGTGGGCGCGGCCATTCAAGGCGGCGTGCTGGCCGGAGACGTCAAGGACGTGCTGTTGCTGGACGTGACCCCGCTGTCGCTCGGGATCGAGACCCTGGGCGGCGTGATGACCAAGGTGATCGAGAAGAACACCACCATCCCGACCAAGGCCGCGCAGACTTTCTCCACGGCCGACGATAATCAGACCGGAGTGACCATTCACGTGCTGCAAGGCGAGCGCGAGCGGTCCACCGACAACAAGTCGCTGGGACGATTCGATCTCACCGATATTCCGCCGGCGCCGCGTGGAATGCCGCAGATCGAGGTCGCGTTCGACATCGACGCCAACGGAATCCTCAACGTCTCGGCCAAGGACGTGAAGACCGGCAAGGAACAGCGCATCGTCATCAAGGCATCGAGCGGACTGACCGAGGCTGAGATCAAGCGCATGGTGGGCGACGCCGAAGCGCATGCCGAGGAAGACAAGAAGTTCCGCGAGCTGGTGGCTGCCCGCAACAAGGCCGATGCAACGGTGCATACGGTCGAGAAGGCCATCAAGGACCTCGGCGACAAGGCCTCCGACGAGGAGAAGAAGTCGGCGGCCGAGGCGATCGAAGCGGTCAAGAGCGCCATGAGCGGCGACGATCGCGAGGAGATCGAGCGCAGGACCGCGAGCCTGGAACAGGCCTCGAGCGCGATACTGCAGAAGATGTATCAGCAATCCTCCGGCACGCCGGGCAGCGACGCCGGCGCGGCGCCGGGCGGCACTGCGCCTAAGAAGGACGACGTGATGGACGCCGAATTCGAAGAGGTCAAGGAAAACGACCGCAAGAAGGCGTGAAGCGGATCGGGATGATCGCGACGCTGTGAATGAACCGCCGGTACGTGAAGGTACCGGCGGTTGTTTTTTATGGGCGAGTGCATAGGGTGCGCGATGGCCAAGCAGGATTATTACAAGCTGCTCGATTTACCGAAGAGCGCGACGGAAGGCGATATCAAGAAGGCCTATCGCCGCCTGGCCATGAAATTTCATCCGGACCGCAATCCGGACGACCCGGAGGCCGAGCACAAATTCAAGGAAGCCAAGGAAGCCTATGAGGTCCTGACCGACCCGCAGAAACGCGCCGCCTACGATCAATTCGGCCATGCGGGCTTGGAGGGCGGGCGCGGCGGCTTCAGCGCCGGCGATGCGTTCGGCGACATTTTCGGCGAGATGTTCGGCGACATTTTTTCGGGCGGCCAGCGCGGCCGCTCGCAGGTGTTCCGCGGCGCCGATCTGCGCTACGAACTGGAGCTGGATCTGGAGCAGGCGGTATTCGGCACCGACACCCAGATACAGATTCCGTCGCTGGCGGAGTGCGCGACCTGCAAGGGTTCGGGCGCCGCCAAAGGCTCGACTCCGAAAACCTGCGACACCTGCCATGGCCAGGGCCAGGTGCGGGTTCAGCAGTCGATATTCACCATTCAGCAGCCCTGTCCGCGCTGCAAGGGCCGCGGCAAGATCGTCTCCAATCCCTGCGATACCTGCTATGGGCAGGGGCGCGTGCGGCAGGAGAAGCAACTCAAGGTGAGCGTACCGGCGGGCGTCGACAGCGGCGATCGGATCCGGCTGAGCGGCAACGGCGAGGCGGGCCGCAACGGCGGCCCGGCCGGCGATCTGTACGTGGAGATCCGCGTGCGCGAACACAGCATCTTCGAGCGCGACGGCAGCCACCTGTCGTGCGAGGTGCCCATCAGCTTCTCCACCGCGGCGCTCGGCGGGGCGGTGGAGGTGCCGACGCTGGACGGTGAGGTGGTGCTCAAGATCCCCGCCGAGACCCAATCGGGGCGGGTATTTCGCCTGCGGGAAAAAGGCGTGCGGCCGGTCCGCGGCGGCTCGGCCGGCGATCTGTTTTGCCGCGTCATGGTCGAGACTCCGGTCTCTTTGAGCGGCGAGCAGAAGGAATTGCTCAAGAAGTTCGAGGCCTCGCTGCAGCAGGGCAGCCACAAGCCGCGCGAGCAAACCTTTTTCGACGGCGTCAAGAAATTCTTCACCGGCGCGCTCGACTGATGCCGGGGATCGCGATATTCGGCGTCACCGGACGCATGGGGCAATCCCTGTTGCGCGCGCTGGGCGAAACACCTGGTCCGGGCGAAAACCCTAAATTGACGCTATGCGGCGCTGTCGCCTCCGCCTCGAGCCCGCGATTGGGGCTCGACGCGGCTACGACCGGCGCGCCCAGCGGCATCACGGTGACGGCGGATGCAGCTGCGGCGCTGAAAGAGGCAGCCGTGGCGCTCGATTTCAGCCTGCCAGGCTGCGTAGCCGGCCATGCCCGCGCCTGCGTTCAGGCCGGCGTGCCGCTGCTGGTCGGAGCCACGGGCCTGGATGCCGATACCCGCTCCTTGCTCGACACCGCAGCGCAGAGCATCGCCGTGCTGATCGCGCCCAACACCAGCATCGCGGTCTCGCTCATGCTCGAGCTGGTGGCGCGCGCGGCGCATGCTCTGGGACCCGGTTACGCGGTGGAAATCTTCGAGGCGCATCACCGCCTGAAGCGCGATGCACCCTCCGGAACCGCGCTGGCCTTAGGGGAAGCGGCGGCCCAAGCCCGCGGGGAACGACTGGCGGATGTCGATTTCGCGGTATTGCGGACCGGAGACATCGTCGGCGAGCACACCGTCAGCTTTGCAGGGCCCGGCGAGCGCATCGAAATCACCCACCGGGCCACCGATCGCCTGGCCTTTGCGCGCGGCGCCTTGCGGGCGGCCGAATGGCTGGCCCGGCAACCGGCAGGGCTTTACGGCATGAAGCACGTTATCGGCCAGTGAGCCATGGACAGTGATCGCACTCATCGTTAATATTCGCGCCCGGAAACTGACCGCGTAACAATGAAGCGGGAGGCCGTTCTCAATGAGCGCCTCCCGCTTTGCGCATCTGCGCAAAGCGCGTAGCGCAAAGCGAGGAACCGGAGTGTCGACACCTGCAGTGCTAGCTCTCGAAGATGGCACCGTGTTCCGTGGCGTCTCGGTAGGCGCAAAAGGCAACACGACGGGTGAGGTAGTTTTCAATACCGCAATGACCGGCTATCAGGAGATCCTCACCGATCCCTCGTACTGCCGCCAGATCGTCACTCTCACATATCCGCACATCGGCAATACCGGCACCACCCCGGAGGATCTGGAATCCGGCGCGGTGTACGCCGCGGGCTTGGTTATTCGCGATCTGCCGCTGCTGCACTCCAATTGGCGCGCGACGGAGTCCTTGGGGTCGTTCCTGCTCCGCTGCAAGGTGGTCGCGATCGCCGATATCGACACTCGCAAGTTGACCCGGGTGCTGCGCGAGAAGGGCGCCCAGTCCGGCTGCATCATGACCGGCGATAACATCGATGAGAAGGCGGCGGTGCGCGCCGCGAAAAAATTTCCCGGGCTGAAGGGCATGGACCTCGCCAAGGCGGTGTCGACCAAGCGCACCTATCAGTGGAACGATGGGCTGATCTGGAAAACCGCCAACCGCCCGCCACGGCCGCAGAGCCGCCTGCACGTGGTCGCGTACGATTACGGCATCAAGCGCAACATCCTGCGCATTCTCTCCGAGCATGGTTGCCGCATGACCGTTGTACATGCACAAACTCCTGCAGATCAAGTACTTGCAATGAGTCCTGATGGTATTTTCTTAAGTAACGGTCCTGGCGATCCCGAGCCCTGCGATTACGCCATCGCGGCCATCGCGCGCTTCTTGCAGACCGACATCCCGGTGTTCGGCATCTGCCTGGGACACCAGCTGTTGGGATTAGCGAGCGGCGCCAAGACCGTGAAGATGAAGTTCGGCCATCATGGCGCCAACCATCCGGTGCTGGAGCTGGATTCCGGTCGCGTATTCATCTCCAGCCAGAACCACGGCTTCGCGGTGGATGAGGCGACGCTGCCGGAGAACCTGCGCCCGACTCACCGTTCGCTGTTCGACGGCTCGCTGCAGGGCGTCGCGCGCACCGACTGCGCGGCCTTCAGCTTCCAAGGGCACCCGGAAGCGAGCCCCGGCCCGCACGATCTGCGCCTGCTGTTCGAGCACTTCATGTACTTGATGGTCAAGCGCGTGCAGGCGCATTCGCGCGGCCGCAGCCTGGCCAAGCAAAAGTCGGCGGAAAGCTAGTGCCGAAACGCGACGACATCAGCAGCATCCTGATCATCGGCGCCGGACCCATCGTCATCGGCCAGGCGTGCGAGTTCGATTATTCCGGAGCCCAGGCCTGCAAGGCGCTGAAGGAAGAGGGCTACCGCGTCATCCTGGTGAACTCGAATCCGGCCACCATCATGACCGACCCGGAGACCGCCGAGGCGATCTACATCGAGCCCATCAACTGGCGCACGGTCGCGCGCATCATCGAGAAGGAGCGTCCGAATGCGCTGTTGCCGACCATGGGCGGCCAGACCGCGTTGAACACTGCCCTGGATCTTGCGCGCGAGGGCGTGCTCGAGCAGTTCGAGGTGGAGATGATCGGCGCATCGCGGCGCGCGATCGACATGGCGGAGGACCGCGAACTGTTCCGCCGCGCGATGGCCGAGATCGGGCTGGAAACCGCGCGCGCGCGCATCGCGCACAGCATGGAAGAGGCTCTAGCGGTGCAAGCGGAAATAGGGTTTCCCACCGTGATCAGGCCGTCCTTCACCTTGGGCGGAAGCGGCGGCGGCATCGCCTACAACCGCGAGGAATTCGAGGAAATCGTGGCGCGCGGCCTGGATGCCTCGCCGACCAACGAGGTGCTGCTCGAGGAATCGGTGCTCGGATGGAAGGAATACGAGATGGAGGTGGTGCGCGACCACAACGACAACTGCATCATCGTCTGCTCCATCGAGAATCTCGATCCGATGGGAGTGCACACCGGCGATTCGATCACCGTGGCGCCGGCACAGACCCTGACCGACCGCGAATACCAGCGCCTGCGCGATGCCTCGATCGCGGTGCTGCGCAAGATCGGCGTGGATACCGGCGGCTCGAATGTGCAGTTCGCCGTGAACCCGCAGGACGGCCGGGTGCTGGTGATCGAAATGAATCCGCGGGTGTCGCGCTCCTCGGCGCTCGCCTCCAAGGCCACCGGATTCCCGATCGCGAAGATTGCCGCCAAGCTGGCCGTGGGCTACACCCTGGACGAGCTGCGCAACGAGATCACCGGCGGCGCCACGCCGGCCTCGTTCGAGCCGACCATCGACTATGTGGTGACCAAGATCCCGCGCTTCACCTTCGAGAAATTTCCCGGCGCCAACACGCGCCTGACCACGCAGATGAAATCGGTGGGCGAGGCCATGGCCATCGGCCGCACCTTTCAGGAGTCGATGCAGAAAGCGCTGCGCAGCCTGGAAACCGGCTATGACGGCTTCGATGAGCAGCTGACGCTGCCGTTGAGTGAAGCCGCGGCCGAGCAGCTGTCCTCGGAACTGCGCTGGCCCGGGCCCAATCGCATCCTGTACGTAGCCGACGCGTTTCGCGCCGGCTGGACGCTCGACCAGGTGCACGAAGCCACCAAGATCGACCCCTGGTTTCTGTCGCAGATCGAGGATTTGCTGCGCGAGGAGGCGGTGTTGCGGGCCCAGGGCTTCGAGAGCCTGGAATTCGCCCGCCTGCGCGTATTGAAGCGCAAGGGCTTCTCCGACGCGCGCATCGCCAAGCTCGTCGGCCGCGACGAAACCAGCGTGCGTACCCGGCGGCGCAAGCTCGGCCTGCACCCGGTGTACAAGCGCGTGGACACCTGCGCGGCCGAATTCGCCACCTCCACCGCCTACCTGTACTCGACCTACGAGGAGGAATGCGAGGCGAACCCGAGCAGCCGGCGCAAGATCATGATCCTGGGCGGCGGACCGAACCGCATCGGGCAGGGCATCGAATTCGATTACTGCTGCGTGCACGCCGCGATGGCGCTGCGCGAGGATGGCTTCGAGACCATCATGGTGAACTGCAACCCGGAGACGGTGTCCACCGATTTCGACACCTCCGACCGGTTGTACTTCGAGCCGCTGACCTTTGAAGACGTGATGGAAATCATCGAAAAGGAAAAGCCCGAGGGGGTGATCGTGCAATTCGGCGGCCAGACCCCGTTGAAGCTGTCGCGCGCGCTTGCCGCGGCGGGCGCGCCCATCATCGGCACAACGCCGGACAGCATCGATGTGGCGGAGGATCGCGAGCGTTTCCAGAAGCTGGTGGCGAGCTTGAAGCTGAAGCAGCCGGCCAATGCCTCTGCGCGCAGTGAGGAATCCGCGGTGGTGCTGGCGCGCGAAGTCGGGTTTCCCCTGGTGGTGCGGCCGAGCTATGTGCTCGGCGGCAGGGCGATGGAAGTGGTGTTCAACGAGGACGACCTTCGCCAGTACATGGTCGATGCGGTCAAGGTGTCGAACGACAGCCCGGTGCTGCTGGATCGCTTCCTCGATCTGGCCATCGAGGTCGACGTCGATGCCGTGAGTGACGGGGAAAACGTGCTGATCGGCGGCATCATGGAGCATATCGAACAGGCCGGCGTGCATTCCGGGGACTCGAGTTGTTCATTGCCACCGTACGGCTTAAGCGCTGAGACCCAGGATGAACTGCGCGCGCAGACCCGCAAGCTCGCCAAGGCGCTGAATGTCGTGGGACTGATGAACATCCAGTTCGCGATCCAGAGCGGGGTGATCTATATCCTCGAGGTCAATCCGCGCGCCTCACGCACCGTGCCCTTCGTTTCCAAGGCCACCGGCATTGCGCTCGCAAAGGTGGCCGCCCGCGTGATGACCGGCAAGTCGCTCGCCACGCAGTTCGCGACCTTGGAGCGCATACCGCCGTATTTCTCGGTCAAGGAAGCGGTATTTCCGTTCAACAAATTTCCGGAGGCCGATCCCATTCTGGGTCCCGAGATGAAGTCCACGGGCGAGGTCATGGGCACGGGACATACCTTCGGCGAGGCCTACGCCAAGGCCCAGGCAGCCTCCGGAGTGGTATTGCCGACGCGCGGCCTGTGCTTCATCAGCGTGCGCGACCGCGACAAGCCAGGCGCCGTGCAGCTGGCCCACATGCTGATCAGCCGCGGCTTCCAGATTGCCGCCACCGGGGGCACCGCGATGGTGCTGGAGCAGGCCGGAATCGCCTGCCGCCGCGTCAACAAGGTGCGCGAGGGTCGCCCGCACATCGTCGATATGATAAAGAATGATGAGGTGGCTTTAATCGTCAACACCACCGAGGGGAAACAGGCGGTGCGCGAGTCGCGGTCGATCCGGCGCGAGGCCGTGGCGCGGCGGGTGACCTATTACACCACCGTGTCCGCCGCGCGCGCCACCTGCGATGCGCTCGATCACCTGGGCGACATCGAGGTCAACCGATTGCAGGATTTGCACAAGGAAATGTCGGCGTGAAGCGAACTCCCATGACCCTGCGCGGCGCCGAGCGGCTGCGGCAGGAGCTGAAGCAGCTCAAGAGCGTCGCGCGCCCGAACGTGATCAAGGCGATTGCGGAGGCGCGCGCGCACGGCGATTTGAGCGAGAACGCCGAATACCACGCCGCCCGCGAGCAGCAGAGCTTCATCGAGGGCCGCATCAACGACATCGAGAACCGGCTGTCGAATGCCGAGGTGATCGATGTGACCAAGCTCTCCGCCAGCGGCCGGGTGGTGTTCGGCTCGACCATCGAGCTCGAGGCCCAGGAGGGCGCGACCAAGGTGGTGTACCAATTGGTGGGCGACGATGAGGCGGACATCAAGCAGGGCCTGCTGTCGGTGTCATCGCCGATCGCCCGCGCCCTCATCGGCAAGTCCGAGGGCGACGTGGTCGACGTCACCACGCCGGGCGGCACGCGATCCTACGAGATCGTGTCGGTGCGCTACGTGTGAGCATCGTTCAAAAGCTGCAGCGCGTGTTGCTGGTGCTGTGGGCGGGCAGCCTGTGGGCGCTCGGGGCCTGGGTCTCGCCCACCTTGTTCAGCATGCAGGCCGACCGCCACCTGGCGGGCCTGCTCACCGGCAGGCTGCTGGCGATCGAGACCTATCTGGGAGTCGCGGTGAGCCTGCTGGCGCTGCTGCTGCCCGGCAGGGGCAGATTCGGCTGGGGCTATCTCGCCGTGGTGCTGCTGGGACTCAACGCCTGGGTACTGCGCCCGGTCATGGTCGAGGCACACGCCCGGGGCAGCGTCGCCGGCATGAGCTTCATCGTCTGGCACGGCGCCTCGGCGCTGCTCTACGTAGCCACCTGCATCGCGCTGCTGCTATTGATCTGGAATGAGGATTTTCGGTAGCGAGGCGCGGCGCCGGTAGAACACGCCGACATGGCCCACGCGCTGCACCAGCGCAGCCGACGTGCGCGCCGCCAGCGCTTCCAGCGCCGCGTCTCGTGCCGCGCGCGCGCCGACCCGGGCGCTGACCTTGACCAACTCGTGGTCGGTGAGCGCTCGGTCCAATTCGTTCACCACGGCATCGGTAAGCCCGGCATTTCCCAGCATGACCACCGGGCTCAAGGGGTGGGCGAGGCGGCGCAGGTGTTTCTTTTGTTTTTCCGAGAGCTCCATGGGCCCATTATAGGGGCCGCAGGATCGAGTATGCCCAAGCGAACCAAGAGCAGCGCCCGCTGGCTGGCCGAGCATGCGAACGATGAGTTCGTCAAACGCGCGCAACGCGATGGCTGGCGCTCGCGCGCGGTGTACAAGCTGGAGGAGATCCAGCGCAGCGAGCGGCTGCTGCGTCCCGGCATGCGCTGCGTCGATTTGGGGGCCGCGCCGGGCAGCTGGAGCCAGTACGCGGCGCGCCTGGTGGGAGGCGCCAGCCGCATCGTGGCGACCGATATCCTGCCCATGGATGCCATTCCCGGCGTGGACTTCGTGCAGGGCGATTTTCGCGAGCCCGAGGTTCTGGAGCAGGTTCTGGCAGCGCTGGGGGCCTCCAAAGTGGACCTTGTTTTGTCCGATATGGCCCCCAACATGGCAGGAATCGATGCCGTGGACCAGCCTAGATCGATGCATTTGGCGGAACTGGCACTGGAATTTGCCGACCAGGTATTGGCGCCCGGGGGCGATTTACTGGTGAAATTATTTCAAGGGGCGGGCTTCGATCAGATCATCCGGGATGCCCGCGCCCGATTCGGACGGGTGGTGACCAAAAAGCCCAAGGCTTCACGGTCGCGCAGTCCTGAGATCTACCTGTTGGCGCGCCAGTTTGGGATGGTGTAACTTCGGGAACGCGCGCCAGGCTGGGTTGTCCTAATGTTATCTGTGGCCGAAGGTGATACTTGAACGATCTGACCAAACAAATTCTCCTGTGGGTCGCACTGGCCGTCATTCTGCTCGCCATCTTCAGCCAATTCGGCATGCGCACCGGCCAGCCGGCCACCATCGATTACTCGCAGTTCCTCTCCGAGGT